>ENA-UOOK01002526-UOOK01002526.1-fermentation-metagenome-genome-assembly--contig:-NODE-2526-length-22311-cov-9.031857_pt1 | contig 22311 bp, 27 predicted proteins | sample MGYA00245777_ERZ724023 | MGnify/ENA primary metagenome ERZ724023 (study PRJEB28704, sample SAMN03018312) | fermentation metagenome | biome: anthropogenic terrestrial biome; feature: soil; material...
TGAAGTCAGTTTATGACTTGCCGACGACCAAGGTGTTGATTGAAAATTTAATAGGAAACTCGACCTGGAGGCAACTTTGTGGCTGGGAATATGCTTCACAAGTTCCTTCGGAAGCAACTTTTTCTCGTGCTTTTGCAGAGCTTTCCAAGACACAATTACTTGGCGTAATGCATGGAACCGTAGTTATGGAAAATTACAGTGAGAAACTTGTTGGTCATGCGAGCACTGATTCAACAGCGATTGTCGGGCGCGAAAAGGCCTGTCGGAAAAATAAGCCGAAAAAAGACCGCAAACCGAAAAAACGTGGTCGCAAAAGCAAAGCTGAATTAGCGGCAATGAAGGAGCAAGAGCTCGCTGAGGTAAAAACTCGTCGTCTTGAGCTCCAGCCATATCGCAGTTTGGAGGAAAATCTTGCAGATTTACCTATGGGTTGTGATTGGGGCGGCAAGCAGAACAGCAAAGGTAAAACAGAGTACTGGTGCGGATACAAATTGCATTTGTCACTGGCAGATGGCGGAGTCCCGTTAGGGGCAATTTTGACCTCGGCATCTCCTCATGATAGTCAAGTTGCGATTCCACTAATGCAAATGACTTCCGAGCGTGCAACAGTGTTGTATGATTTGGCTGATGCGGCTTATGATGCGCCAGAAATCAAAGATGTATCCAAAGCTTTGGGTCGAGTTCCGATAATAGACCCGAACAAGCGGCGTGGTGATGGAGTTGAGCTTTCACCAGCGGAAAAAGTTCGCTACCGTGAACGCAGTACGGTTGAGCGTGGCAATTCTGAGTTGAAAGACAATTACGGAGCGCGACATGTTCGGGTGAAAGGACACAATAAAGTATTTACGCACCTTATGTTCGGAGTGCTTGCGATAACGGCGAAGCAATTATTCAACATGTTGTGTTAAATGAGTTTATAACGACAGGAAAACATAAGAAAAATAAAACTCGAAGCTTTCGAGATAGGAGGTGGACACTCAAAAATCAGGATTTTGGCGGGATTTTTAAGAAAAAACCGTATTCGATGCGTCAAAATGGCTTTGACGCGCAAAACAAGAAGTTATTAACAAGGAAGAGTCGATAGTTTTGAAATTGGCTCAGGTAATTATGAAATACTCTAAAACTAAAGTAGATCTAGCGGGACAAACTTTGGCTAATAAAGATCAGGTCGTTGCGGAAAAATATTTTTTCGCAGAGGATATCTTCGATGAATATAGAAGTGCTCATTTAGAGCCGTTAATGAAGACGACTTTAGATTTGCAAAAATGGATGGAAGCTTCTTCCAAAGGGTATTATATTGCATTAAGATTGAAGAGGAAACCTCAAATTCTTAGGAAACTAAAGCGCTTTCATGTCCGTTTATCTCAACTTCAAGACATAGCTGGAACTCGCATTATTTTGGATAAGAACTCTGATGTAGATGAAGCCGCAAAGTATTTGTTATCAAAAATTAAAGAACAAGAAGAGCTAAAGTTAATTAAGGATACCGATTACCGCATAAAGGGAAGGGATGATTCTGGTTATCGTGCCCGTCATATTATATTAGATTATAACGGCTATAAAATTGAACTTCAACTGAGAAGCAAGATTCAACATTTCTGGGCAGAAAAAATAGAAAGAACATCAGTTGTCTATGGATATTTCCTTAAAGAACTAGAGGGGGATTCAATCGTTTTAAGTTATTTTAAGCAGTTATCAGATGTTTTCTATGAGTTTGAGGCCAATAGACGTCCGTCACACTCACAAAGACTTGCCTTGGATCAATTATATTCTAAAGCCTTGGTTATCATCAAAGCTTCTGACAAACATAAAGTTCTTGATTCCCATACAGATCGTAATGTACTAAAAACTCTCACCGAAATATCTCAGACAAATCCGTCGCAAAGAGGTTTGTATAATTGGATTTTGATTTTCAATTGGGATACTGGAAACTTTGTAAACTGGTTAAGAGTCTCTAGCGATCCAATAGAAGCTATTGCGCTGTATTCAAAAAACGAAAAAGATTTTCCTGCACATGATAATTTTGAAGTTGTATTAGTTGGAGCTTCTGATGTTTCAACTATTGAGCAAACCCATAGCCACTATTTTGGCATTGAAAGTTACGAAGGAGTATTGCAAAATCTAGATGAATCTTTTGAGTCAATAAAAAAAGTACAGTTAATTACTATCGGGGAACGAAGAATATTAACTGCTCTTCATAGACGGCATACGTGGAATACAAAGTCCATAAAAGTTGCTACGCTAAAAAAACACATGTGTGCAGGGATGAGTGATTTTAATGAGTCCTTAGAAACACTTATAAAGAAAGGATTCATTTTACGTGCGAATTCAGAGTCTCCGCTATCGCTGAATATGGAAAAAAAACCTGAGATTGATAAATTGATGCAATGACTCTCTTCTCCGTTTATTGAAATAAGAAAATTTTTATAATATAAGATAAATTTATTTCCCATATTCAACTTTTGTGAAGTATGCACTAGCAGTGTGAAGCTCTTCAAAAAATTCTTTATATGACTCATCTATTGTCCGAATTGCTTTGAGTTCTTGATGATAGAAGAAAAGCAAGCTCCATAAACGCAATTTTGAAAAGACACATATATCTGAAAGCAATCTGGAAAAATGTCCAAGAGTCGCCGCATTCTTTCTTTCTGGCTCTCTGTGAAAACGATCTGCAATCATTCCAACTCCATCAGAATCCTTATGTAAGTTATGACTATTCATTCCGTAATTGTACAATAAATAGGGTAGTGATTTTAAAACAGGATTTTCTGATTTTGCAAAAGAAAAAGCAATTTCCGAAAAAGACCATCGAGATTCTAGTTGATGCCTTTCTTTTCTTGAATATTTTTGATAAATACGATTCTTTTCGTCATCATCAACAATTAGCTCATGTAGAGGGAGCCATTGCGGGTCATCTGAATTAGATATATGCTGTAGAAGCGCTTGGGCTCTGTCGCTTCTTTTTATAGAAGAAAATAGAGGAAGGATTTCCCAATACTCAATAAGTTTTTGCTTTTGCTCTTCGGAACTTCCCACTAGCATATAGATATACTTAAAGGACCCCTCCGCTACGGAACGCATAAGAATATCTGCGTCCCACTCTTTCCCATTGGCTACAAGGATAAGAACGCTTTCACTTGTAAAGTGACAACAAGAAAAAAGTTGAACCGTTCCCTCCATAACATAAGGTTCAATGTTTCTATGGGTATCCATAAGAGGTCTAGCGCAATCAAAACAAGCACCAATATATTGGCTTGCGATTCCTGCCCATTCCGGTATTTTTTGTAATTCATTAGGGTGAATAAATTCCATGGCATTCCCTCGGATAACAAAGAATATTAACTCACAAAATATTGCTGAAACCAATATCTAAAAGATACTGCTTACTGACATTGCTACATTTCATGAGGTCGTACGGATATTGTTTCTTATGAGATACTTGAAATTGAGGAAATTTTATTTTCCAAATAAGGTGAAGTTTTCTGAAAGCAATAAAAAGATTTTTGAAGTTTACTTTTCTTCCGTTGGCAAGAAAAATCTTAGAGAATCCGTCCTTTGAGTGCATCGTGCTTTCTGATACCCAAAAACTATTTTGATCATGTGAAAAAAAGAAATGATTTTCTCCGTGAATCTGTTGGCATGTAATGGGACACAATGAGCCGTCCCCAACTTCGGAGATCATCATTCTATTGGTGAAGAAATTTTCAATATTTTCACCAAATCCCCATGCAATGTAAGTCCTCCCCTTGAAATAAAATAATCCCTGATTGGTATCAAGCAAATTTGCTTGCCAACGTTGAAATGCAAAATAATGCACGTCAAAGCCGAGTTCCTTTGCTCCTGGGGAAGCATATTTTTTAAATTTCTCTCTACAAGAATCTTTATCAACTTTATTCATCAGCATTTACCATAATTCCTTAAACCGTACGAATCTCATTTTAATATGTTCTCTTTTCTGGCGATTTCAAGAACAGTTTCCGAAAACTTGGTTAGTCTATTTTATGCCTGTGACTTGGTAGTTGGTGGTATAATGTGATTTATGAGGCGAAGGCAAATTTGTCCGTTTGATATCGTGTCACAGTTTGATTTTTCTTATTTCTTTGGTATATTGGGAATTACGTTTTTAATGTCAAAAAAGTGTGACACGGAATGTGACACCGGAAGATAACATGATGGTTGCATTAAGTAGATGTAAATCAAGTGATTGCAATTTAAATTGGCGGAGTTCCTCTCACCCCGACCATTTACGAAATTCTCCGCCGGCCTGTCCTCAGGTCGTTTTTTTTGTTTTGGGGTTGTTTTCAAGCTCAAATCGCCAATTCTCCCGCCCCCGGAGAATTCGCACGTTTCGCCTTTCGCCGCAGCTTTCCGGTGTGTTTCGCCATAATTCTCCGGTGGGGTAAAAGACGTGTCCTCTACTCCAGAGAGCCGTTTTTGACGAAAACACACTGGCACCGGAGTCAAAAATCCGGCCTCTACTTTTTAGAGCTAAAAAAGAACGCCCGAAAAAATTCTCCGCCTACTTTGTAAATTCCATATTTTAAGCGAGTTAAAGTAAGAGTCGGACAGTAGAAGCCGGGATAACGTCCGAAAAATTGCGCACATTTGAAAGAAGTCGACTTGAAAAAGCGGCAGAATTCCGATTGATTATTGAAGTCTAAAAACAGTAATCAAAGAAAGGAAAACTGCCATGAATAATGTAACACCAGTGAATGAAAAAGTCTTGTCGAAAGCGTTTAAAATCGATGAAAAAGAGATAAAAAGCCATCTTTCGGGATTGGTTAAGGAGACCGTGGAAGAAACGTTAAATTCGCTTTTGAGCGAAGAAGCGGATGCCATCTGCGGAGCAGAGCGGTATCAGCGTAGCCCGGACCGTGTGGACACACGGGCGGGCAAGTATCAAAGAAAGCTTTTGACGGGGGTGGGCGAGTTGGAACTGCAGGTTTCGCGTCTCCGGTCGCTGCCGTTCGAAACGCAGATTATCGAGCGTTATAAACGCAAGGAAAGTTCGGTGGAAGAAGCTTTGGTCGAGATGTATCTGGCTGGCGTGTCGGTACGCCGGGTGGAGGATACAGTTTGAGCGGATTTTCTCTTAAAAAAACTTGCACACGGCGTCAATTATAATATTTGTCAATAAATTTGAAAATTCCTGAATCTTTCTTCAATTTTTTTCAAATGACGCTTGAATTAGAGGTTTTCGACAGTATATTAATCACCCTAATCAACAATACAATTTGTTGGACATCCAATATCGGGGTGTGGCTCAGTCTGGCTAGAGCGCTGCGTTCGGGACGCAGAGGCCGGAGGTTCAAATCCTCTCACCCCGACCATTTTCTTACCCTCAATTTCCCTCAATAATAAATTCCGTGTAATATACTGCAAAATGGCGTAAAATCAGGCTTTCAAAAACAAGAATTACGGCAAAATTACGGCATGGATTTGACGCAATTTGAGCTTATTTATTGAAATTTAGCGTAATCGCTAGGCTCGAAATCACGGCAGGGTGCCTAAGCTATGGGGCGGTGCTTGTTCAGCGGGCTTTTTGAGAATACCGGGTAAAATGCCAGCAGAAAACAAGGGCGAATAATCGAAGTAAATAAGGGCTTTGCCGTAATTTTGCCGTAATTCAAGTAGGGATTGAGCTTGATTCTCTTGGAAAACTGAACTCAAAACGAGAATTATAGCAAAAGGAATACCAGCGCCCTTCATGGGTTTTTGACTGACTGGCTGGCAAGGAAAGCGGCATCAATGGCCGGTGTTCTGTTTTATGGCGCGGCCCGCAATATCCTGCTGGCGTTCGTGTATTTTGGCTTCATACTCCAGGAGCGCCCGCCATACATGCGGCTTCACTTTGGTAACGCCGGTACAATAGCGCTTGAAAGTCGGTTCCGACATGCCAGTTATCCCGGCGGCAACTTTATAGGTTAAATTCAGCCGCTCAAGCGTGGCCCTCATGAGTTCAATATCGGTCATGGTTTGTACTCCTGGATTGTGATGATGGTTAAAGTATCACATATTACGAGAATGTCAATTAATAGTATCAATAAATGGCAATATTGATACTTCAATATCGATCTTTAGCAATTAATAAGCTCATTTTGCTTAACATAATGCGCGTTATGCGACGTTACTAATCATAACTAATTAATTTATAGCATGTTATGCGTATTTTTGTTAACGGTATCGTTTTTGCGTGGGCGGCAATGTCCACCCGAGGAATACGAATCATCACCCCGCATTATCCGCTTGCATCGATAGAGATTTCCTAAAAGCAACTCTTTGAGTTCCGGGTAACGGCCGCATGTATCTATGAGCTTGCGGTGAATGGCCTGGCGACTTACATTTTGTATTCTGGCAAGGTCGGAGGCGGTCCGGGTCTTGCCGGAAATGGCATTGATTACCAGCGTCAAGCTATATTCGTCCACATTCAAGATGTATTCCAGCAAACGCAGCATATCCCTATCGGTATAACGTAATTCGTCTTTTGCGCTATCTTCGGGTTCCGGTTCGAGTTCGGATTTCGTTTCGTCCGCGATTTCACGCGAAAAGGCGTATCGCTCAAAACTGACCTGGTGCTGGCGGCCATCGGGGTTTCTTTCCCTTGTTGCATAAGTGCAAGCATGAATATAATCACAAAGATAGCATTCCGGGTCAAGCTTTTCGCAAAAGGCTTTGATTCCAAAGCACTGGCTGTAATCGTAATTCGGCGGTAACTGTTGCGGGGTCGGTTTATAGACTGGTTTCTTTTTGGGTCTTGGCATGTGGTCTACTCCTGTATGGTTACACATGCACGGCCAGTAAACATCCGTCTTGCCGTCATAAGGGGGTAACGTTTCGGTATACCCTTGCCGCCACAAAGGGGCTGTAAATTATACATACCCTGTGCAATGCCGCCATGAGATGAATAAAACTCACGCCATCGGCAAGGGGATAAGAATTACTTACCCCCTTTTACAGCGCCGTCCTAAGGGCACAAAAAAGCCGGGGCGGTTATCCTGCCCCGGCTTTTTTGTGCCCTTAGGACGGCGCTGTAAAAGGCTCTGACTGCTTGGCTATGCCTCCGGGTAGATAATCCGGGGCGTGTCGGTCGCCAGTCCGTCAAAGGCCGCGCCAACGTTGAAGTAGTCGCCGCTTGCCAGTTGTTCCCGGATTTCGGCGGGGGTGTAACTGAACACTTTCAGGATAGCCAGCGCCGCGCCCCTGATTGCCAGGTCTGACGGTGCAACCATCAATTCGACGGCCCGGATTAGTTCCGCATCGGTGAATGACTGCCAGGTCTGACGCTTGCCCGTGCTATAGCATTCTATAGCCTCGGAATGGTCCGTGTTACTGGCGGTTCCGGCTTTGTGTCCGGCGGTTTTCGAGTTGTTGCTACTCATGGGTTGAAGCTCCCGGCCTTGGATAAAAAGCCGTCTTGCGGTCGGTGGCTTCAACACCTTCCGGGGCGGCAACACCCGTTACCCGGTTCACGCAAAACGGCAAATCATCAAGGCATAAAAAAAGTTCCATTATAACGCCTGGGTTCGTTACACCCTGAAACATATTCGGCGGTTGCGATTGAAGCCCACAACATCTCCACTATACCCCCGATCCGGGGGAAAGTCAAGAATCCTGAAACGAAAAAGCCCGGAATTTTTACGATCCGGGCGGCTTCGGGGCTGGAGCTGGCAATGGTCAAATCATGGCGGCAATGGGCTTGATCTTGCTGAATATATCCGGTTTTGCGTGTTTGGCTTGCCACAAGTCATAATTGCGTTGAAGATTGATCCAGATATCCGGGGTTGTCTTCAACGCGGCGGCAAAACGCAATGACATTTCCGGGGTAACGCTCTGACGTTCATTCACGATTGCCGATACTACTTTGCGGGAAACGCCTATCCGCTCGGCAAATGCGCTGATGGTTACATGCAGTTCATCCAGATAAAGCCCTTTCAGGATTGCGCCGGGATGGGACGGACATACTTTGCGATCTTCCGGGCGACAAGCCGGGTATGTTTTTTCTTTGCTCATAATACATCTCCAATTTAATGATAATCCAAATAATCGACTATTTCGGCATCGCCGCCGCTGTTTAGGCGGAATGTTACCCGCCAGTTACCGGATACTCTAACTGCGTATATCTGATTCTTTCGCGGTTCCAGCAAGTGAAGCATCGCGCCTGAAAAATTCATGTTTTCCGGTTCATTTGCGACATCCAACAAGTCGAGTATCAATTTCAGTTTTTTCTCGTGCTTTGCCTGTATGCCGCGCTTGTTGCCGGTCTTAAAAAACAACTCAAGGCCTTTATGCTTGAAACTTACGATCATGGTATTATCCTGTTTTCTTTGACATTAATGTAACGTCATTGGTTCCATTTGTCAAGAGGTCCTAGCGAAAATTATCTACCGAGGAACTGGTAAGGATTTCTTACCGGTTGCCATGATTTTACTGAAATTCCAGCAATATGCAAAATCTGCATTTTAAGCCGCTTCTAACGGCGATTAACGCAAAACCTGGCAATGTATCGTATTTTGGGCTTTTGTTGATTTGCGAATGCTTTTCGGCTATTTATCGTGCCTTGTATCGATAAAGCGAAATACTGGCTGTATTGTGTCCGATGATACACGCTTTTCACATAGCGGGCAAATCCCGTTTACCGGCGCGGTTTCAGGAATTCGCACATTACCATCCGGATCATGAATAATCGGTTGACGCGGGCATTTGCAGAAGTCGCCCTTTGTCTTGTCTCTTGTCTTGCGCTCAAGCCGTTTTAATGTTCCCTCAATACTCCGCATTGCCGCCTCCTTTGCCGTCCGCATCATCTAATAGCCCTTCCAGCTTTTCCAGCCGCTCCAAAAGGTCTATACCGGTTTGTGCCGTTCCGAGAATCCGGTCAAACAGTACGGTAATGGCTTTCAGGTCCCCGGCCAGGGCTTGCTCCTTGAGTACATCCACGATTCGGCGCATATCATCGGCGGTAACGCTGTTGTACAGGGCTTTCCGCATGGCCGCCGCCTTGCGAGTATATGGATTGCCCCGCGCCGCTTTGTTGCCAGCGGTGAAACGTCCGGTTTTTGCGTCATTGTTTGCCATGAATCAGCCTCATACATCCATATCGTTTTCATCAACATGTACCGGGTGATTCAGGCCCCCGCACTTGGAACAATGCTTTGTGTTATCGGGATAACGCGCGGCGGCTTGTTCCTCCGATACACCTTCAATCATGAAGTAAAAGCGCCGTTCCCCAAAGGGACAAATACACGGTGTATCTGGTGAGGCGGTTACAATCTCCTTTGCCGTCTGTTCCAGCTTTGCAAGTCTGCTTTCAACGCTTCGCATGTCTTATCTCTCCAGTGTTGCCGTTATCGCCCGTTTCTACGGTGGTATTGTGTCCGGTATCTCCCATGCTCTGAATGGCTCTATACCTGGCTTCGGCATGTCGGTAGTAATGACGCAGGAAGTCAAATGCGAACCGTTCCGCATTGGGCCGGGTTCCCGCGAAAAAGAACGGCATCCGGTATGCCTGCATCATCGATACGATGGATTGTAACGCGCTGGCCGGATTCAGCTTTGAACGGTAACGCCCGGCGGCCAGGTCATTATAACCGGATTCCACCACCACAACCGCGCTTTCATATCCGCGCAAGCGTTCAAGTTCCCGCGTGAAGCGGTCGCGTCCGGTGGTCAAGCAGCCTACCAGGTCGGAAAGGCTTTTCCGCTCAACTGCCACGCGGTCGGTAAATCCCGGTATGCTGTAATCACCGGCATTCAATGCGCCCTCGACGACTTCAACCGGGTATCCCAAGAACAAAAACGGTTCTTGTTCCCGCGTGTCTCTGACTATCTGAAACATGGTATTTTCTCCGCTTTGTTCCGGCTGTTCCGGGTAATTATTCGCCTTATAGATAACCTAAAAAATTAGGCCTAAAAATTAGGTTCTCTATAGAGTAAATATAAACCCGGAACAGCCGGAACATGTTTTGTTAAAAGTTGTTTATATTGTGAATGTTACCGAAAACAAGGATATTTCCTGATTCTGTGCGCCTCTTTTCGGTGTATGACTTCGGATAAATAGTCTTGACGGCCTTTTTGAAGTTCGCCGCCCCCAATGCCCTGTACCCGTTATTCGTCGCCCAATCCCGATACTGTTTATACAGATTATCGGAACTGATCCAGCCTCCCGGCGCGGCCTCCGTGAACTCGGCAAGAAACGCCCGCTCATGGTCGCAACTGTTCCGGTGGTCGGTCTTCATGGCTTCACCCTCCGGGCATTCCGGGAACGTCTTTAACGTTCGGAGTTTCGCCAATCCCCGCAACGCCCAATTAAACACCCCCGGCAGTTCGGCCAGCAGTTCGGCGGTCAAGTTCGGGTTCTGTTGCGCCGTTCCCCGGAACACCTGATTAAAGGGAATGATCCGCACCCGATCCCATACGCCCGCGCTTCGATCTGTGAACGCTGGCATTACGTTTGTTGCAAACACCATCCGGGCGATGGCGCGGGCTTTCCAGCCGTCTATTCCTTTGCGCTCGACGGGTATTTCGTCGCCGCTGGTGATAGACTTGAAAAAGCCCTCAACGTCCGCGCTTCGACCATTCTCCGGCATCTGCGGCAACTCTCCGACGATGTTCAATAGTTTTTCCGTCAAAGGGGCAAGCCCGAAACGGTCGGCCAATCGCGCAAGCGGAATGTTGCAACAATTTTCCTTGCCCGCCAGTTCGGTTAGAACGTTCACAAATACGCTTTTCCCCGTGCCAGCCTGACCGAAAAGAAAAAAGCCGACGTTATACCGGCAATCCGGCACCAATGCCAGCCCCGCCAGCATTTGCAATACCTCACGGTTCGCCTCCTCCGGTTGCGCGTCTGATAGATACTTTTCCCACTTCGGGCACGTTGCCGCCGGGTCATAGCAGTAATCAAGCCCGAACGTTGCAAACAACGCCGGGGAACGGTCGCGGCGTGCCTCCGGTGGCAATGGTTCTCCACGACCAGCGGCAACCGCCGCCGCTTCGATATTGATAACCGCGTTCCGCATCGGCAACCATCCGGCGGCCTCTTCACCACCCGGCAAAAAACAGGGTATCCGAAAACGCCCGGAATGAAGATTGCAAAGTTCGCTTGAATTGAGGTTCAATAGAATATCGGCTATCAGGTTCGCGGAAATGCGGTCACTCTCTGCGTATCCCTCCGACTGCAAAAAGCCGACAAGTTCGCTTTCAAGGTCTTTTCGGTTCAGCTCGTGCCAGTAGTCACCCCGGAACTCGTACCACTGACCGGCGAAAAATCGCAAGGTGTACACGGTTTCGGCCTTGTGACGGCGGTCTGCAAAGGCACGCGCCCAAACATCAACCGGGATATGTTTTCGGCCTCCTGTCTTGCCGTTCTCCGGGCTGGTCAAGCGGCGGCGGTCTTGCTTCTCCAATTCCTCAACCTTGGCTTTCAATTCAGGGCACATTTCAACCAGTTTTTCGGGTAGCTCCTCAATGTTCATAGCGTACCACCTCCCGGCGCAAGGTAAAGCAACTTTTGCCAGCTTGCTTTATCGCTTCGGAACACCCCCGGCAGTCGGGAAAGCCGCGCCGGGTTGGAACATGCCTTATCCACTCCAAGCGCCGCCAGCCCCGGAAATACCGTGGTTTTCACGATTCGCGCCCAATCATCGGCGCATGTGATCCCGTTGCATGTGATCCATGCATGACACGACTTGCCGCCGGAATGTATCAAGGCGGCGATCCGGCAACCGGTGGAACACAACCCGCGCAATATTGCCCCTTGTTTCAGTATCGGCAGTTCGTCAAACTCTGCGACGGTGTACCGGAACGACTTCACGCAAGTATCACCGCGTAAGGTTTGCTTGTCGCCGCTTTTGACGGCTCCCGGCTGGCCTGTAAGCGTGTTTGGTATGATATGCGGGTATTTGCGCCCTAATCGGTCAAAGTGCCCTTGTTGTCGCTCTACGGGTTGTTTCTCGATCCATGCCAGCGCGTGACGGAAAAAGGCCAGCCAATCGACGGCGGTTTGGACGTTCTCCCGTCCGGCATCGTACCGGCTCCCAATGAATAGAACATCGTCCGGCTGGTAAAGGTGTTCCAGCAATAGAAGCATATCGCCAGCATACGGGAAACGCTCCGAATAGGCTTCTATCCTGACCGGGGACGCTTCCCATACCTCCACGCCCTCCGGGTCAAGTTCGCCGCCTCCGGCCTCGATTATGCGCGATTGAAGCGCGGCGGCTTGTTTCGGGTCTTTGAGCATAGCGGCTACTTGTTCCGCATATGTCCGGCGCGGTGGCGGCATCGGTCGCGGTCGCGGGGCGTTGGCGTTCATCGGGGCGGTGTCTTTGTGTGCCCGGTTGATTGCGTCCAAGATTTCACGATCTGCCACTTTACGCCGTCCGGCTGGAACATGCGCCCGAATGTCCGACAAGATAACATCGTCATTGCGTCCGGCCATGATCCCAAGATTTGCCACTCCCAATAATGCGGCATGGCATCCACCACCGCCGGGGGCTGGAATAGCGGCCAATGCCGCCCGGTAACGTTCCTCAATCGTCGGCATGGTCACGCCTCCGGCAGGTGAAAGAACGCCGCCGCCAGCCGTTCCAGCGTTTCCGCGCCGTAATAGGTTGTTTCGGTCGCCTTGAGGAAGTAGAACGGCTTGCCGGTTGCCCGGTCTGTTTTCTTCATGAAACGCAAGCCAAGCGCGGCGGCGCGGTTCCTGAAGCGCTGCTCTTTGCGCTTTAAGGCGGCGGCACATGATTCTATAATGCCGTCTGCGTCAAAGATTCCAATATTTTCAGCACATATGATCCCATTCCTCCAGGTAAGGGAATAGTTACCGGTCTGCAAGTTCTTTGTAATGCTCAATCCGACACGTTGAGCACGTTTAACAAGATGTTTTTCGCCGTTGTTCATGCTCTCACCCCCTGACGGTTGGTGTTCTGACAGCACGATTTCAGCCATTCATCAAGGCTGGCACGTTCAAAAAGGATTTTCCCTTGCTGCGTAGGATGCAGTTTAGATGCTCTGATCTTGCCGCTACGTTGCGCCCGCCATAAGGTCCAGCGTTTCACGCCGGTATACTGTTCGGCTTCGGCATTGGTAAGCCATGCTTTTTCAAGCGGTTTAACGGTTGGAGCTTCTTTCTGATTCAGCAGCTCATTGAGATTCACGCCGTAAGGCTCCAGCATTCCGGATGCGGCATTGAGGATAGCGACTGGAATTTGATTTGACATTGTCCGATCTCCTGTTTTGTTGTTTGGCATTGTTGCCGTTTGATAACAATTATACAGGAGATTTTACGATATGTCAATATTTATAACATGTTGATTTTCAATGCATTCGGGAATTATCGAGGCTTCCCGATATCGGGAATTATCGACTTTCCCGATTTTTTAGGAAACTGAAGAAATTTCTTTCTATTTCCAGTGGTCATGTTATTCCAAAATTTGCAATATTCGGGATGGTTTTCAAGCTCATTATCAATAATAGCATTAGCACTATTGGCGCTTTTTCCTTGAGCCATTAAAGCGCGTTTTCTGTCATGTGCATACATTTGTGCCTCTTTTCGTAAAGTGCCTTGAGTTCGATTGAATTTATCCCCACGTATAGCCAACGGTTCTAAATCCTTTATTTCCCCGTTGAGAAAAGCACGATCATTATACGCCCGGTATTGCTCAAATCTACATAAGGAATTCAATGTATCTAAAATCTGTCCCGCACATTCGGTAAAATTGGGGATACTTTTCAGTCGCTCCAATGATTGAACATATTCCTGTGCAAAAACAGCTAGATTTGAATCCCTAAGGCCTTTCGCTACAAGTTCTTGATAAAGTTCAGCGTTACGCTTTGCCGCTTTTATTGTTTCCTCAAAAGCCCATTCTATTTCCGTCATGATTACTTGCTCCTGTTGGCGTAATTCAAGATTTCCTTGATTTGTTCAATATTCAAGCTATCAACCAGTCGATGAAGTTCAGTACGTTCCGGTTCATTCGCTAGCGTAAATTCCGTTTTCGACAAGGGGGTATCACTTTCCAAAAAATTAGGCAATTGTTGCATGTACCTGGCCTTATCTTCACGTGTAGCATGTGCTTGATAGTGCTTGGTCATTTCCGGGGTCATGTGTCCCAGGATACTTTGAACGATGGTAAGCGGTATCTGGTAGATTCCGGCAATATATGCAAAGCTATGGCGCAAACTATGAAAATCTTTGACGCTGGCCCGCCGCGCCCCCCCAGTATCGCGGGTGGTTTCAATGCCAATGCTAGTTAAAAACTCATTTATCCGGTATGATACGCCGGTACGGTTCTTCTGATACATTTCGGCATGATCCGGCAAAACATAATCACCATCGCCGCAAATTTGCCGCTGCTCATTGATGAACGCGGCCAGCGGTGGCAGCATAGGGATTTCCAATAACGCTCCGGTCTTATTTCGCTTGCGACTTATCCAATTGCCGCGAATATCGCGCCATTGCAACTGGCATACATCAGACAATGACAGGCCGGTACAGATTCCCACGATAAACAGGGGGCGGCAAAAGCCGGATAGATTTTCGCCGATCTTCCGCAACTCATCCACGGTAAACGCATCCCTGCTTTCGGCTTTCGCGGCCATTGCGTCAAATGCAAATGGATTAATAACAATCCCGGCATCATCCTTTAAGCGTTCAAATACGCTCTTGCATTGCTTGTGATACTCGTTGATCGTTTTTGCGGTAAGCGCTCCGGGGACAATATAGCTGGCGGTTTTGCTTTCGCGCTTGTTTTTGATTTCAAACTCCACAACACGGATAAAGCGGCCATGCGTCCGTAGATAATTGATATAATCCTCTCCATGTTTCGGTATGACCTGATCCAGCCGGGCAATATCCGGGTAGGTTTCAGCCATGAATGCAACAAAATCATTCCACCGCCGCCGATTTACGCCTTGACGCATTGCCCCAGGGTGCCGCTTGGCTGGCTTGGTTAAGTATAAATCAAATGCCGCCTCAAGCGTAATATCCGCGCCGCCTGTCAAATCTCGCTTGAAATTCTCAATCAATGCCCGGTGGCTGGTTTGTGCCGCCGCTTTTTTGGCGGTTTCGCGGATATTCTTTTCATACGCCAATGCTGCACGTTCGGTAGCGCATCCTTCACATACCCCATAATGACGCTTGCCAGATTGCATGAATTCATAATGATATTCGGCGGTTACGCCTTTCGGTGTTTTGCGTTTACGAATCATATTACAGCCCTTTTGTTAAACAGTGCTACAATATACCGCAAAATGCAACTTGTCAAACATTTATTACGGCAAAATTACGGCAAAATGTAATTTTATTGCAATTTTGAACATAATAGCGCTGCGTTCGGGACGCAGAGGCCGGAGGTTCAAATCCTCTCACCCCGACCATCCTTTCTTCCTCATTACTAAGCACTTACGAGAATCGGTCATTTTCGCTTATTGCGAAAAAACGCCAAACATCCCAAAAATCGTCCCAAATATTCGGAAAATCTTTAGAACTTTTGTGTAAAAAGTCCTATGCCGCTGGATATAATGCTATGTTGTTTCATGGTTTAATTCCATGAAAAGAAAGAAGTAATGACAATATAGCATGTGAGGAACGATTATGTCAAGAACAAAAAGTTTGAATCCGAAATTATTTCGGAAAGGTCGTGGAAACTATCGTTTTCGTCGGTTCATCAATGGCAAGGACAAAGAAATCAACACCGGGACCATTGATAAAAAAGAGGCGGAAAAGTTTCTGGTCGAATATCTGAGCGGAGAGAGACTGGCCGAGGAACAGGTCAGGAAAAAGAAGAATCCGGCAAAAATTGCCACACTGGTGATGGAAGCCATTGATTCGGATTATGAGCAACTGCCGCTGGAGGATGTCTTTGAACTCTGGTATATCCATTCGCCGAACTTCAGCACCACCTCCAAAGGCCATCAGCAGAAACGGAAAGTATGGTTCGCCAAATTTGTTAAATTCTGCTTTTCGCAGGGGATAACCTACTTTGACGAGGTCAACGAAAGCATAGCCATTCGCTTCAAGTCTTTCCTGTTGAAAGAGCGGTACTGTCCGAGTAACCTGAATGAATACTTGGCTTTTCTCTCGAATGTCCATAAAAAAGTTGACCGCTTGAAGCCGTTGCCGTTCCGCAATCCCTTTGTCCCGGAAGTCGTTCAACCCCAGAAGGTCCCCAAGGTATCGGAAGCAACTCACCTGCCGTTTGATGACGATATGCTGGTAAAAGTGATGAAAGCCGCCGCAGAAGAAGGTCAAGATTGGCTTGATCTGTTTATTGTGGGTTCACAGACCGGAATGAGATTGAAAGATGCATGTCTGTTCCAATGGGATGAAATCAAAGGTGATTTCATCGAATATTCACCGGAAAAGACGATTCGGCATGGAAACACGGCTCGTCTTCCGGTATCTCCGAATCTCGCCAGTCTTTTAGAAAGACGTAGAGAGCAGAATCAGAATTCCCCTTATGTCAACCCGGTAATTGCGGAATTCTATCTGAACGGTACTTGGCCCACGAAAAACAGCAAGAAGATTATCGAGAAAGCCTTGGGCAAGGCAACGACCCAGTTATCCAAAGAAGGTCGCCAGAGAATGAAAAACGGCTGTATTTATGGTTTCCATTCCTTCCGAACAACCTTCATGACGTTGCTGGCGGCAAAGAACGTGGAAGTCCGGGACGTTATGGATATGTTGGGATGGGAATCGGTCGAAATGATGCGCCTGTACGAAAAACTGCTGGCAAAAGGCAGGGAAGCCAGAGACCAGAGAAATAAAGAACTCATCGACAATCTCTCTGAGCTTCACTTCGAGATTCCTGAACCCAAGCCGGACCGCCTCTGGCCGACGAAGGAAGCCCTTGAACAGCTTATCGAATCATACAGCAATATCACTATCGGCAAAATCTATGGCATTTCGAGCAAGGCTGTCGGCAATTGGCTTGAGAAATTCGGCCTGAAGCGTCAAGGCCGCATCCTCTCGCCGGACGTGACGGAGGAAGAAATTCTGAAGATCAGGGAGGAACTGCAAGCCGCCTGATTTTTCTGAATCATATGCCCCGGAGATGGAATTCGTTCTGTCTGCCGGGGTTCTTTTTTATATTTTTTTGAGCTCAAATTGAAAATAATCAAAAAATTATTCAACTTTTTTCGTGTTTATTTGGACAAAAAAATACTAATATAGATAGAATAACGCAACCCTAAACAAAAGGAGATAGGTCATGAGCGTTATCAATATTGTAAATCATTATAACTCAAAAAGAAAAGGAGAAATAAAAAATGATTACTTCAAACCAAATTGTAAAAAGATTGGTATCCGAGGATTTCAGCGAAGAAATCCTGAGCAACGTAATGGCAGTTCTTGAAATGAGGCCTGTTATGAAAAAATCTACTGCTGGATTTCTGACTGAAAAAGAAGCCTGTGATTACTGCGGAAATATTTCCCGGAGTACGCTTTGGCACTGGAAACGAAGAGGGCTCAAATCCTACAAGCTCGGAGGCCGTTGCCTTTACAGCCCAGCGGACCTCGACAGGTTCATTTACACAGCAGACCCAGTAGATACAGCAGAAAAAGTGGAGGGATAAATTATGAATAGGGAAATGGTAAATGAAAGGAGCAGGAGAGGTTTTCTGATCGATACTTTTGATGGTAATGCGTATAAGCTCCCATCGATGTCGAGTGTGGGAAAAAGCAGTTATCCAAAGAGCCGTTGGATACCGGAATATTTGGATGAGCCGATAGATTGGAAAGGCAGTGTCGCTACTGCCGATCCTATTGTGCCGCAAAATCAGAGCATGGGCGATGCTCTGGCTTGGGCCAAGGAAGACCTTGCAAAGTCCCTGATTCCGTTTGAGCACTTTGAGGAATATGGCGGCAGGGTATTGGCTTCAGGGGCTGACTTCATGGATGTTTTGGGGTATGTTCCAAAGTGCGGCGAAAATAATGTGGAAGGTTGGGCTTTGCCGTTCAAAAACCCGGCCACTGGCAAGATTCTTTTGGGGAATGATGGTCGTCCTTATTGGCGAGTGCGTATGCGTCACCCTGCTTTGACCTCAAAGAGCAAGGGGGCAAAGTACCTGAGTAAAAATAAATCAGGCCAACATGCGTTTGTCCTGCCTGAGGTCCATCAATTTCTGATGGATAATCCTGAAGCCCCCGTGATTTGCACCGAGGGAGAGAAAAAGGCGTGGTGCGCCACGCTCAAAGAAATTCATACCATTGGATTGGTGGGGTACTCCGGCTGGAACATTGGCGGCACCAAATCGCTCCTCCCCGAACTGCAAACTTATGCTCTGTCAGGAAGAACCTTTATTGTGGTCTGGGATAGCGATGCGGCTGACAATAAATCATTCCATGCTTCCACCAAGCAACTTGCCACCTCTTTGGCTTCGTTGGGGTGCGAACTGAAAGAGCTGATTTTACCCGGCAATACGGCAGGGAAAGTCGGCCTGGATGACTTCATCAAGGAATACGGTCATGACGCATTCCGGGCTTTGCTGGCTACCGCTCAAGTCGTATCCCCGGATGGACGTTCACTCACCAGCGCTGAAAATGGCGCAAAGGGTGGTCGCCCTTCCGATGTCAAAGAGATTGCCGATGCGGTCGCCGAACAATGGATTACGGAGAACGGAGAAAAGCTACTCAGTTATTACCGCTCGGACTGGTATGAATATCATGACGGTGTTTACGTAAGGCGTCCGAAGGAATTCATGGATGCGCATATCATGGGCGTTCTGCGAGAGCATTTCCCGACACGCTCCACAACCAATACTTCCGATCAATGCAAGCGACATCTGGCGGCAAGCGATATGTTCTTTTTGGACGGATCACATAAGGCACCGTTCAGTCGTATCGATGGGAATGGTGTCAAGTATTGCCTGAACCTGAAGAACGGAATGCTTGACCCTGAAAATCCTGAGGCCGGTCTGCGGTCTCATTCGCCAGATGTCTTCTCAACCTGCCAGCACCGGTACGAATATAACCCGGAGGCAAAGTGTCCGAAGTTCATGGCTTATCTGGAAACCGTACAGCCTGACGAAGAGGCTAGAAAACACATGGCTATGCTCATGGGATTGTCACTGGTGCCGGACACAAGCTATAATGTGTTTTTCATCCTATAACTCTCATTACCGGAAGTTGAAAACCAGGAGCCAAAACATGAACACCACCGACATCATCAGACCGAAAACGCTCAACGATTTCATCGGACAACGGGACATCGTCACGGAAGTAAAAATCGCCCTGCATTCTGCCAAATCCAGAAATGATGCTTTCCCCCACACGATCTTCAGCGGAGCGCCTGGTCTCGGCAAAACCTCGCTGGCCGAAATCATCGCCGCAGAAATGAACGTTCCATTCTTCCCGGTACTCGGAGCAAGTATCCGTGATGAAGAGGGACTACGAAACATTCTTTCGCAACTACCTTCGGATGGTTACGACATGCAAACGGGGAGAGTAGTAAGCCCGGACAAGGTAAAATACGCCATTATCTTCATCGACGAAATCCACCGGATGAAAAAATCCTTGACGGAACTGCTTCATACGGCACTGGAAGACTTCAAACTCTCCATGAAGATAAAGAACCCTTTAACCGGCAGAACCCAGTCCGGCCTTTACTGGATGCCGAAGTTCACCCTGATCGGAGCCACAAACTACCTTGGCGTATTGCCACGCCCATTCGTAGACCGCTTTATGATCCAATCCTGTTTCGAGCCCTACACCGAAGATGAAATCATCCAGGTAGCCCATCATTCAGCCAAAAAACTGGAACTGGACATCACCCCGGAAGCAATCACCGAAATGGCCTCCAAAAGCCGTGGAGTCCCTCGTATCCTGAACCGCTTCCTCCTCCGAGCAAGAGACGTGGCGATCTACACCGGAACAGAACGGATCATCCTGCAAACCGTAAAGGAAATGTTCCAAATCCAAAACATCGACGAACTCGGCCTGACCAAACTCGACCGACGAGTCCTCGAATACCTGGCGGCAACCATCCGTCCCATCGGAATCGGCCCCATCTCCCAAGCCGTAGACGAAGACCAGAACACCATCGAGAACCTAGTCGAACCCTGGCTGGTCTGTCTAAGATTAATGGTCAAAACCCCACAAGGCCGCCAAATCACCGAACTAGGCCTCCAGCACCTCGGCCAAGACTTACAACAAACCAGATTTCTTAAAGCCTGACAAACGTCAGCAAATTTGCTAACCTCTAAAAAATGGAGAAAAAACCATGAAATGCCTCAACTCCAAAGCCAAGCTCACCATCCAGAAACTCTACGAAGCCATGTACCATGCTCCTTATATGCTAAAAGAAGGCCAATACGCCAAAATCAACAACAATCCGGCCTACATGCCGGTCATCGTCGAAAAAGCAGGCCATCTTCACGGCTACGGAGAAATATCATCAGCATTGCCCACTACGGCCAACAAAACGGCGATCCAATGGCCGACCCTGACATGGAATTCGTCATCGTAGGCGGCGACTCTAGTCTGTAACTTTTGACTTTAATATTCCTTTTTTTCCATTCGTATAAAACTGCTCAGTGGTAAGCTCAATGACTTCAATTATATCACGTATATGAAAGCCGATTAAGGCATAACCTTTAGAATAATGATTTGTGAAAAGACCTTCAAGCGAATAGGAAAATGTTGTCATACCAGTTGTTACAATCGGATAGCCAGGAACACTCCAGATTCCACATCCACTCATTCCCGCAAGATCACAAACTGTATGCTGTTGATTTATTTTTATTTTGTCAGTCAAAATTGCTTTTTTCGGCTGATAGTCTAGTGCAATATTGACGTTTGCATCAAAGCTTTTTATGTCTTGAGCGTCGAATTTAACAGGAACATGCAGACAAAGATGTTCCCCAGTTGTTGAACCTGCCTTATACGGATTTGATGTATTTTTCTTCACAGGATACCCAAGCAAAAAATACCAGATGAAAGTTCTGGAAATCTCCTTGTTCTCATGTGAAATTGGAAATGGTTTAAATTGTTCATTCAGTTTACTTTCAATTGTATCATCAATAAGGAAAATGGCATGATCCATTTCACGGAAATTGTTTTTCTCGTCCTTGGGATAGTATATGATGCCATTTTGTATTTCAGATAATAGAAAACCAGGTTCAACATAAATATCATTATAACGAAGTGATTCTCCAAAAACATGCCCAGCAGTCAATAAATAATTTCTACCCTGGTAGCTCACATAAATGGCGGTTGCAATGCTTTCTCTTTGTCTACCGCTTGTATAGAGCATTGGAGAATGGCTCTTCAGTTCTTTGATGATAGAATTATCAAACGCCAAGACATCGTTATTCCTGAGATATTGCAAATCAAACTCTTGAGTCTTTTGCAGGGCCTCAATGATTTCGTCGATATTTTCAGGCGTAATAGGTGTCATATCCATTGGAATGCTCATAATAATCCCTTGTGCTAGCGTTCTTATTGCGGATGGCTATATTTAGAGCTCACCAGGAAGTTCAATGTTTTCAATTTCATCCTGAAATTGATACCATCTAGCCCGAGGGCCGAACTTTGAGCTTTGTCAATAACCTTATCAAGCAAATCTATACTCAATATTACCAGTGTAAATCATAGCTGCTGCCACGGAGAAAACAACGTAGCATCTGAAATTCTCAGTTCCAAATTTGCTATAATTTGCGCAAGTTCAATCCTTGCTTCAGCTTGCAAGCCAAGGCAACTCGCAATACCGACAGAATCAGTGCTTAGCCTATTGGCAAGAGATAAATTATAACTATTGCCAGCATCACAAAGCTGGTATGAATGAATATGCATAGAATCACCTTGCAACGCAGGAGTTAGATGAGAAAAGCTGAACTCTCTGGTCATGTATTGCAACAAACAATCTTGTATGATTAAGACTAAATGTTTATTGATGTGTTCAAAAGTTTGAATTTTATGATGCAATTGGACAAGGATCGTCTTGGCAGTCATTTTCCAGTTTATCCCAAAAGGACGAGAAGAATTTATATCTTCTTCGGCAACCGCCAATCCCCATGAATTGAGTAAGCGTTGCCGCTCAGGCCACACGGTTCCTGTTGTATCCATAGTTTGAAATTCGATGGCAACGAAATCCATGATTTTTCGATTTCGTGCAGATATGAGAACATAATCAACGCTTCCACCGGGTATTCCAACTTCAGACACAATATGCAATTCATTTCCAGGCTCATGAGAATGCAAAAGATGTATGCAATCTGTAAACACTTGCCCTCGTTGTAAAAGTCTGTGAGGACAGATAATTATTTGTAAAAGTTACGATTTAATCTGACAAACTTAACAAAAGGTGCTATATTAAAAGCATC
>ENA-UOOK01002527-UOOK01002527.1-fermentation-metagenome-genome-assembly--contig:-NODE-2527-length-22308-cov-8.318339_pt1 | contig 22308 bp, 16 predicted proteins | sample MGYA00245777_ERZ724023 | MGnify/ENA primary metagenome ERZ724023 (study PRJEB28704, sample SAMN03018312) | fermentation metagenome | biome: anthropogenic terrestrial biome; feature: soil; material...
GAATGGAAAAATTTTGCTCAAAAAATATTTTTTTATCAATAGGCTGAATAGTTACCTTTTTACTTGAATAACTCTTAATTATTACCAGGAAGTCTTGAGAAAATGAAAAAAGCTTTATTTCCTCAGAGAAGTTCATACCCGGTGTATAACACCCTCGAAGATTGGATTCTACACGAGGCTATTCCATTCTCAGTCGATTCTTCCGAAACCTTCAATGCCTCTGTTGACAGGGTCATCGCATCACTTGACGACTCAGTGGAGTTTCTCGGCTTTGGAGAAGCACTCCACGGCGGCGAGGACATTCTTGTACTCCGCAACCGGCTCTTCGAGCGCCTGGTGGAGAAGCATGGCTATAGCGCCATTGCCATAGAGAGCAGTTTCCCTCGGGCGCGTGTAGTGGATGAGTACTTGGCTGGTCGCGCCCCGGGATCATATGAGGCTGTTCAGGACACCGGATTTAGCCACGGCTTTGGCCGCCTCGAAGCAAATCGAGAACTCGTGGAGTGGATGCGGCGATACAATGCCGATCCTTCTCATCACGTCAAACTTCATTTTTACGGCTTCGATAGCCCAACTGAAATGACCTACAGCGACAGCCCACGCCAAGTCCTGAATTTTGTTCTCGATTACCTTGCCTCTGTTGATAGTGTAAACAGCAAGGAGCATCGAGAACGCATCGACCTGCTTCTTGGACAGGACTCCGATTGGGAGAAACCAGATGCAATGATGGATCCGACAAGGTCGATAGGACTGTCACCAGCCGCAACTGCTTTGCGAATCGAGACTGAGGATCTGATTTCAGAACTATGTACACGCCGTCCCGAATTAGTGGCTAAAAGCGACAAAAGCCGCTATCTGGAAGCCATGCATTATGCGGCTGTGGCGCGGCAGCTATTAAACTATCATGCCGCACTGGCACGGAAGTCGGGTCCAGGGAAACGGATTGTTGAAGGCCTCGGCATCCGTGACGCGCTGATGGCAGATAATCTGGCGTACATAATGTCCCGTGAGCGTGACAGCAGGGGAAAAGTGCTGGTCTTTGCTCACAACAGCCATTTGCAGCGAGGAAAGGCACAATGGCAACTGGGCACTGAAGTATTAACATGGTGGCCAGCGGGGTCTCACCTCAATGAGATGTTCGGCTCGCGCTATGCTGTCATCGGTTCGGCAGTGGGAGTTTCTGATGATAATGGAATCGGCCAGCCCGAAGCCGGCACTCTTGAAGCGCGGCTGATTACCGTACCGGGACCAGCGCGTTTTATCCCAACTCATAATGGAAAGGGGCTTCCAACTCAGGCAATTAAAGCTCTTCCGACTCGCTCTGGCAGTATGAAGAACCCGACCTATTTCGCACTAACTCCACAAAGCTTCACTGATTTCGACTGGCTGGCTGTCCTGGATTCAACGGCATACAACCGCGGTGGAACGCCGCTTCAAAAGTGAACAATCCCAGGCAGTAAAAACTCTTCGATGTTCTGGCAGGCTTCAGTACAGCGTGATGTTCTTATTTTGATACTTTTTTATCTTAAGGTCTGTGTTTTTAAGACACCTGCAATCTCATAGAGCTTTTTCATATCAATGTTCTGCTCAACTACGTTTGCAAGTTCTTCATAGGCATCGTTTTCACTCACTACCTCTTCAGGCTCATATTCCAACCCCTTCTTCTCATAAAGATACCGAACAAGGGCGTTTCTTATATTCCTATTATCAAAGAGCCCGTGAAGGTATGTGCCGATTACGAGACCATTTTCATCAATAGCTCCATCATCTCCAAAAACGGTGCGGTTTGAATTGGTGACTCCCATATGAATCTCGTATCCTCTTATCTCTTCACCGTCTATGGGTTTCAGGATAGGACCATAACCATTGACTTTCTTTGTTACCTGAATCGTCCTCTTTTTATATTCTCCGAACCTGGTCCCTATGTCCAGAAGCCCCAGACCTTCAAACTCTGCTTCGACTCCGTTTTCCACCCCTGAGTCAAAGATGGTCCTTCCAAGCATCTGATAACCGCCACAGATCCCGAAGATAGGGATTTTTCCTTTGAATGCCTGGATTTTTTTGGCCATCCCGCTTTCCCTGAGGTCTAGAAGGTCGTTAACCGTGTTCTTCGTGCCGGGGATCATGATCGCATCAGGGTTTCCGAGATCTTCGTCAATGTCTACATACCGGACTTTCACGAGCCCTTCCAGGGGTTCGAAATCCGTAAAGTTTGAGATTCTGGGCAGGCGAATTACTGCAACTTCAATTTCTGTTTTCGCCTTTGAATCATCTTTATCCCCGAGAGAGACAGAATCTTCGGAAGGGATATGGAGCTTGAAATGAGGAAGGACTCCAAGCACAGGGATCCCGGTTTTTTCCTCAAGCTGCTTGAGTCCGGGTCTCAGGATTTCGATGTCGCCCCTGAACTTATTGATGATAAACCCTTTGACGTTTTTTCTTACGTCTTCAGGCAGAAGAGCAACCGTGCCGTAAAGGCTTGCAAATACACCTCCCCTTTCAATATCTCCTACAAGGATTATCGGGGCCTGAGTGAGCCTGGCAGTGCCTACATTCACGATGTCCCTTTCATAAAGGTTGATTTCTGCAGCCCCTCCGGCTCCTTCCATAACAATAATATCATGCTCTTTCCAGAGCCTTTCGAGAGCTCCTTTAAGTACTGCATGCATCTCTTCAATGGAGTCGTAATACTGGCCTGCACTTTTGTCAGCATAGGGTTCACCCAGCAGGATTACCTGGGAAACACAGTCCCCTTTAGGTTTTAGAAGAACAGGGTTCATATCTGCAGTGGGCTCGGTGCCTGCAGCTTTTGCCTGGATCGCCTGTGCAATCCCTATTTCCTTTCCGTCCTTTGTAATCCAGGAGTTCAGGCTCATATTCTGGGCCTTGAAAGGAGCAACCCTATAGCTTCTGGACAGGATCCTGCATATGGCAGTCACGACTGAACTTTTCCCAACATGAGAGGCGGTTCCCAGGATCAAAAGGCTTTTCTTCTCCATTTTTTACCATACCTTCTGCTTGAACAGGCATTTTTATATAATTCAAATATAAGTAACGGTTTTAAGTAACGGTTTTAAGTAATAGTTTTACTAAAATCAACAATGAGATTTTTTCTCTCATGGCAATAACTCAAGTAAACTTGTCCAAATTTAATAATTGTCATTTTATACTTCAACTAAAGAATAAATACTTTCGGATTCATTGCAGGTTTTGTTTAGTTATCTTTAATGACTTTTATCTTTAATGACTTTTTTATTTTCTGCCATTTTACCTTTTCAATTTTTGTTTTTATCCTGCTGCTTCCCGTATATAAATGTGAATTTATCAGGCTACAGTTCTTATAAATAAGATCAAAACAATCTTTTTGTCATAGAATCGGGGAAAAAAGACCATGAAAGCCGTGCTTTTTGTACTTGTTTTATTTCTTCTATCAGCCCTTCCGGTCTCAGCAGCAGATACATCTCAGGCCGACGGAACAGGTCCAGCCCGAATAGCCGAACTTTACAGCGATATAGAGTCCTTTGATGTAACCCTCTACTCAACCCAGCCGGAAGAGGATCTGGCCCTGGAGGTGTCTCTTGTCAGGCCTGATGAAAATGAAAAGGTCCTTGCCACACAGGAGTTCTCAACCGGCAGTTTTCCTGCGGATACGAGAGTTATGAAAATAGGCTTCTGGGACGTCAGTAATGCCGAACGAGGGGCTTACACTCTGAAAGCAAAGCTTCTGAAGCAGGGACAGGTTCTTTCAGAATCAAAATATGATTTTGTTTACGGCAGCAACTCAGCTTCCAGGATTAAGGTGGATGATCTCGTCCCTAACTCCGAAGGGATCACTGTTGCGCTCTCCCCGAATCAGGCTTCACTTTTTGATATCGAGTATATGCTTGTAGACGGGCACGATGTTATATATACAACAAAAACCGAAAAGGCATCCCTTACCAGTATTCCGGAGACTTTTTCTGCATCATGGGGTTCCCTGCTCGAAAATAATAAAGAGTACACTGGAAGAGTGAAAATAAAGGTCTATTCTCCCAGCCGGGGATTTATAGCTTCAACAGAAAATTTTACTGCCAGAGACGATGCCAAAATTACTGATATTTATCAAGATGAGACTGGGGCAAGTGCAACTGTTTTTGGGCGTTCCCAGGTGCCTTTTGAAGGGAGCCTGAATTTTTCCGTATATGAATTACAGGAAACTTCGGGGAACAGCAGTTCTGTGTTTGTTGAATCCATCCGCGAGAGAGTCCCGGTACTTTTGACTGATGACGATGAGACCGTTGAGGTCGCATGGAAAGAAAGGCTCACGGAAGGGGTTTACAGGCTTGAGATTGAGCTTATTGGCAACGACGGAGATGTTATAGAGCGCAGGGAAACTATTATTGAGTCTAACCTTACTCCGTCAAATGCAAGTGAGGTAAGCACTGTCTCTGGGAACAATACCTCTAATGAAAGCGGTGGGAACGGCATCCCTGGCTTTTCGGTTGCTTTCGGAGTTGCAGGTCTTGCTATGGTTTTTGTCCTTTTCAAAAAACTGCATTAACCAGTTTGAATAAAAGTATAGGTTCACCTATCTGGAAAATTTACTAAAGATTAAAAAAGCCGTGAGTCTCATGCGTTATGAACTCTTTATTGCCTTAAGGCAGATACGTGCAAGAAAATTCCAGACCCTCCTTTCGGTAGGCGCAATAGGCCTTGCCGTGATGATACTTACGGTTTCCCAGGCTCTTATGGTGGGTTTTACAGGGGAGCTTTACAACACTACCGTGAATAAACTCCCTCATGTCTCGGTTTCTCCGCAGGATGGTGAGGATTATATCTATCTTTACGGAACTCTTATGGAAAGAATCAGTGCAATTGAGGGTGTCACTGCAGTTTCTCCTTTCCTTGCAGGGCAGGCTTCTTTCAGGTTCAAGGACAATTCCCTTAATGCCGAGCTTAAAGGTGTAATCCCTTCACAGGAAAATCAAATCAGCTCTATTGAAGAAGATATGTTTGAAGGCAGTTTTCAGGAGCTGGAGTTTTCAAGAAATACGGTGGTTATCGGCTCAAAGCTAGCAGAAAAACTCAAGGTTAATCTGGGGGACTCCATAGATGTTTCTTTTCCGAATGCAAATCCTCTTTCTCTCAGAGTTGTGGGGATATTTCATACCGGATCTCCTCTGGATGAATCCCTTGCCTATACATCCCTGAAAACTGTCCAGCAGTTCTTTGATGTTCCGGATGTGGTTAATGGGGTTTCGGTTAGGCTCAGGGATTTTAATAATGACAGGGAAGTTGCAGACAAGATCAAGGAATTAGGTTATAACGCAAAGGGCTGGACAGAAACAAACCCTGCGATCCTCCGTACCATTGCTATCGAGACCACTTCAAACAACGTCGTATACGGGCTTATCATTGTCATAGCCTCTTTTGGCGTAGTAAGCACTCTGAACCTTTCGGTTATTGGTGCAACAGGCCAGATCGGTATGCTCCGGGCTATGGGTGCCTCTGTTTCAAGTATTCAGAGGATTTTCATCCTCCAGAGTGGGATTTTAGGTCTTCTGGGCGCTCTTGCCGGTACTTTTTCAGGAGTCCTTATATCCCTGGCAATAGGACAATATGAGATCCCTGCAGCATCTTCCGATATTTACGGCGGTATTTCCTTTATCCCGATTGTAGTACGTGCCCAGGATATAGTGTTTATTATTCTCGCCGTTTTCCTGCTGAACCTGATTACAGGAATTTATCCTGCGCGGCAGGCAGCAAAGCTGGACCCTGTAAAAGCGATAAGCACAAGGTGATTTATAGGAATAAGCGTAAAAACCCCGAGTCTTTATATCAGGGATATAAGCGTCAACTTACTTACCTTCTCTTGTTATTGATTCTGCTTAATTATTTTTACTCTGCATCATACATTTCACTTTTACATTTCTTCACCTGCGGAACGTGGGGTAGAGCCTGTATGACTCGTATAACCTGCAGGAAATAAAACTTGAATCTATATAGACTCAAGCGAAAATACAATGCATAGATAAGTATAAATAAACTCAAAAGTAGTTGAATATGATATTTACAAATGAGAAGCATCGATTAAAATAGTAATTTTTCTACTGTTTTTGCTTATTTTTCATCCCGCTATTCAAAATAAATTACGACGATGAAAAAATTAATAATGCTCTTAAAATAATCTCTGGCATTAAACATTTCAACGCGAGTCAATACGTCATCCTGATTGAAATTTCAATCCCGGTAATTATATATCTTTTTTGACGAATAATCACATACTTAGTAAGCATAGCGAACAAAAACCTTGTGCAGGAATTCTCATCAACTGATCATTGCATGGGAATTCTCTTTTCCTATTTTTGCATTCTACTACCTGAAAATCCGGAAGATGGAATTCGTCAGCTAATTACCTGGTTTTTAAACCTTGTAATGGAGGAGGAAGCTCTCCTCCAGGCTGGTGCACAACGTTATTAATGGAACATTAATCAAAATTTTTTACATATCAGACTCCCTTAAAGTAATGACCTGTCGAATATTCAACGCCTCTTGCAGGCTTCAGCTTTACCTCTTTTCCTGCAATCGCCTGTTTATACGCTTCTGTAATCTCTTTTACCTCGGCATCGGTATTAAGCGAAAGGTCAAGCCTGATCACGTCCACGCCGTACCCTTTCATATTCTTAACATATTTCAGCATGTCAAGCACCTTTGAATTATAGATAAGGGTGCGGGTGCCAAGGCGTTTGACAGGAAACTCAGAGCCGCTCTGGTCAACAAGGAGCACTTCACTTTCTTTTCGTACGATTTTCCGGTCTACAAGGGGCTTTAAAAGGTCGTTTTCCGTAATAAGCATCAGTTCCCTGCCATAAACTAAAATTTCGGTCTGGCCTGAACCCTCGCATGCCTGAAGAGCTTCACAGACATTTTTAATTTCGCTCAGGTTCAGCTCACTTGAAAGGGTTGCCCTGTACGCTCCTGCCTGGAAGAAGACGCTGGAGGCAAAGGCATTGAAAATATTGAGGTCTTTCTGGGCGACAAAGGGTATGGAGAGCTTTTTTGCAATCTGTGATGCTCCGAGGCTTGAACATGCCACTGTGAAACCGGCATCCCTTACTTTTTCCAGCAGGGGTTTTAATTCCTCCAGTTCCCATTCGTGGGTAATTCTTGGAACCTTGAAAACCAGTTCGATTTTTTCTGCTTTCAAATCCTCAAGCCTGTCAGCATTATTGAGAGACATCAGTACTTCAAACAACGAAATCGGGATATAAGCAATATCAGCTCCGGCTGAGGCTGCCTGCAAGAGAGAAGGAATATTCTGCACTTCAACGCTCAGAAGGAGTTTTTTTGAAGCTGTGCCTCTTAACCCTGTTCCTGCCCTTTTCATGCCGGCTGCACTTATCAGGGCTGCTTCATTATTGCTTTCAGAATCGTTTTCTACAGAGCAGAGGCGATTGAAAACCTCAAGGTCAGGGTGTTTTTGCTCTTTTTTATTTGCCTTCAGGGCTTTTTCGAGAAGGAGTTCCGCAGCCTTTCTCCTCGTATTCTTTAGCACGCCGACAGGAATAAAGATGTTTTCATCAGCTTCTATCTCAACGGAAGTGGCTTCAAAGGGAGTATCGCCAAGGCTTTCCATTGCCTTTCGTATCTGCTCTTCAGTTGTCGGGGCTTTTTCGGCTGCCTGGACAGTATACTCATCTGAAAATTCCGCATATCGGGGTTCTTGTATTTTGCTGCTTTTTTCGTTCTCTTCTCTTTTTCCGCTTTCTTCCCTTATCTCAACCGTAAACCGCTCTCCTTTCCGGGCTCTTGCCTTCAGGCTTACCGGGAGAGTTTTCATTTTTGTTTTTTGGAGGGCATCAAGGAGCTGCGTGTCTGTTGTGAGGTAGAGTTCATCTCCTCTCTGGACTGCCCTGCCTGTTTTCGAACTGATCTCAAGTCCGACTTTTTCTCCTTTTTTCGCGCTTTTTACATGCTCGCCTGAAATCGTTACTATGCCGGTTACTGCGGAGCCGAGCATTCTTTCTCGTGTAAAGATGCTTATGCCGTCTTTTACCTGGATATTCTCTTCAAGCCGGACTGTAAGTTTTGTGTTCCCTTTTGAACGGGAGATGTCCAGGACTTTTCCAAGGAAAGAACCGTAATTTGAGCTGTATTTGGGATGTGATACCCCTTTTTCCCCGAGTACAAAGCCGCGCGTAAATCCCCTGTAAAAGAGTTTTGCAAGCTCGGCTTCCCTTGCTTCAAGTTCTTCCATGGTAGGGTTATCTCCGGGGCCGCATATGCTTTCAACTGCGGCTTTGTAAGCGGCGGCACTTGCAGTTACGTACTCGGGTTTTTTCATCCTGCCTTCGATTTTAAGGCTTACAACCCCGGTTTTGATAATATCTTCAAGTCCTGTGAGAGTGGAGAGTTCGGCACAGCTTATAGGATAACTGCCTCCGATATACCTTTCATCAATTTCTCTTCCGTTTACCAGGAACCTGTACCTGCGTCGGCATGGCTGGGCACAGGCTCCCCTGTTTGCGCTCCTGTCGTGCAGGAAACTGCTGAAGAGACATTTGCCGGAATAAGAATAGCAGAGAGCTCCATGAACAAAGACCTCAATATCCACCCTGGAATGCTCTACAATATCCCTTACCTCATCAGTGGTAAGTTCCCTGGAAACTATGAATCTTTTTGCTCCCAGACCTGCCACAAAATCCACTCCTTCTTTGCTGTGGATGGTCATCTGCGTGCTTGCATGAAGGCTCAGGTCAGGATAGATTTCGTTTAAAAGCCTGAGAAGCCCGAGGTCCTGCAGGATAATTGCATCTATTCCGGCTGCGTATGCCCTGTCCACAATATCAAGGGCGTGCTGCAGTTCTTTTTGTTTGATAGGGATATTGAGGGCAAGATAGACAAGGACTCCGTGTGAATGAGCAAGATCAACGGCAGCTTCCAGGTCATCAATTGTGAAATTTTTAGCTCCCTGCCGGGCGTTGAACTCGCCAACTCCAAGGTAGACGGCATCAGCTCTTCCTTTGATTGCTCCAAGCAGGGCTTCTTGATCCCCTACCGGAGAAAGGATTTCCGGGGGATTACAGATTAAATTTTTAGCAGGCATTTTATCAGACATAATGATCAGCAGTGTTTTTGATCAGCAGTGTTTTCTTCAGATAACTTGAACTCTGGTGAATAAAGAACTTCAGTAATTGGGAATTAAGGGTAACTGCAAAAAAGGGCTTAAGCAATTCATATTAAAATCATTGTGAACTACCCCTGTCCCTTTGAAATTGAGAATACACTCTCCACCTTAAAGTTAAGGCGTAAATGTGCTTTTCGCATAAAAAATAGATGGTAACAGAAATATTAACAAAGTATACATTAACGAAACGGGCCAGCATAACTGCAAGCCTGTTTTATTAAGATTTATCCTGGAATGTAGCGGTTTTATTGGTGAGGCTTTGAGATATTTAGATATAACAATTGAAATATATTTATTAGAATTAATACTGAAACTTATTTAAATAACTTAATTAAATATACTAATAAATATTAGTATGATTGAAAAAATTATTCATTTTGAAAAAATGTTTACTTCAGTAAAGAGATCATTCATATAAGGCTACGAATGTGAGGGGGATAAAGTAATTTAGAGGTCGTTGCCTATGAAAAATATACTTGTCGTGGAAGACAATCCTTTAATCATGGAACTTGTCAGGACTTTATTAATCTCATTTGGTTATGAACCAATAGAAGCTTCAGATGGGGTTATGGCAATAGAAATTGTAAAAAAAAATCACTTCAACTTAATATTATTAAATATGCAGTTACCAGGGATTGATGGGGTAGAAGTATTGAAAATATTAAAAGAAGATCCTGTCACACGTGAGATCCCGGTTATTGCCCTTACAGCTCATGCTATGCGCGGTGATGAGGAAAAATTTCTGAAAGCAGGTTGCAGTGCTTATGTTTCCAAACCCATCGATATCCAGAGATTTAAATTTGTCATAGCAGAGTTCATTGCTTGAAGTTAAAAACGAGGGTGGAATAAAAACGAGAGTGGGATAAAAACGAGAGTGGGATAAAAACGAGAGTGGAAAATTTTTTTTATTCATGGGGATTATATAATGTCAGATTTTTTCGAGAGCACTTTTGGGAAAAAATCGAATGAATTGTTGATCATTCTAGTCGTGGGTCTCTTTTTTACATTCATTGCATCATATGCCGGGCTTTTTGAATCCATTATTTTATTTGTTGAAGAATCCAATCCCCGGAAACTGGGAGGTCTCCTTACTCTCTCGGTCTACCTCACATTTGCTCTTGGAATTTTCTCGCTGCGGCGCTGGATGGAACTTGAAAATGCTCTGGTGCTAAAAGAAAAGGCAGAAGAGAGCCTCAGAGAAAAAGATAAAAGATACAGGGCACTCTTTGAGCAATCAAATGACGCAATTGTAATTCTTAATGGGGAAAAAGTCCTGGATGTCAATAAAAAAGGCCGTGAAGCTTTCGGATTGGGCGAAAGGGAACTTGGCAATATCTCAATTGAGTCACTGGTATCCGAGAATAATCTGTTGACAATTAGGGAAGCCCTGAAAACAACCCTTGATAACGGGACTGCATGTTTTGAAATGGAATTTCGAAAGTACGATGGGAATACTATTGATGTAGAAGTCAACTCTTCCTTCCTGAGCTTAGAGGACAAAGAAATCCAGTGTGTTGTCAGGGATATAACCACGCGTAAAAAAGCTGAAAAAATTGAACGGGAAAGCCAGGAGAGGCTCAAAAAATTGATCGACAATGCCCTTTGCGGGATCTTGCTGGTTGATGCCTCCACACACGAAATTGTTGATGTGAATCCCGCAGCAGAAGAAGCGATAGGGTTCTCAAGGAAAGAACTCATTGGAAATATGTGTCATAAATTTATCTGTCCTGCTGAAAAAGGAAATTGTCCTATAACTGATCTCAAACAGTCTATTGATAAGTCCGAAAGTGTGCTTCTCAACGGGAAAGGCGAATTCTTCCCTGTACTGAAAAGTGTGGTCCCCGTAAAAATAGGGAAAAGTGAATACCTTATAGAAAGTTTCATCGACCTCTCAGAAAGCAAAAAAACTGAAGAAGAACTTCTGCAGGCAAAATTCGCTGCTGAAAGTGCAAACCGTGCCAAGAGTGAGTTCCTGACGAATATGAGCCATGAACTGCGGACTCCTCTAACTGCGATAATAGGATTTTCGGATGTAATGCTCGGCGGAATGAGCGGAGAATTCAGTGAGCAGAATAAAAAGTTTCTCAATAATATAGCTAACAGTGGAAAGCATCTCCTAACTCTCATAAATAACATCCTTGACCTTTCCAAAATTGAAGCAGGCAAAATGAAACTTGAACTGGAGATGTTCTCAGTATCCGAGGTATTTAATGATACCAGGGCTGTAACCTCGGCTCTTGCCCTGAAAAAGGATATTTCAATGGAATACAAAGTTGACCCTGAAATTTCAGTCTATGCTGACAGGGTACGTTTTAAGCAGGTCATTTATAATCTGGTAAGTAATGCCATAAAGTTTACACCGAAAAACGGATCGGTAACGGTTTCAGCAGTAAAAGCAGGAGGTTCTGTCAGGGTCACTGTCTCAGATACAGGAATAGGGATCTCAAAGGAAAACCAGAAACTCCTTTTCCAGCCCTTCAGGCAGGTAGATGCAAGTATCAACCGCCAGTATGAAGGCACAGGACTGGGACTGGCCCTGGTCAGAAAATTCGTAAATCTTCACGGAGGCAGAGTCTGGGTAGAAAGCGAAACTGGAAAAGGCTCAACTTTTGCATTCGAATTGCCTTTGAAATACGGTAAAACTCCGGAAATATGTGTAAATGATTCGGATATTCCAGAAAATATTGTCTCTCCGGCCGCTGAAAAGGCAGACGCTGATAAGGCAGAAATTGAAGAAAACTTAATGCCGGAAACAAACAAAGAGGCCGGAACTCCGGAGATTATAGAGCCTTCCATAGATACAGGAGAAAAGAACCTTGTGATGGTCGTTGAAGACGACGAAATGGCAAGGGAGCTTCTTACTATCACACTTTCGGAGGCGGGATACAGGGTTGTTTCGGTTTCCAGCGGGAGGAAGGCTCTTTTGCTCGCCCGTGAACTGAAACCTTCTGTAATTACTCTTGATATAATGCTTCCCGGAGTCAGTGGATGGGATGTCCTTAAAAACCTGAAGCATGATTCTGCAACATCCGATATTCCTATCCTGGTTATTTCCATGAACGATGAAAGGAGCTACAGCATCCTATGGGGAGCATTTGACCATCTTATCAAGCCTGTGGAAAAGGAACGCCTCCTCTCCAGCCTGCAGAAAGTAAAAGGGGCAATAACTGAAAAGTCCTCCCCTCGAATTTTAATCGTAGACGATGAACCGACTGCAGTCGAACTTTTCAGTTCCATTATCAAGCAGGAAGGATACGAACCTATCTGTGCATATGGAGGTAAAGAAGCAGTAATGAAGATAAAAAACGGCCATCCGGATGCTATTATTCTTGACATGATGATGCCGCAGTTCACAGGTTTTGAGGTTATCAAGGTTCTTAAAGAAAACCCAGAAACCATAGATATCCCTGTTATCGTCTGTACCGCAAAGGAATTGAGCTTTGAAGATGATGAGCTGCTCAACAGAAACGTTTCTTATATTATGAAGAAAAGGAATATAAGTCGGGAAACACTTCTGAGTATGCTTCACAGGGTAGAGGATAAAAAATCTAAAAGCAAGAAGAAATAATCTAAAAGCAAGAAGATAAATCCTTAATCCTGTAGAATCAGATGTCCAGGTTTTGATTATCTGATGGGTAGATGTCCAGGTTTTGATTATCTGATGGGTTTATCTTTTCACACTCCTTTTATAAGGACGTCTAGAACCACCTTTAGATTCAGGATTTTTAGGCGTCAATAATTAACAGTTTTAAACTTCCCTATTTTGGGATCCGTAGAAATCATCTAAAACAACAATTTCCATCTGTGTTTGAATTTTTTCTACTAGCATATTTCTATAAATTTCTAAACTTAATTTTTAAACTTATAAACACAGTGATGTTTTGAGTTTCATAGATTAGTGTCGAACTTTAAGAGAATATTTCCTATTTATAAGAGTAGATTTATATATTTTTATGAGAATTGAAATTTATCAGATGCATTTATATCAGGTTTGAAATTGTTCCTGAAAAGATCCATAAAGTGGTCTAATAGAAGGCACATGAAATTCGAAAAATGCAAGACCATTGATATCGGTCAGGATATTGCAAATTAAGAGGTAAAAGCTGATGCTCTTCATACCTGGCCTGAAAGTCATACCTGGCCTGAAAGTCGTTTTGTTTGCTTTTGATAACAATCTTGGAGATCAGCTTACAGGAGAACTTCCATATTTGTGGTGGCAACTCTCCAATAAAGGCCAGACTATGTATTTTTGGTCTTAGATATGGCAACCTAATAAAATACAAGATGATGTAAATGTATATATACAACATATATTTTTATAAATAACTAAATATCAACAAGCAATGACTAAGAATTGTCTATTCGATCCAACGATCTCAATTATAGCTAATTTGCTTTATTGATAGTTTATAATTTCTCTTGTCAGAATTCATATCCAAGACCTTTACTTGAAAATTTCTGGCTGAAACTTTTATTCAAGAATCTTTATTATGATTCGCTTATTTGATTGGACCCGGTTTTGCCGGTTTAATTATGATGAAGCTTTGTAAAAACTTGAATTTCAGATATGTAATGCAAAGTTACCTGAAAACCAATCCTAAAAACAACCACCCCAGGAATATATGCAGTTACCGGTCAGTGCAGGCAGAAAAGAATTCTGCAAAAAACAGCATGCCTCTGATTTGCATATTTTCCGAAGCTTCATCCGGAATGGAAAATGTCAATAAATCAACCATTTAAAAAAGTTGATCGACGTAGTCTCAATTTTTTAAAAGAACAAAAACCCCAGAAAAAATATAATCTAAACTATTTCGATTTTAACAGGTTCCTGGTAAGAGAAGCCCGGGCTTTTCTCTATCGGAAAGGGCTGAAGATCCGGCTGCATGCTCCCAAAGTAATGCCTTTGCAGCCTGCGGAGGTCAGGGTATGATAAGCGATAATGAAATGAAATCCGGGAATATATTGAACCTGTTCTGGAAATTTACGCTCCCGGCAGTCGTGGGAGTCGTCATTGCCGGAATCCAGGGAATTATCGACGGCTTCTTTATAGGAAATGCAGTAGGAAGCCATGGGCTTGCAGGTATTACCCTTGCTTACCCTCCTTACCTGGCTATAATTGGAGCAGGCATAATCATCGGAATCGGCTCGTCAAGTCTCATAGCCCTGAAACTTGGGGAGGAAAATACCAGGGAAGCTCTGGAGATTGTACACAATGCTTTTCCGTTATGCCTCCTTGCAGGAGCCATTTTCACTGCAGGCGGATTAATTTTTTGTAAAACCTCTATCAGCCTGCTCGGGACAAGCGGACCTTCCCTTTCCCTTGCTCGTGAATACCTCTATGTAATCTTCGCGGGTTCGATTTTTATGATCCTTGCGATCGCCCTCGAACCCCTTGTAAGGAATGACGGGAAACCAAAGCTGTGCATGAAGATCATGGTTGCAAGCGTGGTTGCAAACTTCCTGCTTGACTACCTGTTTGTCATGCGCCTGGGAATGGGTATGTTAGGTGCAGCTACTGCAACAATCCTTTCCTTTGCTCTTTCGGCAATACTACTCATGCATTACCTTTTCGGCAGCGAGGCAAAGTTGAGGCTCCGGCTTAAAGCCATGAGAGTCAATAAAGCAACCTCATTGCAGATCTTTAAAGCTGGTGTCCCATCATTTGTTATGCAAATGTCGTTTGCTCTCGTACTCTTTGTGCAAAACTACATGTTTCTCAGATACGGCTCCGAGCTTGCAGTGTCAGCTTATGGCGTTATAGGATACATATTTTCAATATTCTATATGCTCTTTGAAGGAGTAACCGTTGGAGTGCAGCCTATAATAGGTTTCAATTACGGAGCCAGCAACTATGGCAGGGTTTTAAAGACCCTGAAACTGACAATGCTCTCGTGTATCCTGATAGGAACCCTGGGATTTGCAGTGATCTGCCTCTTCCCTGAGAGCATGGTACAGATATTCAGCCAGAATGAGTCCGAGCTGCTCGACACCACACTGCATGGAATGAGTATTTTCAAGTTCTCTCTGCTTGTTGAAGGTATTGTACTGCTTGCTGCCGTTTACTATCAATCAATTAACAGGGTCAGAGCAGCACTTTTTATCCATCTTGGAAAGATCTTTATTTTCCTCTTTCCCCTGCTGTTCATTCTGCCTCAGTTCTTCGACCTGAACGGGGTCTGGGCCGCATCGCCGACTACGGAATACTTTATGACGGCAGTGGTTTTGGTTATGCTTTCAAAGGAGTTCAAATTTCTCAGAAGCAGCGAAAAGGCAAAGATCAAGCAACCCGCAGATACGAAACATGTAGCATCGGTTTCCAGAAACAGTGTAAAAACAGGGAATGAAGAGGGTAAAGGGTTCATTACTCTAAAACATGCTGAAAATAGAGAAACCTCGTGAATCAATCCTTTACGACAATATGTGTCTGCGGTTTTGATTTATGATTGAGGGGCATTTCTGCCCTTTACTCTCCGTGAAATAGCCTGTAAGTTATACTTTAAATCGGGAGTTTACTGATTTTTTAATCTGGAGTTATTTTTTGCTCCGCTGTATATTTATATTTCAGATTTATCCGATAAGTGATGGATTTTCCAATTATTATCACCCATAGAATAAATTTTTATAGTTGCCATGCTTTGTATACAGTTGAACCTTATTCCCATAAGTAATATCTCTCTATAAGTCAGGACTCGTTCTAGATGTGGCTCAGGATTAAGTGAGGGTTATTATGCTTGATTATGAACAAAATTATTCCAGGGTAATTCCTGTATGGAAATTTGCGCTTTTTTCGATAGTATCTTTAGGACTTTATCAAATGTACTGGAATTATAAAAGCTGGAAATTTTTTAAAGAAAAAGATAATCTTGAAGTTTCTCCTTTCTGGAGAACATTTTTTATGCCTCTCTTTCTGTCTTCCTTATTTGACAGGTTTTCTGATATGCTTAAAGCAGATGGTCATCAGACGAATTATCCCACCCCGCTTTTAATATTTATGTGGGTAATCCTGTATACATGTTGCCCATATGCAGAAGGTTCTATATGGCTGGCTTCCTATCTCTCTTTCCTCGCGTTCACCCCGGTTTTAAGCGATCTGAATGTATACTGGAAAGAAAAATCCCCCGAAATTCCTGAAAAATCCCTCACAGCTTGGCAGATAATTCTATTAATTGCAGGAATATTATTCTTTTTCATAATCTTACTGGGTACACTAATTCTAGAATGAAAATCAGGTTAGAGTTATTATGACTGATAATGAAAAGAATTATTCCAGAGCACTTTCGGTTTGGAAATTTGCACTTTTTTCTATAGCATCAATGGGATTTTATGAGTTCTACTGGAATTATAAAAGCTGGAAATTTTTTAAAGAAAAAGATAATCTTGATGTTTCGCCTTTCTGGAGAACGTTCTTAATGCCTTTATTTATGTCTTCATTATTTGACAGGTTCTCGGACATGCTCAAAAAAGAAGGTCACCATGTCAATTATCCAACAGCAATTCTCATAATTTTCTGGATATGGATAAATACGACTACCATATGGAAGGAACCAATCTGGCTGCTTGCCCATCTCTCTTTTCTTTCATTTATTCCGGTTTTAAATTCCCTTAACGTTTACTGGAAAGAAAAATCTCCCGAACTTCCTGAAAAACCCCTTACAATAAAAGAGATTATTTTTCTTACAGCTGGAATACTTGTTTTCGTTCTCGCCCTTATGGGTCCATTCATTTTGGATTAATATATCCCTCGCAGGACCAGACATCTATCCAGCTATGCATCTACGGAAAAAGTATTTCAATGAAAAGCAACTCTCCTTCGCCTATATATACAGCGTTTTTAAGTAAGTCCTCTTGAGCGCGGAGAAAAGAACTGCGTACTCCCGAGGCGCGATTCGGGCGGTACAAAAATAAAATAATTCAGTGATAAGGTTGTACGGGTGAGAGAATTTGTAATTGGACCCCATAGAAAGCTAACAGGCAGCTAACTGACAAAAAATATATTTACTTTAAATGAATAGGTTCAACATTAGAAATTTTTAATATTTAACTCCAATTCATAATCTGAACTGAATTCTGATCCAACAATAAAAGGATATTCGATCCTGATGAAAGAAAACGGTACTATACAGGAAAAAGCCCTTAAATTAAAGAGGCTTGTCAGTTATCTCTTACCGGTAATCATATTTGCCCTGGCTTTATGGACCCTGGATCAGCAGATACACCATTTGGGCCTGAGCTACGTCCTGAAAAGTATAGCCAGTGTTCCCTTAAGCCACTTAGTTATCGCTGTCATATTAACTTCTTTTAGCTATACTGCCTTAACCGGATATGATTACCTTGCAGCCCACCATATCAATAAAACCCTGCCTTACAAACAGATTGCCAGGACCTCTTTTATCAGCACGTCCATCAGCTACACTGCGGGCTTTAATTTCTTGACAGGAGGCGCTCTCCGTTACAGGTTATATTCGGGGTACGGGTTGAGCCTGGCTCAGATCTGGGAAATCATAGTTTTCTGCATCTCTACCTTCTGGGTAGGATTTTGTTTTATTGCAGGCTTGCTTTTCACATTTTATCCCCTGAAACCGTCGGAATATACGCCTGAGATCCCGGTTTCCCTGAATCTAGTTGGAATTCTGTTACTGCTGCTTCTTGCTGCTTATTTTTATTTTTCATTCCATAAAAGGGGCCTTGAAGTAAAAGGGTATAAGATAAGGGTCCCTGAGCCAAAAATTGCTTTCATGCAGCTCGTATTGTCCTCAGCGGACTACCTGCTTCCTGGAAGTATTATATATCTTCTCCTGCCCTCAAACTCCCAGCTTACCCTGCTGCATGTGCTCGTATTCTTTGCACTGGCACAATTGATAGGACTAATAAGCACTGTCCCTGGTGGACTTGTTGTTTTTGAAACTATAATGCTGTTCCTGCTGGAACCTTACTTCGGCACTGTGGACATAATAGGAGCTCTTGTAACCTTCAGGCTTATTTACTATTTTGTCCCGTTCCTTCTTGGGTTCCTGACCCTTATATACCACGAATTCGAATCAAAAAAAGAGTTTCTTAAAAAAGCCGGAAAGGTCACCTATTCCAGTCTATCGGAAATAACCCCTCAGGTATATTCTGTTTTAATATTTTTAGGTGGTATTACCCTCCTCTTTTCCGGAGCCCTGCCTTCAGACCCCAGATTCCTTCACGAAACCGCTTACATCGTACCTCTTCCGCTCATTGAGGCATCAAGGCTTTTTGGAAGCATAATAGGCGTACTGCTCCTGCTTCTGGCAAATGGGCTCTGGAATAGGATCGACGGGGCTTATGTAATCTCCCTCATAGTCCTTTTACTGGGAGGAGTCTTTGCCCTCCTTAAAGACTTTGATTATCATGAAGCTGCAGTACTTTTTACAATGTTTGTTCTACTGTTACCATCAAGGAAACACTTTTACAGGAAATCCTCGCTTTTGCACCAGTCATTTAGCAGGGAAAATATAATTGCAATAATTCTGGTGCTCGTGAGCTTTGTCTGGCTCGGGTTCTTCTCATATCGAAATGTTGAGTATTCAAACGAGCTCTGGTGGCAGTTCGGTGTTAATTCCCAGGCTTCAAGCTTTTTAAGAGCCGTAGTAGGAATTTTCTTCATCCTGCTTGTCCTCGGAATCACGAAGATGCTGAGCCCCTTTTCAAAAGACATACATCTCCCGGGAAACGATGAAATTGAGCTTGCAAAAGCGATTGTAAAGGACAGTCAGGAAACCTGGGGCAACCTGGCGTTTACAGGTGACAAATATCTGCTTTTCGACGATATAAAAAAAGCTTTTTTGATGTACGGAGTCTCGGGAAAAAGCTGGATTGCAATGGGAGACCCTGTCGGACAGAGTGACCAGATAAAAGAGCTTATCTGGGACTTTTATGAAATGAGCAAGCTGCATCAGGGAAGAGCCGTTTTCTACGAAATAAGCGAAAAATATATTCCAATTTACCTTGACCTCGGCCTGACTCTAATTAAGATCGGAGAAGATGCCAAAGTACCCCTGGAATCATTTACTCTGGAAGGCAGCGCAGGCAAAGACTTACGCTATACTGTTAGAAATGTGGAAAAAAAAGGTTACAGGTTTGAAATAGTCCCTCCTGAAGAGGTAACCGCTCTTATTCCTGAGCTTAAAAAAGTCTCGGATGCCTGGCTGGAGATAAAAACCGGAAAAGAAATGAGATTCTCAGTGGGTTTTTTTGACGAAAAATACCTGAGCAATTTCCCTCTTGCCCTTGTTAGAAATGACGAGGAAATCGTTGCCTTTGCAAACCTCTGGGCAGGAGGAGACGGAGAAGAACTCAGTGTCGACCTCATGCGCTACGGTTCCACTGCTCCTGACAGGACTATGGAGTACCTTTTTGTCAAACTGATGGCCTGGGGAAAAGAAAACGGATACAAACGTTTTTCCCTTGGGATGGCTCCACTTTCAGGCCTTGAGAACAGGCAGTTTGCCCCTCTCTGGCATAAAGTAGGGTCTCTGATATTTGCCAACGGCGACTATATTTATAACTATAAAGGCCTGCGGGATTTCAAGGAAAAGTTTAACCCTGTATGGAGCCCGAAATACATTGCTCTCCCCACAGGGCTTAAAAAGAGCCTTGCTCTGAAAGATATTGCAACCCTCATCTCAGGGGTGAAAGACCCTTTTAAAGACCTCTTTTAAGGATGTAAAGACGTCATTTAAGATGGTGTAATTATTTCAAACCTGTCCAGCACCGTGAACATAAATTCTTTCGTGCTGGCCAGATAATCATTCTGTCCGAGCATCTCTTCTTTTTTCTGGACAAAAGGCTCATCTCCAGTTCCAGGCCCGAACCGCACTATCATGGTTTTAATTCTTTCATCCGTAGCTTCGGGATGAAACTGGAGGGCTACAACCCTGCCGCCGTAAATAAACCCCTGATTCTCACATCCTTCGCTCCGGAAAAGATGTAAAACCCCTTCAGGAAGGTCAAATGTTCTTGAGTGCCAGTGAAAGACTGTAATTTCTTCCGGCAGCCCTTTGAGAAATTCAGGTTTATTTTCCTCAGTCCGGACCGCCTTTACGGGAAACCAGCCCATTTCCCTGTGCCCGTTTTCATATACGCGCGCGCCGAGCACATCGGCAAGTAACTGGGCACCGAGGCAGATCCCTAAAACTGACTTTCCTGCTTTGATTGCCTTTTCTATGAAGGCTTTTTCGTCTCTTAACCAGGGATTTTCTTCATAATCGTAAATTCCCATAGGACCGCCCATAATGATAAGGAGGTCAAAGGAGCCAAGCGAAGGCGGGTTTTTGGATTCATAAAAGCGGGTCGACTCGAGAGGGCAGCTTTTGATTCCGGCATATTCTTCTATGCTGCCGAGGGTATTAAGGGCAGAGTGCTGGAGGACATGGATTTTCATGAGAGATCAGTTTAACTTCGGCGAATTAACTTTTAGAGTTTTCCATTCTCGCCACCAGATCAGAAATTACTTCCTTATCCCCTGAAAGCATTTTTCGATAAACAGTAAACATAGAACGCCCCCGCCAGCTTGTATGGCGGTTCTGCCCCAAAAGAAGACAGAAACAAGAGAAAGGAGCTTAAAATGGCAGATAAATTAATGAAACTAAATTACGAGGAGTATTTTTCAGGTATAATTTGATTCGGCTTTTTGGCATCACCACAGATTACCATATCGTATTTGTTGGCTTTATTTCTTCGTCCTTCTTTTAGGGAAAGGCCGCTCGACGCAGGAGAGCGGAACAAGAACAGTTAGTTATAGCTAATAAGGTTGTATTGGTCAGAAGATTTATAATTCATCATTTTTTAGTTCTCTTGAACGAGCGAAGCGAGTGAAACGGACCGCGGACTCCCGAAGCGAAACTAACTACTAAAATCTATAAATTAGTCTGCTTGAGCGAAGCGAAACAGACCTCGTGCTCCCGAAGCGAAACTCGGGCGAGACGGGACTCGGGTGAAATAAATTTATTTATATGTCAGGATGCATTTCTAAAAGATGATTAATAATGAAACTTGACACCATAATCCGCAGTTTTCTGATAGCTGGTTTAATATCACTTATAGCAGTTATTCTGGAATCGGCTTACTACGGGCTGCGTAACGCGTCTTATTCTGTTGTCAGCCCTTTTGTCAGTACAGCTATAGGCAGCCCCACGAATATGGCAATAATTGCTATAATATTCATATCCACGTTCGTAATAGTTTTGAATTGCTTATCTAAAAAAGAAAAAGCATAAAGCAAAAAAGATAAGGAAGGAAATAGGTAGAGAGGTTAAGAGATAGATACAGGGTATACTCTACCCTTTAATCAATATCTATTATCATAATAATTATATAAGCTGATAGATAAAATTCCCTGAGCCAGAATTAAGAAACCGAAAAGGCAAATCATCCATAATTCCACGCCCATGAAACTCAATATAAGTGTGATAGCAGTATTTAGATACAGCATATATAGATTTGTTTTGGACCCGGCTTTTTCCCTGATGAAAGAATTTCTTTCGTCTTTCATTTCAATTTCAAGTTGTTTCTTCGCTTCTATGGATTCCTTAATTGAGAAATGTTCCAAAATATTATCAACTGAACTTCCGAACATCAGTAATGCTATAGTAAGTGAAACAATAACCCAGGTATCCCTGCCATATAATTTAACGGCAAATAAGCATCCTACAATAATTCCTGCACTTATCCCGACCAGGATATAATTCCTAACTTTACCATTAATTTGTATCATTGTTTCCCTCCTCATAAATAAAAATTTCTTCAATTGTAGTGTTAAAATATCTGGCAATTTTAAATGCTAAAATAATAGACGGATTATACCGCCCATTTTCCAGAGAACCTATTGTCTGTCTGGAGACTTCCAGTGCTTCAGCGAGTTCTTCCTGCTTGATTCCTTTCTGTTTTCTTAACATTTCCAGCCTATTTTTCAAACTGGTATCTCCCCTTATGGAAAGTTTACTTTCCATTTATGTTAAGTAAACTTTCCATATACTTAGAATTATCGCTTTCAAAAACAAATGTATATTTTATAGGAAGAAGCGTAAAACCACTAGTTCTTTAGCCTAGTGGATATAAGCGTCAACCTAACCCTGATTCCTGATGTATGCCTCAGCTATTTCCTTACTAACGTTTCCAAT
>ENA-UOOK01002528-UOOK01002528.1-fermentation-metagenome-genome-assembly--contig:-NODE-2528-length-22302-cov-6.730346_pt1 | contig 22302 bp, 25 predicted proteins | sample MGYA00245777_ERZ724023 | MGnify/ENA primary metagenome ERZ724023 (study PRJEB28704, sample SAMN03018312) | fermentation metagenome | biome: anthropogenic terrestrial biome; feature: soil; material...
TATTTTATTTTGATTCTATAGCAGATTTCAGTCTGAATTAAAGTGACTGCTAACACTAACCCATCCTGTTATTAGCTGTCGTAATTTCAAGTATCGATATTGCATGCTCCATGCATTACTTCTTGATGTTATTACCTTAACTTTCTCTCTTACTCTCTTTATTGATTTAGGGTGAACTCTGATTCCTATTTCACTGCGTTTTATATAGAATGAAAACCCTAGAAACTTTCTTTTCCATGGCCTGTCTATTGCACTTTTCTCCTTGTTAACTTTTAACTTGAGTTTCTTTTCTATGAATTCTGTGATACTCTTCATAACCCTTTCTGCGGCTTTCTTACTTTTCACATATAATTGGTTATCATCAGCATAACGGCAAAATTTGTGATTCCGCTTCTCAAGTTCTCTATCCAGCTCAGTTAACATAATATTACTAAGTAGGGGACTTAGTGGTCCACCTTGTGGACATCCCATATCTGTCTCCATAACTACACCATTAATCATTACACCTGAGTTCAAATATGCTCTTATTAGTTTCAGTACTCTTTTGTCTTTAACTTCTTTTGCTACTAGCGCCATGAGTTTATCATGGTTCACTGTATCAAAATATTTCTCAAGATCTATATCCACTACCCATTTGTAACCGGCATTAATATACTCCTGTGATTTCTTAATCGCCTGGTGGGCATTCCTGTTAGGTCTGAAACCATAACTACTTTCTGAAAACTTAGGTTCAAATATTGGTGTTAGCTGTTGCGCAATAGCTTGTTGTACCATTCTATCTATTGTTGTGGGTATACCTAATAACCTTACCCCTCCCTCAGGTTTGGGTATTTCTACCCTCCTTACTGGTTTTGGTTGGTATTTCCCTTCCAATATATCCCTTTGAAGTTGTCGCCCATTTTCTTTTAGGTAAGGTAGAAGTTCATCCACTCTCATACCATCAATTCCATGTTTGCCTTTGTTCCTTACAACTCTCTTGTATGCTTCATTCATATTGTTATTTGCCAAGATTTTCTCCAAAAGGTTATTGGCATATGCATTTTCGCCGTTTCTTCTGTTTTCCAACGCCGTAGAAATACTCTGCACTTTCCCATTACCTCTAGCTTCCAGCTTTACCTCCTGGGAATAGCCTTCATATGAAGTTGTCTGCGGTCTTTGTATTTCCTTCGAGTTCTTCAAACTTCCAAAACCTCCTAACGTTCAGTCCTTCCCTAGATATTCATGAGTATCCAAGTACTATGACATCTGCTGACTTCTGGCAGTTCAGCCATACATCACTGCATGGGTTGCTATTTCAAAATTCATTTCCACAACATATCTGTCAGACCTCCCCAGGTAAGAACGATAACCTTCCTCTCATACATCTGCCAGGTTTACTGTATAGGGTTCGGATAGTGTTGGACTTTGTTTTGTTTAGCAAACTCGTCCACCCATATCAGCCTTATACCTGGTTCTTGTTCATCAGACCAAGATTTTGCCTTAGGCTTCCTTCAGATTCCACCTCTCAGTGGACACCCTTGCCTTTAGCTAGTGGTTCCCACTATCAAGCCCACAGCGGACTTTCACCGCCAAGTTATCGCCCATGCTGGGCGCACAAAAGAAAAGGCTTGTTCTTAACAGCTAAGAACAAGCCTCTGATTGAGTGAGTCGGTAGTTATAGATGCGAGTGGATTTTTATGAGGTATTTAAACTTACACTATGCAAAATACTCATTAGCTTTAGTTGTTGTTTAGACCAAAATGATTTGATAAGATATCAAGAGTGTTCATCCGTGTATCTTCCGTTGAATTTTCTCTAACAATGGTGAAAAAGCCACTATTTAAAAAGCTATCATAAACTTCTTGACTATTAATCTTTGCAATACAAGCTTTAAAATTCTTCATTGCCTTTTCTGGATTTTTTGATTTCTCAATTTGTGATAACAAAAACTGTTTTTCTTCGTCATCACGTTCAAAGAACATATCCACAGATAAATATTGAGGGCATAACATAATTGCCACTTGGTTATAATCTGTGAGTTGTTTCAATATTTCTAAAGGAATATCTGTGTCAACTATCACTTTTTTATTTCTAGATATGGAAATTAACTCAGCGATTTCAAAGTCAGCAACTTCCCGAGAATTTCCTAAAATCCAAGCTAAATACTCGTCTGGTGTTCTGTTTATGAATTCTTGCCAGTCTTTCATAGTTTTGAAATAACTCAAATTAGGCTGTTCTTCAAGAGATATAATTCGTAGTAATCTTTCAAGACCATAATTCTCACCACATAAAACTAAATTGTATTTATCCGCAATCATTTTACACATTGTTGATTTTCCCGCATAAGCAGTACCATTTATAAATAAACAATTTTTTAAATAATATTTTAGTATATTTTCTTTAATATTCATATTTATCTCCTTTTTGTATGACAAATTAAGCCTACATTTCATAGGCTTAAAAATTAATAAATCTGATTAACTATCTGATTTTATTATTGTTATACAAAAAAGCGACAAACATTGTATTAGACTCCTTTACCCAATATTAATAATATGCAACATAATTATATCACACAAAATCGAGTAGGAAGGAATTAATTATTTTAATTCCCGACCTCTCACACCACCGTACGTACCGTTCGGTATACGGCGGTTCCTAAGTTTATGCAGTTACTTGTCGATAATAATCAGAAAAGAATAGGAAACCAAGCCCTTTTATAACTTCATTAGTAAGGGACATTGAAAGTATAGGACTACCTGATGTTCTCCAGTAGCCTTTTCTTGTGTTTGCATATTCCCATGCCTTCTGTTTGTGGATTCCAAGTGATTGCAACATTTTAAATTTCGTCTTGACTTTCTTCCATTGTTTCCAGAAAATCATACGGATTCGTCTTCTCATCCATTCATCCGTTTCAGCGAGCAATTTCTTCATATCTGCTAACTTGAAGTAGTTTACCCACCCCGTCATATAGCTTTTGAGTTTCTTCGCTCTAAAATCATTACCCATTCCATTGCTTCTATCTGTCAGTAATTTAATCTTACTTTTCATCTTCGCAATAGATTTTGGATGAATTCTGATTCTTGACTTACCTTTATATTGGTAAAATCCAAACCCAAGAAATTTTATTTTCCCAACATAGTCTACAACTGTTTTCTCTCTATTTACTTTTAGAAATAATTTTAGTTCTATAAAAGGAATTATACTTTCCAATGTGCGTTTTGCGCTTCTTTTGCTTTTGCAGAAAATCATTATATCGTCCGCATAACGCACAAATTTGTGCCCTCTTCTTTCAAGTTCTTTATCCAATTCGTTTAACATTATATTACTTAGAATTGGACTCAGGGGTCCACCTTGAGGTACGCCGAATTCTGTCTCTTCAAATCGTTTTCTAACAATTACCCCAGCTCTTAGGAATTTATGAATGAGAGATATGACTCTTCCATCCTTAATTGTTCTGGATAATACTTCTATTAATTTACTTTGGTTAACTGTATCGAAATACTTCTCCAAGTCCATGTCTACCACATATTTGTATACTTGTTCTATGTTTTCTTGACATCTCCTGATCGCATCATGAGCACTTCGTTTTGGTCTGAAACCAAAACTATTGTCCGAAAATTGCTTCTCGAATATCGGCGTTAATACTTGGGCTATTGCCTGTTGTATTACTCGGTCTACCACTGTGGGTATTCCTAATTTTCTTTTCTGCTTCCCGTCTTCCTTTGGTATTTCTACCCTTCTAACGGGGTTAGGTTGGTATTTTCCAACCAAGATTGATTGCTTGATTAGGTCTCCATTTGCTTTGAAATATTGTAGAAGTTCATCTACTTCCATTCCATCTACGCCATGAGCACCTTTATTGGATTTAACTCTTTTGAATGCATTATTCAAATTGTCTCTACCCAATATTTCTTCAAGCAATCTTTCCTCCGACTTGTTTGCATTGGTGATGTTGTTTTCAGTTATCTTCAAAGAATCGTACACTCCTGCATATCCATCATTTTCTGAACTATTCTTTTGCAGCGAGCCCTCTTTGCGAGGTTGGCAGCACTTTATTTCTTTATTAGTAACATTCATTTACTTTCACCTCCATAGGTTCGACCCTTCCTCCATGTTGTCGACAACATGAAGTACTATGGTCTCGGCTGACTTCTCATGGTAAATCTTGTTTCAACCGTGATTCAAATTTATTTCCTCACGTCCATGAGATCTCCCCAGGTAAGAACGCAATCTTTCCTTCCATCTATCTGCTACATTTACACCATATGCTTCCGAATAGTTTGGGGCTTTAGTTTGTCTTGCAACCTTACCCAGCATATATATGCCTGATGTAGTTTCTATTCGTCAGACCAGAAGTTCGCCTCCAGCTTCCTTCAGATTCCTAGTCACCCAGGACACCCTTGCTCTTGGCTATGTGCTTGGCACTATCAGCCCGCACTCGGGACTTTCACCCGTTAGATTGCGCCCATGCTGGGCGCACAAGAAAAAGAGTATGACCATTAGGCCACACTCTCAATGATGTCGCTTCTTTTTGGGGTCTTCTTTTGGTGGGACTTTTCTCTTTTTCCCTACAGATGGATCAATAGTAAAACCATCCATGAGTCGTAGAAATTCTTCTCCCGAAAGAGTGCGGGCTTCTTCCTCTGTTCTTGGCCATTGGAAATACCCATCCGCAAGTCTGATGTAGATCATTACAAACCTGTCACCGGTCCACAGGATCCCTTTTATTCGGTCGTTTCTATTGCCGCAGAAGAGGAAAAGAGTATCCTTCTGCAACGGGTCAAGGTCATATTTCAGTCGAATCATGGCGCAAAGACCATCTATGCCGTAACGCAGATTTGAACGTCCAACTGCCATTATTATCTTCGAAAAGGTAAATCCGTTTTCAGTAAACATTAGACATCACCTTTAGGACCTTCGAAAGAAGCAGTTCGTTGACATTATCATTCAGATCAATTGAGAATTCACCGCATTTAATGCTGATTGATGAAGCAGGAGTAATATTACCTGATATGACACAGCAATTATTCAGGCCGGATTTTGCCGGAGTACTTGCTGGTGTTAATTCAACAAAGTCAGGTGCTGTGTGCACTGCGAGTTCTGTAGAAAGCTTATCTTTGTTCTTATCAAGAAGATATTTTTGAAGTTCTCTTTGCCATTTGAAGAAGGCGGTACGCTTTACGTTATTCTGTCTGCACCATTCTTGTTTGTTTAGGCCACTCTTGGCCTGTTCTTCAAAGATTGGTATCCATTGCTTAAGCCGAAGTTCCATAACTTTTGAATCCAATACAAAAACCTCCTGTACTAATAGTATTTTAACCAATACTATCAAGAATGGGAGGGGTAAAAAAGACGCTTTTTATTTGCCGCTTACCAATATAGACTCAAAAGTCGGCAGTTTGGAAGGCGATAAAATTCTATCGAGAATGATTGACTTTTTTACTTCATATGACGAGTTTATAACCGGAAGATATCGCAGCGACAGTTTTATATTAATATTTGAAAATTTTGATAAAGAACATACAATGTCGTTTGTTGAGGAACTGAGAAAACAGTTCAGAAAACAAAGATTCATGGATCAACAATCCATATACGCAAAAGTGCCTATCACAGCAAGCTTTGGGATTGTCTTCTGTGACGGAAATGAATACATTGAACAGTTACTGAAAGCGGCTGAGATTGCGCTTGCCGAAGCAAAAAAGAGGGGCAGGAACCGCGTTGTAGGTTCGGAAAACAAAAAAGTGCAGATTATCACGGATGTTCATTCAAGCGTTTCTACGTTGATAGGAGGGCTTGTAGGTTATAATGGAGATGGCGGAATAGCAAAAAACGCGCAGATCGCAGAACCTTACGGATTGGATGTAACCAACAACGGCGAATTACTCATTGCCGACAGAGGGAACCACGCCATACGGTTTGTGGACAATAAAGGGATAATCACAACGATTGCCGGTGACGGAAGCTATGGTTATTCCGGTGACGGCGGTTACGCAACAAAAGCGAGGTTTAACAAGCCAAGCGGCGTTGCGGCAGGTATGGACGGATGTGTTTACATTGCCGACACCGGCAACCATTGTATCAGAAAAATAAATGGACAAGGAATAATCGAAACGCTTGCGGGTTGCGGTAGTGAAGGATATGAAAGCGATGGAGTATTTGGTCAACATGCCAAGTTTAGCCGTCCGGGTGGAGTCGTGGTAGATATGCACAATAACGTATATACGAACGATTATGGTAACAATGTTATACGGATAATCAGAAATGATGGTCTTGTTTATACCGTGGCAGGCTCCGGAGAGTTTGGCTATAACGGCGACGGCGGAGATCCATTAAAAGCGTCAATAAATAAGCCATATGGCCTTACGGTTACCAAAGATGGTCAATATATATACATAGCGGATTACGGAAACCATTGCATTAGAGAAGTAGATGTAGCGGCTAATAAAATAAGAACTATATGCGGGACAGGCGATCCTGGCTATTCAGGAGATGGCGGAAACGGACAAAATGCTCAATTAAACGGACCTTTTTGGGTATGCCTCTGGAAAGAAAAATACCTATTAATTGCTGATGCTGAGAACAACTGTATTCGGATACTAGATATTAAGTTAAATATGATCAAAACCTTAACAGGCAATGGGGTAAGCGGTTATATAGATTCAACGGCTCATAACGGCACGGCTAGATACAACATACCAGCAGGTATAGCGGTAGATTATACGAGTAATTATTTATATATTGCCGATTACGCAAATAATGCTATAAGGATGTATAATTTAGGCACGCTAAATTTTTAATAAAGGAAGGTTAATTCTTATGATAATAATTCCTATTCTGATTTGTATATTAGCTGCTTTTAGCTATTGTTTTGCATTGGCACTGCAAGTATATAATTCAGTTTATGAATTAACGCACCCTGTTAAGTATAAGTACGATTTGAAAATGAAGATTCCTTATACATATAAAAGATTCGAATTTTTTACCCGCAACGGAGCAAAACTGGTGGGTATAGATTATCAGCCCAAAACAGCCTGTAGAGGCACAATTCTTGTATGCCACTTTTTGGGAGGAAGTAAAGAAGCCATTTTGATGTTTGTTGATTCTCTTCTTATGAATGGTTACCGTGTTCTTAGTTTCGACAACCGCAATCACGGTGAAAGCGAAACACATAAAGGAATAAAGGATTCCTTAAAAACTGATTTTTCAGCTTTTTATGAGCAAGTAAAGAATATGGGTATTGATGGTCCTTTTGGTGTCATGGGATTTTCTATGGGAGCATCTCAGGCTCTCTGGTCAATGTATAAATATAATGACATACAAGCAGTTATTACCGATAGCGGCCCCTTATTATATGTGAAAAAATATTTTAATTATGTTTTAGACGATAAAAGAATAAAAAACCCTATTCGTAGAGTGTTATTCTTAATTATTTTTTTACATTACGTTGGTTTTGCACGTATGGCAAAAAAAACAATCAAATTATTAAAGAAACTAAAAGGGAAACCTGTTTTAATGATACATGGCGAAAAAGACAATATTATCTCAGTTGATCATCCAAAGCTTGCATATGAATTATTAAAATCAAGCGAAGCCGATTTATGGTTCGTTCCTCGTTCCAGGCATTTGACCAACAAGCATTTAAAGCCAAAAGAATACGATGAAAGGATAGTAGGGTTCTTCGATAAGAACATTGCTAAGAAAACGAATCATGAAAAAAATAGCATTGATTTCTCCTAAAGGCGATGCTTTTGGGAAAAATGAAAAATTATTTGAATTCTTAGAAAAGACAAACGCAATGGAGAGTTTTCGCGCTCTCTGGACAGGACCTAACCTTGGTTTGCTTACCATAGCAGCCTTATGCCCTGAAAAATGGGAAGTTGACTATATTGATGAAAATTATAAATCGATTGATTATGATGTAAAATACGATGTTGTATGTATCAGCGCAATGACTCAACAGACTATAAATGCTTACCACATTATTAATAGATTTAAAACTGAAAGTGTTCTTACAATTATAGGCGGCATACACGCTACAGTTTTGCCGGATGAAGCGGCACAACATGCCGATGTTGTGATGGTTGGCGAAGGAGAAAGAACTTGGCCGCAATTTTTGCTTGATTATGAAAATGGAAAGGTTAAAAGAGTTTACAGAGATAATGCGGATGAAAAATATCAGTTTAAAAACCGGGTAATGCCAAGGTTTGATTTGTTGAAAGGATACGATTATCCAATTATTACACTTCAAACTACCCGCGGCTGTCCGCATGATTGCTCTTTTTGCTGTGCTTCAAAAGTATTCGGTTCGGGATATCGTCGGAAAGATAATTCGGATATTCTAAAAGAGATTGATATAATAAGAAAAATGTTTCCTGACGCGCTGATATTGTTTGCGGATGATAATTTCTTAGTTCATAGAAAAGAATGCAAAAATCTTTTAAAAGAAATGACAGATTTAGATATCAGGTGGCTTGCTCAAACGGATGTATCAATCGCGAAAGATGATGAACTATTAAAATTGATGGTGCTATCCGGTTGCCAGTGGGTCGTGATCGGCTTTGAAAGTGTACATATGAATAGCTTGTATCAATTGGATAATAAAAATTGGAAGCTTAAGCAGCTTCCGGAATATGAGAAAGCAATTGAAAAAATACAATCTTTTGGAATTGGCGTATACGGGACTTTTATAGTAGGTCTTGATGAGGATGACAAGGATGTTTTCGATGAAACCGAAAACTTCATCAAGCGAAACAATTTATATGGAGTGAATGTAACCGTCCCCACCCCTTTGCCCGGAACGCGGTTAAGGGAAAAGATGATTGCTGAAAACCGTATTTTAGTTGAGGATTGGAGTTACTATACTTTTTGGGATGTAACTATCCAACCAAAGAAAATGAGTGTCAGCGATCTGGAAAATGGACTGCTGAGGATATATAAAAATATTTTTAATGAAACTCAGGTATTCCAACGTCTCTCGCATATGAAACAATTGGCTAAGAATAGAAAGCAAATCAAGAGAAACAACAAACAATAAGAAGGTGAAACATGAGCATTCTTGGTAATTATTCAATCGCCTTTCCAGCGAGAGACGCTTTTTATCATGGCCTATCCAGAGAATTTTATGATGAGTTCAGTGCGTTCAGAAGTGTATTTGATGAAGTAAGCGATTTTATGAATGAGGATTTATATGAAGTCGCATATAAAAATCCAAAGTTAAAACCTGAAATGCACACGGTTTGCTTAATAACTCACTGTATGGCACTTTATAAAATGTTGCTCTTATATATAAATAAACCGCATGCTGCCATAGGGTTTAGTCAGGGGGAATTTGCCGCGGTATCAGCAGCGGAGTCAGTTTCTTTTCCCGAAGTATTAAAGCTTGTTTATGAATTGGAACTGTTATTGGTTAATGATGCGGCTATTAAAAACGGCTCGATGGTACGGGTGATGGAGTTGGATAGGGAAATTCTAAGAGAATGCTGTAATTTTATAGATCCAGATGGTGAAAGCATTGCTTTATCAATTACATATTCGCAAGATCAAAACGTTGTTTCCGGGAAAAGAGACAAAATCAAAGAATTATCGAAATTGGTAAAAGAAAAAGGTGCCAGATGGGTGATTCCCTTGGATAGTAGCGGAGCTTTTCATAGTCCGTTGTGCCAGAATATTTTAATAACTTCAAGACAAATATTTGATAAATATCAATTTCAAAGTCCTGAATATGCTGTTTTCTCATGTGTAGATGGGAAAATGTCAATGGATGGGAATAGGATAAAAGAAAAGCTATCACAACAAATTGTCATGCCGATTGTATGGGATTCATTAATCAGAAATCAAAAAGAGTATGGGAGCCATTGCATCCTGGAATTGGGACCTGGATGTACAATTTCAGGAAACACGAGAATAATTGATGATACGATAATATGTAAGTGGATAAATAATATGAATGATTTTAAAACTTTAATAAAAATAACTTAAAAAAGATAATTGATTTGAAGCACAGATAAATGATATGTATTTTACTAAAACAAAAAGGAGCGAAAGTTATGAACTATGAAGAATTATCGGCATTATCAAACAGATTCAGCAAATCCGTAAAACCGTCAATTATATATTTGCCTACCATGCGGGTTTTATCCTCATTATCGAAAGAAAAACCTCAAGCTTCTGATCCTGATGAGTTCTTATATTGGTTGCAAGAACAGAATATTTCTGAAGGGAGACCGGGGTGGCATGAACAGTTTGAATTTCAACAAAATGAAAAAGATATAATTATATTGAGGATTGATGATAACTTTATAAACGACAGTGGATATTTAGATTATATATTTAAAGAGGGATTGTTCGCAATGACGAACTGTTATCTTGAGGACTTGGATGAACAAACCGATTCTCTAATATCATATTTCGATAATAATGAGTTGTACGAAATTGATTATAACGAACACGGCAGCTTACGCCATGCAGCTTTATTTGAAAATATGATTTCACCTGAAAATAAAAGAGAATTAATTTCTTTGTTTGTTCCAGTGAAAAAGCTATGATATCTCATAATCGGGTGCGTTTTTTTCGCTTCATGAAAAATTTATTACACATCAAATTTTCCTTAAAAAAGTCGAGATTATTTTAAAATATTATGTTATAATTAGTTTGTGACATGGTGCTAAGAGTAAAGGGTGTGATTATATTGGATTATTTTCTTTTATTATGTTCGGTAATCATCTATGTTGAGAATAGATTGAATACCGATATTATATACAGAGAACTCGAAAAGGAAATCGGATTTTCCCTTGCACACATTAGGGACGTTTTTGTTCAAAAAACGGGTAAATCTCTTTCGAGATATATTCTTGAACGCAGAGTTTTAAATGCCGCCTTTGAAATTTCACACACAAAAGAAACATTATTAACTATAGCAGAAAAATACGGATTCAAAAACCCAGATACATTTACAAGAGCATTCAAACGTGTCATAGGCATGACGCCATCGACATTTAAAAAAAAGAAAATAACCGTTGGACGAATCAAATTATGTGCGGGCGTTTATGGTGTCGGATTGACACTGAATGAAATACAAAACATGAAAGGAAATGAAAACTATGAGTGAACAAGCAATTTTATTAGGTGTTCCAAAAGTGGAATACAGCGGGGACGGAATCACACCGCTTCCGAGGTGTTTAAAGGCTTGCGCGAATTATCTCGGAATGGATGTCAGCTATGATTATGTAATGGCAGCAAGCGGTGCGGCGTTTCGATTAACCTGGGATACAAAATCATGGAATTTCGGAAATGTGGATACGATTTTCACTTTTGATGACCCTTCCAAAGTTTTTCGTTCAGGGATTGAATCACTCGGTTGTGAATACAACTTGGTTGACAGAACTCCAAAAACCAAAAAAGAAGAATTTGTATCTTTTATCAAAGCGAAAATTGATGCCGGTATTCCCTGTATTGCGTTGGGAATAATCGGCCCACCGGAAGCCTGTATTATCACCGGATACCGCCATAATGGGGAAACCCTTCTCGGGTGGAACTTTTTTCAAGATAACCCCGAATTTGCCGTCGGTGTAACATTTGATGAATCGGGATATTATATTACTGATAAATGGTGGGAAAATAATGATACAAAAGCAGTCATGTCTTTGGGGAAAATTATAAAAGATAGGTTTACGCCTAAAATAATTTTACAAAATGCGATTGATGTGATGACCGGTCGGAATTGGAATCAATACGCAAAAGGACTTTATGCGTACGACGCGTGGGCAAAAGCTGTTTTGAATGAAAGCGACTTCCCAGACAATGCGATGCTTGCAATTTTAGCGGAACGCCTTATGGTTCATGGTGATGCGATGGATTGTATTGCTGACGGGCGGTATTGTGCATCAAGTTATATGAAAAGTTTAATTTCCTTATATCCTGCACATCAAAAGATACTTGAAGAAGCGGCAGATTTATTCATGAAAGTTCATAATACATTCGGGAAGATGAATAATATTTTAGGCGGCCAGAGAGGCGAAAAAGAAATGCGCGAGTTTGCAAAACCAGAAGTAAGAAAGAAAATTGCCGAAATAATTTACGAAGCTAAAATCGCAGATGAAAGTGCGTTGGGAATAATAAAAGAACTGATAAATGTTTTTTAGGGAAGTGTTAGAGCAAATAAAAAATTATATTTCGTATTCGCGTTGAAAACAAACAAAATGGCGTAGAACATATCAAACAATGTTCTGATTATTATAAAATTACGGAGCATAGGATTTAAATCCATGCTCCGCAATTTTTATTAAAGCCGTTACCGCTCCATATCTCTTGATCGCGGTTTCTTTTGCGGCAGATTTTTCTCCGCTTTTTTCACTTCTGTTTTTAACGTCCGTTATGAGAAAGGAATTTAAGTGAATCACAATGAAAAATAAACAATATCCATTAAATAATGTCCCGCAATTTAACAATTTAAAAGATATGGTTATTTATTGTGCGGATACATATAAAGACGCAACTGCATTTCAATTCGAAAAAGATAATGAAACGATTAAAATAAGTTTCAAGGAATTCTTAGACGATATAAACGGTTTAGGGACCGCACTGCATAATCTTGGGTTGCACAATATGAAAATCGCATTGATTGGGGAAAACTCATACAATTGGATTTTATCATATTTTGCAATTATTAATGGTGGAAATATAATCGTTCCTTTAGAACCGGAAATGATGGAAAAAGATATAACTACGATTTTAGTTGACACGGAAATTTCATATGTCATTTTTTCTGCAAAATATACAGATAAAGTTCAAAAGATTCAAGAAAGCCTTCAATTTCGAAACTGTTTTGCTTTGGAAACAGACATATCCAATCTGATTTGTGAAGGCAAAAGAATGCTCTATGAAGGAGAGCTAACATTTATTGACTATAAAGTTCAAAATGATGCATGTAGCGCTATCTTATACACGTCTGGAACTACAAGCAAACCTAAGGGGGTCATGCTCTCTCATAAAAACATAGCGGCAAACACAGTGGCCTCTATTAAAAATGTTTTTTTTGCAGGGACAAGCATTTTGGTTCTGCCCTTATATCACACCTTCTCATTTACTGCGAGCGTTTTATGCGTCATGCTTTCAGGCAGAGCGATTTCAATAAACACCAACTTAAAAGAGTTAAAGAATGATTTTGTTAAATATCAGCCGCAAAATCTGGTTCTTGTTCCTATGATAGTTGAGTCGTTGTACAAACAAATATGGATACAAGCTGGAAGAAATAAAAAGGACGAGCTGCTGCGCAAGCTCATTTTTCTCAGCAATATATTTTTGAAATTAAAGATTGATTTGCGAAAAGTATTCTTTTCCAGCATCCGTAAATCATTTGGCGGGAAACTAGACTTTATTATATCCGGTGGGGCTCCGATTCAAAACAAATACGTCAAAGGATTCAGAGAACTGGGAATACAGGTATTAAACGGATACGGTATTACCGAATGTTCCCCCGTTCTTTCTGTTAATCGTAATCATTACTTCAGAGACCATAGCGCAGGACAAGTTCTTGACGGTGTTGAAATAAAGATCATTGATGATGAGATACTAGCGAAAGGCGATGTAGTAACTGCGGGCTATTTCAAAGATGATCGCCATACCGCAGAAGCTTTTCAAGGTGGCTGGTTTAGGACAGGCGATTTAGGGTACATGGATAAAGACGGATTTTTATATATAACCGGTCGAAAGAAAAACTTAATTGTTCTAAGTAATGGCAAAAATATTAGTCCGGAAGAGATTGAAGAATACTTTTATAAACTTGATTATATCAATGAAGTTGTCGTTTATCAAAACGGTGATCAAATTGTAGCGGAGGTCTATTTGGGTAATGAGACTAACGAATTGTATGAAAAGTACATTGAGCAAGATTTGGTATCTATAAATAGTCAGCTACCTTTATACAAAAATATTTCAAAAGTAGTTGTTAGGGAAACGGAATTTCCGAAAACAGCAACTAAAAAAATAAAAAGAGGTTAGAGTTATGGAACAACAAATGGTATTGAGAACATTACAGGAGATTATTACTCCTTATTTAGATGAGCCCTGTGAAATAAACATGGATACGCATTTTATACATGATCTAATGATCAACTCTTTTGATTATACAAACATTATAACTGACATTGAAAATACGCTAAAAATCACTTTGGACGATTTGAGCATGCGTTACGTGAGCGATTTGGTACAACTCATTATGCGCAACGATAAGAAAGAAGGTTAAAATGAAAACGGCATTAGTTTTCGGCGGGCAAGGTTCTCAATTTACAGGAATGGGACAGAAAATTTTCAACCATTCTCAAAAAGCGCGAGATATATTTGAATTAGCCACATCAATTGTAGGATATGATGTTGCCAAAATGTGTTTTGAGGCACCGCAGGATGAATTAAATAAAACGGTATACTGCCAAATCTGCACTTTGGCGGTAGAATTAGCGGTATATGAAATTTTTAAGGAACAAGATATCCGACCTAATGCAGTGGCGGGATTTTCGTTAGGTGAATATGCCGCATTGGTTGCATCCAATGTGATTAGCATGGAAATAGCCTTCAAATTAGTAAACGCGAGAGCCAAAGCTATGGAAGATTTGATAGAAGATGGTATCGGTAAAATGGCTGCGGTTATCAACTTGAGTATTGAACAAGTTGAAGAAATATGCCGCGGTATGGGAAATAACAAAGCCGCTATAGTGAATTACAATTCATATAAACAGCTTGTGGTTTCATTGGCAACCGATATTTATGATGATTTCACAGCAAGAATTAAATCTTTTGGTGGGTATATTGTCCCGCTAAAAGTTAATCGGCCCTTTCACCACTCCATGATGCGCCCATCTGCGGATAAATATTATGCTGAATTAACAAGGCATGAATTTGCATCACCTGACTATCCTTTTTATATTAATGTGACTGGAGAAAAACTTATTGAAAGCAATTCGATTCAAGAAAAGTTATACAAACAAATATTTATGCCTGTTCAATGGATTAAAATAATAGAAAATATGCTTGTAAGCGGTATAGATATTTTTTATGAAATCAGTCCAAAGCCAACATTGGCTGCTTTTATATATAATATTTCTAGTGGCTCCGCAAAGGTTATTGATATACAGGATGAATTCAATTTCGATGAAAAAATATGATGACAATACATAGACAATTAAAAGATTTTTATGCCAAGATATCAAATATTTGTTACCTTTTATTTGAATATTGTGCTTCAGAAAGGATTAACACCTTATAATGAACAATTTAAATTGTTATGATTCTATGATCTTTTCGGCAGGAAATATATTAATGCCTAATTGCGATTTTAATTATTATTTTCTTGATGCTTTTAGTATCAAATATTATATGGACGAATCACTTAATAAAAATGGAATGTTTATTGTAATTGATGATTTAAAGGCTTACATCTTAAAAAATTATTATGGATTGCGTCTTACGAAAGAAATTGTTAAAAACAGAACTCTCGTTGAAAAAAAGATAGAAAACGCCGTGCTTTATAAATTAAAACCTGTAGGAGTTCAAATGGATTCATTTTATATACCATGGAATAAATTGCAATATCAAATGCATAGAACACATTGTTTTTTAATTACAGAGATTTTAAACGATCACTATATTTGTATTGATACATTTTTATCGGAGAACAAAGTGTGTATCACTAAAAAAACATTGATTGATAATATTGATTGTTTGCTTTTTTTCGACTATGATGAAAAACTTAAAAAAGATACAAATTTAAATAGTTTAATATTATTGATTAAGAACTACATTCGTGTTGAACGAAAAAAACATATAGAAAAAATAGAAGCATTCGCTGATAATATATTATCATGTGGATTCGAAACTATTCAGAATGCTGACTATGATAATATAGAGCAATCGAGTTTAATTTTTTGTATAGCAGCTCTTGAATGGAGTAGAAATAATTTTTCTAAGGCACTGACTCTGGCAAAAAAAAGTTTTAACACCTCACTTTTTGACAATATCATCTTAATTGTAGACGATATATATGTTATGTGGGGAACGGTAAAATCTTTAATGATGAAGAATATGATTTTTAATAACTATTACAAAAAAGCAGGTCAACTTTTGCAAAAGATTGCCGATAAAGAAAATGAAGTCATGGAATTATTGTTAAATCTGACTTGTTAAAGGAGGAGATATCCAAATGATAGAAATACTTCAATCCAAAATTCACAAAGCGGTAGTCACGGATGCAAATATTAATTATGAGGGATCAATAACAATATCAATCGATTTAATAGAATCAGCTGGTTTACATTCGTATCAAAAAGTTCTTGTTGTTGACATCAATAACGGACAGCGTTTTGAGACATATGTTATCGAAACCACAGAATCAAATGTTATATGTCTTAACGGAGCGGCTGCTCGCCTAGTTACCGTTGGAGATCGGATAATTATTATGGCATTTCAATATTTGGACACAGTGCCAAAAAATTATAAACCTACTATCATAGTGCTAAATGAAAATAATGAGGTGATTTTAAATGATAAATAATTGTGATGAACAAAAAGCTTTGCTTGACTTTTCCTTAATAAATCCTGATAAAAACGCAATCATTTATAATGGACAATCCATTATGTATGCAAAATTTAAGAATATGGTTGTTTCTTTATCAGACGACTTAAAACAACTGGGCATTGGAAAAAATGATTTTGTTGCCTTATATATGTCTAATTCGATTGAAATGGTAACATCCATATTTGCAATTCTTAATTGTAAAGCCATTGTCATTCCGATTAATATAGATCTACCAATTGAACAAACTTCTTATATTTTAACTGAGAGTAATCCTAAGATTATACTGTATAACGAAAATGCCGTAAAAGCACAATCTGTAAATAATTATGAGAATTTCTCAACCCATTGTGTAGACTGTGTAAAGCTAGGCAAGAATGATAAATCAGAAAATGACTTGATTATATATGAACCCAAAGCTCTAGCATACTGTATTTTTACATCTGGCTCTTCAGGTTCGCCAAAAGGGGTTCTTTTAAAATATGAAGGAATTCTAAATCATATTGAAGCTAAAATATCTTTATTAAACTTAACTTCTGAAAGCCGTCTTTGTCTAAGTTTCAATATTGGTTTTGTAGCTGCAATATGGCAAATACTTACGCCTATTTTATTGGGAGCACAATTATTTATTTATGACAATGATCGTATTAAAAAACCGTATCAGTTTCTCAAACAACTTGAACAAGATGAAATTAATGTTGTGAGCATGATTCCCCAATCGTTATATGGGTATTGCCAATATATCGGTGGCGTACATCAAAAATTGCAATTATTACATATGAAGCACATCATTTTAACTGGTGAAAAAGTTAATAAGGTAGTAGTAGAAAGATTTTACAAAGAATATGACCACATATCTCTCATAAACGCATACGGACAAAGTGAATGCTCGGATGATACTTTCCATTATGTAATACCTCAAAACATTACATCAGACGACATACCTATTGGAAAGCCTATACAAAATGTATCGTATCATATTTTAAATGAAAACTTGGAAGAAACTACTTTCGGAGAAAAAGGCGAATTGCATATAGGCGGAACTTGTTTATCGCAATGCTATTTGAATAATGAGCAATTAACAAAAGAAAAGTTTGTGACTATTTCGAATTCCACTTTTTATCGTACTGGAGATATTGTTAGGATTAATGAAAACCAGGATGTTATTTGTTTGGGCAGAACGGATAATCAAATAAAAATTCGCGGCTATCGTGTTGAACCCGAAGAAATTGAAGCCCACCTTAATCAAATCAAGGGTATTGAACAATCAATTGTCGCAGCTATAGAAACAAATGAAATTGATAAAATACTGGGTGCTTATTATGTAAGTGATGGAAATATAAACTCTAAGAATATTATAAATCATCTTTCCGCAAAACTGCCTGAATATATGATTCCTTCAATTTTTATACGAGTTGAAGGATTTTTTCAAAATGCAAATGGGAAAGCAGATCGGAATAGAATACTAGAATGTGTGGAGATAAAAGCCGACAATACATCATTAGATGATTCTGATAAAGTGAATTTAAGTGATATTCAAAAGAAAGCTTTTAAAATTATTGTATCCACCCTTGATTCTAAAACAAACGATGTGACAGTAAAAACTACCTTTGGAGGCGTTGCAGTAGACTCAATTACATTTATAAAAATAATTGTAGCATTGGAAGGTGAGTTTGATTTTGAATTTGATGATGAAATGCTCCTTCTAACAAAATTCGATACAATTAAATCAATGCTCGAATATGTAGAATCAAAAGTTACATAAACATAGGAACCCAATCTAATGATTATAAAAATAAATTTGCAAAGGAGATTAATATGAATAAGTATTTATTTACGTCAGAATCAGTAACCGAGGGGCACCCAGACAAAGTCTGCGACCAGATCTCGGACGCAATCTTAGATGCAATCATGGAACAGGATCCAAACGGCCGCGTGGCATGCGAAACTTTCTGTACTACAGGGCAAATCAATGTGATGGGTGAAATCAGCACGTCTTGTTATGTGGATATTCCTAAGCTTGTCCGCTCAGTATTGAATGAGATCGGATACAGTGGCCCCGATCAAGGTTTCGATGGTAATACCTGTGCCGTAAGTACATCTATAGATGAACAATCCCCGGATATTGCTTTAGGTGTGAACCAATCCAAGGAAAAGAAATCAGGTTCTCAAACGGAAGAGGATTTACACGGAGCCGGCGATCAGGGTATGATGTTTGGCTATGCGTGTGATGAAACCCCGGAATTAATGCCATTGCCGATTTCATTGGCGCACAAACTGGCGAAACGTCTTGCCGAAGTACGTAAAACAACGGAATTGGCTTACTTGCGGCCAGATGGAAAAACACAGGTAACGGTTGAATATGAAAATGGAGTTCCCAAAAGAATTGATACCATCATCATATCGGCACAACATATGAGTTCAATGGACATGCCTGAAATATATGAAGATATCAAAGAAAAAGTAATAAAACCGATTATCCCGAATGATATGATCGATACAAACACTAAAATACATATTAATCCCACCGGCCGGTTTGTACTTGGCGGTCCTCAAGGAGACACTGGGCTTACCGGTAGAAAGATTATAGTGGACACTTACGGAGGATACGCACGGCATGGCGGCGGCGCTTTTTCCGGCAAAGATCCGACGAAAGTAGATCGCAGCGCTGCATATGCCGCCCGTTACGTTGCAAAAAACATCGTGGCGGCGGAATTGGCAAAAAAGTGTGAAATACAAATAGCCTATGCTATCGGAATTGCACGCCCGGTTTCCGTAATGGCTGACACTTTCGGCACAGGAAAACACCCTGACAGTGAAATTGCGAAAGCGGCACAAGAATTGTTCGATCTCCGCCCCACTTCCATTATTAAAAAGTTGGATTTGCGGAAACCGATTTATAAAGCGCTTGCTTCATATGGTCATATGGGACGTGAAGATTTAGATGTAACATGGGAGAAGACAGATATGGCGGACAAGCTTATAAAGTATTTTGCAAAGTGATGGATACAAAAATTGTATTTGCGGAAATATCAAGCACATCAGGAGATATAAATAGCGATTGGTTTGGATTGCTATCTATTGAAAAACAAGAAAAGATAAATAAATTCAAGTTTGATATTGACTGTAAGCTGAGCCTGTATACTGAATTGATAGTTCGATATCAGATCTGTAAAGAATTGAATTTTTTAAACGAAGAGATTGTTTTCTCAAAAAATCAAAATGGCAAACCATTTCTTCTTAACAATCCGGAATTTAAATTTAATATCTCCCATACTCGAAACGCACTTGTTGTAGCTTTTTCAGATAGTGAGATTGGTATTGATATAGAATCAATAAAACCAATTGATTTACAAATCGCCAATCGCTTTTTTACTTCCTCCGAACAGGAGTATATAAATTCACACGATAATCCGGACTATGCATTTTATGAAGTCTGGACAAAAAAAGAAGCCTATATAAAATATATCGGTACCGGGTTATCGACGCCGCTTAATTCTTTTGATGTGATGGATAGTAAGATTAATTCTATGTTGAACACATATACAGCTAATAAATATGTTATTTCAACTTGCTGCAGTGAATCTACGATTAAAAAACAGATCCTTAATATTATGACAGAAAATGAGTTATATATGTTATTTGACAAAATAATATGAAATATAATCTTTGGACTATATTTTTATTTAATTTTCAAAAAGAATCTCGAAGTAACAATTGTAAATATCAACAAGAAATGTATAATAATGTATTTATGGATATGGACTTTAATAGTATCGATTTTAACTAAAATAATATAAAAATCAAAGGAGTCAAACAAAATGATAAAAATCTCTTTAAAAGGTACAGCATTTAAGGAAAAGACACTCACGGTCATTTTGGCTGTGATAGCCGCCATTGCACTCCCTCAGCTTTTTCACCCGGTAGGTGCCGTTTCCGGCGTCGGGGCAGTAATGGGTGCTGCTTTCATGCCTATGTATTTGCCCGTATTGCTCGCGGGATTGTTAGGAGGTCCCCTTGCTGGCATTCTTGTTGGCACCGCAAGTCCCTTTATCAGCCATCTGCTTTCTTGATTCTCAAGTGGTACGTGAAATCATTGATGAAGATACCGTTGAGTCTGCGGCCTCTAATGTTATTCCCATTGATGGAGCGTTTCGGAAATCCAAACACAGCATTTCTACCCGGAGTCGTGGAAAAAAATCTTATGGAAAACGTGAAGAGGATCTTGCGAATCTTCCATCAGTTAATGTTTATGAGCTTGATGTTAATGGACTCAATGAGAAGTATGGTGAGAATAACTGGCGTATAGCCTATTGGCACTCTTATCAGACTGTCGAATCCGTTATATCCACAGTATATACAAAAAAATTATATGTTCCGGTCATTTCTGTAGGATTAGAGCATGAACTGTGCAGTATTCCCAGAGAAAATGTGCTTATCAAAAACAGTATGGCATCAGCTTCTCTGGCGGCGCTTATCTTTTATCATAAGTTTTTTCTTGCAATGCCAATATATAGACAGGAAACTTATTTTAAGAATCTTGGACTTACATTGTCACGGCAGACAATGAATAACTGGGTAAATCGTCTGGCAACTGAAATTTTTTCGATGGTCTATGACAAGTTGACACAAATGCTTATGCAGGTAGAATATCAGCAATGTGATGAAACATATTTTCAGGTAAACAAAGATGGCAGGGAAGCTGGCACAAAAAGTTTCATGTGGGTTCATATTACAAGCGAACTCCTTAAGAGGCATCCAATCATAGTATACTGCTTTGAGTTGACCAGGGGAACCGACCATCTTCGCAAGTTCTACGAAGATTTCAAAGGATATATTACCTGTGATGCATATATATCCTATCACGTCCTTGGAAAAGAGAATGCAGATGTGATAATTATTTGCGGTTGCATGATGCATTATCCGAGAAATATGATTATCCGAGAAGAATCCCTAAAAGTATCATAAATACAGTCTCTGTATGACAGCTTCTCAAATAATGATAATCTCCTTTAGAATGAAATTATAAAAACATTCAAGGAGGTATTATTATGAACCCAGAAGAAATCCAAAACCTATCGTTTAGAGACTTGCTTGATGAATTTCTAAACTATCTTGAGGACAAGTCTTATACGAAGTTGACACTGGTCAACTATCGTCGGACACTTAGAAAAATTGAATCGTTTATGATTGAGCATGGTATCGGTGCTTATACTCCTGAAATTGGCATGCAGTACTATGAAACCTATCTTATTGAGAATGAATTGGGCGCTTCACGTCAGAAGGCTATGTTTACGACAATCCGAAGGCTCAATGACTTTTATTCCGGCATGAAATATCGGATTCAGCAGAAACATGAAATTAATCTATTGCCCGGTAATTATGAGCATGCGTTGGACATGTTTGCCACGGAGTGTGCTGAAGCTGGCAACAAAGATATCACTATTGTGTCAAAGAAACGATTCGCTCGCAGTTTCTTGAGAGAATGCATTACCTTTGGATGCCCGGACATTCAATTTTTGAACGCGTCTTACGTCACAAGAGCGTGCCTGACGATCAAAAACAAGGATGGTTTAGCCGTGGTCAGGGCATTTCTAAAATTTTTAAACATTAGGAAGACTACCGAGTCGGACTTTTCTACACTTGTTCCACACTACAGGCGGCCGATTGACATACCGGTAACCTATAGTGAAGAAGATATCCTCAGATTTGAAGGAGCCATCAATCGCACGAACGATGTTGGCAAGAGGGATTAT
>ENA-UOOK01002530-UOOK01002530.1-fermentation-metagenome-genome-assembly--contig:-NODE-2530-length-22287-cov-5.961362_pt1 | contig 22287 bp, 25 predicted proteins | sample MGYA00245777_ERZ724023 | MGnify/ENA primary metagenome ERZ724023 (study PRJEB28704, sample SAMN03018312) | fermentation metagenome | biome: anthropogenic terrestrial biome; feature: soil; material...
AATAATTTCACTGGGGGTTTAACAATAACCTTGTTTATGTACTATAATATAAAAATATTGTGCCCACCGGCAGCGGCAATTTCCAAAGCACGTTTGGCCTGCTCCTGCCCACGGACATCCGCAAAATCAGGTAAGCCCTGTTCCAATTTTAAAGTTGAGCTTTCGGGGATTTGTGGTAAAATTCTAATTTCTGCATGAAGAAATTTTAAAAGTTCCTTCACATCTTGAATTGGATAAACCTCCATGCCTCCCACAACAGCAGCTTCGGCCGCATTGGCTTTCGGGACAATCATTTTTTGAAATCCTGCTTCGAAAGCGGCAATCGCCATTGGAAGAACTCCTTTAATGGGCCGAAGTTCTCCAGAAAGAGAAAGCTCTCCAACAAATACGGTATCCCGAAAATCCCCTTTTAATTGACCGGAGGCACAGAGGAGAGCCATAAAAATCGGCAAATCATAAATAGAGCCTTCCTTTTTCTGATTAGCTGGAGCCAAGTTTACAATGATTTTTCCGGTAGGGAAGGAGAGCCCGCAGTTTTTAACTGCAGAGCGGACGCGGTCTCTGGATTCCCGTACAGCGGCATCCGGAAGCCCAACAATTTCGAAGGATGGAAGTGCTCGGCTTACATCTGCTTCTACATAAACTGGGAACGCAGTAAACCCGTAAATTCCCATGCTACATATTTGAGTGACCATTTTTTACCTCCTCCGGATAAACTGCCTTTATTATACAACTTTTCCTTTAGAAAAGGGTAAAAAAAGCTCATATTTTGTGAGATTTTATGAAACCTATGTAATATATAAAACAATTTTTGGACAACTAGAAAAATATTTATTGACTTCACTTAAGAAATGCTGTATGATAATGACAGTTTTTCAATTGGATGTTCATGAGGTGTAAAGTGTGAAAACAAGTGTGAAAACGCCGGAAGAGGGGCTTTCTGATATTGAATTGTCAGCTTTGATAAAAGCCGGAAATCCAAATGCGTTTTCAGAACTTGCAGAGCGCTATTTATCCTTGGTGAGGATCAAGGTTCTGCCTTATCGTTGTGCAATGTTAGATGGAGACGATCTTTGTCAGGAAGGTCTAATGGGACTTTATTCTGCCGCTTGTAGTTTCCAACCGGGAGGAACAGCCTCTTTTCGAACATATGCAGCAGTTTGTATTGAAAATCGTATTTTATCTGCTTATCGTAAGGCAACAAATGATAAAAACCGTTTGTTGAATGTTTCTGTTCCGCTTTTTGAGAAAGAAGAACTTTTTTCTCCCGAAGAAGAAAATCCGGAAGCACGAATTATGGCAATGGAAGGATTTGAACTTCTCAAGCATAAAATTGAAAAAAACTTATCTAAAATGGAACAAAAAGTGCTAAGGTCATATCTTAATGGGAACAGCTATTCTGAAATTGCAGCGCAGTTAAAGATCACTGCGAAAGCGGCTGATAATGCTCTACAACGTGCCCGCCTTAAGCTTAGACAAACATTTTAGTGATAGCTTTCTTTTTTAATATGCCCTAGTAGCTTAAGTTAGAGCGTTGTTAATCAAAGGCGACGGTGTAAACCCGTCTAGGGGCAAAATCTTATCATCCAAAGCGAGGTAAAATCAAATGTACGAAGACAAGACTCTCATCTGCAAGGAATGTGGCGCTGAATTTGTTTTCACCGCCGGCGAACAGGAGTTCTATGCTTCCAAGGGATTCGTAAATGAGCCCCAGCGTTGCAAGGCCTGCCGCGATGCCCGCAAGAATGCCGCTAGACCGGCACGTGAGATGTATACCGCAATTTGCGCAAACTGCGGTAAAGAAGCAAAAGTCCCCTTTAAGCCGCGTGAAGACCGTCCTGTATATTGCAGTGAGTGCTTTGCAAAGATGAAGGAGCAGCAGGGTTAAGTTGATTCTTTAATCTAACCATCATCTAAATGGTGTCTCAGACAAAACCTGAGGCACCATTTTGTATTGCAAAAGAAATTTTGGAGTATTATAATAAAAGAAAAAAGAAATCGAAAAAGTGTGGAGGAATCTCTTATGAAGATTACCAAAGATACCATTATTGGAGATATTATTGATATAGATCCATCAACGACTCCTTATTTTTTAGAAATGGGAATGCATTGTCTCGGATGCCCCGCTTCTAGAGGAGAAACTCTTGAAGAAGCCTGTATGGTACATGGCATCAATCCGGACGAACTGATTGAAAAATTAAACCAGCATCTCTCTAAATGAAATCTTTCAGATAATTGCTAACGCCGTCCGACAGATCGTTTTGCCGGACGGCATCTGATTATAAGGAGCGAAAATATAAATGGGATATCCTTTTCCTAAGCTTGGAGAACGCTTGCAGCTCTGTGCCTCTTTTGTTCGTTCCGGGGTTAGACTATGTGATATTGGAACAGATCACGGTTACCTGCCAATTTTTTTAGCAAAACAAGGAAAAATCCTTTATGCGATTGCTTCAGATATTCGCTCAGGGCCTCTTCAGAATGCCAAGGAAAATCTCCTGCAATATAACGTCTCTGATCTCGTGGAAACCAGAACCTCTGATGGGCTTTTGAAAATTGGAGAGGATGAGGCAGATGATTTTGTGATAGCCGGCATGGGCGGCGAACTGATTATGAAAATTTTATCACAGAAATCATGGGTCAAAAATCCCCAAAAACATTGGATCTTACAGCCAATGTCAAAAGCTTTCGAACTGAGAGCGTTCTTATTTGAGAATGGATTTTTTACGCAGCAAGAAGAAGCTGTCATTGACGATAAAAAAGTTTATTCTGTTATGCTGGTTTTCTATGCACCGGAGAAGATCCGCCGTCACCCAGGAGATTTATATATTGGGCAAATTCGTGCGGATTCTGAAGCCGGAAAAGCTTACTATCGAAAAGAACTGGAAGATTTGGAGAAGCGTCGTAAGGGAGCAATGATCTCCCATAAAGAAGCAGAAAAAGAAAGGTATGCTGCCGAAATTTTGGTGATTCGGAAGCTGGAAAATCTTTAAGAGGAGAGGATTATGATGACGAAAGCACTTGATGTTTATCAATATATTGACAGCTTTGCCCCATTTAATTGCACAATGGATTTTGATAATTCAGGGCTTCTTGTCGGGGATGGTTCCGAAAAAGTCTCTACCGCAATTTTGGCTTTGGATATTACTCCGGGTGTAATAGAAGAAGCAAAGCAAAAAGGCGCCCAACTGATCGTAAGTCATCATCCGGTTATTTTTACGCCACTTAAAAAGCTAATTCCAGGAACAGCTCCTTATGAATTGGTTCGCAACGGGATCGCCGCTATTTGTGCGCATACCAACCTGGATATGGCACATGGTGGAGTCAATGATTGTCTTGCCGATCGTCTGGAGTTGACAAACATCAGAACTTTAAAAGAATATGCACCAGGATTCCGGGAGGCATTGATGGGAGATTTGAAAACGCCAATGGCTCCTTTTGAATTTGCAAAGTTTGTAAAAGAATCATTGCATGCCGATGGCCTTCGCTATACAAAAGGAAATAAACAAATTCATACAGTCGGTCTTTGCAGTGGGGGCGGAATCGATCTACTCGAAACTGCTATGCAAATGGGATGCGATGCTTTTGTAACGGGAGAAAGTAAGCATAATTTTCTGGTGGAAGCCAACTCTTATCACTATACATTGGTTGATTCCGGGCATTTCTTTACAGAAGATGTTGTCATCGAACCACTCCGTAAAAAATTAGAGACCCGTTTTCCAGAAGTATGTTGGATAAAATCGGTCGTTATGAAAAGTCCGGCTTTTTATCTTTAAGGGGGAAGTTTAACGCATGGCCTTAGATGGCGCATTTTTACATCATTTAAAACACGAGATTGAAGAAACAGCATTGGGAGCAAGGGTCGATAAACTTTATCAGCCAAATCGGAATGAAATTGTTTTGATTCTGCGTTCCAGAGAAGGAATCTGGAAATTGTTGCTTTCTACCAGAGCGAACAGTGCGAGAATCCATTTCATCTCTTCAATTCCGGAAAATCCAAAGGTTCCGCCGATGCTTTGTATGCTCCTGCGAAAGAGACTGATTGGAGCAAGACTAGTCGGGATTCGTCAGCCGGGGCTAGAGCGCGTTCTGCTGCTCGATTTTGATGCGATTGATGAATTGGGAGACTCTGTCCGTTTGACGCTTGCTGCGGAAATTATGGGCCGTTACAGCAACCTGATTTTAATTGATGAAAATGGAAAAGTAATCGATGCTTTAAAGCGGGTAAACGCAGAGATGAGTTCTGAGCGTTTGGTACTGCCTGGAATTACCTATCAGCTGCCACCGCCGCAGGCAAAGCTTTGCCTTTTGGATTTTTCTCCAGAAGAAATCATTCAAAAAGTTGAATCACTGCCTGCCGATATGGAACTTTCAAAAGCCCTTTTAAAAAGTGTACAAGGACTTTCTCCAATCGTATGCAGAGAGCTGCAATTTCAAATTGGCGGAGGACAGGAACTTTTTAATCACACTCTTTCTAACAAAATGAAAGAACGTACGGTTTTCTTTTTGGGACAACTAAAAGAAACCGTACTTCATTGTTCTGGAACTCCATATATGATATCCAACAATGAAAAACCATTTGACTTTTCATTTCTGCCGATTCATCAGTATGGAACGCAGGCGGTACTCGATCAAAAAGAAAATTTTTCTGAATTGTTGGATGATTTTTATGGAGAAAGAGATCGCGTCGAGCGAATGCGGATAAAAAGTCGCGATTTGCTTCATATCCTTTCTACCTCCTCAGACCGGTTAAGCAGAAAGATCAACACACAGCGGGGAGAATTGGAACAATGTGCAAAACGCGATGGACTGAGACTCTGCGGAGACTTGTTGAGTGCAAATTTGTATCGGATTGAGAAGGGAGCTTCTTCCGTTCAGCTTGAAAACTTTTATGAAGAAGCGATGCCGATGAAGACGATCTCTCTGAATCCAGCCTTAACGGCCAATCAAAACGCGCAAAAATATTATAAAGAGTATCGAAAAGCACATACGGCAGAACAGGTATTGACCGTCCAGATTCATGAAGCAGAACAAGAGCTTCATTATCTTGATACCGTTTTTGATGAGCTTTCACGAGCAGAACTGGAACGGGATCTTAACGAAATCCGCACAGAGTTGATGGAACAAGGATATATCAGAATTCCGAAAGGGACAAAACAAAAGCAACCGAAAGAATCTATTCCATGGAAATTTATGACCAGTGATGGGCATTCTGTCTTGGTTGGGCGAAATAACCACCAAAATGATTTGCTTACTTTAAAAAAAGCCCATAAAAATGATTTATGGTTTCATACACAGAAAGTTCCAGGTTCCCATGTGATTTTAGAAACTTCTGGGGAAGCCTCTTCCGAAACGGCTATTTTGGAATGCGCTTCTTTGGCAGCTTTTTACAGTCACGCCAAAGATTCTGCTCAAGTCCCCGTAGATTATACGCTCGTACGCTATGTCAGTAAACCGCAGGGGGCAAAACCGGGGATGGTTATTTATCGAGAGCAGAAAACGATTTACTGTACCCCTGATCCAGAGATCGTAAAACGACTGAAGAAATCTTAAATTCTTTGAGAAAGGATTTTTATGATGGATGATAAACAAAGAGAAAGTGATTTAGCCAAAGCTCATCAGCTGCGTGACGAAGTGATGCAGGGCCTTCATGCGGGAGAACCAGCGGAGCGCCTGCTTTTGAAAGCAATCGAGAGTATGGCACTAACCGAAAATGACACGGTTTCTTTTGCAGAGGCAAAACAAACGATGATTGCAGTTTATGGGGATGCTTTAGGACAAAAAGTTCCTCTGCAGATTGAATTGGAAGAGTTTCAAAAACGCAGAGAACGAATTAAAGAGTCCTATGAGCGCTTTCAAAATACAGAGGAGCCGGATACTCTCGAGAGAATGTTGAATGCGATTCGTACTCATGATCACCGAATAGAGTATTTAAAAGCACGTTTAGCCGATCATTCGCAGGAGCAGGAAGAATAAAGCGAAACAAAAAGCAGCTTTTCATTAAAAAATGAAAAGCTGCTTTTTGTTTATAAATTGCAAATGTTTAATTCTTTTGAACGGCACTTTGAATTGCTTTCAGCGTATCACTATAATCTGCCTCTGTTACAAGAACCGAAATATCTACATCGGAAGTCGTAACGATTCGAAAATCGGTATTAATAGAAGAAAATGCTGCGAAGATTTTTGCAGCCATCCCTGGAGTCTGCACCATATTTTCGTCGTAAATATTAATCTTGCAGTTATTGCTGCTGATAATAGGCTTAATCTGTGCTTTCTCTCGTAAAGCGGAAGTGAATTTTAAAATTTTTCCGAGGTCTTCGTCCATGATGGTAAACGAAATTGCAGTGGATCCCCCTTGATTTGGCGAAAAAGAAATCATATCTACATTTACACCTAAATCTGCGATCTTTTCAAATACCTTTGCAATAAAATCAGGATCAACTGGACAGTTAAGTAGAGTTACAAGAGTAATTTCACTCGTAGTGGAAATCGATTCATTTTCACGCATTAAAATTGCCCCCCTTCTTTTAAAAGATCGGACATCTGATAAAATCCGGCTGGTTTTCCTGCGAGGAAGCAAGCAGCATTAATTGCACCGATTGCAAAAATCTCTCTCGATTGAGCGGAGTGGGTTAATGTAATCACTTCGTGATGGCCGGCAAACATTACTTCATGTTCTCCGATAATGGTTCCGCCGCGAATAGATGAAATGCCAATCTCGCTTTTTTCGCGTTTCTTTCTCTGAGAGTGGCGATCAAAAACATAATGGGTCTCATCTCGAACAGAAGAAATGCCGTCGGCAATCATTAATGCTGTTCCGCTGGGAGCATCTAATTTTTGGTTGTGATGTTTTTCAATGATTTCAACATCAAAATCAGTCCCGAGAATTTTTGCAGCTTTTTTTGCAAGTTCAATCAGCAGATTGATTCCGATCGACATGTTTCCAGACCGAAAAACAGGAATTTCCTCAGAAGCTTTTTTAATTTCTTTTTCCTGTTCCTCACTGTATCCGGTTGTACAGAAAACAACCGGAATCTTTTTGCTTTTTGTGTAGGACAGTAGGGAAGAGAGTGCTGCCGGATTAGAAAAGTCAATGATAACATCAACGTTTTCCGCGACATTAATTGGATTTGAATAAACTGGAAATTTGCAGGGGGTAGAATTTAAATCAATACCCGCAACCACTTGAGCATTTTTTCGATTTTCCAATTCCTGAGCAACTACTTTTCCCATGTGACCATTACATCCACTGATCAGAATTTTCGTTCCCATGATTTTTTTTACACATCCTGTTTTATGAAATTTTCAGAGAAGAGAAAGACTGTTTAAAACATTTTTTAAAAGTTCTTTTTTGGATTCATCCATTTCTGTCAGTGGCAGCCGACAAGGACCGCAATTCATGCCCATCATTTTCAGAGCTTCTTTTACAGGAATTGGATTTACATCTGTAAAAAGCGCATTCATAAGTTCCAGATATTTTACTTGAAGCTCATTTGCCTTTTTTAGATCTCCTAACAACATTGCTGCACACAGATCGTGCATCTCTTGCGGCATGCAATTTGCAAAGACTGAAATAACGCCTTTTGCACCAAGAGCCATCATCGGCAGAGTTTGGTCATCGTTGCCGGAATATATATTTAATTCATCTTGACAAAGTGCAATGGTTTCGGAGATAGCAGAAATATTTCCGTTTGCTTCTTTTACACCATTAATCATTGGCAAATAGCTGAGTTCTTTATAGGTAGACGGTAAAACGTTTAAACCTGTACGCGATGGAACATTATAAATAATAATTGGGCTTTGTACTCGTTGGGCCAAAAAAGTATAATGTGCAATTAAACCTTTTTGTGAGGTCTTGTTGTAAAACGGAGTAACTAGAAGAAGTCCATCTACTCCGAGAGCTTCTGCTGTTTTGCAAAGCTCCAGCGTCTTTTCCGTAGAATTGCTTCCCGCTCCGGCTATTACCGGGATTTTACCCCCAATTTTGCGAACGGTCAGATCAATAATTTTCGAATATTCTTCAGAAGTCAATGTTGGAGATTCACCGCTGGTCGCACAGGTAACAATTGCATCTGTGTGATTTCGCAGATGAAAATCCAGAAGCTGCTCGAGCTGCCCATAATTTACAGAACCATCTTCATGAAAAGGGGTAACAAGGGCGACAGCAGACCCAGTAAACAAAGGCTGCTTCATAATTCAATTAATTCCTCCAATAAAATTGGCATTCGAAATTTTCCGAACACTTAGTCGAGATAGCCTTTTGCAGCCAAAAGTTCTGCCATTAAAACTGCACCTCCGGCTGCTCCGCGAAGCGTATTATGGCTGAAGCATACGAATTTAATGGTATATTGTGTATCCGGGCGAAGACGTCCGATGGAAACAGCCATACCATTTTCCAGATTACGCTCCAGACGAGGCTGAGGACGATCTGGTTCACGGAAATAGTGAAGAAACTGCTTTGGAGCACTTGGCAGATTTAGCTCCTGCGGAGCTCCTTTATAGTTTTCCCAACGCTCAATAATCTCTTCTAGAGAAGCTCTTTTCTCAAAGCTGGCAAAGACAGCTGCCATATGACCATCCGATACCGGAACACGCAGGCACTGACTGGTAACGCTAGGAGAAGTTGCGTCTACAATTTTTCCGTTTTCCACATGCCCCCAGATTTTCATGGGCTCCTGTTCGCTCTTTTCTTCCTCACCACCAATGTATGGAATCACATTATCAATAATTTCCGGGAAGGTCTTAAATGTTTTTCCGGCGCCGGAAATTGCCTGATAAGTGCAGGCCAGAACCTTAGTAACATTTAAATCCATCAACGGATGAATTGCAGGAACATAGCTTTGCAGAGAACAATTTGATTTTACACTGATAAATCCACGCTTTGTCCCAAGGCGTTTGCGCTGTGCGTCAATCACCTGTGCGTGATCAGAATTGATTTCCGGAATGATCATCGGAACATCAGGAGTATGGCGATTTGCACTGTTGTTGCTCATAACGGGGCATTCGTGCTTTGCATAGAGTTCCTCGAGCACTTTTGTATCTTCTTTTTTCATATTTACAGCGCAGAAAACAAAATCTACAAGTGCCGTCACTTTATCAACATCTTTTTCTGCGTCAAACACAATCATCTTTTTCATGCTTTCCGGCATTGGGGAAGAGAGAAGCCAACGGCCTGCAACGGCTTCTTCGTAGGTCTTCCCTGCGGAGCGGGCACTTGCTGCAAGAGCAGTTACGTGAAACCATGGGTGGCTTTCCAGAAGCGTCGCAAAACGCTGCCCAACCATGCCGGTAGCGCCTATGATACCTACTTTGTACTGTTTCATAATGGACCGAAACCTCCTAAATTTTAATGATAGAGAATCCTTTTTTATTAGCAAAACAAAATAAAAAAAGCCGGACAAAGCCGGTCATCATTTTAGTCTCTGATACTGAACGAATTCGGGATATCTTTCCGAATCCGATAGCACTCCATCGCAATGATGACAGTTGGGTTGCTTTCGCAAACGACACAACCAGAAAGTTTGTTCTGCCGCAAACAATTTTCTTCGGCAAACGACCCTTTTTGAAAGTCTCTTCGGAAATTCGGCAATCCTACTCTTTCATACTCATGCAGTTTGCGCCTCTATCAAGTATTTATTTTACCATGGCTTGATATTGATTGTCAATTTATTTATAATAAGAAAAGATTATGACATTTCACAAATTTTAAAAAGAAATTTTGGAAGTTGTCGGTAAGGAGATTAAATAAATATGCCACTTGATTTAAAAGACTTAAAAACAAAGGATTTTGCTTATGATCTGCCCAAAGAATTGATTGCACAAACGCCGATTGAACCTCGGGATGCTTCCAGACTAATGGTGCTTGATAAAGAGACCGGAAAGATAGAGCATGCGCATTTTCATGATATTGTTGACTTTCTTCATCCCGGAGACTGTTTGGTGCTGAATGATTCCAGAGTTCTTCCAGCGAGGATCTATGGAATTAAAGAAGATACCGGTGCAAGGGTAGAGTTTCTTCTTCTGCGCAATCGTGGAAATGATATTTGGGAGGTTCTCTGTGGCCCCGGAAAACGAGCAAAGCCAGGTTCGAAATTTACATTTGGGGACAACCTTTTAAAAGCAGAAGTCCTCGAAATCATTGAGGACGGCAATCGTCTCGTAAAATTCAGCTACGATGGAAGTTTCTTCAGCATTCTAGATCAGATTGGACAAATGCCTCTTCCGCCTTATATCAAAAAGAAATTGGAAAATAAGGAACGCTATCAGACTGTTTATTCCAGAGAAGTCGGTTCTGCGGCGGCGCCTACAGCCGGACTGCATTTTACAAAGGAACTTTTGCAGAGGGTTCGTGATATGGGAGTCAAGGTGGAATTTGTTACGCTGCATGTTGGATTAGGAACTTTTCGTCCGGTTACAGCAGAACATATTACAGACCATCAGATGCACTCTGAACATTACGATCTTCCTAAAGAGACCGCTGATGCGATCAATGAGACAAAGAAAAACGGCGGACGTGTGATTGCAGTTGGTACCACCAGTTGCCGTACCCTGGAATCAGTTGCGACAAAAGAGGGATGTATCCGGCCAAGTGAAGGTTGGACTGATATTTTCATTTATCCAGGCTATCAATTTAAGGCCCTGGATGGACTGATTACCAATTTCCATCTGCCGGAAAGCACATTAATTATGCTCGTTTCCGCTTTAGCGGGGTATGATCACATTATGAATGCGTATAAAGTAGCGGTAGAGGAAAAATATCGGTTCTTCTCCTTTGGAGATGCGATGTTTATTCACTAAAAAATTAAAAAGGAAAACAATATGTATCAACTTTTAAAACAGGAGGGTGCCGCACGGCGTGGACAGCTTACTACTGTGCATGGAGCTGTACAGACACCTGCTTTTATGAATGTTGCAACAGACGGTGCAATCAAGGGGGCCGTTTCTGCACTTGATCTAAAGAAGCTTCATTGTCAAGTACAGCTTTGCAATACTTATCATCTGCATTTGCGCCCAGGAGATGATAAAGTTAAAAAACTCGGCGGACTTCATAAATTTACTCAATGGAATGGTCCAATTTTAACAGACAGCGGCGGCTTTCAGGTTTTCTCTTTGGCAAAACTCCGCAATATTCAAGAGGAAGGCGTAACATTTGCGTCTCATATTGACGGACATAAAATTTTTATGGGTCCCGAAGAAAGCATGCAGATCCAATCTCATCTCGGAAGTACGATTGCAATGGCATTTGATGAATGTATGAAAAATCCGGCAGAATACGATTATGCCAAAAGATCGACAGAGCGTACAACTCGCTGGCTGATTCGCTGCAAAGCGGAAATGGAACGGCTTAATTCTCTTCCGGATACGATTAATCCGCAGCAGACGCTCTGGGGAATTAATCAGGGAGCAACCTACAAAGATTTGAGAATTGAGCATATGAAGGCAATTCGGGAGCTCGATCTGCCAGGGTATGCGATCGGCGGATTGGCTGTCGGAGAAAGTGCCGACGTTATGTACGATATTATTGAAACGATCGAACCTTATATGCCGAAAGATCGTCCACGTTATCTGATGGGGGTAGGCACGCCGGCTAATATCCTAGAAGCTGTTCGGCGCGGTGTTGATGTTTTTGACTGCGTGATGCCTACCAGAAATGCGCGGCACGGACACGCGTTTACCATGCAAGGAGTTCGAAACCTGATGAATGCAAAGTATGAGCTGGACACGCTGCCAATAGAAGAAGGTTGTGAATGTCCTACCTGCCGTCATTTTACGAGGGCTTATGTGCACCATCTGATGAAGGCTGGCGAGATGTTGGGGATGCGCCTAATGGTCCTTCATAATCTCTATTTCTATAATACACTGATGGAAAAAATTCGTGATGCATTGGATAAAAACGAATTTGAACAATTTTATTTAAAAGTTTTGCCCTCTATTAGCATTCGAATTTAAAAACATCTTGCAACAAGCGACAATCCTTGTTATAATAATTTCATTGTGTTCCTATATTTTTGGAGGTGTAAAACAGCATGGATAATACTTGGTGGATATGGGTATTTTATGGCCTAATTATTTTCGGTTTCTATTTCTTCCTGATCCGTCCACAAAATAAGAAGAAAAAGCAAGAAGATCAGATGCGCAAAAGTGCTGAGATCGGTGATGACGTTACAACGATCGGTGGCATTGTGGGCAGAGTAGTCGGAATAAAAGACGATGACGATTCTCTGATCATTGAAACCGGCACAGACCGTGTAAAGATGCGTGTAAAGCGCTGGTCAATCGGCAGCGTGGATACAATTCGCGATGAGCCTGAAAAAAAGTCGGAGAAGAAAGACGATAAAGCAGATAAAAAAGCCAGTAAAAAATCCGATAAATAATTATGAATAGCCCGTACGCTTTCCGCATACGATTGTAACAGATCGAGCGGGAGGCGCTTTTTTATGTCACATAAAAAGAGAGTAGTAGCTTTTTCATCGACTTCACCGGCTTTGACCATTTTTCGTGCAGTTCTGTTTGGTACGATATTCGGAACAATCTTCTGTGCTGTGCTGTTGCTGATTTGTGCATGGGTAATTACCAGCATCGGACAGATTCCGCAAGATTATCTTCAAACGATTATCTTGGGAATTTCCGGAATTAGTGCCTTTTTAGCAGGGATAGTTGCGGCGAAAGTTGGGAAAAAGCGCGGACTGATTTTAGGTGCTATCTGCGGAGTGGTGCTGTTTTTAATCTGTCTGTTAGCGGGAATGCTTCATAGTCAGATTGAAAATGCGGCAGCTGTTCTTATGCGCCTGATTATTATGAGCTTGGCGGGAGCTTTGGGTGGCTTTGTAATGGCTGGAAAACCTACAAAAATCAAATAGGGACTTTCTTTTAGCCTGAAATTATGGTACAATTAAAAAAAATAAGTCGAAAGGTTGGTATAACATATGAAACAGATTAAAACTTTAAATCAGGCTAATTTAAAAGAAAGTGCTGTTAAAGGCGGATGCGGCGAGTGCCAGGCTTCCTGCCAGTCTGCCTGCAAGGTTTCCTGCACGGTAGCAAACCAGAAATGTGAGAACAAAAACCGGTAATTTAAATAAAACTGCTATTTTCAAACAAAGCATTTCAAAGGGACAGATTTCTGTCCCTTAATTTTTGTAATAATGGGGTATCGTTTTATGATCCATAAGTATGCTTTAAATGGTTACAGAATTGTTCTAGATACCAACTCTGGTGCGGTTCATCTTTTTGATGAGGCACCTTTTGCACTGCTTGATTATTGCGATGATCAGGTACCGGACAAGCTTCCGCAGGAAGCAACTGCTGCTTTGCAGCCAAAATTTGGTAAGAATGTTTTAGAGGAAGCCCATCAGGAACTTTTAGAGCTGCAAAAAATGGGACAACTTTTTTCTTCCGACGATTATGCGCAGTATGCAGATATGATGCGGGGAGCTCCCATTAAATCAATGTGTCTAAATGTGGCGCATGACTGCAACTTGCGCTGTGAATACTGCTTTGCGGCAAAAGGTGATTTTGGCCGCGGGCGTATGTTGATGCCGTTGAATGTTGCGAAAAAGTCCATCGACTTTTTGATTGCAAATTCCGGAGATCGCTATAACCTCGAACTCGATTTCTTTGGTGGGGAGCCTCTTATGAACTTTGATGTTGTAAAAGAGACTGTTCGTTATGCTCGGTCTTTAGAAAAAGAGCATCATAAAAACTTCCGTTTCACGATTACGACAAACGGAATTTTGCTCGACGATGATAAAATTGATTTTATTAATCGTGAAATGTCGAATTGTGTTCTTTCGATCGACGGGCGCAAAGAAGTAAATGATCGTCTGCGCGTCCGTGCTGATGGGAAAAGCGGATCATATGATGCAATTGTGCCGAAATTTCAAAAGTTGGTTGCCTCTCGTGGAGACAAAGAATATTATGCCCGCGGCACTTTTACAAAATATAATTTGGATTTTACAAAAGACATTTTACATTTAGTGGATTTAGGATTTGATCAGATTTCAGTAGAGCCTGTTGTATCAGACCCAAAACTGGATTACTCAATTAAAGAAAAAGATCTTCCCAGAGTGTTTGAAGAATATGATCGGCTGTCTCAGGAGATTATCAAACGCAGAAAAGAGGGAAGAGGATTTAACTTTTTCCATTTTATGATTGATTTGAATCAGGGTCCCTGTGCGATTAAACGTCTGCGTGGCTGTAGCTGCGGAAACGAATATGTGGCTGTTACCCCAGAGGGTGATATTTTTCCCTGCCATCAATTTGTAGGAGATGACAAATGGAAAATGGGAAGCGTTCTGGATGGAACCTATGATCACGCAATGAAAGATCGATTCGCTGCAGCAAATGTATACGCAAAATCAGAATGTATGAAATGTTGGGCAAAATTTTATTGCAGCGGTGGATGCAACGCAAATAATAATCAATATGAGCATGATATTTTGAAAGCACATAAAATTTCTTGTGACCTTGAGAAAAAACGTTTGGAATGTGCAATCATGATTCAGGCAGCAATGGCAGATTTTCATTCAGAATTATAAAGTCTTCTTTTTCAACAAGATATAGTATTAAAAATACACGTGCTGTGCCAGATACGCAGCACGTGTATTTTTATGCACTTTTATACATTTTAGAATTTCATAATCAAGATTACATAATTCTAAAATAGATTACATAATTATTGTTACATAAATTAATGAGGGGTGCATAAAAATTAAGGAAATGTATGAAAAGGTGTTGAAAAACGCTTTAAAATGGTATATAGTAAGTAAATACAAGGGATTGAAACTCTCATCAAGTACCGTTTTGGTAAAAAATCCCCACTAGTTTTTAGATAACATATTTCGGAACAATGATTCATATATCTTTTCTGGACAAACAAAGCAGAAAGGATGTATGTGCATGAAAGCCGTTATTTCTTATAATAAAAATCGGATTAATCTCAGCGCGATTTCGGAGGCACTTCATAAGTATCATCGTTTGGCTCTTTGGGCCGTTATTTTACTTGCGGGAGTCATCTGTGGAGCGTTGTTATCAGTCAAATTAGATGTTTCTCATCTGCAAAAAGTAGAACAGCTTTTTGCTAGCAATTATTCTTCTTTGACAACAGAAACCGCTGGGCAAAAATTTGCGTCGTCTATCTCTGCTTCATTTTTATTTGTGTTTGCCTGCTTTTTATGCGGGCTTTCCGTTTGGGGAGCTTTTTTTATTCCAATGATTCCCTTTTTTAGAGGGATTGGAATCGGAATTACAGGCGGATATTTGTATTTGATGCGCGGAATGCAGGGATTTTTATTTTATGGTTTGATTTTGTTGCCAGGTGCTTTTTTCAGTTGTTTGTCCGTCCTTTTTGCTTCTAATTTTTCTTGGAGCTTTTCTAAAAGGATCTCTTCTGCCGGACTATTTGGCAAAGAAGCACCACCGGAACTTTTAACATACTTTCAGCAATTTGGAATTGTGTTGTTACTATCGATTGTCGGCGCTGCACTTGATACGGTATTATCCGTTGGATTTTCTGGGAAATTTATTTTTGCATGATTAAATTTGACTTTATGATTTTTAGAGAGAGGAGAGTGAGAAGGATGAAGGATTACTGTGCGGAATTTAAAAATTACTTGATGAAAGTAAAAAAAGTTTCTAATAATACTTTGGATTCTTATCTACGAGATTTACAAAATTATTTGGAGTTTTTAAAAAAGCAAAAAACACTTCCCGTTGATGCTGATTCCGCTACAGTAGATCAGTATGTAAAATACTTAAAAGATGCGAAAAAATCGAATGCTACCATTACTCGTCATATTGCTTCTGCTCGCTGTTTTTACCAATTTCTGATGATCAATGGAAGTGTGAGTGAAAATCCGGCGAAAGGGATTAAACTAGAGAAACCGGAAAAAAAGCTTCCTCAGATTTTAAGCGGTGAGGAAATTGAATTGCTTTTGTCGCAGCCGAATGCAAAAGGACTAAAGGGCTGCCGCGATAAAGCAATGTTGGAGCTGCTTTATGCTACGGGAATCCGTGCCTCAGAATTGGTAGATTTGAATGTGGAAGATATTAATTTGCATACAGGCGTTCTCTGCTGCCATAGCGGGAAAAGTGAGCGTGTCATTCCTGTTTATGCACAAGCAGTTACAGCCATTTCGGATTATATTTTTCGTGTTCGTAGAATAATTATTTCGCCAGATGGCGGACAGGCACTTTTTACGAATCTAAATGGACATCGTTTAACACGCCAGGGATTTTGGAAAATCGTAAAAGGGTATGCAGAAACTGCCGGAATTACAAAGGAGATTACACCGTATACGCTCCGTCATTCTTTCGCACTTCATTTACTCGAAAATGGTGCAGAATTGAAAGATATCCAGCAGATGCTTGGCCATGCTGATATTTCTTCTACACAGGTTTATGTTCGTCTTTTAAACGATCATTTTAAAGAAGTTTATAATCATTGTCATCCTCGTGCAAAACTTGGATAAAGATCGCAGGAAAACGGGGGAGAGATGTTAAAAAAACAGAGGCGGAAAATCCGCCTCTGTTTTTTTATTGCGTATTTTTTATTTATGATCTGATTTTGGTTTAATATGCGCTAAGGGATTTGATTCTGCAGCCTGTTCCATTTGTTGATCAGACAAATGTGTATAAATTTCTGTAGTGCCAAGATTTTCATGGCCTAAAATGTCTTTCAAAACCCGAATATCCACATGCCCTTTTTGATACATGAGGGTTGCTGCTGTATGGCGAAGCTTATGTACACTGTATCCAGGACCACCCAGATCAATGTCTGCCAAATATTTTTTGACTAATGCTTGTACCGTTTTAGGACTAATACGTTTGTGCTGCCGGCTAATAAAAAGTGCAGTTCGATCAATCAAATGATCTTTGGGTCGAACCGCAATATAACGATTAATGGCATCTTGACAGGCTTCATTTAAGTAGACAATTCGCTCTTTGTTACCTTTACCAATAATTCTTAAAGTTCCGCTATTATGCCGAACATCAGTAAGGTTCAGCCCAACTAGTTCAGAAAGACGCATTCCACAGTTTAAAAATAGAGTCAAAATACAGTAATCGCGTTCCTTATAAGGCCCTTTTACTGCCGACAGCAGCTCGATACTTTGTTCTAGAGATAAATATTTAGGAAGTCTTTTTGGCGTTTTTGGAGTCTCTAATTCTTGAACAGGATTGATTTTCAGCTGATTGGTTTTATTGGTCAGATATTCAAAAAAGGTGTGTAAACTGCTGACTTTACGGGAACGTGCTGCAGCATGATTATGTCGTATGGTCTGTAGATAATGGAAGTACTCATAAACTTCTGTTAAATTAACGGTTTTTAAAAGTTCAAGATCAATGTCGGAAATTGAAATTTTTTCAAATGGAGTTTCTGGTGGAACCAATTCGCGACTAGATTTTAAATATCTAAAAAAAGTGCGAAGATCAAAATAATATTCCTGTACGGTTTTGGGGGATTTTCCTTTGATCGCTTCCAAATAAATTAGAAAGCGTTTTAAGATATCCGGTGCATCGGAATAATCAAAAACTGGCTGCTCCATTTTCCCCCTCCTTAATTATACAAAATATTCATTTTGTATAATTAGATTGTAAATTATAAAAAGTGATTCTCAGCGCTATTGAGCATAATTTTTATCTTTTCTATGTATATCTTATCTCCAAAATCCTCATACTTTTATAAAATTCAAATATAACAAATATAAAAACAATGAGGTGAGTTTTCTATGATCGTTCATTGTGATGTAGATTGCACTTATCAAAAAGATGGATATTGTCAGATAGAATGTCCTTATCAGCCAAACGGCTGTGTTCATTGTGTTTATGTGATGAAACGCTCTGACTATGAAAATGGAGACTGTGTTAGCCTCCAAGAGCCCCAATTGCCTGTCGAATATTCTTCACTCCAATAAGTTCAATCCCGCTGTAGCGCCCTTCTAGATTCTTTAAACAGTTTGCAGGAAGGATACAACGCTTAAATCCCATTCTTGCACATTCACTGACTCGCTGATCGGCATGCAAAACCGATCGAATTTCTCCTGCAAGACCGATTTCTCCAAATACAACGGTATCTTCCGGAACCGGCAAATCTTTCAAGCTGGAAATCAGAGCAATTGCAACCGCAAGATCACAAGCAGGTTCTTCTAATCGCAAACCACCAACCACATTTAAATAAGCGTCCAAATTAGAAAAATAGTAACCTCCACGCTTTTCTAATACCGCTAAAAGTAAATTCATACGGTTATAGTCAAACCCGGTAGACATTCGCCTCGGATTTCCAAATCCTGTTGTTGTAACAAGTCCTTGGATCTCTGCTAAAATAGATCTGCTTCCCTCTAAGACGCACGTTACGCAGGTTCCGGATACATGGGTCGGCCGACCGGAAAGCAGCGCCATAGAAGGATTAGGAACCTCTTTTAATCCATGGTCTCCCATATCAAAAACACCAATTTCGTTGGTAGAGCCATAACGATTTTTTACCGCTCGTAGAATCCGATAGCTCATTTGACGGTCGCCCTCAAAATATAATACGGCATCTACGATATGTTCCAAAACCTTTGGCCCCGCGATTGCACCGTCTTTGTTAACGTGTCCTACCAATATAGTGGGAATTTCCAGCTCTTTTGCTGTTCTCATATATAAATTTGTGCATTCACGAACCTGCGTGATACTGCCGGGAGCAGAATTTAATTCGGAGAGATTCATCGTTTGAATGGAATCGATCATCACAAGATCCGGCTTTGTTTCACGGATTTGCTCTGTAATTAATTGAACGTCCGTCTCAGTCAAAATTAAAAGATTTTCCGAATGAACTTGAAGTCTGGAAGCACGCAATTTAATCTGCCGACTGGATTCTTCTCCGGATACATACAAAATTCGGAGTGCTTTCCCTAAATGCTCACAAATCTGGAGTAAAATCGTACTCTTACCGATTCCAGGCTCTCCACTGATTAGAATTAAAGAACCTTTTACAATTCCCCCTCCTAATACACGATCTAACTCCCCTACCCCAGTCTGATATCGAGTTTCTATATCGGTGCTGATCTCAGAAAGAAGCTGTGGATGCTGACGACCTTTCATGGAATATAGCGTAGATTTTGGGGACACGTTTCGAACAGGCTCCTTAATTTCTTCATTCATTGTATTCCACTCGCCGCAGCCAGGACATTTTCCATACCATTTTGGGGATTCATATCCGCATTGGCTGCAGACATAGATATTTTTGGATTTTCCAGACATAATATTCCTCACAAAGCAAAAAGCTCAAATTTTCAATTACTTATTTTTAATTACTTTTAGTTTACTACAAATGATCGTTTTCTTCAATCCCCAGAAGAAGTCTGATCAGAAGGATTCGTTAAATAAGCGTTAATGCCTTCAAAAATTGCCTGCGCAATTTTTTCCTGATATTCTGAATCATTTAAAAGTTTTGCTTCAGAATCATTTGAGAGAAAGCCGCATTCCACTAAAACCGCCGGACTTTGCGCGTGCCAAAGAAGATAAATACTGCTGGTAGCCGGCTTTAACTGGCGTTCATTATCCGGCTGAACAGAATTTACAATGCTCGCTCGAATGGATTCTGCAAGAGTCTTACTTTGCGTATCATTTTTGGAATAAAAAATTTGTGCGCCACTGTATCTGCTTTCGCTAAAATAATTTTGATGAATACTGATAAAAACAGCGCCAGGAGTTCCTTGTAAAATAGCAAGTCGCTGATGGATATCAGATGTTTTGCGTTCATGTATGGTAGACAACTTAGGGTCTCCTAAAGAAATATCGCTGTCTCGAGTCATGATTACCTGATAACCGGAATCCGATAGCTTTTTTTTCAGCATTTGGGTAATTGCAAGATTCAGATCTTTTTCAGGCAACTGGGATTTTCCAGTTGCGCCTCCATCTTCCCCACCGTGCCCTGCATCAAGAATAATCGGTGGATTGGGATTAACTTTTGCCGCTGCAAGTTTAGCTGCCTGATGATAGGAACAAAAAGTTAACGTTAAAAGCCCTGTACAACAGAGAGCCAAAGCCAAAATAGTCAATTTGTTTTTTCGGGAATGCTTCATTTTTTTCACCGCCCGAAAAAAATATATGCGCTAAAAATAGCAATCATACAAAAAGCAGTCTGTTCTTTTGCAAAACAGACTGCTTTAAAAATATCCATCTAAGTTTAAAATTTAGAAAATATTTTTTTCTTAATTCGATTATGCAACAGAATACTTGCGATGCAAGAGAAAAACTCTGCAATTGGGAAAGCATACCAAATTGACGGCAAAGAGTGTGTTAATACGGACAGCAGATAGGCAGCCGGAAGTAAAATGCAAAGTTGTCTTAGCAAAGAGACTAAAAGGCTGTACGTTCCCTTCCCCACTGCCTGAAATTCGCCCGAGAACGTGATTCCGATAGCAGCCGGGATAAAACAGAGACTGATCGTTTTAAGCGCAGGGATACCTATTGAAAGCATCATATCGGAAGCATTGAAAATTCCCAGTAACAAATTTGGAATTGTCCAAAACACGACAACGCCAATCATCATAATAACCACAGCGATAATGGTTCCGTAGCGAAGGCAGTCTTTCATACGGCTTTTATTTTGTGCGCCAAAATTATACCCTATAATCGGCATAATTCCTTGATTTAGTCCAAAAACAGGCATAAAAACAAAAGATTGCAGCTTAAAATAGACACCAAAAAAAGCAACTGCTGTTTCGGTATAGGACATCAAAATCGCATTAATTCCCATGACCATCACAGAACCAATAGACTGCATTACAATCGCAGGCAGTCCAACTTCGTAGATGTTTTTAATAATTCTTCCATTTATATGAAAATGATGAAAAGAAACAGTAATTTCGTGTTCTTTTTTGGTAAGAACTATAAGTGCTACTATCATTGAAAGAATTTGTCCCAAAACAGTAGCAATTGCTGCACCGGCTACACTCATTCTTGGAACTCCAAATAATCCGAAGATAAAAATAGGATCCAAGATAATATTGGTAATAGCCCCAATCAGCTGAAACATCATTGGATACAGCATATTTCCGGTTGCCTGCAGAGATTTTTCAATATTGACTTCTACAAAAACACCAAAAGAAAAGAAGCATACAATCTGCATATACTGTGTGCCCATTTCGATTACTTCCGGTGTGCTTGTAAACAATTCGATAAACGGACGTGAAAAAAAGCCAATGATAAAAAAAACAATATAATTCAGAAGACCTAAAAGAATCCCGTGTGTAGCCGCAGAGTTCGCTTCTGAAAAATTCTGTTCGCCAAGGCGTCTTGATACCAGAGAATTAATTCCGACCGCGGTACCAATTCCAAGAGCAATCAACAGGCTTTGAATTGGAAACACCAAAGAAACGGCTGTTAAAGCATCTTCACTGATCTGTGCGACAAAATAACTGTCTACTACATTATAAAGTGCCTGAATCATCATAGAAAACATTGCCGGCAATGCCATTGAAATAATCAACGGAAACATTGACTTCGTTCCCATTTTATTTGGTGTTAAGGGTTGCGCTTGTTCGTTTTTTTCCATATAGTTCCTCCCTAGAATATGTGACTTCATTCATTTTATGCTGACAGTATTCAACAAAACACGATAAGCTTCTACCAAATCATGAAAACTCATCCGGCAATTAGCGGGACTTGTAGAAGGCAAAGCAATTGCATGAATTTCGGTTTTGGGATAAACGAGGCTTTCGTATAGCTGAAAAGCTTTTTTCCCTGTTGTGTAAATCGATTGAATTTCTGTTTTCTGTAGTAAAACTGAAAAATCATTTGGAACAGGCTCTGTAATCGATTGATCAGAAGCACCACAAATTTGACAAGATTTCAAAACATCCCACAAAGCAATTCGATGTTGCAAAAGAAAAGAAGTTTTTTCTGCATTAGAATTTGGAACAGCTTCGTCAAAAATTTCGGCTAAAACGCACCAGAAACGATTCTGTGGATGCCCATAATAAAACCCTACCATACGGGATTTAGGGGAAGGCATTGTCCCCAAAATCAAAGCTTTACATTCTGGGTTCCAGACCGGTTCCAAAGGATGTATAATCTTTTTAGAGACCATGATCTAAATTCTCCTATCGAAGTTAAAGCAGCTTATCAAATTATTAAAAAAAGACCAAATCTCGAAAGAGATTCGGTCTTTTCAGTGGAGGCGTCACCCAGATTTGAACTGGGGATCAGGGTTTTGCAGACCCATGCCTTACCGCTTGGCTATGACGCCAAAAATGGAGCGAACGACGAGGCTCGAACTCGCTACCTCCACCTTGGCAAGGTGGCGCT
>ENA-UOOK01002531-UOOK01002531.1-fermentation-metagenome-genome-assembly--contig:-NODE-2531-length-22279-cov-3.516019_pt1 | contig 22279 bp, 16 predicted proteins | sample MGYA00245777_ERZ724023 | MGnify/ENA primary metagenome ERZ724023 (study PRJEB28704, sample SAMN03018312) | fermentation metagenome | biome: anthropogenic terrestrial biome; feature: soil; material...
GGCGGGACTTGATGGGTTGATGAAATGGAAGTTTCTCCGACATTGGATACTGAATGCTTCCTGTTCGTATGTTTATGTCAGCAAAGAGAATGGATTACAGTTTAATACAACTTCTCCTTACACTGCTACGGCAGGACTTGGTTATAGCTATGACAATCGTAGGAATTACGGTTTGAAGGTGAATCTGAATACTTCCCTGATGGGGGAGAAAACTTATGATGTACAGGATCGACTGACAATCAATGGTATTAGCCATAAGGCTTATTTCCGCTGTAAACTTCCTGCGTATATCCTTTGTAATCTGAATATCTTGCAGGATTTCGGGGCGTATCTTAAAGTTTCTGCCGGCGTGAATAACCTCTTCAATTATAAACCGAAAACTTTAGGTTCGGGTTTGACTGCCTTTAGTATACCGGCTACGGCAGGAGCGAGGATTTATGTGCAGATGGAGGTCAAATTGGATGCGTTGTTCCATAAATGAAAACCAAGAATGAAACGAATAATATATCTGACAGGTTTAGTGCTGATGATTCTTTCATCGTGTACGGAATATGATGCAGATGATTTTGAAGGGAAGGTGTTGCCTCGTGTCACCGGCTATACGACCGGTGTAAGCAATGACTGGCTTTATTTCAATCTTCGCACAGGTGAGGCCTTTAACAGAACTGCTCCCAACCAGGATATGAAGGAGGGCGAACAACTCTCACATACGGATTGGGATCTTGCTTTCTGTAGTTATCATCTTCGTACCAACAGCGGGACAAGTGGCCCGGGAAAGGGTGGTGCTGTTGATCTGGGATACGGTAACTATGATCATTGGACTTCAAAATCACAAGTGATGTCGAAAGATTTTACTCCTGACGATTCGACCATTTCCGTGACTTATTCCCAGGCAGACTGGTATCATTATCTAGTGATACGTAAATTGAATTTTGATGAGAACCCTTGGTTTGACCCTAATAACGGTATCCGGCAACTGCCGTCATCCGGCAATCCTGTACTTGAAAAGGCTATTGCCTTGAGTGGCCCGCCTATGGTATATACACCGAGTCAGCATACTTATGTGATCCGTTCGGCTGATGGTGAACATTATTATAAACTGATGATCGTGAGTTGGTATAATACGAATTCGGAGATTGATGATGATGGGGGACAGATCAGTTATTATCTGGACGAACTGAAGTGAGGGATAATGTGATTTAGAATGTACATAGTAGTTAATATATGTTAATGTTCTGTATGTAAAACAAGTTTCTTGCAATTTTTGACATCTATATGTATACATCCGTCTGTAATGTCAGTTGATGAATTAGTGTCAAAGTGTAAGAGAGGAGATTATGAGGCAATTACCTTGCTTTATAACTTGTCTGTGCCTAAACTGAAAGCCAGTGCTATGCGTATTGTGCATAACAAGCAGATCGTAGAGGATATTGTGCATGACGCTTTTATCATTATTCTTACTTCTCTTGGTTCTCTTAAGGATAACCGCAGCATTGCCGGGTGGATGAATCGTATCGTAGTCAATCTTTCCTATGCCTACATGAAATCGGAGGAGAATAGGATGGTATCATTGGAACAGTTGGATACCGACATTTTTTGTGAAAAGGGAGCTCCGCAGTCTGATGAGATACCATTTGAAATTCTTGAAGAAATGGTAGACAAATTACCGGAGGGCTATCGTAAGGTATTCAGATTATATGTTCTTGAAGGGTTGTCACATAAAGAGATATCCGAACTGCTTCATATCGAGCCTCACACCTCTTCTTCTATGTTGTTTGTCGCAAAGGCAAAATTGAAGAAGATGATTGTCGAGTACCGTTCTGTTGTATGGCTCTTGCCGGCGATTTTCCTGGCAATATGGTACTTCTTTTCAAAAAAGAATTCCGAGACGGCTCGGAATATTGAAAATACTGTTGTCAAAACAACTGGTCGTGTCTCCTCCACAAAAAGGCAGGAGACCGTGGAACAGGAATGGTCTCATCCGGTTGAGAAAGAGTATGGCATGGGAAGAAAGCTCCGGAAACCGATATTACTTGCTCATTCAGTCCCAGAGAAGAATCCGGTGTCTATTGTTGATTCCGTGAAAAAGAGTTCTCTACGTGATACAACGGAGATGGCACATGATACTGTCAGGACTTTTCTTCCTTTGTGTCCGTACTCTTCTTCTGACAAAAATGATTATGCCAGTCGGAATGCTAATCGTACAGATGATGGTACATTAGGGACAAGTGGATGGTCTTTCTCGTTGCATTGCGGACTGAGTGGAAACCGGAGGAATGGAGAACCTGCTCTTCCGTCCTACTATTCTTTTCAGAATACGACTTCAGACGTTCAACCGCCATTGGAGTCATTTAAAGATTGGGAAAGTTATTCCCGTTACCTCAATTCTCAGATCACCTATGGTAAAAAGGAAAAGGCCTTAAAGGCAATTGCCTCCCATAATCGTGGTAGTATTTGCCAATATAAGAATTTTGATATGCCCTTTATCCTGGAAGTAATGGCAGATAAAGCCTTGACAGAACATTGGAATGTCAGTTTTGGAGTCAGCTATACACAGGCAGGCTCAGAGATTACGACAGGCGAGAATGGATATTGTACGATAGAAAAGCAGAAAGTCCGGTATATCGGTATACCGTTGAAGGGAATTTATATCTTTCACCCAAGGAGTCCGTTCTCTGTTTATGTTTCCGGTGGGGTTAAAATGGATATTCCTTGTTATGCACATAACTATATTGATTATGTCATTAATGGAAAGGTGGATTATCAGGAATCGGTTGAGGTGTCTGTACCGTTGCAGTGGTCTGTCAGTGCAGGGATGGGGATTCAATACGATATTACGCCTTATTTCGGACTGTTCCTGGAACCGGGAGTGAGTTTCTATTTCCGGAATAACAGTAAGATACATACGATCTTTAATGAACATCAGACAAGTTTTACTCTGCCGTTTGGTATAAGAATCAAATACTGATTTACAGCCCGTTGGCGGAATGGGTTTTGAAGAATACATCTTTATATCGCTGGATCAGACGATGATCTGGTGATAGTTGTAATACTAAATTAATTCCGTTAACGGGTTGATATTGTAATATTTAACATTCTGTCAGCAAGTTTTTTAACTTTTTGGAATCCTATTACTAAAGTAATGAGTTTCAAAAAGACATGCTAAAATGCAAAAAAGGCATATTGACAGAAGTATCTATTTTATGGAATCCTCCAACACTTCACGAGAGTTCTATATTCCTTATATAGAACGTTTCAAAAAAGTGTTAGATGGAGATCGGGTGTTGGAGATCGGGTGCGGAGAAGGAGGAAACCTGTTTCCGTTCGTACAACGTGGTTGCAGGGTTGCTGGAATTGATATAGCACAGATCAGGATAGAACAGGCCCGGAAATTTTTTATAGGAAATCACTGTCAGGGGACTTTCAGATGTGGTGATTTTCTGAAAGATCCTGTTCCTGAACAGGAAACAGACAAATACGACATTATCTTATTACATGATGTGATAGAGCATATCGCTGACAAGCGGACTTTCTTGTCTCACATTAGAGGTTTTCTCAAAAAGAAAGGCATCCTGTTTGTCGCTTTTCCCGCATGGCAGATGCCTTTCGGAGGACATCAACAGATCTGTAAAAGTAGAATATTTTCTAAAATTCCTTTTATCCATTTGCTTTCATATAGTTGGTATACTTTCTTTCTGAGACATGTTGCCAAAGAGAATGTTGATACTGTACGTGAACTTCTCTATATTAAGAGATGTGGAACTTCGGTAGAGAAATTTGAACAAACTGTCAAGGCATGTCCTCTTCACATTCTTAACCGGCAACTCTGGTTGGTTAATCCCCATTATAAGCAAAAATTTAACTTGCAGCCGATAAAATTAAGTCCTTTCCTTTCAAATAGAAGATATTTGCGAGATTACTTTTCTACTTCTTGTTTCTACCTTCTGGGCGCAGATTAAAAACTCGATAGAAACGATTAAGGAAAGTTTAAAACTGTTCTTCTGTATCTTTACAGATCATACAAATAGAGTACTTTTTTTCTCAAATAGTTCATATTAGCAGTATAAAATGTCTTTTTCTTATTATTTTCTTTGAGAATACCTTTAAAAGAGGTATCTTTGCATTCTTGATTTTTGTGAGAAGTGAGTCTGGTCATGGGCAGGCAAAATCAATCCATGCATCTTTATTTGATTTAAATGATAATAGCCGAAAGAAATAGTATAGGACAGATAGTTCTCCTTTTTTTATAATAGCTATTTTTGTCGATTTATAAAAACAGGATTTTAATTTTACCAACTGATATGAACAATATATCCCATTCTCATAGAATAGAGGAGATCGATTTCTTAAAGTGTGTATTTATCCTGTTGATGATTGCATTCCATTTATCTTATATTGAGCATTTATACCCTTATGCCAAGAATATCGTGTTTACTTTCCACATGCCGGCATTTCTTTTCATTTCAGGTTATTTGTTCAATATCAATAAAAAATGGAATGTCTTTTTGAGATCCATTAAATGGATATTTATTCCTTATGCCATCATGGAAGGTGGATACGTCATCATGGCTTCTTTCCTTCCCATACAGGACCATATTGATCATATCAGTTTCCTGATCGTACTCAGCAAGGTTCTCCTCCATCCGTTGGGACCTCCTTGGTATTTGCATACATTGATGTTGTGTGGCCTGTTATATTATGGCGTATTCCAGGTTCTGCATCTGAAGAAATTATCCAGTTTGATAATCTTTGGACTTTGTCTTTATTTTTGTTCCTATTATCTCCATATTGTATCCTTTTATTCTGCCTGTTATTTCTTTGCAGGAGTAGTAGTCCGGCAGAGTGGGTTGACCTTTCTTCAGGTTGTCCGGCCATCGGCCTTGTCGATATTGCCTGTAATCCTTATGGCAGCATATCCTCAGAATCTCAGTAGGTCTACGATTGCGGGTGCGATCATGGTTTATCTGGTCATGAGCATTTGCCTTTTCTGCTTTAAATATATAAAAGGAAAGATGAGGGAAGGGGCTTTGTTCATAGGTAGAAACACACTGATCATTTTCCTGTTTTCTCCTATCTTTACTTTGTTGGCAAAGCAGTTCCTTCCATTTCTGGCTTTTGATCATTCCGGTATGCTTTTTCTGTTTCTGTCACTGGCGTTTACGCTTGCCGGTTGTTTCCTGATAGCTTATGGGATGGATTGGCTGAATATCTCACGCTTCTTCTTCGGAAAGGCCAGGGTGGTGCTTGGAAAAAATCCGGAATAAAAGGAATATTGCGGAAGGCTTCATCATTATGATTGTAAGGAATATGAAATAATCGGTTTGAATCATTTGATATGACAACAGAGAAGGAATTAAAGTATTTTGAGAATCGGGAAGATTGGAGAAAATGGCTGGCGGAAAACTTTGAAACTAAAGATGGAGTCTGGTTTGTGTTTCCTTGTAAGGCATCGGGGAAAAAGAGTATGATATACAATGATGCTGTTGAAGAAGCTCTTTGTTTTGAGTGGATAGACAGTACCGTAAAGTCAGTTGGCAAAGAATATAAAATTCAGCATTTCACGCCTCGGAATCCTAAGAGTACTTACTCGCAAGCCAACAAGGAAAGACTTAAATGGCTGTTGGAACATAAAATGATACATCCTAAATTTGAGGATAAGATACGGAATATCTTATCTGTGCCTTTTATTTTCCCAGATGATATTATGGACAGGTTAAAGGATGATAAAAGGGTATGGGAAAATTACCGGCGTTTTTCTGATGCCTATAAACGTATCCGAATTGCCTATATTGAAGCAGCAAGAGGAAGAACTGAAGAATTTGAAAAGCGGTTAAACAACTTTATCAATAAGACGAGAGAAAATAAGATGATAACTGGATTCGGCGGAATCAAAAAATACTATTAAGGAGGTTGATCATCTGAATAACTTGATACTGTGACCGATTGACATACCATTTTATTTTTGACGAATGATTGATGTACCTCTCCCAATATGGTTTGTCTGTTTTTAGTCTACAGGAATTGTTCTCTGACTTAAGACGAGGGACGATGCTTCTCCGCAGGAAAGTGGGTTCATCGTAATTCTCGTCAGACAAGTCAGAGTGGTGATTGAAAACAGGGAAACCTTCCACACAGGGGTGTATGTGTGATTCAGGAAAGTCCTTCTATCTGGTTATCGATGATCCGGATGCGTTCAGCTTGTGGAGTCTTCGGCAGTCCAGGCATTCGCAAAATGTTACCGGCAATAGCAACGATCATTTTAGAACCGGTGTTTATGACTATATCACGAATGGTGAGGGTGAAGTCCTTCGGTAATCCATAGGCTTTTTTATTTTCAGAAAAAGAATACTGGGTTTTTGCAATACAAACGGGAAAATGCCCGATATCCAACTTTTGGATACGTTCCAGTTGTTTTTGGGCAGCCGGTTTGAAAGTTACTTTTGCTGCTCCGTAAATTTCTTTTGCTATCTTTTCGATTTTTGTCTTGATGTTGTCCGAAATCTGATAAGCAAATTTCAAGTCCCCGGAAGGTTTTTCTTCAATCGTTTTTACAACCAGGTGAGCCAGTTCTTCTGCCCCTTTTCCACCCTCTGTAAAAGCTCTGTTTACGGCAAATCCCACACCTATTGCTTCACAGTGATGCCTGACTATTTCTATTTCATCGTCTTGGTCAGTAGCAAAGCGGTTCAGGCAAACTACAACTGTCTGTCCGAAATTTTGCATGTTGTGGATATGCTTGTCCATGTTGGCAAATCCTGCCTGTAATCCTTTGGCATTGGGACTTGTGATAGCTGTTATATCAACGTGCCCATGCAACTTCAAGGCTTGTGTTGTCACAACGATCACAGTCAGTTTGGGTTGGATGCCGGCTTGGCGGCATTTGATATCAAAAAACTTTTCTGCTCCTAAATCCGAACCGAAACCCGCTTCTGTGATGGCATAGTCCCCGAAAGTCATAGCCATTTTAGTCGCAATGATACTGTTGCATCCGTGGGCGATATTGGCAAATGGTCCACCATGGATGAATGCTGGTGTATGTTCGGTGGTCTGCACCAAATTCGGATGGATAGCATCCCATAAGATGGCGGTAATGGCTCCAGCTACTCCCATATCCTGGACGGTAAAAGGTTTCCCTTCAGTTGTGATGCCGAGTAAAATATTTGAGATACGGCGTTCTAAATCTTTTAAATCAGTAGCCAGACATAATATCGCCATTATTTCTGAGGCTGGAGTGATATTGAAACCACTTTCTGCCACGATTCCATTGGAAGGTCCGCCAAGTCCCGTTACAATGTCGCGTAGACTACGGTCATTTATATCTAGTACCCTTTTCCAAAGTACTTTCTTTAATCTGAATCCTTCGTCTTGATGTTGGTAGATGTAGTTGTCTAAAAGTGCAGCAATCATGTTGTTGGCCGTAGTTACTGCATGGAAGTCTCCTGTCAGGTGGAGATTGATTTTCTCTAATGGCAATACTTGGGCATAGCCACCTCCCGTGGCTCCTCCTTTCATGCCGAAACAAGGCCCGAGACTGGGTTCCCGCAGGGCAAGGACCGTGTTTTTTCCAATTCTGTTCATACCCAGAGCTAAGCCTATACTCATGGTGGTTTTTCCATTACCATACTTGGTGGGTGTAATAGACGTCACTAAGATGAGATTTGATTTCTTTACCTTTTCCTCATCAATGAGTGTGTATGGAACTTTTGCCACATACTTCCCGTAAGGTTCCAGAAATTCTGTTGGGATATTGATATTCTCTGCTATTGTTGTGATCGGAGCAAGTTTTATCCCGTGCGCAATCTCAAAATCTGTCTTCATAAGATAACAATCTTTTTACGAATTTTATAATTTTATAATTTTGCAATATAGTTGCAAAATTACTGCAAAAACAAATAACTTGCAAATGTTATCCGAGGATTATTTTACACTTTTTACTCAATTGACGCAAAAAACGAGCATTTCTGTTTTTTGCGGACTTGTTTTGAAAGGCTGTATTCTGGTTGGGGAAACTTGCTATGTCTGGTCTCTGCCATAATGAAAATATGTCACAGAGCGTAAGAGCATACGACCACAGAAATCCAAAAATAAAGCTGTTTCTGCAGAAAGAAAAGTCATTTTTGTTGACCACTTCTTGAGTATCGAATAAAAAATCCTAATACCTTTTATATTGGAGGTAGGAGAATCTCTTGAAAGTGTAATACGAGTTTTCTGCCAGAACCGCAACAGCAGGGATTTTTAATCTGTGCTGCCCAGTGAGAAGTTCAAGCTATACGAAGAATTTATAGAGGATGTCATCAGTGATTTGTGTGCTGTGTTTTTAGGATTGAAACACATGAATAAGGCAACTGTAGGTATTGTTTGTATAGTGACCTCGGTGGGATTCAAACCCACGACCTTCAGAACCGGAATCTGACGCTCTATTCAGCTAAGCTACGAGGCCTTAATATCTACTTTTAGACTATTTTGCCGTTTTCTACGGCACGTGACTGCAAAGTTACTAAATAAGTTTGATTATGCAAAGTTTTTCTTTTTAAATCATCCTATAAAAGAAAGAATATCTAATGTGTTTATATGCAAATAGTAATTAAAATCAAAATAATACTTTCCATTTGGTAAATTTTCCTAAAATTCAATTGCATGTTAATAATAAATATGTATCTTTGTGATGAGATTTGAAAGATTAGATAAATTATAGAATAGATGAGTAGATTGATTAAACCAGTGGGGTATCATGCCCTTCTGGACATGCAGCAGACAGAATTGGGAATCAAGTTGATTAAAGATTTTTTCCAGCAGGACCTGTCTGCAGAATTAAGGTTACGTCGTGTTACCGCTCCTTTGTTTGTCCTTAAAGGACTTGGCATCAATGATGATCTGAACGGTGTGGAGCGTCCCGTTTCTTTTCCGATTAAAGATCTCGGTGATCAAGTGGCTGAAGTCGTACATTCATTGGCAAAATGGAAGCGCCTGGCTTTGGCTGAATACCATATTCCTGCAGGCTATGGCATTTATACGGACATGAATGCTATCCGTCCGGACGAAGAACTTGATAACTTGCATTCCCTATATGTAGACCAGTGGGATTGGGAAGCTGTGATTACGCGTGAGGATCGTACGATTGCTTTCCTGGAAAATGTTGTCCGTAAGATATACGGGGCCATTCTTCGGGCTGAATACCTGACTTGTGAGAACTATCCTCAGATCAAGCCTTTCTTGCCGAAACAGATTCATTTCATTCATAGCCAGGATCTTCTTGACCGCTATCCGGACAAGACCCCTAAAGAGCGTGAGGATGCAATTTGCAAGCAGTATGGAGCGGTATTTGTTGAGGGAATAGGAGGTAAACTCTCTGATGGCAAAAAGCATGATGGTCGTGCTCCTGATTACGATGACTGGAGTACAATGGCAGAAAATGGCAAGATGGGATTAAATGGAGATATTCTTGTCTGGTATCCTACCTTGAACCGTAGTTTCGAATTGAGTTCCATGGGCATCCGCGTGGATAAGGAATCTCTTCTTCGTCAGCTGGAGATTGAAGGTAAGGAAGAAAGGGAGAAACTTTATTTCCATCAGAGACTCTTGAAAGGAACGCTTCCGCTGAGTATCGGCGGGGGGATCGGACAGAGCCGGCTCTGTATGTTGCTCCTTCATAAAGCTCATATCGGGGAGATCCAAGCCAGTATATGGCCTGATGAGATGCGCAGGGAATGTGAAGAGACGGGCATGAAATTGATTTGATTATAAGAATAAGGACTGGGATCTGTTCAGAATGTTCCCGGTCTTTCACTCAAAGCTCCGCGATAAAAACTGTTCTATCGCGGAGCTTTTCTTTACCGGTTTCCCGGATGCATTGAACCGTGGGCTCAGTTTAAGTCCAGGTCAAGTAGATCCCGGAGCTTTTCTACGCCGGGGTTATCTTTTCTCATCTTATCGAACAATTCACGCTTGGTTAAGATCTTTCCTACTTCTTCTTTTTTTGCTAACCGGATATCCAGGGTGAGGTTCCGATTATGCAGGTCTTTAAGAAGTGTGGTCTTGATCCGATTCTGAATTTTCTTCACATCTTCGAGGAAAATCTCGTTATCCACGACGAGTTCTATATGAGGATACTCGGTAATCTTCGGACTGATATGTTTCAATCTTTGGGCCAACCCTACCAGTTTCTGAGGCATACGGTTACACATCATCAGCCATTCCGTCTGTAGTTGTTCCTGACTGAACGTCCGATCCTCTTCCGTTGCCTTTGCCGGATCTTCTTCGTCTTCTGTTTTCTGGGTGACAGTGGGATCATGGGGATTGAGGATAGACTGGAAGGACATGCCTATATTTTCTGCCTTAAATGTGGCGTGGACGGCCTGCTGAGAAGGCTCGCCGGCAGACTGTTGCTGGAGAGGCTCTTCCGGTTTTGTCTGGATCGGAGGGACAACTGTATTTTCAGGAGTCGGCTGGCCGCTATGGGAAACATCAGAGATCGCTGGAGCTTCCGGGCTCTCTTTCTCGTCAGCTTCGGGAGTTGTCTTTTGTTCCTGAGCTTCAGTATGGATGTTCTGATCTGCTATGGGGGCAGAAGGTGACGGATGGGATTTGAAAATAGGTTTTAAAGGTTGCTGCTCCGTGCTGACCGGAAAATCCTCCGGTTGTGTCAGTTGGGCAATTTCGATCAGTGTCAGTTCTACGAGCAGACGCTTGTTGCTGCTTTGACGATATTGTACGTCACAGGTGTTCATGATCTTCAATGCGCCATAAAGAAAGGCCGGAGTGCAGCGCTCTGCCTGTTCACAATAGCGCTTTTTCTGTTCATCACTCGAGTCCAGAAGGACGATCGTACTTTTGTCCTTCGCCATCATGACGTTTCTCACATGTTCCGCGAGGCCGTCGATGAAATCTCCGCCATCAAATCCTTTGGCTAGGATTTCGTTGAAGAGCAGCATTATGTCACATACCTGGTCCTTGAGGGCCAGGTCGATAACTTTGAAATAGTAATCTGCGTCAAGGACATTCAGATCTTCAATTACCTTCTGGTAGGTGATGTCTCCCTGACTGAAACTTGCAGCCTGGTCGAAGATAGAGAGGGCATCACGCATTCCGCCGTCAGCTTTTTCTGCAATGAGAGCCAGGGCACGTTCCTCGTAGGTGATCCCTTCATGGTCTGCTACCATCTTCAACTGTTTGACGGTATCAGGGACGGTCATCCGGTCGAAATCGTAGACCTGACAACGGCTGATAATCGTAGGCAGGATTTTGTGCTTTTCTGTTGTTGCCAGGATGAAGATGACATGAGCCGGCGGCTCCTCAAGGGTCTTGAGGAAAGCGTTGAAGGCAGCTTGTGAAAGCATGTGGACCTCATCTATGATGAACACCTTGTATTTGCCTATCTGAGGCGGCACCCGTGTCTGCTCCATGAGTTTCTTGATGTCCTCCACAGAGTTGTTGCTAGCCGCATCAAGTTCGAAAATATTATAGGACCGCTTTTCATTGAAGGCCTTGCAACTCTCACACTGATTACAGGCTTCACCGTCCTGGGTGGGGTGCTCACAGTTGATGGTTTTGGCAAAGATTCTTGCACAGGTCGTCTTGCCTACGCCTCGGGGACCGCAGAAAAGATACGCATGAGCCAGTTTCCCGCTTTTAATGGCGTTCTTCAGCGTGGTCGTAAGGGTCGTTTGCCCGATTACCTGGTCGAATGTCATCGGGCGGTACTTTCGTGCGGAAACAATATAATCTGCCATTTTGTCTCGTTTATCTTTGATCGTCTTTGATTGCAAAGGTACTATAAAAAAGTGAGGATAGGCAGGAAAAGCGGAGTTATTTTAGTCTTGGACAGAATTGCCGGTCGTGTTTTGGTGACCTTTTCAAGGAGGGATTAAGGTGCTTAGAAAAAAGGATCGCCCTTGAGATCTAAAATTCTTGTTTTTCGTTTTCTTTTTCAATTTAATTTCTTACTTTTGCAAAGGCAAAAATGTGTTATGGCAAATCATCTGAATGAGTTGTTGAATTTTCTCTCTCATTACAAGTACTTGATTACAATTGTAGTGGGATTTCTCATTGTCGGAGTCTTCGATGAGAACAGTTTCCGTATGCGGATTAAGTATGAATTGCAGATCGGTGAACTGAAAGACCAGATCAGACGGTATGAAACCCAGAACAGGACGGACACCCGTAAACTTCAGGAGCTGAGACGGGATCCCAAGTCTATTGAGAAGATTGCCCGTGAGGACTATTTCATGAAAGCAAATGATGAGGATATTTTTGTGCTGAGCACCGATGAGGCGGAGAATCAAAACAATGATAATGATCAAAATCAAGATGATGGAACGACGAAGTAAAGGCAAAGATATTATATTTCTGGCAGGTGGTGTGCTGATGGTTATCGGAGCGGGCTGTTTCGCTTTCGGTTTCATACACCCTTCCCTGTTAAAGACGGTATGCTGGATCTATTTGCTGGGTTCGCTCATGTTTTCCATTCCACAGATCATGCAAAGTTATGAGAACCGGAGCCTGACGGTCCGCCGTTTAAAGAAAATCCAATGCTTCAGCGATATTTGCTTTGTCCTGGCCGGCATTTCCATGGTCGACACAGCTTACCAGTTGTTGGAGCCCCTTTTCGTAAATGAGGAGACCTATATTACCTTTATCTATAACAAATGGGTGGCAATCTTATTGATAGCTGCATTGATTGAACTCTATACTACTCATCGTATCAGCCATGAGCTGGCTAAAGAAAATCCACCGCAAAAAAAATCCCCAGTGGATTGATTTGTAGGAATAATGTTTGGATAAGTATAAAGATCTGATGATTCTAAAACAGTCTGACTACCCGTCATGAGATTGTGCGAAAAAAATATAAAAGATATAGAGAATCAATTAAATTGGATAAAAATATTTCCGTAAATTGAATATAGGTTGTACCTTTGTTAAAAGTAAAAGAATCGCCACTTATGAATAAAATGATTTGCGCATTTGCCACGTTGCTGGCATTTACTTCTTGTGCTAACAGTTATCATATTATCGGCACGAGTAATGTCTCGACACTTGACGGGCGTATGCTTTATCTGAAGGTCTTGAAGGATAATGACTTTAAAAAGTTAGATTCCTGTGACGTCGTACACGGTCAGTTCCAGTTTACTGGCAATGTGGATACTACGCGTATGGCCAGTATCTTCATGGATAGTGAGAGTGTCTTGCCATTGGTCCTTGAGTGTGGCGATATTACAGTGAAAATCGACAACACGCAGCAACTTGTCAGCGGAACTCCGCTGAATGATAAACTCTTTAAATTCTTTACGCGTTATAATCAGTTGAAGAATGAAGAAGCTGAGCTTGTCCATCGTCAGGATGAAGGGATCATGAACGGTCGTAATATGGCTGAGGTTAATGCTCGTTTGAATGCAGATGCTGCACGTCTTTCCGCAGAGGAGGATCGGTTTATTACCAATTTTGTCTGTAGTAATTTTGATAATGTCCTGGGCCCGGGGATCTTTTTCATGGTGACGGCAGGAAATGAGTATCCTATGCTTACACCGTGGATAGAAGATGTCATGAGCAGGGCAACTGACAAATTCAAGAATGACCCTTACGTGAAAGATTATTATGAAAAGGCTCAGGAAAATGAGCAGATCATGAATGGGATGAGACAGCCGGGAAGGCATACGGCCCACCAGGCTCCACCACCTCCGGATGATCCGAATAATCCTAATGCCGCTCCGGCTCCTACACCTGCTGCCTTGGCACAGCCTGCTTCGGAATGAGGACGGATAGTCCCTTTTCCGGTGATCACGTGCAGTGCTTGTAATAATTGGTTCTCAAGGCTGCCGGCATGACCCCGGATCGTTTTCAATAACATAACGGATAGTCAATGAGTATAAGTATCAAGGGGGGTACGATTGTGAATGAGGGACACTTTTTCAAGGGTGATCTTATCATCGAAAATGATCGTATTGCCGGGATCTTTCAGGCAGACAGAGCACCCCGTAGCAGTCATGACCAGGAGGTTGATGCTACGGGGTGCTTCATTTTGCCCGGGGTGATCGATGAACATGTGCATTTCCGGGAACCCGGAATGACACAGAAGGCGGATATGGAAAGTGAAAGCAGGGCCGCTGCTTACGGTGGCGTGACTTCTTATTTTGAAATGCCGAATACGAATCCTCCGACTACTACTTATGAGAACCTGGCAGATAAATTTCAAAGGGCTTCTCGGGAGAGTCATGTCAATTATAGTTTCTTCTTTGGGGCGACAAATAGTAATGCTTGTCTTTTTGAACATTTGGACCGCAGCCGTATCCCGGGAATAAAACTCTTTATGGGGGCGAGCACCGGTAACATGCTGGTGGACCGCCTGGAATCTTTGAGAACGGTGTTCCGTGCTGCCGCTGCCCTGGGCGTGCCGCTGATGACTCATTGTGAGGATATGGGAGTGATCTCTGCAAATATGTGTAAGGCTAAAAAGAGTTATGGGGAGGATCCCCCGGTATCTTTGCACCCCCTGATCCGTAGCGCAGAGGCTTGTTATAAGAGTAGTCTCCTGGCGGTATCTCTGGCCAGGGAGATGGGGACGAGGCTCCATATTGCTCATGTTTCCACAGGCCGTGAATTGGCCTTTGCGGCTCCGATAACGTCAGATGCCGGGCGGATCCCCCAGATTACGCTGGAGGCGTGTGTCCCTCATCTCTTCTTTTCTGCTGACGATTATGCTCGTAAAGGTGCGCTGATCAAATGTAATCCTGCTATCAAGGATAAAGCAGAACGAACAGAATTACGAAGGGCATTATCTGATGGACGAATTTTCTGTATCGGTACAGATCATGCTCCTCATCAGTTGGCTGACAAACAGGGGGGCTGTGTGAAGGCTGCTTCGGGAATGCCTATGGTGCAGTTCTCCCTGGTGTCCATGTTGGAACTGGTGGATGAAGGCTTCCTTACGATTGAACAACTGGTGGAACTGATGTGCCATCATCCTGCTCTTCTCTTTGGGGTAAAAGACCGTGGCTTCCTGAGGAAAGGATATAAGGCTGACGTGGTAATTGTAAGACCGAATCAGAGGTGGAAGGTGACGGGGAATTGCATCCAGAGCAAATGTAATTGGAGTCCTGTCGAGGGGCATGAATATCACTGGAAGGTGATGGCTACTCTTTGCAATGGCCACCTGATCTATCATGATGGACATTTCGATCCGGACTATCGTGGAGAAGAAATCAGTTTCGAACATTAAGATATAGTGAAATGAAAGGCGGGGAGAGGATCCGGGAATCAAAGGATATGCAGCGTCGAATGCGAAAAATCCTCACGTATAAGGTGAGTGACATAGAGCCTTATATCAACTGGCTCTATTTTTATCATGCCTGGAGCCTGGATGGGAAACCTAAGGAGGAAAAGGATCATCTTCATGAAGAAGCTGAAAGGTTGTTGGACTCCTGGGAAGGAAAGGTCTGTACCCGTGCGGTCTTCGGCTTATATGAGGCAAACAGTGATGGGGACGATCTCTTGCTGAATGGAGTCCGTATTCCTATGCTTCGGCAGCAGAAGGCTGAAAGCACAGGGGCCCCTAATCTCTGTATGGCTGATTTTGTCCGCCCGCTCTCTTCAGGCATCGAGGATACTGCCGGTGCCTTCGCTACCACCGTGGAGGGGATGAGCGTGGGGGACGGGGAGAGTGATCCTTATCGGAAAATGCTTTCACAAACTCTTGCAGACCGCTTGGCTGAAGGAACGGCGGAGAGAATGCATGAGGAAGTGAGGCGGCATTACTGGGGGTATGCGCCGGATGAACATTTGACAATGCAAGAAACTCACCTGGAAAAATATCAGGGAATCAGGCCGGCGGTAGGCTATCCGTCGTTGCCTGATACGAGTGTGAACTTTATCCTCAGTGACCTGCTGAACATGAAGGAAATTGGTATCCGGCTCACTGAAAGTGGTATGATGATTCCTCATTCTTCTGTGAGCGGCTTCCTGTTCGCTCATCCTCAGAGCCGCTATTTTGACTTGGGGAAAATAGGTGAGGATCAGTTGCGTGATTATGCTCGCCGCCGGGGGGTGCCTGTAGAACTGATGAGGCATTTCCTGCAATCCAGTCTGCTTCGGAAATAGTTCTGAACGGGAGTGGAAAGGATGAGACGGGAGGGTGAGCGTTTCTGGGAAGGAGTATTGTTTCCGGAAGTTAAAGAAGTGGGAGAACAGTTACCCGTTGATCAGCCTGCAAACAAGTGACAAGAGAAGGGCGGAAAGACGGGGTAAAACTCTAAAATAGGGAAAAAGCGCATGATAGCAAGAATATTTGTATGGATCATCCTGCTGATAACATTGCCAGATCTGTATATCTACGTTCATTTTTTCCACCATCGTACCAGACCGTTACGGTGGTGGGCAGCTTTGTTATGGGGCTTCGTCTCTATCGGAATGATTGCCTATACAATAGGACTGGCCAGTGTCAAGAGTTTTATTCCTGATCATTATGCGTGGATAGAAGTGTATCTCTTCCTTGTCGGGATTTTTGTCAACCCGAAGGTGGTTTTCGCACTTTGTTCATGGGTGGGTGCAGGCTGGTGCCGTCTTAGGCATACTCAGGTCAATCAGGGCAACCGTGTAGGGGCTATCCTGGCGGGGCTGACCATACTGGTGTTTGTCTATGGAATGACCATCGGCCCGAGGAAATTGCGGGTGACCCATCAGGATCTCTATTTCAGGGATCTGCCCTCCCGCTTTGAGGGCTATAAGATCGTACAGTTCAGTGATGCTCATGTGGGCACGTTCAACCATTTTATGGATTCGACACTGGCACGGGATGTAGACAGTATTATTGCCCAGAGAGCAGATCTGATTTGCTTCACTGGTGATCTGGTGGATACACGTGCTTCTGAGGTTTATCCTTGCAGGTCGGTCCTTGCACGGCTGACTCGGAAATCCGGTGCGCCGGTATATAGTATACTGGGTAATCATGATTACAGCATCTATCTGGGTGTCTCTCCGGGGAAAAAGAAGGAGAACGAAAAAGAGTTACAGCATCTGGAACGCCAGTTAGGCTGGAGACTGTTGATGAATCAGCATGCAGTGATCCGTCGCGGCAAGGATTCTATTGTCATAGGCGGCGAAGAGAATGAGGGATCGAGAAGATTTCCGAAGAAGTCGGACCTGCCGAAAACTCTCGAGGGCGTGGGATCGCATGCTTTCCTCATCATGCTCCAGCATGATCCCACGGCGTGGGATGACAGTATCCTCCCTTGCTCTCATGCTCAGCTTACCTTATGCGGGCATACTCATGCGGGGCAGATCAATATATTCGGACTGCGTCCTTCGCGCTTGGTTTATCGCGAAGACTATGGGCTGTATGAAAAAGAGGGCCGGTATTTATATGTCTCTGCAGGATTGGGCGGTCTCATCCCTTTCCGTTTCGGCGCAACACCGGATATAGTGGTCTTCACCTTGCATAGGGGACCTGCGGGAAGGTGACGCCTTTTCGTGGGCTGGGGCTGACTGGATAGGACAGGAAAAAATTAAAACGTAAAACTATAGGTAATGGAAATTTTATCATCTCTGCATTATAAAAAGACTGTGATCATGTCATGGCCGGAAATTCTTCTGGAATTTGTCAAATTATAATAGAAACCAAATAACTAGTCTTAACAAACTATGAAATTGATAATGACTTTTTTTTACCGCCTGTACCAGTTAGTGATTTTCTTGCCGGTTTTCCTTGCGTTTACGATTGTCTGTGCGTTGACGGCCATTATAGGTTGTCTGGTTGGCAATGAACATTTCTGGAGTTACTATTCTGGTAAGATCTGGGCAAAGTTGACGATCCGTATGCTTTTCCTTCCAGTGAGAATAGAAGGAAGAGAGAATCTGGATAAGAACCAGAGTTATGTCTTTGTCGCCAACCATCAGGGAACATTTGACATTTTTCTCATCTATGGCTTCCTTAACAGGAATTTTAAATGGATGATGAAAAGGGAGTTGGAACGTATTCCTTTTGTGGGGGCTGCATGCAAGTTCAGTCATCACATCTTTGTCGACAAGCGTACTCCTTCCGGCATCCGGCGTACCATTGAAGAGGCCCAGAAGACTTTGAAAGAGGGGATGTCCTTGGTCGTGTTTCCTGAAGGAGCACGTAGCTGGACCGGGCACATGGGGGTATTCCGGCGTGGCCCTTTCCTGCTTGCCGATGAGTTGCAGCTGCCGGTATGCCCCTTGACAATCAATGGCAGTTTTGAGGTAAAACCACGGATGAAGGATTTCTGGTGGGTCTACTGGCATCCTCTGAAACTGACGATTCACAAACCTATCCCTCCTTTGGGACATGGCCGCGAGAATGAAAAATATCTGATGGAGAAGAGTTATGGAGCCATCATGTCATCTTTGGAACCCGATTACCAGGGATTTGAAGAAAATACAGACCAATAAGAAAGAGATTTACAAATAAATTTTCTAAATTTGCAAATGGATTGGGCATCCGGTCATGGAAGAACTTCCTTGCCGGGGGTGTCCTTGTTGGAGTCTAAAAATAAAGCGTATGAGTGATTCTATTGTCATCATTCCTACTTATAACGAGAAGGAAAACATAGAGAAGATTATCCGGGCGGTCATGGGACAGGAGAAACCTTTTGATATTCTCATCATTGATGATGGCAGCCCTGACGGTACGGGAGATATTGTCCGCAGACTGATGGCAAAAGAGTTTGCCGGCAGCTTGTTCCTCGTTGAGCGAAAAGGTAAACAGGGATTGGGTACAGCTTATATCATGGGTTTCAAATGGGCTCTGGCCCGGTCGTATGATTACATCTTTGAGATGGATGCTGATTTCAGTCATAATCCTGCTGATCTGCCGCGGTTGTATGCGGCCGTTCATGATGAGGGTTATGATGTGGCTGTAGGGTCTCGTTATGTGAGTGGAGTCAATGTCGTCAACTGGCCCATAGGACGGGTGCTGATGAGCTATTTCGCATCGGATTATGTACGCTTGATTACCGGGATGAAAATTCATGATACTACTGCCGGATTTGTTTGTTACCGGCGCAGGGTGCTTGAGACCATCCAACTCGATCAGATTCATTTCAAGGGTTATGCTTTTCAGATCGAAATGAAATATACTGCATATAAAATTGGTTTTAAAATAAAGGAAGTACCTGTTGTGTTCGTCAACCGCCGTGAGGGAACGAGCAAGATGAGCGGGGGAATCTTCAGCGAAGCTTTCTTTGGCGTGATACGCCTCCGTCTGGACAGTTGGTTCCGTAAATACCCCAGACTTCCTGAACAGGCATGACGATAGAGGAATTAAGTCTTTTGTATGGCAGATTGCCGCAGGCGTCTGCTCTTGTCGGATCACTGGAGAGAAAGTCGCGGAAAACGATTTTTCTCAGGGGATTAATGGCTTCTGCCACCCCGATGCTTTTTGCGTCGGTCTATAACCGTCTTCACCGTACGCTTGTCTTTATCCTTGATGATGACGATGAAGCCGGATATTTTTATCATGATCTTACTCAGGTCCTGGGTGAGGACCGCGTGCTTTTCTTTCCAAGCAGTTATAAGCGCGCGGTGAAATATGGCCAGCGTGACTCTGCCAAGGAAATATTGCGGACTGAAGTCCTGGCACGGCTGACGGGGAATGATGCTGCTTTCTCTGCCAGACAGGAGGACAGGGCTGAAGAGGACAAGGTGCAGGAGACGTTTATCGTTACCTATCCTATGGCTTTGGCTGAGCTGGTGGTCTCACGTTCTAAACTGGATCGTCAGGTGATCCGGTTGAAGGTGGGGGAGAGCGCACCGGTGTCTGACCTGCTGAAACGGTTGCGTGAATTAGGTTTCACGGAACAGGACTATGTCTATGAACCGGGGCAGTTTGCTTTGCGCGGCAGCATCCTGGACGTCTATTCTTTCAGTTGTGAGAGCCCTTATCGTGTTGATTTCTTTGGGGATGAAATCGATACGATCCGCACTTTCGAAGTGCAGGACCAGTTGAGCAAGGATAAAAAGGATGAGGTTGAGATCGTCCCGGAACTGGCGCAGCTGGAGAGCGAGAAGATCCCTTTCCTGCAATTCCTGCCCGATAATTCCGTGCTTTTGTCCAAGGATTTTACCTATATCCGGGATACAATTGATCAGATTTATAGGGATGGATTTTCCAGTCAGGCTTTGACCGAGCGGATGGAGGGGGCTACGGAACGGGAACAGAAGCAGATCATGCAGCAGATGAAGAAAGAGAATATTCTCTGTATGTCTTCACAGTTTGTCTCTGATTCCCAAAAATTCCAGCAGGTGGAGTTTGGACCTGCTGCAAATAATCAGAATACTGTCATCTCCTTTCACATAGAGTCCCAGCCGCTTTATCATAAGAATTTCCAGCTCCTGTCTAAAAGTCTGCAGGATTATCTCCTGAAAGGTTACCAACTGTATATCCTGGCGGACAGTCAGAAGCAGAATCAGCGTCTGAAGGAGATTTTTGCAGGGGAGGAACTGGAGCAATATCATGTGCAGTTTACTCCTGTTGATCATACCGTGCATGAAGGGTTCGTGGATAATGACCTGAAAATATGTGTTTTCACCGATCATCAGATCTTTGACCGGTTCCATAAGTATAGTCTTCGTTCGGATAGTGCTCGGCTGGGGAAGATGGCTCTGACGATGAAAGAGTTGCAGGAGATGGACATCGGTGACTATATCGTGCATGTGGATTTTGGAATTGGTAAATTCGGGGGACTGGTCAGGGTGCCGTTGCCTCCTGATCCCCGTCATCCGGAAAAAGATGGCAGAGCGGGCTACCAGGAGATGATCAGGATCATCTATCGCAATAATGATAAGGTGGATGTCTCCATCCACAGCTTATATAAGATTTCCAAATACCGTAGCAATGATACGGACCAGCCGCCACAGTTGTCTACCCTGGGTACGGGGGCCTGGAACAGGCTGAAGGAAAAGGCCAAGAAGAAGATCAAAGATATTGCCCGTGATCTGATCCGGCTTTATGCTGAGCGACGCAGGGAGAAGGGATTTGCTTTCAGCCCGGATAACTATATGCAGCACGAACTGGAAGCGAGTTTCATGTATGAAGACACACCTGATCAGTATAAGGCTACTCAGGAGGTGAAGAAGGATATGGAATCTCCCCGCCCTATGGATCGTCTGGTCTGTGGTGATGTGGGATTTGGAAAGACGGAAGTGGCTGTCCGGGCTTCCTTTAAGGCTGCCTGTGACTCGAAACAGGTGGCTGTCCTGGTTCCGACCACGATACTGGCTTACCAGCATTTCCAGACGTTTACCCAGCGCCTGAAAGATATGCCGGTGCGTGTGGATTATCTTTCCCGTGCACGTACGGGAAAACAGACAAAGAGTGTGCTGGCTGATCTTGCAGCTGGAAGAATAGATATTCTGATCGGCACTCAGAAATTGCTGGGGAAGTCGGTGAGATGGCATGATCTTGGCCTCTTGGTCATTGATGAGGAACAGAAGTTCGGGGTGTCTACAAAGGAAAAACTCCGGAAGTTGAAAGTTAATGTCGATACGCTCACGATGTCTGCTACGCCTATCCCCAGAACCTTGCAGTTTTCCCTTATGGGAGCAAGGGATATGAGCATCATCCGCACTCCGCCTCCTAATCGCTATCCGATCCATACTGAAGTGGATGCCTTCGGTCATGAGGTCATTGCTGATGCCATTAATTTTGAGATGAGCCGTAACGGACAGGTGTTCTTCGTCAATAACCGGATCTCAAACCTTCCGGAACTGGCTGACATGATCCATAAGTATGTGCCTGACTGCCGTGTCGCTATCGGGCACGGTCAGATGCCTCCGGAAGAATTGGAAAAGGTCTTGATGGGATTTTATAATGATGACTATGATGTGCTTCTGTCTACGACCATTGTAGAGAATGGTATTGATATTCCTAATGCCAATACCATTATCATCAATGATGCGCATCGTTTCGGGCTTGCTGACTTGCACCAGATGAGGGGACGGGTGGGACGTTCCAACAAGAAGGCATTCTGCTATCTGCTGGCTCCTCCAAAGAGTAGTCTGACTACTGAGGCACGGCGAAGGCTGGAAGCTCTGGAAAACTTCTCAGAGCTTGGAAGTGGATTTAATCTGGCTATGCAGGATCTTGATATTCGTGGAGCCGGTAATCTGCTGGGTGCTGAGCAAAGTGGGTTTATGGAAGATCTCGGGTATGAAACTTATCAGAAGATTCTCTCTCAGGCTGTCACCGAACTGAAGAATGAGGAGTTTCAGGATCTTTATTCTGAAGAGATGCAACAGGGACAGGTCGTGACGGGTGATGACTTCGTGGATG
>ENA-UOOK01002537-UOOK01002537.1-fermentation-metagenome-genome-assembly--contig:-NODE-2537-length-22262-cov-73.865988_pt1 | contig 22262 bp, 19 predicted proteins | sample MGYA00245777_ERZ724023 | MGnify/ENA primary metagenome ERZ724023 (study PRJEB28704, sample SAMN03018312) | fermentation metagenome | biome: anthropogenic terrestrial biome; feature: soil...
TTAAAAATTGAAACTCAATCACAAAAATCTATCTTAAATATTTATAGCGTAGATGGAAAACTTGTAAGAAATGTAGAAGTTTCTAATAATGCTGAAATTAATGTTTCTGAATTTGCTACAGGCGTTTATACTGTTGTATTAACAGACGAAAATGGCAATGTTGGAACTCAAAGATTTATTAAAAACTAAAGTAAATTTAAAGTTAACAAAAGTAAAAAAGGCTGTTTATATGACAGCCTTTTTTTTTGTACGCTCATTTCGACTACGCTCAATGAGCGTTTGACTATGCTCATTGAGCGTTTGACTATGCTCATTGAGCGTTTGACTATGCTCATTGAGCGTTCAATTTTGCTCATTGAGCGGAGCCGAAATGAGCATAACTGAAATAATCTAGTTAAAAGTTACTTTTCTATTAATATTAATAGGTAATGAAAAAAATATTTTTGTTTATAGTAAATGCGAAAATATTTAATGTTTCATTAAAGCTTTAATTCTATTAAAAACAGGTGGGTGTGAGTAAGTCATAAATACAACCCAAGGGTGAGGAGTTAAATTACTCATATTATGAGAGCTGAGTTTTTTAAGTGCAGAAATTAGTTCGTTTGATAGTCCATGTTTTGATGCAAAATTGTCTGCTTGGTATTCTGCTTTTCTACTAAAAATTGAAGAAACTACTGCAAAAGCACTTGAAATAGGAGAGTAAATAATTGAGAAAGCTATAAGTGCAATATGAAAACTTGCTTTTTCTAATCCTAATGCTTGAGAAAGCATGTCGCTACTAGCAAAAAGTCCAAAAATATAAAACATAATTCCTATTTCTATAATGCCAGCAATCATCGACCAGTAAATGTGTTTGTGCTTGTAATGTCCAATCTCGTGAGCCAAAACTGCAAGAATTTCATCATTTGTCATTTCATTAATTAAAGTGTCGTACAAAACAATACGTTTTTTTGGTCCTATACCACTAAAATATGCATTTGCTTTTGTTGAGCGTTTAGAACCATCAATAACAAATATTTTTGAAATATTGAAACCTGCTTTTTTGCTAAATTCCATAATTTTTGTTTTAAGTTCGCCGTCTTCAAGCGGTGTTTGCTTATTAAATAAAGGAACTATCAGAGTTGAGTAAAACATATTCATAAATAAGGAAAAAGCAATAATTACCAAGCAAGCATATAGCCAAAAATATTCAGGGTCTAAATGGTAAATCCACAAAATTAAAGCAAATAAGCCAGCACCAATAGTTCCGCCTAGCAAATAAGTTTTAATTTTGTCTAAAATATATGTTTTTACAGTGGTTTTATTAAAGCCATATTTGTTTTCAATTACAAAAGTATCGTAAACACTAAAGGGAGTACTTAAAATATCCATAGCAAGCAAAATAATTCCAAAAAACACTAGAGGTTTTAGAATAAAATTTTCAGAAATTTGACCAGCAAGAGTGTCAACATAGGCAAATCCATTAAAAACAAGCATTAGAACTATTAAAATAAAACTAAAACTTGAACTTATAATCCCAAAGCGATAATTTTCTGATTTATAACTTTGTTGTTTTTTATATTTTTCGGTGTCGTAAATGTCTTTCAAAATTTCAGGAATAGGTTTATTAAACCACGAAGCATTTAAATATTCTAAAATTTGTTCTACGAAAAAATCTAAAACTACAATTGTTATAATGATGATGAATAAAATTTCTGAAGTCATAATTATTTAATATTGTCTGTAAAACTCAGATTATTTTGCTTTAATATTTTCAATGAATTAATCATAAAATCACGCAAAATTATAAAAATATTTACTTAAAACAATCTGCAAAATATAATTAGGCGAGAATTTGTAAGCGGATTGTAAAAATTAAGCAAAAAATTTGCTTTTGTGTTAGTTTTATTTGTAAATTTGCAAAACAATTACAAAACGAGTGTAAAAAATGATTCTTAATTTCAATGTTCAAAATTTTGGTCCAATAAAAGATGAACAAACTCTTTCTTTTGAGGCAGATAATTCAACCCACCTTGAAGACGCTTATGTCGCTAATATAGGAGGACAACGGATTTTAAAACTCGCATTAATTTATGGGGCAAACGCATCAGGAAAAACAACAATACTTAAAGCACTTGATTTTTTGCGACAAATAGTTCTTGAGCCAGAAGATAAGAAAACTACAGAATTAGACTTTAGCCCTTTTCTATTTGACTCGATTACACCAAAACAAAACTCAATTATTTCGTTAGAGTTTTTTCAAAATGAAATTAAATATTTTTATGAAGTAGAATTTTGTAAAAAAGCCATTGTTTCAGAGTCGCTGTATTTTCATAATCCTAATAAAGCTAATATTTTTAAACGAAAAACAGATTTAAAAAAGCAGTTTACAGAAATAACTTTTGGAAGTAAAATTTCTGCAGATAAAGTTTTTAAGAAGACTCTCGAAGCCAATACTCTTTGGAATAATACTGTTCTAGGTGGGTATCTAAAAACAAATATTGATTTTAAGGAATTACAAGAAGTTATAGACTGGTTTGTTAAATATTTGAACCCATTAATTTATGCCAGAACTCAATTAGAAGGTTTTGTTACTTCGCAAATTGATAATAAGAAAATTTCTAAATCAGATGTGGTCAGTATTTTAAAAAAAGCGGACTTAAATATTTCTGATATTGTAATTCAAAAAGAAGAAAAGGATTTTCCGGGTGCTTTTATTGAGTTTTTAAAAAATCAAGTAAATGTTCCGAGTGATAAAGCTAGAGAGTTGGAAGAAAAAGGAAAATTAACAGCTATTAATGTTGAATTTGAACACGAAGTCAATAATGTCAAATACACATTACCTTTAGATGAAGAATCAGAAGGGACAAGGCGTTACTATGGGTTTGCTGGTTTGTTAGCTTTGCTAATTCAAAATTCAACAGCATTTCTAATTGACGAATTAGAGGCTTCTTTACACCCTGATTTGTATTTGCATTTTCTTATTTCTTTTCTTTTGAATTCTGAAAATTCTCAAATCATTGCAACAACACATAATAGAGAGATTTTAGATAACAGAGATGTTTTTAGAAATGATGTAATATGGTTTACTGATAAACAAGAAAATTGCTCAACTGAACTTTATTCTTTGGCTGATTTTGACAGCTCTGTCGTTCGTAATACTACAAATGTTTTAAACGCCTATAAAAGTGGAAAATTAAGTGCTACACCTAATTTGGGCGATACTTTCATTGACTTTAATGTGAAACTATGAGAAAGCCTAAAAGAAATGCACCTAAACCACCAACATCTATTGCTGTTGTAGTTGACGGCGATGACGAAGTTTGGTATTTGCAAATGTTGAAAAGAAACGAACCAAAAATTCGTATTAGCATAAAGCCCGAAATTCCAAATAAAAAAAGTGTAGAAGAACAATACAATTTAGTTCGTGATTTGTCGGAAAAGGAATTTACAAAAGTTTTTTGGATAGTTGACCTTGATTCTGTTATCAAAGAAGATGACGAAGCACCAAAAGGGAAAGAAACACCACTTGAAATTTTTGCAAAATATAGAGCAAATTTAGAAGAAAATTATGCAAACGTTGTTGTGATTGTAAATAATCCTTGTCTTGAATTTTGGTTTCTGCTTCATTTTAAAAAAACATCAAAGTATTATGACACTTGTGCAGAAGCAAAAACTGAATTAAAAAAATACTTAAAAAACTATGAGAAAACGCGAAAGTTTTTCACTAAACAAGGAGACGATATTTACTTAAAGTTAAAACCAAGATTAAAAATAGCTGTTGAAAACTCTATTGCACTTGGAAATTATGACAAGAAAAATCCCAAAAAGCAATGTGTGAAATGGAATTGTTTTTTCAATCAAGCGAATTGAAAAAGCACTTTGAATGAAAATAATCTATACACAAATATTAATTTATTGGTACAATGAAATAAAGTTTTTTTGATATATTAATAAATAGGTAAGAATCCTTAACGCTCAATAAACATGTTAAAAATATTTACAAAATTAAATTTATAAATCTTCACATTTTTATTAAATTTGTGCTTTTGTAAAAATGAATATGCACTTAAAGAATTTATCACTAATTAATTTTAAAAACTTTGAAAGTTTTGAATTAGAGCCTTGTGCTAAAATAAATTGTTTAATTGGTGATAATGGAATTGGAAAAACTAACCTTCTTGATAGCATTCATTATTTATCTTTTTGTAAAAGTTTTTTAAACCCATCGGATAGGCAAAATATAAAAACTGGCGAAGATTTTTTCGTTATAAAAGGCAAGTTTGAGCTTGATGACAATGTTGAAAATATATATTGTGGCGTCCAAAAAGATAAACGCAAATCTTTTCGCCGAAATGGTATTGAATATCAAAAACTTTCAGAACATATAGGTTTACTTCCAGTAGTATGCTCCAGTCCATACGATTCTGATTTAATCCATCAAGGAAGTGATATTAGAAGAAAGTTTGCAGATTCAATAATTTCTCAATTTGACAAATCATATTTAAATAATCTTATAAATTACAACAAAGTACTTGAGCAACGAAATATTTTGTTAAAAAACAGCTTTTCTACAAAAAGAATAGAACCTGATGAAATTGAAATTTGGGATTTTAAACTTTCCGAAAATGCAGAGAAAATTTATGAGGTGAGAAAACAATTTGCAGAAGAATTAATTCCTGTTTTTCAAAAATATTACACATTAATTTCTGATAATAATGAAAAAGTAGAATTGGTTTATTCATCTCAACTTCATAAAAATAATTTATATGATAGTTTGAGAAAAAACTTAGAACGTGATTTGGCTTTGGGATATACTTCTTACGGAATTCATAGAGACGATTTTGATTTTATAATCGAAAATCAGCCTATAAAAAGATACGGCTCTCAAGGTCAGCAAAAAACATATGTCATTAGTCTTAAATTTGCTTGGTTTGAGTATATTCGTAACAAGTTGGATATGGTACCAATTTTGCTTTTAGATGATATATTTGACAAACTTGATAAAAAAAGAGTTAAGGTAATTACTGAATTGGTTGCAGATAATGAGTTTGGGCAAATTTTCATTACCGACACTAGTTATTCAAGAATGCCAGATATTTTGAAAAATTTGGATATATCTTATAAAGTATTAAATTTGTCAACAAATGAAATTATTACAAACAAATAATACCTTTTTTATGAAGACAAGACTTTTTTTATTACTAGGTTTAATGTTTATCTTTTCTATAAACTCGTATGCTCAAAACTTAGGAGCGAATAATAGTAAAATGATTATCGGAAAGTGGAAAGTGGATTCTTTAGATGTGGGGGATAGTCCATTAGCAATTCAATACAAGCCGATTATAGAAGAAAAAATGGCACAAATTATTGAAACTACAGAAGTACTGTTTTATCCTAACAAAAAATATTTAAAGAAAGGTTTTGATGGTACAACTGAAGGCACTTGGAGAATTTCTAAAGATGGACAATATGTTAGCGTAAAGATAAAAGGAAGAGATAAGGAAGATAGAACTAAGATAATCACTCTTACGGAAGATAAACTAATTATAGCACCAGAAGATCCAAATGCAGTAAATGCAAAAGTATATATGTATAAGGTAAAATGATTGGCGCAACTATAATTTATATAAACCAAGCAAGTAAACTAGCAAATTAAACACAAAAAATGGAATTGAAAATTGCAGTAGATTTTGATGGTACCATTGTGGAACACAAATATCCTGATATAGGAAATGTTATACCGGGTTCTTTTGAAGTTTTACGTGAACTTCAAGCTCAGGGACATAAATTAATTTTGTGGACAGTGAGAGATGGTATAGATTTGCAAAATGCTGTTAATTTTTGTCTTGAAAATGGTGTGATTTTTTGGGCAATAAATGAAAGTTATCCAAACGAAGAGTTTAATAAGTATATTAGTAGAAAAGTAGATGTTGATATCTTTATTGACGATAGAAATATTGGAGGTTTTCTAGGATGGCAAAAAATTAGAGAAATTCTTATCCCAGACTCGCCTCACATTGTAAAACTTGAAGAACCAAAAGTAAAGAAAAGAACATCGTTTTGGAAACGAAAATCTAAAAAATAGACAATAAGACTTTATGATAATAAAAAATATAATATTTGATTTAGGAAATGTTATTTTAAATATTGACATAAATAAAAGCGAAATAGAATTTAAAAAGCATGGTTTAGAAAATTTTGATCAACTTTATAGTCTTGTTAGTCAAACAAAAATTTTCGATTATTTAGAAACAGGAAAAATTAGTCCACAAGAATTTTATTCTCAACTTAGGCAAATTTCAAATACAGATTTAGATGATAAAATTATAGAAACTTGTTGGAATGCACTTATTTTAGATTTTCCACCAAAACGAATAGAACTTTTATTATCGTTGAAAAATAAATACAGAATATTTTTGCTAAGTAATACAAATGCAATTCATTACGAATATTATAATGCAAATTTTGTAAAAGAATTTGGCTTCGCATCGTTTGATGAAATTTTTGAACGAGCATACTATTCTCACACAATAGGTTTTAGAAAACCAGATTTGCAAGCTTTTGAATTTGTATTAAACGATTCTAAACTAAAAGCAAGCGAAACATTATTTATTGATGATAATAAAGCAAATATTGAAGCTGCAAAACAACTCGGCATTAATACCATTTGGCTACCAGACAACAACTTAGAGACTTTAGAAATTTTGCAAACTTTGTAACTTTAGAAACTTTTGCTTTCAGCGAGCTCGTAAACTCGGTTCAACTTTTAACTGTTTTTATTGTGTTGCCCTTGCGGGCAAAGGGTCTGGGGGAGTGTTTTCGCCGCAAGATAAATCTTACGGTTAATCACATGTTGCCCTTGCGGGCAAGGCGTAATTGTTCGGCACAGAATTAGGATAGTACAATAAATTATAATTTGTATAGATAAGAGACGGCGCATGCACCGTCTCTACCCTATGCTGTATAATTTATTGAATTTCAGACTTTTAATTTCCCTCTTTTAACTTTTAACTGTATTGCTTATTTCCACCACTTAATTTTATCAATTTTACCACCTTCGAAATGAAAGCCTAAAATTACCATATGAGAATTTAATTTTTTATAATACTGTGAATATTGTGTTTTGTCGTAAGCAACTATATTGAATATTCCCCACGAAGATTTTAGTTCTATTCCAAACATAAAATACTCTAAGAAAAAATCTAGCCCAACACCAACTTCATAATAGGTGTCGAAAGGTTTAAGTCTAATTTTTGGTCTTTCTTCGGGATTTATTTTACGTTGTGAAGCCAAATCAATTCTAACACTTGAGCCAGCTAAAACATAGGGACGCCAATTGTTAATTCTCGCTGCACGATATTTAAGACATATTGGTAAATCAACAAAAGTTGATTCTATCATCATAGTGTGTCGCCTAAATTGATTGTTTTTTATAAATTTATATTCTAAGTTTCTTTGCCCGAAAACTAATCCTGGTAAAAATCTAAGATCAAGATGTTCGGCAAGTCTTAGATTTGAAATAATATTAATATTAAAACCAACAAATCTTTCAACTTCAACTGCCATTACAGTGTCAAATTCTGAAAGAAAGTTTGCTGAAGGTCTAATATTAAAGTCCATAGTGTTTAAGCCCAAAGAATATCCAAAATGAGCAACTTGCTGATCTAATTTTGGTAAGTTCATTGGAATTGGTTTTTGAGCCGAACTTAAATTTATGATCAATAAAAAACTTAAAACCGATATGTAAAAAATAAAATTTCTCAAAATCAAATTTTGTGCAAAGATATAACTGAGTTTTGGAAGTTTTAGTATTTAATTCAGATTTTTTTATTTAAAACTACTGAAAATATGTGATTTTTTAAGTTTAAACCCTTGGTATTGCGAGAAAATTAAAACTTATAAAAAAAATAATGAAAAATAGTTTGTTAATAGAATAATAATTTCTATCTTTGCAGTCCGATTTTTTAAAATTTAGAAATATATTTAATTGAATAAACAATGTACGCAATAGTAGAAATCGCAGGACAGCAGTTCAAAGTCGAGAAAGGAAACAAATTTTTTGTACATCGCTTAGAAAACGAAGAAGGTAGCGAAGTAACATTTGATAAAGTATTATTATTAGATGATAATAATAAAGTTACAGTTGGTGCACCTGTTGTAGAAAAAGCTCAAGTTTCAGCAAAAGTTCTCAGACACTGTAAGAGCGACAAAGTTCTTGTATTCAAGAAAAAACGCAGAAAAGGTTATCAAACTTTAAATGGACATCGTCAGTATTTAACTGAAATAGAAATTCAGGACATTAAAGCATAATTTAAAAAAGTAATTAGAAATGGCACATAAGAAAGGAGCCGGTAGTTCGCGTAATGGTCGTGAATCCGAAAGCAAAAGATTAGGAGTTAAAATATATGGCGGGCAAGCTGCCATCGCAGGAAATATTATAGTTCGTCAACGTGGCACTCAACATCATCCAGGCAATAATGTAGGTATGGGTAAAGATCATACTTTGTTTGCGCTTATTGATGGTAGAGTAAAGTTCGAGAAGAAAAGAAATAACAGATCTTATGTTTCTGTTCTTCCTTTTGAAACAGTAGAAACAATGGTTGCAGAAAAACCAGTTAAGAAAGTGGCAAAACCTCAACCTGTTGTTGATGAAAAACCCGAAGCAAAAGAAGCTAAAGTTGAAAAAGAAGTTGTTGCAGAAGAAAAACCTGCAAAAAAAGAAGCAACTGCTAAGGCAGAAACAAAAGCTGCTCCAAAGGCAAAAGCTGAGCCTAAAGAAAAAGCTGCTCCAAAGGCTAAGGCAGAACCAAAAGCTAAAACTGAGTCAAAAGCTAAAACTGAACCAAAAGTTGAAGATAAAAAAGACGAAGAAAAGACCGAGTAAATTTTTTTTTTCATAATAAGTATCGAAAAAGCCTGCTCTGAATTGAGTAGGCTTTTTCATTTTGAGAAAAATCTTGTTTTTGCAGTTATTTTATAACTTTGTGATATATTAAATTTTTAAGAGTTATGCATTATCATAAAATTGTTTTTTTTAGTAGTTTGAAAAATTTTTCAATAAAACTTATTCTTGTTAAGCTAATTCAAATGGTTTTTATTGTTTATTTAGTATGTTCGTGTAGTAATATCAATAAAAAAGAAGAGGAACTTAAAATCTCATATAATTCAGATGAGTATATTTCTATTTATAATGCAGGACGTTCGCCTATTGAATTTAAGGTGTTACCAAACAACAAGGATTTTTCAAGTTTGGACAATATTGTTAGTTATATTAAAGACAAAGCTAAAGAATTTCCTGAAAAACCTTTAGAAATTTGTGCTTGGGAATTTGTTTATAATAATACGTTTCATGATAAAGATATTGTTATTGATGATTGGACACGAACTACTATGCCAGAACTTATTTTAAGCTCTGTTGGAGGAGGACTTTGTGGAACAAGATCTGCTGTTTTAACAAATATCCTTGTAGCATTGGGTTACAAAGCTCGTAGCTGGTGTATTGAAGGACATGTTGTAACAGAAGTTTTTTCAGATGGTAGGTGGAAAGTGCTTGACCCTGATTCAGGCGTGTATTTTTTTAACGATGAAAAACAAATAGCCTCATATAAAGAATTGTGTGATAATCCACAATGGTTTAATGACACAGCAAGATGTGTTTTTATAGATAGTTCTGAATCAAAAGTTTCAGAAACATATATGTATTATGCGATTTATGCGCATTGTTTTTCTTCTGTGGAGGATAATAGAGTTTTTTACACCAACTTTGATTATAAACTTGAAAATGAAAATATTTATTTCTTACCAGAGGGAGCAGAATTGATTATGCCTTGGGAAAATAGCGAACGTGGTAAATTTTATTTATGTGCTAAATTAATTATACCGAGTAATTATAAAGGAAAAATTAAAATTCCTCTTGTTTTAGATAAAATTGAAGGGAAAGGAAAAATAAAATTTAATAAAAAACGTTATGAAATTGATGGGTGCATGACAAATTTTGGGGATTTTAATTTGATGCTTGGGAATTTTTCAATAATTGAAAATCACGGTATGGAATTTTACTTTTTTATTAATCCTCAGTTGTTTTTTGAAAAAGAAATTAATAATATCATTATTAAAAGTAGTGATATAAAAGAGTTAGATGTTGAAAAAGTAAAACGTGGCGAAGACGAAGTTTTATTATTACCACATTTTAAAAAATTGCTTATGAATATTTTTTATAATATGTTAGAAGAATATGCTCAAAATCATAATATAGAAATATTTGATAGTAGCGATAAGACAATTAAATATTTATGTGATACTTGCTGTAATTTATATTTTTCAAAACCGATACAACTAATTGATACACTTAAAGATTTAGATATAATGGAACAAAAATATTTTTTTAATCAATTGGAATATTTTATCCAAAACAAATGTGATTGTAAAAATGAATAATACTCAAATTAAACTCGTCAATAAATAAAATTGACAATATTTTTCGTCAAATAGTGAAAAAAATTATACTTTTTGCTTACATTTGAAAAATAATTGTATTTTTGTATAGCAAATTGACAAACAAAATCTTTTTTATTGGAATTATTTCAAACATATAGCATAGGAGACTTAGAACTTATTAGCGAAGTAAAAGCATCAACAATTCGTATGTGGGAGAAACGCTATGAACTTTTTTCTCCTTTACGTTCTGTGCAAAATGAAAGAATATATTCTCAAAAAGATTTGAATTTATTGTTAAAAATTACTGTTTTACAAAGCTTTAAGTTTAAAATTAGTTATTTAAGCTCTTTGTCCGAATCAGAATTTGAAAACTTGTTTGAGGAATATAGTTTAAAGTTTAATTCGTCTAATAAATATTTGCCAGAATTTTTATTTTTCTTTTTAGAAAAAGATGGCGAAGGTTTTGAAAATTTGTTTGATAAAGTTTATGAACAATTATTTCCAGAAGAATTTGTTGTTAATGTTTTGGAGCCATTAATTTTTAAAATTAAAAAGTTGACTCAAATTCGAAATATTGATTCTATTTATGCGGATTATTTTTTTAATAAATTAACTTTAAAAATATTGTGTTTAGCTGAAAAGGAAAAAACCTTTAGAAGCTCAAAAGAGATTTTGATATTTCAGTCTGATTCATCAGCTATCCCATGTAATTTAGCTTTAGTTTATTTTTTAGCAACAGTGAAAAAATATAAAATTCACTTTTATTTTAACAAGTTGACAATAGAAAGTTTAGAAAAAATGAAAGGTGTTTTTCAGCCAGATGTTGTTTATACAGAATTTAATGAAAATATTACTAGTGCAAAAATGCTCAAATATTTTGAAGTTTTGGAAGAGGCTTTTCCTATGTCAAAAAATATTATAGGCGGAAGTCGCTTAAAAGATGGCTGGAAGCTGTTACCCGATAAAATTTATACTGTCAAAAATTTAGAAAGTTTAAGTAAAATTTTATAAAACTATACAAATATAAATTAAGAAAAGTCGTAAAAAATCAATATGATTTTTGTTTAATAGTTGTTCTTAATTTATATTATTGTAATTTTGCATAAATTAAAATTTACAAAATATGAAATTATTAGACGGAAAAGTTGTTTTAATTACTGGCGCAGCACGCGGAATAGGCAGAGCTATTGCCTTAGCATGTGGAAAAGCTGGTGCAAATGTAGCATTTACAGATATGAATGCTGATGATAATTTTAAAAGTTTAGAAAAAGAATTAACCTCATTTGGAGTTAAAGCTAAAGGCTATGTTTCTAATGCTGCTGACTTTAATTCTACTGAAAAAACTGTTAATGAAGTAGTTGCAGATTTTGAAAGAATTGATGTGTTAGTTAATAATGCAGGTATTACACGCGATGCTTTATTGATGAGAATGAGCGAAGAACAATGGGATTTGGTTATTAATGTTAACTTAAAATCGGTTTATAATTTAACAAAAACAGTTCAAAAAACTATGCTAAAACAACGCAGTGGCTCAATTATAAATATGAGCTCTGTAGTTGGCGTTTCAGGAAATGCAGGACAAGCTAATTATTCTGCTTCTAAAGCTGGACTTATTGGATTTACAAAATCTATTGCTAAGGAATTAGGTCCTCGTAATATTAGAGTAAACGCTATAGCTCCTGGTTTTATCGAAACTGAAATGACAAAAGCAATTCCAGAAGAAGCTCGTCAAGCTTGGGCTGAAAAAATTCCATTGAGACGCGCTGGACAACCCGAAGATATTGCAAATCTTGTACTTTTCTTAGGCTCTGATATGTCTTCATATATATCAGGACAAGTGATTAACGTTTGTGGAGCAATGCTAACCTAATTACAAAGTGCAAATTTATTTTGAATATCCAAAATATTTAATCTTAGTAGCTGTTGCTCTTGCAGCGGCTACTTCTTTTTTATTATATTACAAAGACAAACTTTACAAAGAACTTGCAAAATGGAAAAAGATTTTAATGGCAAGCCTAAGGTTTGTTTTTGTGCTGATAATTTTATTATTACTCTTAAATCCTATTTTTAAAAGTTCAGAAACTATTGTTCAAAAGCCAATTTTAGCTGTTGTACAAGACAATTCTGCGTCAATTTTACTAAATAAAGATTCTGTTTATTATAAAAATCAATATAAAACAGAACTTAATAAGCTACTTGCAGATTTAAAAAATAGATTTGATTTAAGATATTTGCAGTTTGATGAAGCAATAAATACAGATACCGTTTTAAATTTTAAAGGACAACTTACTAATATTTCAAGTATTTTTCCAGAGATTATTAGTAGTTATGCAGGAATGAATTTAGGAGCTGTGTTAATTGCAACTGATGGGATTTTTAATAGTGGCGAAAATCCAGTTTATCTTAACAATATCAATTTCCCTGTTTATTCTATTGCTTTAGGAGATACTATTTCTCAAAAAGATTTGATATTAAAAGATATAATGCACAATCATATTGCATTTTTAGGAAATAAATTTCCAGTTAGAATTTTAATTTCTGCCGAAAAATGTTTAGAAAAAGAAAGCGAAATAATTGTTACTAAAGATGAGAAAATTATTTATAAAGAAAAGTTCGAACTACCTGAAAACTCAAAGCAAAAATATATTGACATAGAGCTTTTTGCTGATAAAGTTGGAACTCAACAATATTCTGTAGAATTAAAAAAATTAGATTTAGAAATAAGCTACGAAAATAATTTTGCAGACTTTATCATAAATATTGTTGACAATAGAAATAAAATTTTGCTCTTGGCAAACTCGCCACACCCCGATTTAGGAGCTATACAATATGCTCTTAAAAATAATCCCGATTTTGAACTTGATGTAAGGTATATTTACGATTTTAATGAAAGTATGAAAAATTATGATTTAGTAATTTTACATCAGTTGCCATCTGTTCAGTTTGCTGCAACAACAATACTTTCAGAAATTAAGAAAAATTCTATTCCAAGTTTGTATATTATTGGAGCAAATACTTCAATTCAAGCGTTTAACTCTGTTGAAACAGGAATGAAAATTGTTGCCAATTCAAACAAAATGGACGATGCACTTGGAAGTTTAAATTTGAATTTTGTTGCCTTTGAGTTAGGTGTTGACCAAAGTTTTTTCAAATATTTATCGCCATTAAAAGTGAATTTTGCAGATTATAATTTTGAAAATGAAGCTAAAATTCTTTTGTATCAATCTATTAATGGCGTTAAAACTACTAAACCATTAATTGCATTTGTTGACGACAATTTAGGCTCAAAACTTGGTGTTATATGTGGCGAAGGAATTTGGAGATGGCGACTTGATGATTATAAATATAATTCCGACCATGAATCTTTCAATGCTTTTATAAATAAAACTGTGCAATATCTTTTGGTTAAACGAATTAAAGATAAACTGAACGTAGAGTTTAAACAAATATATAACGAAAACGAACCTGTTTTGATAAATGCGTCATTCTATAACGAAGCCTTTGATTTAGTGCCAAATTTAGATCTTAGCCTTGTGTTGACAAATGAAGAAGGTAAAGAATTTACTTATTCATTTTTGAATTTTGGAAACTCCTATAGGCTCGATATGGGAAGACTTGAAGCAGGAAAATATAAATTTAATGTTGAAACAAAATTTGACAATAGAATTTATGAATTTGCTGGGCAATTTCTAGTGAAAAGTATTAATATAGAATCTTTGATTACAACAGCTAATCATTCTGTCTTGCATCAGTTGGCTGAAAAAACAAATGCTAAGGTTTTTTACCCTAATGAAATGAATAAAATCCGAGAACAAATAGAAGCAGATCAAAACATTGCAGATGTAGCTTATAAAAATGAAAAATTACACGATTTTACAGATTTGTATTTATTGTTTTTTGTGATACTTCTTTTTGCTGCCGTAGAGTGGGGCTTGAGGAAATTTTGGGGAAGTTACTGATTCAGTTAAAAGTTAAAAGTTGAACCGAGCTTGCGAGCTCACCGAAGGTAAAGTTGAAAGAAGCTGAGAGAAAGAACATTTTATTTTCTTTTTTTATTTTGCAAAAGCGTGGCGATAGCCTTCTGTGATATTCCAATAACCACGGGTGAAGTCAGGTATGGCGACTGGTGCAGAATTATTTTCCAAAGAAATTTGTGTGAGCGGTACTAAGCAACTCCATTCAGCTAAGTCATAAACGTCCATATCTAGAGGAAGACCGTTTTGCAAGCAGTAAACTAGGCGGTAATCCATGATAAAGTCCATACCACCATGTCCGCCAACTTTTTTTGCTTGTTCTTCCAACTCAATGTGTATAGGGTGTTTGTATTTATTCATCAGGTTTTCTCTAACTTCTTTTGAAACGAAAGAGTGAGCATTCAAATCTTCGTGATTTGGAGTAACACTTGAATCTAATTGCTCTCCTTGTATCGCGTAGTTTGGCGATGGATATTTAGAGGCGTAACCTTTTGTCCCAGCTATATTATACAAGCGAGAATACGGTCTTGGAGTTGCTACGTCGTGTTGAATATGTATAGTTTTGCCTTTTTCAGTACGAATCATAGTCATAGTAAGCTGTCCGTTTTTAAAATCTGTAACTTTTTCGCCTGTTTTTTTCTCAATAAATGCAGGAATGCTTACAGGTTTACTGTCCATAGCTACCAAGTAGTTCATTTTATCGCCACGATGAATGTCTAACGCTTGACAAGCTGGTCCCATGCCGTGAGTAGGATAAACATCTCCGCGAAATTTGCGGTTGTAGTCCAAACGCCAGTCAGATTCGTAAGCACCCCAAAATTCTTCCAACTGATGAATATAAGCACCTTCAGCATAAAGCACTTCGCCGAACACACCTTTTTGAAGCATATTAAGTGTAGTTAGTTCAAAGTAGTCATACACGCAGTTTTCAAGCATTATACAATGTTTTTGAGTTCTTTCAGCTGTATTTATTATTCTCCAAATATCATCTAAAGTCATAGCACCAGGAACTTCAACCGCTACATGCTTTCCATGCTCCATCGCGTAGATAGCCATATTTGCATGACGTTTCCAGTCAGTTACAATATAGATTAAATCAATGTCATCACGTTCACACATTGCTTTCCAAGCTTCTTCACTTCCTGAATAGCCTGTAGCACGTGGTAAACCTCTTTCGTCTAATATTTTTTGAGTGTTTTCAACTCTATCAGGGTGAAGGTCGCAAAGTGCTTTAATTTCAACTCCTGGAATATGAGTAAAACGATATACTGCACTTGGTCCACGCATTCCTAAACCTATAAAACCAACGCGAACAACGTCAATTTTTGGAGCTGTAAGTCCAACTACGTGTTTTTGCCCAGCAGGACGAACAGGAACTTCTGTTTCAATAGGCTGTAATACACCATTTTTAACTTTTATAGGACTTTTTGTCGAATTACAAGCTGTAAATGTAAAAACTGCAACTAATATAAAATTGAATATTATTTCATTGAAAATAGTTTTTTGTGTTGATTTTCTTATCCGTTTTCAGCAATTATTTTTAGTGAATCTAATTTTAAAATTTCAATATTTCTTCCGCTAAGTTTTATAATTCCATCTTTTTGAAAATCAGATAGAATGTTGATTACACTTTCTTTTGAGTAAGCTAATGATATTGCCATTTCTTCGCGAGTGAAAGGTAAAGTAAACTTTTCTGATTTAAAAAGTGTGTATAAACGCAATAATAAAATTGCTAAAGCACCATTTGCATTCCTGTGGCTAATCATTATTAAACTGTGTATGGCAGCGCTTGTCATTTCCGACATTATAGTAATTAAATCTATGGCAAATTTTCCGTTTTTTTGTATTAAGTCTTCGAAAATATTTCTGTCGAAAACTCTAACTTTTGATGTTGTTACAGCTACAGCAGAAAAGTCTAATTTTTTCTTTACAAATGAACATGCCAAGCCAATAAAATCGCCATCTCCACTAAATCTAAATGTAGAGTCTTTTCCTTTAATTTCAATGTTTAGCTTCACAAAACCTTCTTCTAACATCAAGATTTGGCTTGCTAAACTGCCTTGTTTTACTATCGTTTCGTTTTTGTTGTAGCTAATTAAACTTGAACTTTTAATTAATTCAGAATATTCTTCCTCGGTAAGATTTGTTGCCCATGAAAATCTTTTTATTTCTTGCATATATAAAATTTCAAAATTTACGTAAAATTAAGTATTAATAGATATTAAAACAAGTAAAATTGCATGTTTGTTTATGAAATATTAATGTGTTTTTAATTTTGCAAAAAGGTATTGCAATTCTATATTTGAAACAAATAAATATTATAAACTTTTAAATTAAAATATTATGACAGATTTAAGATCATGGATTAAAGCAGTAAGCGCTAGTCCAATGAAAACAATTGTAAAAGCAAGAAATTTTGAAATTATCATTGACGAACCTCAAGAAATGGGTGGAACCGATGAGGGTGCAAGTCCAGTTGAATATCTTATAGCAGCTTTTTCTGGCTGTATAAATGTTGTAGCTCATTTAGTAGCAAAGGAAATGAATTTTGAGTTAAGAGGTGTAGAAATCGATATCTATGGAGATTTGAATCCTGCAAAACTATTTGGACAGTCTAATGAAGAACGTGCTGGTTTTAAACAAATTAACCTAAGTATCAAAGCAGATACTGATGCTGATGAAGCTACTTTGGAAAAATGGCTCGAAGCTATTGAAAGCAGATGTCCTATAAGTGATAATTTACAAAATCCAACTCCTGTGAAGATTAGCTATAAAAAGAAATAATTAAATTAAATATGAAAAAAAACGGCTACCTTTTGAGTAGCCGTTTTTTCTTGTTTTAAGCACTATTTTGCAACGTGATTTCAAGGTGTTTCAGAAGTGTTAAAATGCAAGGCGTCTGAAATTGAGGACGAAGGAGCGTACCAGAAGCGATGCACTGAGCAAAGCCGAAGTGTACGCGACTGAGTCCGAATATTGAAAGCAACGCAGCAGTTTGACACTTATAAAACACCGTTTTTTTATTCTTTAATAAATGATTGTGAAGTAGTAGGCGTTTTAATAAAATAAATTCCATTTGCCCAATCTTTAATATCCAAAACCAATTTGTTCTCTTTTATAAATTTAGAATAGACTAATTTTCCATTTACATCATAAATATTTATTTCTGAGTTTTGAATATTTTCGATATTTATGAAATTACTTGTAGGATTTGGATAAATATTAGTTAAATCCTTGTAATTTTCATTTAGATTAGTAGTAGTAACATTTACAGTAGTTTCATAAGTTGATACACCACAAGCGTTTGTTACTGTTAAGCTTACAGTATATTGTCCGTCTTGTGAGTAAGTAAAACTTGGATTTTGTTCGGTTGAAGTTGAAGGTATGAAAGCGTTGTCTCCAAAACTCCATTCCCAAGTGTTAGCATTCGTTGATTCATCTGTGAAGGTAACTTGTAGTCCATTAGTTTCGAATGAGAACATAGCTTCTGGAATATTTGCACATTCTTCAATTCTAATAAAATCTATAGCTACACCTTCGGTATTTTCTCCACCCCATGGGAATGATGAAGAAGAAGAATTAAATATAAAGCGAAATTTCACACTTGATTGTCCGGCTAAGAAACCAATTTCAGTAGAAGCATCTAGCCAACCCTCTGTAGAGCCACTCCAAGTTCCAAAACTCATAAAATCACTACCATACCAGTTATTTGAAACAGTTCCTGCTCTTACAGTATCCCAAGCTATTCCGTCTGTTGAATATTCAACATAAAAATTTGACATCATCATCTGTGTTTCATACTGTATCATTGTTTTAAATATTGGGTTTGTTAGGGTACTGAAATCAAAACAAGGAGATTCTAAGTAAGAAGTTTCGTTAGTATTATGCGGACCGTTAGGATTTGTTACCCAAGCGTATTCGCCATCTCCAGCTTGGTTTATTATAGTGCCATTGGGTTGAGCTAACTCTAAACTAGAATTTGTTCCATAAGCCAGCCAGCCAGCGTTTCCAGTTTCAAATGATTCTGAATAAGTATCGGTAACAACTATTGTGTTTTGTTTATAAACAGTTTTTGTAAAGCTATCATTGTCAGCAACTTCATCTCCTGTAAGATTGGTTTTGGCAATAATTTCATATTCTCCAATTTCGCTAAAATCTCCAGTAATAGTAAAAGTGTGTTGTACTGTACCACCTGAAACGATAGAAGGAATAATTTCGTCACTTGCTAACCAAGTTATTCCACCATCTATAGAATAATTTACAGGAATATTATCTTGAGCTTGGATACCGTGATTAGTAACTTCAATTATTACTGTTTCTATATCGGATAGTCCACAGCCAGTATTTGGACTAATAATATTGCTAACTCCAACATCTTTTAAAACAGATTCTTTAATTGTGAAATCATCGATAGCTAAACCGTTAGCAACAAGGAAACTACTTTTGAAAGTAACTCTAAATTTAACATTTGTTTCGTTAACTAAATTAGGAAGTGCAATTATAAGAGTTTCCCAGTTTTCAGAACTGTTTAGATTAGCAATTGTGTCCCAAGTTGCGCCATTATCGGCAGAGGCTATTATGCTTGCAGAGTTTCCATATATAGCAAAATCTCCCCAGTAGTTTACTTCTAAACAAGGTAGAAGCAGTGCAGATAAATCGTAGCAAGGACTTTCGATATACGAATTTTCGTTAGTATTTGCATTGCCGTTTAAATTTGTTATCCAACAAAATTGTCCTGATGCTGCTGAGTTTATCACAAGATCTTCTGGTGATGCCGATGGATTGCCATAAGCCCAACTTGATGATGTTCCACCAGTTGACCAAAAGCCCTTACCGGCTTCAAAATCTTCAGTAAATGGGAAACTTGAATAAGTTGGCAAATAATATGTTGTTGCACTTAAAGAGTTGTTGTTTACATTTTCGTCAAGTGGGAAGTCTATTGTTACTTCAATATTGTATTCGCCAGTATTTGTAAACGAAACAAGATTTGTAAATGTGTAAGTTATTTCAGAATCTGAATTAATTGGACTTGAGCAATTTTCTACAACAGGAGTTTCGCCATTAACCGAATATGAAATATTAAATGGTGTAGTAACATTAGTTATTCCATTGTTTTTTATAACACATGAAATTTGTTCATTACCTAAACTGCAAGAGCTATTAGGAAGAGAAATAGATGTTACTTCTAAATCATAATCAACAATTCTTGTTATTTTTATGTCAAAACTAACATTAGTGCTGCCACCTGTCCATGAAGCATTAGCCGAGCTAATAATTATAAAATAATTTTGACCAGCAGATACGCTAATATCGTTTAATGACGGATTGCTAGTTTGATCGTCAACAGATGCAATACAAGTTCCTGCAGGGTCATCAGGGCATTTGTTGGTTAAAAACAATCCTATATTTGCACCTAAAAACGGAAAACTCGAAGAAGTTACTTCTGTATTTTCTAAAGCAATATTAATTTGCATATCTTCTGCAGGAGTGAACTGAAAAATATATTCTTCGTTTACCATAGCGTTAGATGTGCATAAATCATCAGCACCAAATAGGTTTCCCATTCCTTCTGTACTTAGCCCAGTTGCAGAAAAAGGAATTGATGTAATAGTGTGAGGATTTAAACAATCTTGTTGAGCAAAAATCACTATAGAGAATAGTGTTAATGCTAAATTTAGACCAATAAATTTAAAAATTTGTTTCATGATTATTATGTATTAAAATTAGTATTCTTTTATTATCGTAAAATTAATATTAATAAAAATAAGTTGCAAATTTTTGCAACTTATTTTATTAGAGAATATTTCAACAATATTATTTAGCTACTCTTTCTAGCCAACTAACCATTGATAACATAATAATCATTGAAGCTACACAAACAGCAACGAATACCCACCAAGTTCCAGATATTGAAATGTTTTCGTACATAATAGCACCAAGGAATAGTGAGAAGTTACCTATTGCAGTAGCACCTAACCATGCACCTTGCATTAAACCTTGTAAGTGACGAGGAGCAACTTTTGAAACAAAAGATAGACCCAAAGGAGAAATAAATAATTCTGCAACAGTTAAGATAATGTAAGTGGCGAATAGTAATAGAGGTGTAACTCTTTGAGCATCTGGCAATCCGCCCATTGCTTGAACTTCTGAGTATTTTGGTAAGCCCATAGAGCCTAAAGCCATTACAACAAATGCTAAAGCTGCGATTCCCATACCTATTGCAATTTTCTTTGGAGTAGATGGTTCTTTACCTTTTTTAGCTAAAGCTCCAAAAAACCACATGATAAGAGGAGTTAAGAAAACAACAATAAATGGGTTTATAGATTGGAAAATTTCTGCAGAAAGCTGAACATTTCCAATTTTTAATAGAGTATAGTCTTTTGCAAACATTGTTAAAGTAAGACCGTTTTGGTGGAAAGAGAACCAGAAGAAAATTACAACGCCAAATACTGCTAATAAAGCTAAAATTCTTTGTCTGATTTCTTGTGCGTCTTGTTTTATTTCTTCTTTTGTAATTATAGAACCATCATCAGCTTTTACAACTTGTTTAGCAGCTGGATTAGGTAATTGTCTTTGGAATATTAAGAATATCGCAAGAGAAATTAACATTGCAAAAATTGCAACTGAAAACGCATAGTGGAAACCTGTATTAAAAGCATTCAAATATTGATCTGCAAAAGCTGATAAGTCTGCTGGTAAAGTTCCACCAGATACTTGAGTAGCAAGCTCGCTAAATCTTCCATTTAAAACTTCTTCACTCATTTTGCCGTCTTTAAGTTGATGGCATAATGCTGGCAAATCTTGGTGATAAAGGAAACCTTGTGATTTTACAAACCAGTTTCTAACAGATGTTGCTGCAAAAGGAGCAAACATACCACCAATATTAATAAACATGTAGAAAATTTGGAATCCAGAGTCGCGTAGTTTCCCGTATTTTTCGTTGTCATATAATTGACCTACAACTGCTTGTAAATTACCTTTAAATAGACCATTACCAAAAGCAATAACTAATAAAGCAGCTAATGCAATGTATTTGCTGGTAATTAAAGACGGCATGGTTAATAGCACATAACCTAATGTCATTATAACTAATCCAGCAATAATTGTGCTTTTATATTTTTTTGTTCGGTCAGCGATAAAACCACCAGCTAAAGCTAAAATATAAATTGCACCATAAAAAATGGAATACAAGCTACCTGCTTCTTCTCCAGTCATGTTGAACTTTGACATTAAGAACAATGTCAAGATCGCCATCATCGTGTAAAATCCGAAACGTTCTCCCATGTTAGCAAGAGCTGCTGGGATTAAACCTTTTGGTTGATTTCTAAACATAATCTAAAATTTATTAATTAATAATTCTTTTATTTAACTTTGCAAATATAGGAATGTTTTTGATATTTCATTTTGTTTTAAATTAATTTTAATAACATTTTATATGTATTGGAATATTTTTTATTTTTAACGAAAAAAATCATGAAAGTATTTACATCTGAACAAATAAAAAAAATAGAAGAATACACTATCAAAAATAGACCAATTGCTTCAATAGATTTAATGGAAGAAGCAGCTGCAGAATTGTTAGACCCAATTGTGGAGTGCTTACGCAAAAAAGATGACACTATTGATATTAGAGAAACAAGGTTTTATTTTGTTTGTGGTCCTGGTAATAATGGTGGAGATGGTTTAGCTCTAAGTCGTATGTATAAAGCCTTAGATTTTGATGTGCTTACTGTTTTTTGTCAGTTCTCTTCAAAAATTAGTCCTGAATGTAAAACAAATTTGAATAAATTAAAGAGAAACAAAAATCACAACTTACATATCATAACTGATGTTGAGCAATTACCAGATTTTGAAGACAGAGTGATTATA
>ENA-UOOK01002539-UOOK01002539.1-fermentation-metagenome-genome-assembly--contig:-NODE-2539-length-22246-cov-11.298139_pt1 | contig 22246 bp, 17 predicted proteins | sample MGYA00245777_ERZ724023 | MGnify/ENA primary metagenome ERZ724023 (study PRJEB28704, sample SAMN03018312) | fermentation metagenome | biome: anthropogenic terrestrial biome; feature: soil...
TTATATACTATAGCAAAATGGAAAGTCCATTGCAAGCTATTATGAGTGAAAGATATAATTGTAGAAACTAAAATATATAGTCCTATAGATTTCCTTAGAAAGGAGATGGATATTGATGTTATCGAATGAAAAACTAAGATTTATACGGATGTCTTTTTTATTGACACATCATAATGTTTAATATATAATTAATTAGTAAATTACTAAACTACTAATTTACTAATTTACTAATTAATTATATGGAGGCAGATTATGAAAATACCAACAACTTTAAAACATAAACCTGTTATTATATCGGAGAACTATGAAAATGTTGACGGCAGGTATGCTTATAATAGCGATGCTAAAGGCCTTTCATTAGGCTTGGCCCAGTGGAACGACAGAGGGAAAGTGGATATATCCGCTAAGGTATGGAGATATACGGGAGAAAAGTGGTCAAGGCAATCTGAGGAACTTCCTCTTCATCGGGTACTTGATCTTGCAATACTTGTATGCAGAACAGAACTTTATTTCAGAGAGGCTTATAGATATCCCAAATTATATGATGATAAAAATCCTGTTATTGACAGAGTGGGACTTCAGGGAGATGCCATGACGGTATCGGTATGTGTGGATAATGAAAAAATTGATGAGGATATTAAGCTTTTCAGGCAAGCTCTCAGTAATGATGATGAACTTATCGGAGAGAGATTAAAGACACTGTCAGGGATATTGAAGGAGATGGGGTATTAGTCAAATGGATAGGAAAAAGGAACTTAAAGAATTATATAAGCAGATGAAGCCGGAAATGGGGATATTTGCAGTTAAATGTACTGTCAATAATAAATATTACATGGAATCCTCCCCAAATTTAAAAGGCAGAATAAACAGCACTGTTTTCAAACTTAATGCGAAAGTTCATCCCAATAAAGAACTGCAGGAGGATTGGAACAGGTACGGTGAAGATAGATTTAATATTAGTATAATTGATACTCTTAAATATAGTGAAGATGAGACCAAAACCGACTATAGGGATGATCTGGCACTGCTTAAGGAAGTTTGGGAAGAAAAGATGATGAGGGAGAATATAAAATTTTATAATCCATAAGGAAAAAATCAGGAGAAAATTTTCTCCTGATTTTTTGTTATTTTATTAACTCATCGATTTTATTTTTTACCTTATTCATAATTTCATCAATAACTTCGCCAAATTTTTTAATGACAATATTTTGAGATAAATTATAAATTCTATCGACTCTTATGCATGAATCCACCTTTAAATTTCCTTATTCCATACCTCATCATCTATATCGTTATTCCAAAAATCCATACTGCTTTTACTTGCTTCTTCTAATTCTTTATACGCATTTCTCTCATTTTTTATTTTTAAATATTATATGAAATCTATTACTTCATGTATTTGATTTTCAGGGATTTCATCTATAAGTTTTAATAATATTTTTTTAGCAGTATTCATTTCATCACTACCTTTTAAATGATATAATATATATTTATTATATCATAAAATATATGAATTTATATGCAATTATCAAGAGTTATTTTTTTATTATATGTTTTCTTGCGGAAGTATGTATTTTTTGCTTTATCTGTTTTTAGACTTTTTATATATTTTAAGGAAAAAAGTATTGAAAGGGATATATAAGAAACTAATTACATAATTATACTGGTTTTAAGGAAGATTTAATTAGTGAATATAAAGAATTATAATTTGGTATAGAAAAGAACAATAATTTGTTTGAACATAACAGGATATAAATATATAAATTTGAGGAGGAACATTATATGATGTACCAAAGAGAATATAAACAAAAGTTGAAAGTCGCAATGGTGGGGATTGGGTCTCATGCTTATAGGAATCTTTTACCTGCCCTTAATTATCTTCCTGTTGAGTTATGCGCTGTATGCAACCGTTCAAATGAGGAAATACTTGTTAATACTGCTCGGCAATATGGATGTCGTCATTACATGGACTCTCAGAAAATGTTTGAAAATGAAAAATTGGATGCTGTATTTATTTGTACTCCGGCAAGTGTACAGCCTCATATTGCAGCTCAGGCATTCGCAGCAGGAGTAAATGTTTTTGTAGAAAAACCTCCTGCAGAAAACTCGGAACAGATTCTTCAAATGATTAAAGACAGAGGCAGCTTAGTTGCGGTAGCAGGATTTAAAAAGGCTTTCATGCCAGCTACGGATAAGGCAATAGAAATTGTTAATAATCCAAAATACGGTGTACCTGATTCTATTCTTGCTGTATACCCTGTTAAATTGCCTGATAATGGTAAAGATATATTAAAGAATAAAGAATATACTAAATGGCATAAAAACAGTTGCCATCCGCTTTCCTTTATGTTAGCAGTAGGAGGGAAGGTATCTTATGTTACATCTCATGTTGGTAAAAACAGCGGTATTTGTATAATAGAATTTGAAAATGGAATTATAGGAAATCTCCATTTAGCAACGGGACCCCAGCCTAATGAAATGTATAATATATACGGTAACAGTTGGAATGTTAAAATAGACAATACCACAAGGGTAATTTTTAATCGGGGGATACCATTTGATTACGGACATACGGAAAGTTTTATAAGTGAGGGTGAAGATTACGGGGCGATTTTATGGGAACCTCAAAATTGTCTTGCAACCCTTGAAAATAAAGCTTTATTTATACAAGGAATATATGGTGAAATGAAATATTTTTGTGATTGCATACTGGAGAAAAAAGTCCCTGAACGGGGTTCTTTAGAATTTGCTCTAAGAGTAATGAAGGTGTGCGAAGCTGCCCTTTTTTCGGAAGGCAAAAGAGTTAAAATCGAAGAAAATTAACTTAACATTTAGAACATATGACATTTAACAATGAAGCTGCTTTATTTATATTGAAATAGAGCAGCTTCATTATATTGCTATTTTAAGTATTTGTTCATCCAGCCTGTAATTTCTTTTAATCTCCTAATTCTGTGTTTAGGCTTTCCGCTTCTGCTGAGTTCATGGTTTTCTCCCTTAAACATGCATAATCTTGCTTCAACTCCATGATATTTTAAAGCAGTGAACATTTGAAGACCTTCCGCTAGCCAGCATCTGTAATCTTCCTGGGAATGAATAAATAAAGTGGGGGTTTTTGCCTTATCAGCATATTTAAGCGGAGAATGAAACCATAATTTTTCATGATTATTCCAAGGAGTTCCTCCCATCTCGTTATCTGTAAAATAGTATCCTATATCCGTAGTCCCGAAATCGGATATCCAATTGGAGATACTTCTTTGACTTGCTGCAGCCGCAAATCTATCAGTATGTCCTATAATCCAGTTTGTCATGAATCCCCCATAGGAACCTCCCGTCACTCCCAACCTTTTTTTGTCGATAAAAGAATAAGTCTTTAACATAATATCTGTAAATTTCATCAAATCATCATAATCTACTGTCCCGTATTTTTTTCGTATATCTGAAAATTCGTTTCCTCTTCCGTCGCTTCCCCTGGGATTACAGAATATTACCGCATATCCTTCGTTTGCCCAATACTGCATTTCATGATAGAATACTTCTCCGTAAACTGTTTTTGGCCCTCCGTGGATATCTAATATTGTGGGATATTTTTTATTGGAATCGAAATCCACCGGTTTTAATATCCAGCCTTCTATGGTAATTCCAGGCTCGGTCTCAAAAGCAATTCTTTCCGGAGAAGATATCTTTTTAGATTCTGAAACCCATTCGTTGAAAAATGTTATTTGTTCTTCTTTTTCGTCTTTCAATAGATAAAGTTCTTGAAGTTTCATATTTCTCATTCCCACAAACAAGATATTTCCTTTATGGACGTCGAAGCCGTCAACGGAACCTTTTTCTTTAGTTATTTTTTCGATATGTCCGTTTTCATCTATTCTGTTTATATAAGACGAATTCCATTCTGTGGTTTCAAAATAAAGATAATTTCCGTCAACTTTAAATGTGTCACTTTCTCCATATCTGCAGTCCGAACCTACTGACTGCCAAGTACTGATATCAAAATCCGGAGATATATTTTTAATATTTCCCGAAGATAAATCCATGATATAAAATTGATGGTTTTGATTTAATCCGTAATCTTTCATGTCACTTCCTGCAAATATAATTTTTTCTCCCACAAATTCTGCATAAGAGTAACTGAAAGATTCTTCACGGATTATTTTTTCCAAAGTGTTATCTGCTGTATTATATAAGTACATATTTGAAGTGAGAGGCATTTTATCCTTGAAAGTATTTATAATAATAACTGCTTTTGATTTATCCTTATTTAAACTAAACAATTCTACATTCGAGTACTTGTCGGTAATAGGAATAACCTTGTTTTCTTTTGAATTGTATAAGTATAGCCTATTCCTTTTTTTGTTGGTAAACCCGCTTCCGTTACTCCAGAAAGGGATTTCATCTAATATCTCATAATCCTTTTCTTCCTTAATCTTTTTTAAAGCGGATTCTTTTTCAGCCTCTTTCAGATTGGTTAAATCTGGTTTGCAATCATCGTATAAGGCTGTAAGTATAAAATTGTTATCGCTGATTTTTTTGATTTCGGTAACAAGCAATGGGATTTTAAAGGCAAAAGAGGCTTCTCCTCCGTGAATATTTATTTTATAATAATTTGTAAACTTTTCTCCTTCTTGAACTCTTTCTTTGTCCTTCTGGTTTCTAATCTCGGGGAATAAAATATTTGAGTCGTCCAGCCAAATAAAGTCTTTTTCTTCATCAAGAGAAGTCAATTGGAGTAGTTTTTTAGTATCTGTATTATAGATCCATATGTTTGAAAGATATTTATTTTCTTCCACATCCATTCTGCTGACTACAAATCCTCCATATTTTCCGTTGGGGGAATATTTAATTTTTGATAGAAATTTGTATTTTGTGAAATCATCAATCTTTAAGTTTTCCATATTTACCCTCCGTTTTTAAAATATTGTATAATAATATTATACAATATTTTATTGTTTTCTTATATATTATTACATAATTTTATGATATGCAGGATTTTAAAAATATTATGGGAAGATAAAATAAATATTATAAAGAATATACATGACAAGAAATATCCGACCCTTGTCATGTATATTCTTATTAATTACTATTTAAATATAAACATGTCTTACATGCTTCTGGTAGTATCGATGATTTTACGAATCTTTTTTGCATTTAAAGCAATTTCCTGTTTGCTGCCTTTTGTTAAAAGTCCGCCGATTCCCACACAATCCACTCCGTTTTTTATCCATGTACTTAGATTGTCCAGGTTTATTCCACCGGATGCGAGTATGGGCATGTGAGGGAGTGGAGTTTTTATAACAGATACAAGTGATGGTCCGTAGAAGTTTGAAATCGGAAAGGCTTTTATAAATGAAGCACCGGCTTCCAGTACTTCTGTCATTTCCGTAACTGTGGCACAACCTGGAGCATATGGAATTTGATATCTGTTACATACATGGACAACTTCTCTACTGAAGTTCGGTGCGATGATAAATTTCGCTCCGGACAGTATGGCTAATCTTGCAGTTAGGCCGTCTAAAACCGTACCTGCACCTATAAGCAGTTTATCGCCAAATTTTTCATTCAAAAATTTGATTACATCTCCTGCATTGGGTAAAGTGTAACTGATTTCCAAAACATCTATTCCGCCCTCAAGACAGCCTTCAGCTATTTCTTGACCCCTTTCAACATTTTCCACTCTGACAATTGCCATAACACCTGCTTTTATAATCCTATTTTCTATATCCGTTTTAAACATATTTTACCTCCTAATATTTTTATATTAATTTGTGGTAATTAAGTATAGGTAAGCTCTACTTAAATTAATGTAAATTTAACATTAGCGGAATAGACCAAATATCCAGTTGATAATAGAACCAACGATGTTGTAGTCCACGTTAGGGAACGAAGCACCGGCAATACCTAAATCGGCAAATACCGGATAGAGAATTAATGGTAAAACGACAAGACCAATTCCGACTATGAATGAGCCAAACAGGGCACCTTTCCATCCACCGTAAGCGTTGCCGAAGACACCGCAAGTTCCGCCTGAGAAGAAGCAGATGCCTGCAGCTGGTATCATAATAACCGAACTCTTAAAGAGTACCATAAGTAACATACCGAATAATCCGCCCATGAATGAACCTATAAATCCTACTAATACTGCGGTAGGAGCAAATGGGAAGATAGCAGGGCAGTCAACGGCCGGTTTTGAGTTTGGAATATATTTTTCCGAAATTGCAACGAATGCAGCCGTAATTTCAGCTATAAATTGACGAACGCCATAGATTAATACACTCATACCGGCAGCAAATTGAACACCTTGAAGCAATGGATAGATGAACCATAGATCATTTCCGGACATTTCCCGAACCAATGATAATTGTCCATTGGCAGCACATGCTATGACTGCAACATAGAACAATACAACCATAAATAATGCCACTGAGAAAACGAAATCACGAAAGAGTTCAAACCATTGAGGCAATTCAATGTTGCTTGAGTCTGAATTTTTTTTGGATTTACTGAATTTTCCAATAAATTTTCCGATATATCCCGATAATGCATATCCTATACAGTTGAAGTGTCCCATTGCTAAATTATCCGAACCCGTAATTTTATTCATAAATGGTTGGCATATTGTAGGAAGTGCGGCACCACAAAATCCTAAAATAATACCTCCAATGATTATTGTTACAATTATAGGCAAATTGTTAGCAATGAATATCAATGCAAGTACACATGCAAAATAAAGAAAATGCTGTCCGGTTAAGAAGATTGCTTTGAAACGTGTAAACTTTGCAATTAATAGGTTGGCAACGAAACCAACCAACATTAACAGTGCTACCTCGGTTCCGTAAGTATTAAGCGCCATACCTGTGGCAACTTCTACTTGAGTGGTTACTCCGTCAATACCAAAACCCGCATTAAACAATGTAGTAAAATTAGTTACAATTGTTGAAATTGCTCCTGAACCAATGTTAAAAATCATAAATCCGATGATTGTTTTTACTGTTCCCGAAATTACATCCTTAGCAGACTTTTTTTGTAATAAGAGACCTATAAGGGCAATACTGCCGACAATTAAAGCCGTATTTCTGGTCTGAGCTAAAATTGCATTTATCATAGATATACACTCTCCCTCTTTATAAAATTGATTATTTACTATTTGCAGCTATGAATTTCTTAAGTTTTTGCTTGATTTCTTTTTTATCCATAATATTACGGATGCCGATTGCATATGGGACTTTATCCTTAAGTTCATCCATAAGGTCTTCCATCATAATTACTAAGTCCCCGTTAAATCCGATTAGTGAATCTAAATTTCCGTGTTCGGTTTTGATTTTAAAATCATTTTCACTGATTACTTGATCAACTTTGATTTTAAGAAGCATGCTTGAACCCATTCCAGCCCTACAGCAAATTAAAGCTTTATACATTATTTCCCCTCCTTATCTGATTCGTATTTTTTTATATAATCCATAATTTCTTTTGGATTGACAGCTTTGTCCAATACATCATAAAATCCGTTATTTTCGAGCAGTTCTACCAATTCTGACATTGTACGGATATGACTGTTATTATCTACGGCACTGAGACAGAAAATATATTTCACAGGATCATTATCCTTGTTTCCAAATTTAATAGGTTCTTGAAGTGTGGTAATGCCTATTGCAATTTCTTTTGCACCTGTTTCCGGCCTTGCATGAGGCAGGGCGACATGTTTTGTAATAACCATATAGGGAGATAATTTTGCGGCATTTACCATTGCATCTATATAATTTTCAGTTATCTTGCCATTTTCAAGTAATACAGAAGCTGATTTTCTGATGGCCTCCTCTAAATCCTTGGCAGGTATTCTTAGTTTGATTAGCTTTTCATTAGTAAGGTCACTTAGCATGAGTCCTTCATCTCCTTTAAACGTAAAAGTGTCTGTTTGTGTAAAGTAGGATAACAATTCATTGGAAAGCATACTTTCTGAAATTATTTTTGTATGCTTTTTGATTATATTCATAACTTCATCTATTTTCGGTTGTCTTAAAAAAACGTCACCTAATTGAATATATACTTCTCTGGTGAGTTTATATTTTTCTTTCTGAGTCATAACAGGACTGACTTTGATTATTGGAGCATTTATTTCTAAAACTGCCGGATTATAATTAGTAGTAAATACAATATCTATTGGCTCAACAACAGACTTTATTTTGGAGGATTCAAGAGGAGGCAGAAAATTTAATTCCGGAAATAAATTCACGAGTTCCTTATACAAGATTACGGAACTTCCGACTCCGTTTGAACAAACAATCAAAGCTGTTTTTTTCTTTATAACTTCATAATCCTTTTTGTCGAAAAATATAGCGGCACAATGCAAAGTCAAATATGCTAATTCCTCTTCCGGTATTTCCTCTCCAAACAGTCCGCAGAATTCTTTCATAACATTACTTACAATCTTATAAAATAATTTGTATTCCTCTTTTATCTTTTCACATAGAGGATTGGAAATTGGAAGTTTGAATAATAGCCTATAATAAGCAGGTCTAAAATGCGAGTAAATTTGTTTGAATATTTTTTTGCGGTTTATATAATAAATTCCGCTTATAGATTCAAATTTTATCATTATACTGTTTACAATTTTGGAAATTACATATCTGTCTTTTGTATCCTCATTGATGTTTCCAACGGATATTCCTAAAATCCAAGCACTAATATACATAATGTCAAATGGATGAATTTTATCTTTGATATTGTAGACTTCCAATAATTCTTCAGTAAATTTGTATTCTTTCATAGAATTCATTACAGTGATATTTGGTATATCCGGATTATTGGCAATATTATCCTGATTTGAAACCATCCTTGATTTTAAGAAGATAAATATATAAACAAATTCCGCAAGCCTATCTTCTACAAACGTGATTTTGTATTTCTTAACAAGTTTCGATATTATTTCTTTTGAAGATTCAAAGGTGCCAAGTTTATATTCATCTATAAAAAGGTCAAATACCTTTGGATTATCACCATTTGATAAGGTTTGGCTGATACTTTTAATCATTGTTCGTCTTATATTCATCTCTGACCCAGACAAATAATATCCTCTGATACGATTATATTTAATTTGGATATTTTCTTTTTTCAGCTCCGGGATCAAGTTCTTAAAATCAAGATATACAGTAGACCTGCTTACTTTCATTGAATCTATAAAATGGTTTATAGACAAATAATCCATATTTATAAATAACATGAGATACATATATAGGAGCCTTTCAGTCTTGCTGAAATAATAAGTAGCTCTGGAATAATTTTTATCTATTAATTCTTTAATTGCCGTTTTAGTATCTTGCTGAACAATTATATTTCTACTCGAATTAAGAGAAATGGTAGGTACTTTTATTCCTCTCAGCATATGGTTGATTTTATTGAGTCTATAAGTAATTTGACGTTTTGAAGAATTTGTTTCTTCTTCTAATTCTTTTAAAGTTATAATTGTACTGTTCAATAAAATGTTAAGCATCGATATAATTTTTTTATCCATATTCAACAAATCCCCATTTCTCGTAAAAATTCATTAAATCACCTCCCTTATGAATTTAGAATCTTAATGTTTCTATATATTTATAATATCTTTAAAAAGGTATCGTTTTCAATTTGATTTGAGTTTAACTTTTGTTTTGAATATGCTCAAAGATTGGATTATGTTTAAAAAATCCCAGCATTATGAGAATAGTGGTTCCAGACATTAGAAAAATATTTCAGAAGCATTTAATAAAATTTTAAGAAAAAATTAATAAATCTTAAATATCTTAAAAGTATAATTTAAGAAAAAGGGGAGGAGATTAGATGAAGAGGACTTTAGAGTTTATTATTAAAACCGCTATTGTTGTTATATGTATATTAATAATATTTTATTTGAAAAATCGATAGGAAAATGGACATATTAATAATGAAGAGCATTATAGTCCTTAAAAAAAGCGAATATTATTGCAAAGGGTAAAGCCTATTGATATACTGAAAATATAAGGCTTTTTAATAGAAGAAGGGGAATGAGGGAATGAAAAAAGAGAAAATTTTGGTTGTGGAAGATGAGAAAGAGATATCGGATTTAATTGAAATATATCTTGTTAATGATGGATATGAAGTATTAAAGGCTTATAACGGAGAGGAAGCATTAAATATATTAAAAAATGAAAGAGTTCACCTTATAGTTTTAGATATTATGATGCCGGGAATGGATGGATTGGAAGTATGCAGAAGAGTAAGGGAAAATAACAATATTCCCATACTTATGCTAAGTGCAAAGTCTGAAGATATGGATAAGATATTGGGACTTACCACAGGGGCTGACGACTATCTTACGAAACCTTTTAATCCCCTTGAACTTCTTGCTCGGGTTAAGTCCCAATTAAGAAGGTATATATATTTAAATCCTAACAGTGAGATAAATGATGATAATGATATAAATATAAAAGGGCTTACAATTAATAAAAAGACTCATGAAGTGACAGTATATGGTAGAAAAGTAGATCTTACTCCCATTGAATTTGACATTCTTGCCCTTTTATCTCAAAATCCGGGAAGAGTTTTTAGCGGAGAGGAAATATTCAAAGAAATATGGAAAGAAAAGTATTTTGAAGGGAACAATACTGTTATGGTACATATAAGAAAAATTAGGGAAAAGATTGAAGATAATCCAAGGCAACCTCAGTTTATAAAAACGGTATGGGGGGTAGGATATAAAATTGAAAACTAAATTTTTTAAGAGTATCCGTTGGAGGATAATATTTCTTTTTTTCGCGAGTGTCATTACCGCTGTTTTTTGTGTATTGTTTTTACTCCTGATAGCTTATAACCTTCCGAGATCCCTTCTCCTAAGACAAACCTTAAGTGTTATGAAATATAGTGTGGGAGTTACTCCCGTTGTAATTTTTGTCGGTACGATACTATTTGTTTTTTTCTTTTTTATCTATATGCAGAGAATGGTTAAATATATTGAAGAAATTAACAGAGAAATTAAAGTTATTTCTCAGGGGCAACTTGAATCTCATATTCCCGTTAAATCCGATGATGAACTGGGGGAATTAGCGAAAAGCATTAATTTAATGGCTTCTCAGCTAAAAAATTCTATTGAGGAAGAAAGAAATGCGGAGAAAACCAAAAATGAATTGATTACAAGCGTGTCCCATGATTTACGGACTCCTCTTACGTCAATATTAGGATATCTGGGACTGATATCTAATGATGATTATAAAGATGAAATAACTATGAGGTATTATGTTGATATTGCTTATAATAAAGGAAAAGATTTGAAAAAAATGATAGATGAGCTCTTTGAGTTTACAAAGTTAAATTATGGAGGGCTTAAAGTTGACTTAAAAAAGATTAATTTAGGTGAATTATTAGAGCAGTTGGCGGAAGAGTTTGTTCCGATTTTTAAAGATGCGGGAATGAAATATAGATTGGATATTCCTGAAAAGAAGGTATTTATATTGGCAGATGGCCCTCTTTTAGTGAGAGTATTTGAAAATTTGCTCATTAACGCTGTGAGATATGGAAAAGAAGGAAAATATGTAGATATAAACCTTCGCCGAAACGGAGATGAAGCCATAGTCGATATAGTAAATTATGGAGAAATTATTTCCCAGAGGGATCTTCCATATATATTTGATAGATTTTACAGAGTTGAAAAATCCCGTTCTCAAAAAACAGGAGGAACGGGACTCGGACTGTCCATTTCCAAAAGCATAGTAGAACTTCATCATGGAAGCATTAAAGCTTTCAGCGGAGAGGACAAGACTACTTTTGAAGTAGCATTAAAATGTGAAAATTCATAGTTTGGTATGAAATAAAACATCTCTATTGCAGAATAGAATATTATGGAGATGTTTTTTTATTATTGTTAATACTTATATTTCTATGTTATAATTTAGTGGACTTTATAGATAATGTGGAGATGAGCATTATGGATTTTCTGAAGAAGTACATAAGAATATATTGGAAAAAATATATAATAGTATTGATATTTCTTACTTTAGAGGCTATCTGTGATCTTCTTCAGCCGACTATTATGTCTAAAATTATTGATAATGGAGTGGCAGCTAAGAACTTGAACTATGTATTTCATATGGGAGGAATAATGCTCTTAGTAACAGTCATAGGAGCGGTTAATGCTGCTACGAGGAATATTATATCAAGTAGAGTATCCCAAAAATTTGGTACTGAGCTTAGAGGGGATTTATTCAAAAAAGTTCAGAGCTTTTCCTTTGATAATATCAATAAATTTCAAGGGGCGACTCTTATTACAAGGTTAACTAATGATGTAACCCAAGTTCAAAATTTTGCTCACGGAATGATGAGGATATTTGTAAAAGCGCCTATTCTCTGTATAGGAAGCCTTATAATGGCAGTACTTCTTAATCCCCCGATGGCTTTAATTCTTATAGGAGTAATCCCTGTTATCTTTTTTATAATATATCTTAATGTAAGAATAAGTTATCCGTTTTTTGTTAAAATACAAATTGCGTTAGATAAATTAAATGAAGTTATGCGTGAGTACCTGTCGGGAGTCAGGGTAGTAAAGGCATTTAACAGATTTGCTTATGAATTGGATGAATTTAAAATATCCAATGATAATTTAACCAATGCTTCAATTACAGGGATGAAAGTAGTTTCCATATTCAATCCTATAATAACATTAGTTATAAATTTAGGAATAGTTGTTATTCTTTGGATGGGAGGCATCAAAGTTAACAACGGTTCAATGCAGGTAGGAAAGATAATAGCATTTATTAATTATATGACTCAAATTCTTTTTTCTTTGGTGATGATGTCCCATGTATTTACTATGTTCATAAGAGCAAAGGCTTCAGCAGAGCGTATAGGAGAAGTTTTTGACCAAGAAAATAGTTTAAGGGAAATCGACTCTCCTGCAGATGTTAAAAACATAAAAGGAAAAATTGAATTTAAAAACGTGGATTTTACTTACAGCGGAAGCTTAAATCCTGTTTTAAAAAATATCAGCTTTGTCTGTAATCCGGGTGAGATGTTGGCAATAGTCGGTTCTACCGGCTCAGGAAAGACGAGTTTGATTAATTTAATTCCCCGGTTCTATGACGTTACTTCTGGAGAATTAAAAATAGACGAAATAAATGTGAATATGATGAATTTAAAGGAACTGAGAGATATTATAGCTATTGTTCCTCAGAAAACAATGCTTTTTTCAGGAAACATATTAGAAAATATTAAATGGGGAAATGAAAATGCCTCTGTCGAAGAGGTACAAGATGCTGCTAAAATTGCTCAAGCTCATGAATTTATAATGTCCTTTCCTGAAAAGTATACTACTCAATTGGGGCAAGGGGGAGTTAATCTTTCGGGAGGCCAGAAACAGAGAATTTCTCTTGCCAGAGCTCTTCTCAAAAAGCCTAAAATTCTTATCTTAGATGATTCAACAAGTGCGGTAGATATGACTACAGAAGGGAAAATAAGAAGAGGATTAAAATTATATTTGAAGAATACAACTTGTATATTTATTGCTCAACGCATTACTACAATTAGGGAAGCCAACAGAATAATTGTCCTTGATAATGGTATGATATCGGCAATTGGAACTCATGAGGAATTAATGAAAAATTCGGATATATATAAGGACATATATTACTCCCAGATGGGAAGGGAGGATGCAGAATATGGAAAATAAGAATTCCGAGAAGATAGTACAAAATATCGGTCTTTCAGGAAGAGGACACAGAGGGCCGAGAAATATGGCTCCAATTGAAAAACCGAAGAATTTTAGTGAGACTATAAAGAGATTATGGGGATATTTTAAAGGGGAAAAGAGACTCTTGACATTTGTATTCTTATTGGTAGGTATAGATGTTGGAGTTGGACTTTTGGCACCATACCTTATAGGAAAAGCCATAGATAATATTTCTCCCGGAATTCATGCCGTTGATTTTAGGAATCTACGCATTATTGCCTTAGTACTTATATCAGTATATATTACCGACGGTGTTGTTATTTTTTTTCAAGGCTGGATAGTGGCAGGCGTTTCTCAAAGAATAGTTTCGGGTATGAGAAAGGTGCTGTTTGGAAAGCTTCAAAAATTACCGTTGTTTTATTTCGATACTCACAGTAATGGTGAGATAATGAGTAGGCTTACCAATGATATTGATAATATAAGTACTACCATATCCCAATCGACTATTCAACTGATGTCTGGCGTTCTAAACATATTAGGCGCTCTTATAATGATGATTGTACTAAGTCCTTTACTTACAGTAGCATCATTAGTTACAGTACCTTTAGTCTTATTTCTGACACGGGGGATTGCTAAAAAAACTGAGATACTTTTTAAGGAACAACAAGATGTCCTGGGAAATTTAAATGGTCATATTGAAGAGTCCATATCGGGGATTCAGGTAATAAAATCCTTCAATAGAGAAGATAATATAATCAGATATTTTGAGAATATAAATACTCAATTATGTGAAGTGGGAACTAAAGCTCAAATATGGTCAGGATTTATTATGCCGATGATGAATGTAATCAACAATTTCGGTTTTGCGGTAGTTGCCGTATCGGGAGGAATTATGGCAGTAAAAAATATTATTACCGTAGGAATAATAGCAAGTTTTCTTAGTTATTCCAGACAGTTTTCAAGGCCTCTTAATGATTTGGCCAATATATTTAATACTCTTCAGTCGGCCGTGGCAGGAGCGGAAAGAGTTTTTGAGATACTTGACGAACAAGAGGAGATTGAAGACAGAGAGAATTCCCTGACGCTTCATGATGTAAAGGGAGATGTGGAGTTTAAAAACGTAAGTTTTGAATATAAAAAGGGAATCCCCGTACTTAAAAATATAAATTTTAAAGTGGAAAGGGGAAGTACAATTGCGCTGGTAGGTCCTACGGGAGCCGGGAAAACTACTATAGTCAATCTTCTTACAAGATTTTATGATGTAACGGAAGGTGAAATATTAATAGACGGAAAAGATATAAGGGATTATACCAGAGACAGCGTAAGAAGATGTTTTGGAATTGTACTCCAGGATACGTATCTTTTTTCAGGAACAATAAAGGATAATATTAAATATGGTAAAATAGATGCATCAGATGAAGAAATTAAAGAAGCGGCGATAATGGCTAATGCTCATCAATTTATAAATAGAATGCCTCAAGGGTATGACACCGTCCTGTTAGAAGGGGGAATTAATTTAAGCCAAGGAGAAAGACAGCTTATAGCTATAGCCAGGACAGTTTTGGCAAACCCGTCTATTCTGGTCTTAGATGAAGCTACTTCAAGTATTGACACGAGAACGGAGTTTAAAATTCAGGAAGCAATGCTTAAAATCATGAAGAATCGTACTACATTTATTATAGCTCACAGGCTTTCCACTATTAAAGGTGCAGACGTAATAATGGTTGTTGACGGAGGCCGAATTGTAGAAAGGGGAAGTCATGAAGAACTTATATCAAAAAAGGGAGAATACTACCGCTTATATCAAGGATAGCATAAAATATTTAAAAAGGAGATGATACAAATTAATATTAAAGCTAATATATATCAAACATTAAAGGGGTTAAAAGCAAGCCTTAAAAGATTTCCTGTTACTATAATTACATCTGTTGTTTTAGTAATACTTCTTATAGCTCTTGAAGAAAGCAGATCTTATTGGCAGAAGGAAGAACTGGAAAATCTTACACAAATAATAATGGTTATAGCTTTAGGGCTTCCTCTTTTTACATCTATGAAATTCTTTTTAGAAAAGAAGGGAAAATACAACGGGATTTTTCAAATAATTCTTTTTGCTTTGGTAGGAATATTTTTATTGTTATATTATTTCTTCCTGCTTAAAGATTTTAAAACGGTAAGCATATCAAGATATATAGGGATGAGTGTGTTTCTGTACGTCACGTTTTTATATATTCCCCGCCTCGGGAGAAGAGAAGATTATGAGTATTATATAATCAAAATATTTTCTTCATTTTTAATGACTCTTATTTACTCTTTTGTACTGTTTGCCGGAATTTCTCTGATACTTTTTTCCGTATCAAAATTGTTTTCCGTTAATATAGAGGGGAAAATATATTATTATGCATTTGTTATTATAGCAGGACTATTTTCCGTACCATATTTTCTTGCAAAAATTCCTTTAATAAGTTCTAAGTTTTCCGATGAGAAATATTCTAAAGGACTTAAAATACTTTTATTATATATAGTAATTCCTTTAATTCTTATATACACTTTAATATTATATGTATATTTTGGGAAGATAGTTTTAACCCAGCAGTGGCCTATAGGTTTGGTGTCGAATTTGGTTTTGTGGTATACTACTTTAAGCATAGGGGTTATATTTTTGATATATCCCTTAAAAGTTGATAACAACTGGGCAAAATATTTTATAAATTGGTTTCCTAAAATTATTCTTCCGATTCTTATAATGATGTTTGTTTCTATGGGAATAAGAGTGAGAGCTTATGGAATTACTGAAAACAGATATTATGTGTTGGTGCTGGGAATATGGGTATCGGCTATAATGCTGTATTTTATATTTGCAAAGGAGAAAAGAAATATTATAATTCCCGTTACTTTCTCCGTAATAGTTTTGAATTCTATTTTTGGGCCTTTAAGCGGTTTTTCCGTATCCAAATACAGTCAAAACCGAAGATTTGTTCACATATTGGAGAAAAACAATATGATTGAAGACGGAAATATCGTGAAATCACAAGGAAGTATTTCTGCGGATGACAGAGCCGAAATCAGCAGTATATTGGATTATTTTGAAGATAATCACAGCCTTGAGGATATAAAATACCTTCCGTCAGGCTTTGCTATGGGAGATATGAATGAAGTACTGGGATTTTCATATGTTAAAAAAGCTTCCGACGGAAGAGGCGAATATCTGTATTACAGCAGCTATGAAAACGAGGGAGCCATAGATGTAAAAGATTATGATTATTTTATGGATTCAAATTCTTTATACAGAAAATCCCTTGAGGTCGAAGGCATTCGGGCGGAATATGATATAAATTCCTTTGCATTTAGCCTTGTCAGAAACGGCAAAGTCATATACACTAAGGATTTAAACGAATACGGCCGGACAATATATGAAAACAATAAAAATACTGAGGGAAAATCCACCGATCCAGCCGAAATGACCTTTACGGATGAAAATGACGATTTTAAAATCAAATATATAATCAGGAGTTTATCGGGAAAACTTGAAGGAGATCCAGCAAAATTTCATTTACAAAACATGGAGATAAATATCCTGTTGAAGATTAAATAAGATTATTTAATGGATATTCAAGTATTTTATTAATTTTAATAATTGACAGTATTTAAATTTTATGATATTTTAAATTTATATTAAAGAAAGGAGTGGTGTCTTATGATGATGAGAATATATTTTAATTTTAATAACACTGCTCTTGGGATGTTGATTTAATTTCATATAAAATGATTTTTATTACTCCCTGGGGCAGGATATAATTTTTTATGCTGTTTCACAGGGTATTTTTATGCCCAAAATAATAACTGGGGGTAATAAATTGAATAACAATTTGTTTGAATTAGGATTGAATGAAGAAATAATTGAAGAATTTAAACAGTATTATAAGGATGGATATATAGGAAGAGTTATCACAGAATATAAGGGAATGTATAAGGTTATAACCGAAAATGACATAATTTTATCACAGATATCGGGGAAAATTTCTTTTGAAGCTGTGGATAGGAATGATTATCCGGCAGTGGGAGATTGGGTGGTATTGGACAGAGATAGATCGGACAGAGGAAATGCGGCCATTCATGGAATACTTCAAAGAAAAAGTAAACTTTCCAGGAAAGTTGCCGGAACCGATATAGATGAACAGATTATCGCTTCGAATATAGATATAATATTTATCTGCATGTCATTGAATCAGGATTTTAATTTAAGAAAGCTTGAAAGATATATAAGCATTGCATGGAACAGCGGCGGAACTCCTGTGGTGGTTCTGACCAAATCCGATTTGTGCGAAGATATTTCGGAGAAACTTACGGAAGTTGAAAAAGTAGCCATCGGAATAGATATAATACATGTCAGTTCATTAACATATGAAGGTCTGGAAGAGTTGAAGAAATATTTAACTTTTGGGAAAACCGTAGTATTTATAGGTTCTTCCGGAGTGGGAAAATCAAGTCTCATTAATTTATTGTTAGGCCAAGACAGATTAAAAACAAACGAAATAAGGGAGTCTGATGATAGAGGAAAGCATACTACTACTCATAGGGAGCTTATTCTTCTTCCGGAAGGAGGAGTTGTTATAGACACTCCGGGAATGAGAGAAATACAGCTTTTAGATGAAGAAGAAAGTATTGAAGATGCCTTTTCCGATATAACGGAAATATCCAAACACTGTAGGTTTTCCGATTGTAAGCATGATAAGGAGCCGGGTTGTGCAGTTGTAAAAGCTATAGAAGAAGGGGTTATTTCTAAGTCAAGACTTGACAACTATAACAAATTAAAAAAAGAAGCAGAATTCATTAAAAGAAAAATGGACAGAAAAGCCGAATTAAAATATAAGAAGGAAATAATCAGAAGGAATAAAAAGATAAGAAATAATAATAAAATTTAAGGGGACAATTTTTTAGATATAAGGATATTAACATTCAGAAATAAAGCTATAGATAATTTGATAAGGGAGATTTTAATATGGCTTTAAAAGCCGAGATAATAAAAAAAGAGCAATATAAAATTAGTAAATGGTCAGGAGGAACTACTACTCAATTAGCTATTTATCCCAAGGAAGCTAAATATGAGGAAAGAGATTTTAAATGGAGGTTAAGCTCGGCAGAGGTAAATATAGAAGAATCTACCTTTACCAAACTTCCTGAAATTCATAGAATTATAATGATAATTGAAGGAAAGCTGAAGTTAGAACATTTAGGACATCATAGTTGTATTCTCTATCCTTTTCAGCAGGATTCTTTTGAAGGAGATTGGGAAACAAAAAGTTGGGGAAAGGTAAGAGATTTTAACTTAATGTTTACTGATGAATGTAAGGGAAAGTTAGATTCAGCTCATATTAATAAGAATCAAGATTATTTTTGTTTATTTCCTCTAAAAGATAAAAAGTTTTTTCAATATACTAAGGCAGTATATTGTGTATGGGGTAAGATAAATATTAAAGTTTCGGAAGAAGAAAATTATATTCTCGAATCGGGAGATACAATATTATTGAATATTAAAGATAAGGAGAACATGAGTATTGCAATTATCGGAAAAGAAGATTCGGATATTATACTTATGGATATATTGGTATATAAATAATAGTTCAATGATAAATACAACTATTTTATAATTTTTTGTTTATAGTAAAGAATGGAAGGAATATATTAGAAGTAATAAATGAAGAATGGATAGACTGTTTTTTATATTATTTACATTGTGAATATATTCTGATATAATTTTTAATTAAGCAGTATTATTTTGGGAGGTGAAATTAATCAAATGGATGACAACCCTGACAGTTGTTTGTGTCGGATAGTAAAAAGCAGAAAAAGGCAGACATTTTTTAAACAGAGACAATAAATTCCTTGAATTAAAATAGAAAATCGAGGGAGTTTTTGTCTTTTTTGTTTTATTTAAATTTTTGAGGAGGTTGAATTTGTTTGTTTACTCAAATTGTGTTTTTATTTATACTAATTTTATTTAATGCCTTTTTTGCTGCTTCAGAGATTGCGGTACTATCTTTAAATAATAATAAAATAAGGATTATGGCTGAGAATGGAGATAAAAAAGCTATCCTTATTAATAATTTTATAAAAGATCCTGAGAAATTTCTTGCTACTATTCAAATAGGCATAACTTTGGCAAACCTTTTATCAAGTGCATTTGCAGCGGACACTTTCGCTGATAAACTTGCTATTGCTGTAGAAAGAACTGGTTTGCCTATACCTTCAGCCGTATTAAAGCCAATGGCGGTTATTGTTATTACAATAATTTTATCATATTTTACTTTAGTCATAGGTGAATTAGTTCCTAAAAAATTTGCTTTGCAAAAACCGGAGAAGATATCAAGATTTGCTGTAGGACCTTTAACTGTTCTATCATTTATAGCATTTCCTTTCGTGAAATTTCTAAGTTTTTCTACCAATACTTTTATAAAGATTTTAGGCGGAGATCCTAATGCTGCTGAAGATAATATAACTGAGGAAGAAATTAGAATGATGGTAGATGAAGGAGAAGAAAGTGGAGCCATCCAAGAAGATGAAAGAGAAGTCATAAATAATATTTTTGATTTCGATGATAAATTCGTTTCTGATGTCATGACTCACAGAATGGATGTATTAGCCGTACCTATCGATTCGGAGCTGGATAAAATAGTAGATTTAATAACTGAAGAAGGTTTTTCACGAATACCTGTTTATGAGGAATCTATTGATGATATTGTGGGAGTTCTTCATGCTAAAGATTTAATGAAATTAGTTAAAGAAGACATTCACAAGGATTTTGATGTAAAAGATATAATGAGAGAACCATACTTTGTCCCTGAGTTTAAAAATGTAAGTGCGTTATTCAAGGAGTTAAGGCAAAACAAAGTTCATATGGCTATCGTTATTGATGAATATGGCGGTACTTCGGGAATAGTGACTATGGAAGATTTATTGGAGGAAATTGTGGGAAGCATTTTAGATGAATATGACGAAGAGGAGAAAGTCGAATATGAGAAATTAGATGAAAATACTTATATGTTTGATGGAACTATAAGTTTGGATAAAGTTGAAGATATAATGAATATAAAGTTGCCTACCGAGAAGTATGAAACATTGAGTGGATATATTATCGGGCAAATAGGGAAGATTCCATCTTTTGAGGATAAAACGGCCATAGAGCTGGATAATATTGTATTTAAAGTAGAAGAGGTAGAAGAAAGGAGAATTTCAAAGATTAAATCCTGCAGAATTTAGAAGGTATGTTTAATTTCACGCTCTTACATTATCGTAGCTTTTGTGATAGAATTGTACAAAGATTTATTTTAATAAGAAGGAAGGTTATTATATGGAAAAGCATATACCAACAAGGCAGGAAGCTTTTGAATTATTAAAAGAATATAACAAGGGGGAGAGTTTAATACATCATGGACTGGCAGTCGAAGCCGTAATGGTTCATTTTGCAGAGCTATTTGGTGAAGATAAAAATAAATGGGGAATTATAGGATTGGTTCATGATTTGGATTATGAGATGTACCCTGATAAGCATTGTATAAAGGTTAAAGAAATATTGACTGAAAGAAATTGGCCCGAAGATTATATTAGAGCAATACAAAGCCATGGCTGGGATATCTGCGTTGATATAAAACCCGAAGAAAGGATGGAAAAAGTATTATATACCATAGATGAATTAACTGGTTTGATAACGGCTACGGCCCTTTTAAGACCAAGTAAGAGTGTTATGGATTTAGAAGTAAAATCGGTAAAGAAAAAATGGAAGCAAAAGAGTTTTGCTGCAGGAGTTGACAGAGAGACAATAAAAAGAGGAGCAGAACTTCTTGGTATGGATTTAGATTTTATGATAGAAGAAACAATTAAAGGGATGAGAGATGTTGCCGGAGAAATAAACTTAAAAGGTTCAATTGAGGAATGAATTAAGGAAAACACGATTTTCATCTGAATTATAAAAAAGGTGGATTTTCTATAATTGTAGAAAATTCACCTTTTTATAATTAGATAACCATGCTAATAGTTAATATATTCACCTATCTGTTTTTAATACGATTAATGCTATATTAATTAAATTTTCTAATAGTAGTAATTAACAATGCTCAGTTGCCAAAACAGTTAATACTCCATTAGTAACATTAAACGTTCCAACAACTGCTGCTAACAATGAAGATCCTTCTACAGATACTCTATATGTGCAGCAATCACTGCCGCAAAAATCACCGTCACATACTTCAAAGTTTACTGGTATAGTACTTCCTATAGCTACTGCAACTCCTTGGAATAAGTCGAAGGTATAAATTTCTGTTTCCGGAACGTTTCCACATCGTTTAAATACTCTGAAAGTTAGAGTGAAACCAAGAGCAATTGCTGTTCCAAAACTAACCAGTGCTGAAAAGCTTAATTTTACTTTTGGTTTATCAAAACACTCTAAATCTATAGAAACGGTACCCAAAGTTTTGGGAACAGGTGTAGAATCTAAAATATTTATTATTGGTATAGAAGTTGCACCTGATACGTTTGCACAATTAAATGTTGTTTGATGAGGTTCTTGACATTTAC
>ENA-UOOK01002540-UOOK01002540.1-fermentation-metagenome-genome-assembly--contig:-NODE-2540-length-22244-cov-3.977061_pt1 | contig 22244 bp, 27 predicted proteins | sample MGYA00245777_ERZ724023 | MGnify/ENA primary metagenome ERZ724023 (study PRJEB28704, sample SAMN03018312) | fermentation metagenome | biome: anthropogenic terrestrial biome; feature: soil; material...
CCGCCGTTAAGGCGTTTTCCGGTGCTGCTCTTGCAAAGACGCTGGAGCGTCTTAAGGGTGCCCGCATCTCTGTCCCGATTCTGACTTCCGGCGCCTGTATCGGCGGGGAACAGGAGGAGCATTCCGCTTTCAGCGAAATTGCCGCGTATATGGATCTGGCAGGCAGCCTGGGAACTTCTTTTGTCCGGGTGATGGTCAGTGCAAAACCGCAGCAGGAACCGTGTGATCTGGCGCTTGCCGCCCACCGAGATCTACACTCTTTCCCTACACGACGCTCTTCCGATCTGCGAACAGACCGGAGTGACGCCTCTTTTGGAAACCAACGGCTTTTTCTGCGATACGGCCGGGCTTCGGAAGTTTATGGACCGCATCCCGTCTGAAAATAAAGGCGTTTTATGGGATGTACATCATCCTTACCGTTTTCATGGGGAAAAGCCGGAACAGACGGCCTCCAATCTGGAGGGGCTGATCCGCCACGTTCATCTGAAGGATTCCGTCCTGCAGGACGGAAAAGTGTCCTATCGGATGATGGGCAGCGGCGACATCCCGGTTTCGGAGGCTTTGTCCAGCCTGAAGAAGATGGGCTATGACGGGCATCTTTCGCTGGAGTGGGTGAAACGCTGGTACCCCGAGCTGCAGGAGGCCGGCATTGTTTTTGCCCATTACGTAAACTATATGAACAGCCGGATGAAACAGCTGTAATGAAAAAATCCATCCCGCAAAACGGATGGATTTTTTTGAGGTAAACCGCAGAGGAGAAGTCGATTATGGTTTCGGTAATTATTGCGGCGGCGGGAAGCGCCGTCAGAATGGGCGGCATCAAAAAACAGCTGCTGGAAATCGACCGGTGTCCGATTCTGGTAAGAAGCGTTCTGGCTTTTTGCTCCGAGGAGGATATTGACGAAATCGTGGTCGTAGTGAAAAAAGAGGATTTGGAAGAATACAGAAAGCTGTTGGAGTCCTACGCGATGGAAAAGCCCTGTAAGGTAGTGGCCGGCGGAGACACCCGGCAGAGCTCTGTCCTGGCGGGTGTCCTGGCCGTCGACCCAAAGGCTACTTATCTTTGCATCCATGACGGGGCCAGGCCCTTTGTAGATGCGAGGGAGATACGGGCGGTGCTGTTTGACGGAGTCCGCTACGGCGCCGCCACGCTGGGTGTTAAGGTAAAGGATACCGTCAAGCAGGCGGACGCGGCAGGTTTTGTTGTCGCGACACCTGACCGGGATACGCTGTATCAGATTCAGACGCCCCAGGTGTTCCGGAAGGATCTGTATCTGGCGGCGGTCAAGACCGCCGCAAAGGATTACTCCGACGACTGCCAGCTGGTGGAAGCCGTGGGCCACCGGGTCTTTATCACGCCCGGCAGCTACGACAATATCAAAATCACCACGCCGGAGGACATGCTGCTGGCCTATATGATCGACGATAAGCGGAAAGGGAGGCCCGGTTATGAGGATCGGACACGGATATGACGTACACCGTTTCTGCAGGGGGCGGCCGCTGATTCTGGGCGGGGTGACAGTCCCTTATGAGCAGGGACTTCTGGGGCATTCCGACGCCGACGTGCTGGCCCACGCGGTGGCGGACGCTTTACTGGGCGCCGCAGGCCTGGGTGATATCGGCCGGCATTTCCCTGATACCGACGACACTTATAAGGGCGCCGACAGCATGCTGCTTTTGGGCCGGGTGGTGGAAATGCTTCATAATAAAGGTTTTTCGGTGCATAATATTGACGCGACGGTGATTGCCCAGCGTCCGAAGCTTAAGGATTATATTCCGCAGATGACACGGAATATTGCAGATGTCTGCGGAGTTTTACCCGGATATGTCAACGTAAAGGCCACCACAGAGGAAGGCCTGGGGTTTACCGGAGAGCTTCTGGGAATTTCTTCTCATGCCGTTTGCCTGATAAATGAAAATAATCTGTAAAAATTTCTAAAATCCCTAGGAAAATTTACGATTATATGCTATACTGGATCCAGTTAGACGTTGAAAACTACATAATATGGTTTTCATTTTTACATGAGAGGGGACTCCGCGATGAATAATGCATTGGATTATGTGATTCTGACTGATTCCACCTGTGATTTGACTAAGGATCAGATACGGGATTTAGAGCTGGATGTGATTCAGCTTTCGTTTACTTTAAATGGAAATACCTATAAGGGGCAGGAAGTCGCTGATTTAGATACCAAAGAATTTTACAATGCGGTAAGAAACGGCTCCATGCCGAAAACAGCTCAGGTCAACCCCGAAGATGCGGAGAAATTTTTGGAAAAGTATCTGAAAAACGGCCAGAACATTCTATATATTGCTTTTTCCTCAGCTTTAAGCGGCACTTATAACAGCGTGAAAATTGCTGCTGAGGAATTAAGCCCTAAATATGAGGCTCAGGCGATTGTGATCGACAGCCTCAGCGCTTCTATGGGGGAAGGGCTCATGATTTATTATGCCGTTCAGATGAAAAGGCAGGGCAAATCCATTGACGAATTGGCTGCATGGATTGAAGAAAACAAGCTTCACTTCTGCCATATGTTTACGGTGGACGATCTGCACCATCTGCACCGGGGCGGTAGGGTCTCCAAAGCTTCCGCTGTTTTTGGGACCATGCTGGGAGTAAAGCCCGTGCTGCATGTGGATGACGAAGGCCGGCTGATACCGGTATCCAAGGTGCGGGGAAGGAAGCAGTCCCTGACCGCTTTGGTGGACGCAATGGAAAAGAAAATCCCGGGATACCAGAACGAAGTGGTTTTTATCAGCCACGGCGATTCGGAGGAGGACGCCCGCTTTGTAGGGGATTTGGTCAAGCAGCGGTTTGGCATTAAAAACGTTTTTTACGGAGTGGTCGGGCCGGTCATCGGCTCCCATTCCGGCCCCGGCACCATCGCGCTGTTTTTTAGGGGCAGCAAGCGGTAAGAAAAATGCAGGATAAAAGAAGGTACGATGTTTTGCATCGTACCTTCTTCTCATTGATTGAGCCGGGATTTCAGATCGTTGAGGGATTTGCTCTGAGGGGCGACGCTTGCTTCCCGGTTGAGATTTTTAGTTTCCAGCAGCTCTTTGCGGACGACAGGGATTTCCCTGGGGGCATTGATGCAGATTTTTACTTTATCTCCCGAGATTTCCGAGACAAAAATTTCTATGTTGTTATTGATAATAATGGACTCGGTTAGTTTTCTGCTGATTACAAGCATATGTTTTCCCCCTTGCCGGCGGAAAACAGGGGATAACGCACCTGATATTTGCTGTTTTCAATAATGATTTGCCTGGCCTGCCGGCTTGCCGGGTTAATGGCGATGGGACTTTTTAAGTTGACTACGCTATTCCGGTAATCCTCCGTTACCACGGCAATCACGAGGTATTTCAGCTCCTCCGCTTTTTGAACGCCAAGCTCCTTTAAATCAGAGAAGCTTACAATGGGCCGGTAATCTCCGAAAATGGAGGCGGGGTCCATAACGATAAAGGAGGGGACCTTTCCGGCGGCAGGATGCAGGCACATCAGGCTGCCGTGTTCGTCCAGATTGATCAGGACATATTCCAGAATATTTTCGAAGCCATACAAGCCTGAATTAAAATGGAGGATATCCTGCGGCTCAAATTCAAATTTTCCAAAATCCGCTGTTTCTATTATCATATTTATGACCATCCTTTCGCACAGGCCGGGATGCTATGACCGGATTTGTGTAAAGCGAACAGGGTTCGCTTTACACAAATCCGCGCCTCTCTTTCTAAAACGGCAGAGATACGGACACGCGCCGGAAAACAAGGCAAAATGGACCTGATAAAAACCAGGTCCATTTTTTATGCTGAAATATCAAACGAGTTTGGCTCATGCTTGGGATCCGCGCTGGGCGGTACATACAGCGGGCGCCCGATATAGGTGATCTCCGTTTTCGGCATCTGCTTGATATAGTACTCCACGTTCCCGGGAATGTACTCCATCTGCGGGCGGTTGGTACGCCAGTCAAATACCAGTTTATCCATTTCATACTGCATGGATAAGCTCCCCTTTTCCCAGCTGATATCCGCCGGGACCGAAGGGGTAAAAGCGATCGCCATTTCAATGTTGGACTGCAATTGCTGCTGTGACATTTGTTCGACAACGTTTTGACCAGGTAAGCTCTGCATAAGCATTGTCCCTTCCTGCGCAGCGTTTCCGATAGCCTGTAAGGCTGTCTGGTAGCCGTTCCGCGCATATCGCTGAACCATTTGCGTATTGGTCAAAAAACCCATGCTGGCCCTCATGTTGACGGTATCTATTCTCATTTGAGCGGGCTGATTGTTTACGGTAAATGAGCCTCTGTCTCTCTTGATTTCCACAGAAGCATCTTCGGTTTTCATTTCATACCTGGCATGATTGATTTTTAACTCATACGCTAAGGGTACATTCTGAATTTGCAGAAGCTGCTCCATAACTCAGTTCACCTCCTTGTCCGAATGATTGTATTTAAAAACAGTGCGGCAAATTAGTCCATAAAATCCAGGAAAGAATACTGAAGCAGGTTTTTCCCGGCCTGCAGGGCAGCTTTATAGCTGTAAGCGGCGGTGCTGTAATTTTCGATGGCGTCCAGCGTGTCGATGTATTCGACATTAGCCCTTTGATTTGCCAGATTATCGCCCTGAGTGGTCAGGCTGGCAGTGGTATATTCTACAAATTTGGTTTTGGCTCCGATTTCTGTCATGGAGGTAAGAACCTTGCTGCTTTGTGTATCGAAGGCATCCAGATAGGGCTGAATCTTATCCATGGAAAAGTCGGCGGCGGTCAGCTGGCTGGCGATATCACCCATCAGAACATAGAGGTTATTGGGAATTCCGCCGTTGCTTACGCCGTAACCCAAAAAGGAAATGCCCGGAATGGCGGTGTTAAAAGCGCTTTGCTTGTTTATTTCATTTGCGCTGCTGACATCTAGTCCCAAGCCGATATCCACATAAACGGCTTCGTTCGCCAGTGCGTCCATGTCTGCGACCGGAGTGCCTGCGGCAATGGGGTCAGCGCCGCCGTTTATTTCCACCCGGCGGGCGGAAATAATACCGGAAGCGTCTCCGCCGATGCTGATGGCAGTTTTATCAACGGAGCCGCCCATAGCGCTGTAATCCAGCCCCTGCAGGGCTGCTTCCAGATCCCCTTTGGTATTTGTGCCGCCGGAAATATCCAGATTGACCGTTATGGTTTTGGACTGGGTGTCTACCGTACTGGGAGCGGTGCTGTCGTTAATAATCAGCGAATAGCCGTTAAAAGCAGTGCCGTTTGCAGCGCCGAAATCAACAGTGGAGTTATTGACGTTGCAGGATGCGCCCTTTCCATCGGATCCGGCGTATTTTAAGGTAACCACGTTGATTCCCCGGTAAAGCACCGATCCGTCCGCCGCGACGGTAAAAGGAGCATCGGAGGAATTGCTGCCGCCGAACAGGTAATCGTCGCCGTATTTGGCGTTGGCGGTGGAAATCAGGGTCTCCCGCATCGCCAGAATTTTTGTTGCGATTACCTCCCTGTCTTCCGCCGAAGTGGTGCCGGTAACGCCCTTTAAATAATCGGTGCTGCTGATTTCAGACAACATGGTGTTTATGCTGGTAAGAGAGCTTTCAGCGGTATCCATCCGGCTCTGCACGTTTTTGACGTTAGCCTGATAGGTATCGTTTTTAGAGATCTGCTGGCGGTAGGAAAACAGCTTGGAATAGCCCATCGGGTTCTCCCCCGCCGTATAGAAGGCGCGGTAGTCGGTAGACTGCTGCGTGGCATAACTGTACTTGGAAAAAGCATTATTAAGATTCCGGTTGTACTGCCGGGAAATCATGTTCTGTGTCACTCTCACGTTGGAAATCCTCCTTTGAATTTAAGGCAGACGGCTTATCGTCCCACAATACCCATTCCGTTGATGATGGTGTCCAGCGCTTCGTCCAGCGTGGTCATCAGGCGGGAAGCGGCGGTCAGGGCATGATTGTAAGAAATCAGGTTGATTCCTTCATCGTCCAGGCTGACGGAAGAAACCGAAGCCCGCTGGGTATCAATATCGGTCAATACGGCGGTGTAGGTGTTGTATTCCCGGTTGATCTGGGAGTATTCCAGACCTGCGGTCGTGTTGATATTGGTTAAAAACTCCTGAAAGGTGCCGGTAAATAAAGGAGTTCCTCCGCCGGTGGCGAATTGATTATCCGTATCAAAAAGGGTAATCATATACAGCACGTTTTCATTTCCCACGCTGCCGTCCACTGTGGACTGTTTGGTGCAGGTGATGTAGGCGCTTGTGGAATTCTGCCATTTTTCCGAAATCTGGATGCTGGCAGCCGTAATATTCCCCCCGTCGCTCGACTCAAACAGAGGAAGATCATAGGGCGGCGTACTGTTCGTACTGTTGGCCGCATTAAAGGTATTGGCAAAATTGCTGGCCAGCGTGTCCAGCAGATTCTGATAATAGGGGATGCCGCGGGCTTCGGTACCGGAGCTTGCATATTCCCCCTGGCCGTTCAACATTTTCAGATAGCCGGCAATACCGCCGCCGGTCATCTGGCCGGTAATGTCGCCGGAGGAAAGCAGCAGTGAGCCGTCGTTGGAGGAAGCGATGGGATTTCCCTTGCTGTCCAGCAGAGAAACGGCATAGTCCCCATAAGTGCCGGAAACCCCGAGCTGATTATATTCGTCATTATCCACCAAAGTGAATTTTTCTCCGTTTTCGCCTTTTAGGTTGATGGAAAGCTCGTCAACCGATCTTCCGCCCCCGATATATACCGAGGCGGTGACGACCTCAACATTCACATATTCCGACAGAGAGTCGATCAGCAGGTTTCTCTGATCCTGAAGCTCCAGCGAAGAATTGCCGGCTATCTGATTGCTGCGGATCTGCTTATTGAGAGCCGCAATGCTTTTTAACAGATCGTTTACGGTAGGGACGGCATTTTGGGTAAAATCGTCGGCCGTCTGATCGTAAGCCGTCTGAAGCTGTTCGGAATAGCTGTTGAATATTTTCGTCAGCATCGAAGCGGAGGTTTTCAGGATCGCTTCGGCGGAGGAACTTCCCGGATTATCGGCCAGCGTATGAAGCTGCTCGATCATTTCCGAAAACTGGGTGTCAACGCCGTCGGACTGGATTTCGTTAAAAACATTCTGGATGTTATAAAGAGTTGCCAGCTGCACCGAAGCGTCGCCGCATTTTTCGTTCTGGGCGCGGTAGCGGATGTCCAGATAGGGATCGCGGAGCTGGGAAACCGAGGTGACCTCGGTTCCTTCGCCGACGGCGGGAGAACCGGAGGCATACCGCAAATGAAGGCTGGTAGGCGCAATGGACACCTGATCCACCCGCTGACGGGTATAACCCACCGTACCCGAATTCGTCATATTGTTACCCGTGACCTCCAGGCCGACCCTGGCGGCGGAAATTCCTCGTTTGGCTACTTCAAAGCCTGCAAATGTAGCGCTGCTCATAAGACCCTCCTTATACTTTTCGGGAAATAACGGTCTGCGTCATAGAATGCTGCGGCGTTTTGCCATAGGCTTCGGCCGGAGCTCCGGATTGTTTCTTAATCATATTTTCTATTCGGTGGAGACGAATCTCGACCAGATAGATGCTGCGAAGATTGATTTCCTTTAAATCAAGAATAACCGAGGACAAGCCGCGGAATAAGTCGGCTGCTTTGCCTCTGCTGCTTTCCGGCAGTTGGTCCAGCAGTTTCCGGAACGTGATTTTCTCATATCCGGCTTCTTTAAGCAGGTTTTCCCGTTTCTGCTCCAGGCCACGGGCCTTCAGCTTATATGCCTGCTCCTGGGAAGAGAAGGAATCCATCAGTTCCAGATTGTTGCTGACGATACTTTCGTATTTCTGCGTTTCCAGTTGCAGAAAATCCTTGTAAAAGGAAGCATAGTCCTCCAGAAACAGGAGGATTTCCCTGGCCAGAGTTTCTTCCATCATGAATAACCCGCCTTTCCGCATGAATTATCGTTTTAAAAAATACTGCGTACAATATTCCGGGCGATTCTATCCGGGTCAATCGCGTAAGAATGGCTCTGAATCTTCTGCGAAAGCTCGGAAAGAACGGCAGGATCAACTTCGGCCTCGGCTTCAATGCCAGATATAATTTGATTGCGCAGGCTTAAAAGGCTGACTTCGCCGCTTTTTTGGGAAGATTCAGAAGATATTTCAATTTTATCGCGAATTTCCATGTCATTTTTGGAATTATTTTCTAAAAACCCCGCTATTTTTCCCGGAAATCTGGAAGAAGTACTTTTTGTAAAATTGTTTATAGAATAGCGTTGTTGCTGATCATTTCCAAAAGAACCAGGATGAAAAATTCCGTTAATGCTCATACATTTCACCTCATACTTATTTATCGGATAACCTTAGCAAAAATTAATATTCATTATAAACAACTTACAATTATTTTTTCTTTATTTACTGGATAAGTTGCCGGAAAAATAATAAGGTTTTCTTTCTGAATCCAAGGTAAATATTTGGTCACATCTTTAAAATTTTTGTCAAAACAACTATAGAAATGTTGACTTTTGATGAATATTAAGATACAATGATATACAGTTATTGGCAGTCGAATTTTAAAGATTTAGGAGCCAATTTTTACAGTTTGATAGATAAAATACAACATATGGAAGTGATGGAATGGAATGGTTTTCCGGAGTGGGTCTCAGCCTGCTTCAAAAGAGCCTGGATGGTCTGTGGACCAGGGAACAGGCGATTTCGAACAATCTGGCGAATTATGAAACGCCAAATTACAAACGTCAGTACGTTTCTTTCGAGGAGGAGCTGATTCGCCAGGTGGAAGGGAACTCCGGCACCGGGCTTCAGACCGCCCGCGCTATTCAAAATAGTGAAATTTACCTGGGACAGTCTGAAAACGAAACGCAGCGGGAAGACGGCAATAGCGTCGACGTTACCTACGAAAATATTGAAATGGCCAGAACGCAGATAAATTATGATTATTCCTCCACGGTTTTGAACGATTATTTTTCCCGGCTGCGCACTGTGATTAACGGAAAATAGCGGAAAGGGTGATACGGCGTGTCTTTTTTAAGCTCTTTAAGTATCAGCGGCTCGGGGCTTACCGCCTCTCAGCTGAGGATGGACATTATTTCTGAAAATATTGCTAACGCTCAGACGACCCGTACCGAAGACGGCGGGCCGTACAGAAGAAAACTGGTGGTTCTCCAGTCAAGATCTGCCGGCTTCCAGGATGCGCTGAATACAAGGCTTTCTTCCTCCGGCTCGGTTGCCGATTCCATGGGCGTTGTGGTAGCTGATATCATTGAGGATGAAACGGATTTTACGCCGGTGTATAATCCGGAGCATCCTGATGCGGACGAGGACGGGTATGTCATGATGCCGAACGTCGATACTTCCGAGGAAGCGATCGATATGCTGGCGGCCTCAAGAGCGTACGATGCGAATCTTACGGCGTTTAACGCGATGAAAGCAATGGCGGTAAAGGCCCTGGAAATTGGCAGATAAAAGTTAACAGAGCATTTTTATGACAGAAACCGCGCCTTTCGGCAAAAGCCGAAGTGGCGTGGCTTCCTGGTATTCTGCAGGAAAGGAACGATCATTAAAGATGGAGATTTCAGCAATTTCGCAGCTTTCCCGTCTTTCCTCCTTGTTTGGGGACGGACAAAGTGCGGTTTCGGAGGCGACTGGGGAAAAGGCGCTGCCTTTTCAGTCGCTGTTTGAAGAAGCAATCGGCAATGTAAAGGATACTGATGCAGCTTTACAGGAGGAGATTTACAAGCTGGCTACCGGCCAGACCGATAATGTGCATGATGTGACCATTGCCTCCACGCAGGCGTCTTTATCCGTTGACCTCCTGATCCAGCTTCGCAACAGTGCGCTTGAGGCCTATAACCAGATTATGAATATCAGCTTGTAGCTTGCCTGGCTTTTCGGTAAAATGACGGCCGGACGTATTCTGATCAGGTGAGGTTGAGAGATGAACATTGCGGATAATAAATATTTGGCGCCTGTGGTCGCGTTTTGGCGCAAGCAGTCTAAAAAACGAAAAATCATATTTTTCAGCGTTTTGGGCGGCGTGGTTCTTCTTTCGGTGGCGGCAGCTCTCCTGCTGAACCGTCAGTCTTATGCGGTTTTGTACAGCGGGCTTGACGAAACCGAAGCGGCGGAGGTGATGCAGCTGCTTCAGGAAGCGGATACCGCTTATAAATACCAGAGCGGCGGCGTGATTCAGGTCCCCGAGGAAGAGGAAGCGGCTGTCCGGATGCAGCTGGCGGACGAAGGCTACCCCAAGTCTGCCTCCAACTATGACTTTTTTACCGAAAACGTAGACGTGATGACTACCGATTATGAAAAAAAGCTTTATAAGCTTTATCAGCTCCAGGAACGGCTGGCGACCGCGATCAAAACCATTTCCGGCATTAAGGACGCGATTGTGACCATTGCCATGCCGGAAACCTCCGGGTACGTGTGGGAAGCGGAGAATTCCGAGGAACCTACCGCCTCGGTCGTAGTAAAGCTTGCGGACGACGTTACGCTTTCCGAATCCCAGATCAAGGCCATCAAGCTGGTGGTTTCCACGAGCGTGCTGGGAATGGATATGGAAAAGGTCACGGTGGTGGATAACAACGGGAACGAGCTTTCCGAATCGGATGATCAGATGACCTATGTGGACATTAACCTTTTCAAGCTGGAAATTGAAAACCAGTTTCAAAAGCAGATTGAAGACAATGTCCTGAAGGTCATGGAGCCTTTGTTTGGCGAAAACAACGTGATGGTTTCCGCCAAAAGCAATATGAACCTGGATAAAAAAATTCAGGAGTACATCACTTATTTTCCGGTCAATGATGAAACCGATACCGGCATTATTTCCGAGCAGCAATCCGATTATGAAATCCAGGGAGAGGGCACCGTTTCCGGCGTGCCCGGCACGGAAACCAATTCCGATGTTTCCACTTACGCGAATGTGACGGTGGACGGCGACAATATTCTTGTTAAAGACTATAAAACCTACAAGTATCTGGTGAGCCAGCTTACCGAACAGGTGCAGCACGATACGGCCGATCTTACCGATCTGACTATCGCGGTAACGATCAACAAGGATGATATTCCTCAGAATCAGCTGGCGTCTTTAAAGCAGATTGCGGCCAACGCCGCAGGCGTCAATGAAAATAAAATTGCCATTTACAATGCCGCGTTCTTTGACCCTAACGCCAATCCCGAACCGGAATCCCCGGGGGAACAGGGCTTTAGCCTTACGCCTCAGCAGCTTCTTTATCTGGCTGTCGCCGGCGGCTCGCTGCTGCTCATTTTGATTGGCGTTCTGATCGTGATGGGCAGGCGCAGTAAAAAGAAGAAGGCCAAACTGCTTGCCGAACAGGCGCTTTTGGAGGCGACCCAGGCTCAGGAGCAGGAGGAACCGGTTCCTGAGTTTTCGGTAGAGCTGCAAAATATGAAGGATACCAAGGAACAGGCGCTGAAAAAAGGGATCCAGGATTTCTCTTCTCAGAATCCTGAAATTGTGGCCCAGCTTATCAAAACCTGGCTGAAAGGAGATGAGGATGCCCCATGACAGGCACCAAGCTTACTCCGGCTCAGAAAGCGGCCGCTGTAATCATCTCCCTGGGGGCGGAAACGGCGTCCAACGTATACAGGTATCTCAGAGAAGAGGAAGTTGAGCAGCTGACGCTGGAAATTTCCCGGCTGGAACAGCTTTCGTCTGAGGAAACCGACGACATCCTGACCAGCTTCTATCAGATCTGCCTGACCCAGAAAGTGATTACCGAGGGCGGTGTGGAATACGCCAAGGCGGTTTTGGAAAAGGCTTTCGGCGTCCAGACGGCGGCTTCCCTTTTGGAAAGGGTCACCAAGACTCTGAAATCCAAAGCTTTTGACTTTCTCCGCAAGGCCGATTCCAAAAACCTGATGGCGATGATTCAGAACGAGCATCCCCAGACCATTGCGCTGATCCTGTCTTATGCCCGGGCAGATCAGGCTTCCGCCGTCTTGTCGGAGTTGCCGAAGGATAAGCGGATCGACGTGGTGGAGCGGATTGCGAAAATGGACAGGACTTCGCCGGAGGTAGTGAAAATCATTGAACGCCATCTGGAATACAAGATGTCCTCCATTATGTCGATAGACTTCATGGAGATCGGCGGTATCAATTATGTGGCCGACGTCATGAATCATATCGACCGTTCCAACGAAAAGTTTATATTCGACGAGCTCAACAAACGCGACGCCAAGCTTTCCGACGAGATCCGAAAGAGGATGTTTGTATTCGAGGATATTGTTTTGCTGGATGATATGGCGATTCAGCGGTTTTTGCGGGATGTCAACTCCAAGGATCTGGTATTTGCCCTGAAGGGCGCCAATCAGGATGTCACCAATATCATTTTCAGAAATATGTCCAAGCGTATGGTGGAAACCGTGCAGTCCGATTTGGAGTTTGCCCATAACGTAAGACTCCGCGACGTGGAGGAGGCCCAGCAGCGCATTGTTGGGACTATCCGGCGTCTGGAGGAGGAAGGGGAACTGGTCATTTCTAAGGGCGGAAAGGATGATATTATTGCCTAATGTTATAAAGCAGGCTTATTACGCGGAGGCTATGGCAATTGACCTGACTCCCGTCATTGTGAAGGCCCCGCCCGGTCCGGTTCAAATCGTCGAGAAGCACGGTCTTGCCGCTGTGGATGGCGATCTGCCGGCCAGAGCCGATGCGCAGGCGGAGAAGATTCTGGCGGATGCCCGGAAAGAAGCGGAAGCCGTTCTTGAAAGAGCCCGTTTGCTTTCGGAGAAGGAATTTGATCTTCAGCAGAAAGCCGGGTATGACTACGGGTTTGATACCGGAGTCGGGGAAGGGCACACGCAGGGATACGCCAAAGGATATGAAGAAGGGCTTGTTGCAGGCAGGTCGGAAGCCCGGACCGCTTTTGAAGAGGAAACCGCGTCTGTTTCAAAAACTCTTGAAAAGATGATCGGCGATTTTGAGTGCCGGAAAAATGATCTGATAACCCAGTCGTTGGAGGATCTGCAGTTTTTGGCGGTGGCGATTGCCCGGAAGATTTTGAAGACCGAGCTTCTCCAGAATCCCGATGTTATACGGAAGATGGTCCTGTCGGCTCTGGAGGCCTACAAGAACCAGAAATGGATTCGAATCCAGGTTTGGCCGAAGGCCGCCGAGGCGCTTGAAGGTTATCTTCCCGAGCTGAACAGACTGTCAGAGGACGTAAAGATCCTTTCTTCCGACGACATGGAGCCGGGCGGCTGTGTGATCGAAACGCCGGTCGGTATGATGGATGCCGGGATTACCACGCAGCTTGATTTTGTGAAAGCCGTCTTTCAGCAGGCCCTGCAGGAGCAGGGTGCCTGAAGCGCTTTAGTTTTTTTGTAAAGTTGGATGCCGCATGATGTTTCAGAAACAGCTTAATATTCTGTCCGAAATCAATCCCGTCCGATGTATGGGGAAGGTAAAAAGCATGATCGGCATGATGGTGGAGGTCGTGGGGATTACCGCGAAGATCGGGGAAATCTGCCGCATCAAAACCTCCGACAATGCCGAGATCCTTGCGGAGGCAGTCGGCTTCCGGGATGAAAGCATTTTACTGATGGCTTATGACGACGTCAGAGGCATCGGCCCCGGCAGCCTGGTGCAGGCTACCCGTGAAAAGCTGCGGGTTCCCGTGGGGGACTTTCTCAAGGGCCGCACCATTGATGCGGTAGGGAAGCCCATTGATGGCCTGGGGGATTTTCCGCCCTCCGCCTGCTATCAAATCGAGTCGCCTTATATTAATCCCTTGGGCCGCCCCCGCATTTCCGAACCGATGTCCTATGGCATCAAAGCCATTGACGGGATGCTGACCATCGGCAAGGGGCAGAGGATGGGCATTTTTGCCGGAAGCGGCGTCGGAAAAAGCACGCTTATGGGTATGATTGCCCGTAATGTCAAGTCCGATATTAACGTAATCGCCCTGGTTGGCGAGCGCGGACGTGAAGTCAAGGAGTTCATGGAAAAAGATCTGGGGCCGGAGGGCCTTGCCAGGTCGGTGCTGGTGGTTGCCACCTCCGATCAGCCCGCGATGTTCCGGGTAAAATGCGCGATTGTCGCCACCGCGGTTGCCGAGTATTTCCGTGATCAGGGTAAGGATGTTCTTCTGATGATGGATTCTCTTACCCGTTTTGCCATGGCCCAGAGAGAAATCGGGCTGGCTACCGGTGAACATCCTATCGCCCGGGGCTATACCCCTTCTATTTATACCGAGCTTCCCAAGCTTTTGGAACGAAGCGGTAACTTTGAAACCGGCTCCATCACGGGAATCTATACGGTTCTGGTGGAGGGCGACGATACCAATGAGCCGATTTCCGATACGGTCCGGGGCATTTTGGACGGACATATTGTTTTATCCCGCACTCTTGCTCATCGCAACCATTATCCGGCCATTGATGTAAATGCCAGCATTTCCCGTCTGATGAACGACATCGTCAGTAAGGAGCATCTGGATTTGGCCGGGCGGATACGCAACCTGATTTCTACCTACAACCAAAGCTATGACCTGATTTCCATCGGCGCTTATAAGCCAGGATCCAACCCAAAGCTGGATGAGGCAATCCGTAAAATTGACGGAATAAACCAATTTCTGACCCAGAAGGTGAACGAGAGCTTCGATTTTGAGGAAATAATTTCTCTGATGAAAAAGCTGAGCTGATAAATCGCCGTAATAAGGGGTTTTGCTATGAAAAGGTTTGAGTTTTCTCTTCAGAAGGTACTGGATTTTAAGAACCAGACACTGGATGCTTTGATGGGGGAGTTAGGGGAAATGCGGCTCCGCCTTACGAAGATGGAGGAGAAAATTGAACAGCTTGAGCGGCATTATGCAGACCTTGGCGCCGAGCTGAGGGAAAAGTACGCGGCGGGAGTCGCAGTTTCCGAGGTAGCCTCTATCCGGGTGTTTCAGGATTCCCTGAACAGCCAGATTAAGGCGCTGATAAAAAAGAAGCTGGATATGCTTCGGCTGATCGCTTTAAAGCAGCAGCAGATTATAGAGGTAAAAAGCTCGGTTTCCGGGTTGGAAAAGCTGAAAGAAAAACAGCTTTCCGACTATAATCGAAGGGTGCAGAAAAGCGAGGAAGCCTTTATTGACGAACTGGTGAGCCACGCGATGGGATAAGGCGAAAAACGTGAAAAACGGTAATCCCGGCTGCAAGCCGTTTGGCTGAGCCGTTGATTATAGAATAAGGAAAAATAAAGGAGGTGAATGTATGATTTTGCAAGCTGTACAAGTGTCATCCAGGCAATTTTCCGGACCGGGCAGGGAAGCCAAATCCGCCGGGACAACCGCTGATTCTGCTTTTGGGGCGGTTTTGACCCAGCAGTCTCAAGAAGGATTACAAGTGTCAGGAAATGTAGAACGGCCGCGGAGCAACGAATTTGGCAGTGACTTACAAGTGTCATCTTTGCCCAAAAAACAGCCGGAAGCTGACGGCAGTTTGGAAGTTTCAGACGCATATTCTGCTTTGTCTGAAGCTGCCGGATTGCAGTTTTTTTATTTACAGCCGCCCAATCTGACAACGGAGTCAGGCGATTCGGCAGGATCCGGTGACGCCGCTTTCATGTCAGGCTTTTCCCTGACGCAGGGGAGTGCTCCTTTTTTGCAGGCAGTGCAAGCCCCAGAAACCCAGTTGTTAAGCGGATTACCGGCCGATACCGTGAGTTTGGCGGAGACTGCCGATCCTGTTTTCCCTGATGCAGCACAGCCGGAGGCGCAGAATAGGGGTTTTTTATCCGATGCCGGCGTGACGGTGATGCCGGCTGCTCCGGAAAATATTCAGAACAGAGGGAATCTTCCGAATGCGACGGTTTTGCCGGCAGAGCTTCTTGACATTAGTCAGGGAGACAGCGCCGCCAGTTCCTTTACAAATGTCATAGTGCAACTGGCAGAGACGGCGGAGCCGGAAACCACCGGGGTACTCCCTGAGGCTATGAAAGCGGAGACAGGGCAGCCTGTTTTAACGAAAGGCGAGGGAGATGCCGGACCGGAAGGAGAGCTTCCGTTCAAGACGGCGGAAAACGCCGCGCAGGCGCCGGCTGAAACGGCAGCCTTAACGGAAGAACATTCGGAGAAAAACTTCGGCCAAAGCCTGCTTTCTGAAAAGGAAGGGGGCGGCGCGTCGAAAAGGGAAGCGGAACCAGAGCTTTCAGCAAAGGATGTTCCTCAGGAAAGCGTGTTTGAACGGCTTGGCTTCAGCCGCGGCGTAATCCAGGTTGCCGACGCTTCCTCCAGATTGGACAAGGCCCCGGTGCATCAGGTCGCCGATCAGGTCAGGCTGCTCATCGACAAAAATCGTTCGGAGTATGAGCTTCAGCTTTCCCCGGAAAGTTTGGGCAGGGTATCTGTAAGGCTTTCCGTGAATGACGGCGTGATGACGGTGGTGCTTGCGGCGCAAAGCCCCAAAACCCAGGAACTGCTCCGGGCGGGCAGCGATGAAATCGCGTCCCTGCTGAAAGAGTCGGGCGCTGCCCGGGCTGAGGTGGCGGTGACCGTCAGCCAGCCGGATCAGTCTTCCAATCAGCAGACGGCCTATCAGGAGCAGGAATCTTCGGGCCGGCAGAACGCATATTACCAGCAGCGGCAGACAGACAAAGATAATCGTTCCGCGGATTTTGAAGCGATGCTGCTGGATTTGAAAATGGAAGAAATCACTCAAACCGCTCTGTAAGAGCAGAAAGGAGAGAAGCTGATGTCGGTAAATGTAAATGTCTATAATGCGGCTTCCTCGATAAATACCGCGCAATCGTCGAAATCCACAGCGCAAAACGCCGCATCCTCGCTGGGAATGACGGACTTTTTGAATCTGCTGACCACGCAGCTTGCCAATCAGGACATTCTGGAGCCGACCGACAATACCGATTTTATTGCTCAGATGGCGCAGTTTACCTCGCTTGAGGCCATGAATACCCTGACAGAGCTTACCTATGCCCAGTACGGCGCTTCCATGATCGGGAAAACCGTCTTGGTCGGGTCTTATTCTGAAAGCGGCAGCTATATAGAGGATCAGGGAGTTGTCAGTGCGGTGAACTTTGCAAACGGAGAGTGCACCATCGTTGTGAACGACTATACCTATTCGCTGGATTCGGTTCTGAGCGTATATACTCCCGGCGCATCAGAGGACGGTGATTCGGCGGACAGCGCACAGAGCGGCACGGAGACCTGAGCCGCTATGGATTTTACCAGAGAAGGAAACAGCTATGAATCCCATTGATTTTAATCGGTCTTATATTTCCATTGGCACCACTCCCATCGGAGGGCAGGCCGCAACGGCCGGCAAGACGGTTCAGACGTCGAACGGCCAGAGCTTTCAGGAACTGCTCAGCCAGCAGCTGCAGAAGCAGGAAGGGGTAACGTTTTCCAAGCATGCGCAGCAGCGGGTTTCTCAAAGGCAGATTTCGCTTTCCCCCCAGCTTCTGGACGATCTTGATTCGGCTGTGGAAAAGGCGCAGCAAAAGGGCGTAAAGGAAGCGCTTGTTTTAAGCAGCAGCGCCGCTTTTATTGTGGACGTATCCAGCCGCACCGTAGTGACCACCATGGGACTTGACGAAATGCAGGGCAATGTATTTACCAATATCGACGGCGCCGTTATGATCTAGCCGGTCCTTTTAAGGGGGCTTGCGGGGCTTTGAACGATGGATAAGCTCCGGGCGGCAGCCGGGTTATTATGAAAGGATGAAACAGGAATATGTTAAGAGCACTTTTTTCGGGTGTTGCAGGCTTAAAAGCGCATCAGACCAAAATGGATGTTATCGGCAATAACATTGCCAACGTAAATACTTACGGATATAAGGCATCCAGAACGACCTTTCAGGATGTTTTCTATCAGACGCTCACCGGGTCCTCCGGCGCAGCCGAGGATAACGGCGGAACCAATGCCAGCCAGATCGGCTACGGCTCCATGGTCGCCTCCATCGACGTGCTGCATACCCGTGCAGGCTACGCTTCCACCGGCCGCGCCATGGATGCCTACATCAACGGCGAGGGCTATTTTGTGGTGCAGGACGGCGCCGGAAACGAAAGCTACTCCCGCGTAGGAAATTTCAAGTTTGATGAAGCCGGCAATCTGGTGGATTCCAACGGCAACTTTGTCTGCGGTTACCCGATTCAGCGCACCAGCAGCGGAAATATCGTCTATCAGGTAAAGTCGGCCTCCAACGCGACGGCTACTGCAGGCGACATGACCGTTGATTTTGGGGCAACGGATATCTTTAACGGCTATACGATGGTAGTTCAGCAGGGCGCTTCCAGCGGAGCGGAGATTGACACAGACAGTAAAAAAATCACCGTAACGCTTTCCGGCGCGTCTGCCGATGCCGTGACAACAGCAACGATTGAAGGGCTTCTGCAAAATGCGACAGTTGCAGGCGCCGATCAGACAAAAAGAGACGCCGTGGATGGTGTAAAAGGCGGAATTACAGTCGCCTCTGCCAATACCGGCCTGACGGTAGGCGACGTGCTCACCAGCACGCCCGCGGCAGGCAAGAACGCTACGGCGCAAATCGGAGATATTTCCGGCAATAAATATATGACGATTGATTTCGGGCAGAATGCAGTTTTTAACGGATATACAATAAAAACACAGTATACTGGAGCAGGCTTTCCCGCTGCTTCAATTGATACGAGCAGCAAGGTGATTACCATTACGCTGAACGCTTCTGACCTTGGCGCCAGCATTCCGGCTGCTTCCATCACAAGTGCTCTTCAGGCGGCCAATGTGACGGGAAGCGGTCAGGCGGCGGTTGACGCAGTAAAGGGTGATATTTCCGTAAGCTTTACCGGTTCTCCTGTAGTGTACGACCTGGTAAATAACGTATCGGCGACCAATGCGGGAGTAATTGCCGGTCCTCTGACTGTTGATTTTGGTCCGACCAGCGCATTAAATGGATATCGTCTTGCAATAGAAAAGAATATTGACGGAAGTAATCCAGTAACAGCAAATGCCGCCGTAGACTCCACCAGTAAGACGATTACCATTACTGTTCATGCTCAGAATGATACGGATTCTGTCACGGATGCCGAAATCTTAAGCGCTTTGAAGAGTGCCACAGGAGGCGACTCCGGGATTCAGGCGGTATTAAGCGGACTTACCGCTGGGAATATTACGCTGACTGGCGCACAGACTGCGGACAGCATAGTTACTGCTGCAGCTGCTATTACCTACGGAACGTCAAACTTAACAGGCTCCGCAAGCATCACTGCCGGCAATACGCCGGGAACCGCTACCGGCGTGACGGTGAAAGACGGCAGCGCATCGGGAATGACCAATACTCCGGCGCTGGATACCTCGGTCGCTCCCACCCGTATCAAAAAGCCCGGAACCCTTTCCGATTCCAACAGCGACGGCCAGTACGATGCGGAAGACCCCAACGATGTCATTGAGCTGAATGATATTGCCATCGGCTCCGACGGCATTATTTCCGGGACTGACCAAAACGGAAGCATTATTTTCGTCGGACAGATCGCCCTGGCCAATATCAGCAATCCCGAGGCTATGACCATGGAAGGAAATTCCTATTATAAAGCCAGCAACAACTCCGGCGAAATTTCCTACGAGTATCCGGGCGAGGGCACTACCGGCTCGCTGGTAGCCAGCGGCCTGGAAATGTCCAATGTGGACCTGGCCAACGAATTTTCCGAAATGATTACCACCCAGAGAGGATTCCAGGCCAATTCCAGAATCATTACCGTAGGCGATACCATGCTGGAAGAGCTGATTAACTTAAAAAGGTAATATTAACGTGATATCCCGGACAGGGCCGGTTCCGGCTCTGTCCGGATAAACGGAAAGGACGAAAAATATGATTGAGCTTACCGATTTGAATAAAGTCCCCTTTCTTTTGAACCCTTTTCATATTGAGACCATCCGCAAAATCCCTGAAACAAAAATCACGCTGACAAACGGAAACTATTATCTTGTTTCTGAAGGCCAGGATGAGGTAGTCTCTAAAATAATTGCCTACAACCGAAGGGTCCTTTCGCAGCTTACTGCAAAATAGATATGAGGTGAGATAGTGGACATTTCGACAATTATCGGCATTGTGGCCGGATTGGGATTGATCGTTTACGGAATTATAAGCGGCGGAGGGGAACTTCGGAGTTTTTATGACTTTTCCAGTATTCTGATTACCATCGGCGGTACTGTTTCAGCCACCGTGGCAACGTTTCCCCTCAGCACGTTCAAGGCGCTGGGTACCCATATGAAGATCGTATTCGGGAAAAACCCATACAAGCCCCAGGAGTACATTGAGGTTCTGGTGGAGTTCGCTCAGGAGGCCAGAAGAAAAGGGATTCTTGCCTTGGAAGACAAGGCGATGGGGCAGAAGGATAAGTTCTTTTCCAAAAGCGTTATGCTGGTGGTGGATGCGGTGGATCCGGTCAAAACCAAGGAAATGCTGGAAAACGAGCTGGATTGTATCGACGCGCGTCATGCCGCCAGCAGGGCCATTTACGACAGAGCTGCCGCCTATGCGCCTTCCTTTGGTATGATCGGTACTCTGATCGGCCTTATCAATATGCTGGCAAACCTGGATATGGACGCCGAGGGCGGCTCCAAGCAGCTTACCTCCGGTATGGCTACGGCCCTCATCACCACCCTTTACGGAAGCATGATAGCAAACCTGGTGTTTCAGCCTTTTTCCAACAAACTGAAAGTCCGGCACGAAGCCGAAATGCTCTGCAAGTCTATCATTGTGGAGGGCGTCATCGCCATTCAGGCTGGAGACAACCCCAAGCATATCGAGGAACGTCTCAATTCCTTTTTGAATAATAAGCTTCAGAACGCGGAAGAGAAAAAATCCAAAAAATCATGAGAATAACCAAACGACACCGATGCGGCAATGAGCGGTTAAGTGAAACGCCGGAATGGAGGAACGGGTGTGAGAAAGAGAAATACGGAGGATTCGGGCCCCAGCTATAACTGGATGGATACCTACGGGGACATGGTGACGCTGATGCTTACCTTTTTTGTTTTGCTTTTTTCCATGTCCAGCGTGAACCAGAAAAAATGGGAGATGCTTGTGGAAGCCTTTAGAAGCAATGGCAAGGAAGCAGTCCAGATCGTCATTCCCACTCCCAGCGATCTGGAGCCTGGAGATGAGTACGTTGCACCCAATCCGGGACAGGATACGACGGCAGATCAGTCTCAATCTGTCGAGGAGCTTACCTCGTTTGACGATCTGTACCAGTATCTGATGCAGTATGTACAGCAGAAAGACCTGGGAGGAGATATCGAGCTGTTCAAGGGTGACGGTTACACTTTTATCACCTTTCGGAACAATATCTTTTTTGAACCTGACAGCGCTGTCCTGCTAAACGACGGCAAAAAAATTCTGGATTATCTGATGGACGCCCTCAGCAAGATTCCCGGAGAAGTGGGGGAGATACGGGCGTACGGGCATACGGCCCAGGCTTATGTGGATACGGTCAACAACGCGCAGGTGGACTTTATGCTTTCCTCCAACCGGGCGGCGGCAGTCGTTTCATATATGATCAGCAAGGAGGTGCTCGACCCCTTTGAATGTATGATGATATCGGAGGGGCGGGGAATGTACGACCCGATTGTGCCGCATGACGGGACCGAGGAAACCAGGCAGCAAAACCGCCGCGTGGAAATTTATATTGCCAAGAAAGACAGCTCGCCGGCTACTTTAGAGGAAATATACAAGGACGTCAACGGAACAGAAGCAGGTGGTTCGGCGGTATCGGAAGGAAAATAACGCATTTTCAAAATGGTTTATTATAGATAAAATTACCCTTATGGCAGGGAGTGGTGATGCAACAAGATGGCGGAAGTATTATCGCAAGCGCAGATTGACGAGTTGCTGGGCAGCCTGCAAAGTGGCAATTCCAACATACAGCAGATAGCAGAAAAGGCAAGCACCAAGAAAGTCAAGGAGTACGATTTCCGGTCGCCAAAAAGAATCAGCCGCGATCAGATCAAGGTGCTGGACAGCATATTTGAAAACTACGCCCGGCTGTTCAGCCTGCAGCTTTCCAGTATGCTGCGGGTGCCCTGCGAGGCTCAGGTGATCCAGATTGAAGAGCAGCAGTACTACGAGTTCAGCAATGCGCTTAATGATTCGGTGTTGATTGCCTGTGTGGATCTGGAAAAGGATGACGGGATTGAGGAAAAGCAGATTTTGATGGAAATGGACATCCCGGCCCATATTAATGACAGCGATGGTTATTTTGATACCTTGGAAATACAGATCTTCTTGAATGTATTGAAATAGGCTTTTGATTTTGCTCAGCT
>ENA-UOOK01002542-UOOK01002542.1-fermentation-metagenome-genome-assembly--contig:-NODE-2542-length-22233-cov-5.598431_pt1 | contig 22233 bp, 17 predicted proteins | sample MGYA00245777_ERZ724023 | MGnify/ENA primary metagenome ERZ724023 (study PRJEB28704, sample SAMN03018312) | fermentation metagenome | biome: anthropogenic terrestrial biome; feature: soil; material...
GACTGCAGTTTCCTTATCAATCAGCCCTTCTGCTACCATGTCTGTTGCTATCTTCCCGGCTTGCCCTTAGCGAGTCGAGCGTGATTTGCGTGATAGGAGCGTATACCGAACTTTCGTCACCGTAGACGTAGAGAGAGCGGTGTCCTGTGGTGCTTTTGGCGTTTTCGCTCGTGACCGTCAGGTCTACCGTATAAGAGCCGGGAGCCGGGAAGGTCAGTATCATGCTCCCGGAAGAAGCAGAACCGCTCGAAAGGTACGAATAAGGAACTTTTATCCCGCCGTTGTAGACTGCCCATTGGTAGCTCACGATAGGCGAGCCGTCAAGACAGTACGAGTTCAATCCGTTGTAAACGCAAGAGCCCGCCGAGAACGGTATCGCCGTGTCGCCCCCGAAAACGGGGGTCGGCTGCATGTAGGTATTCTGGTTCGTGTACTGAATATTGTCGTCCATGTAAACGTCTGTCAGGTCGAGGGTCGGCAATTTTGCCCAAATCCCAAAATCGTCTACGACCGTCAGGTAAACCGAAGGCGTCCACGTGATACCGCTCACGCGGGCGAAGGTAATCCGGTCTTCCGTGCAGGACTTCACCCGCACCATTCCCAAGTCGTCCAGCCCCGAAGCCGTTCCAACGTAACAGGTCATGCCGTTCCTGACGTTCGTGTACGAACCGCTCGTAACCGTATTGAAGGCGATATTCGTGACCGCGTCATTATCGAGCGCGGTTTCTGCGACCCTACAGGAGAGAACAACCTGCTGGGGAATGATGACGGCTCGAACTTCCGTGAACTGCTGGTCAGTCCGCAAAATTGCAAGTTCGGGAGCGGTGAGGGCGCGAATAGGGTTGCTCATACGGACACCAACCTTTGGAATGTAATCTTGAATTGCACGCGCCTTTGCACGTCTCTCTCTTCCTCTTGCGTATTCCAAACCATTACCGCCGAGAAGGTTTTGTAAGAATCAGCAGTATCCATCGTCTTTGTGCGGATGTAAACATTCGCGGACTTGCCCGGACAGAACGAACGAAGCGCATCGCGCTCTTCGCGGGTAATAACCGCCCACATCCACGTTGCCGTAGGATACCCGACCCCCCTCACGAGCCCCGAAACAAGTTGCTGTTCTGACGAGTAGGGCGTGTAAGTAGACTTCGGGTAGGAAACGTTCACCGTGCTCCCGGAAACAACCAGTGCGGAAAGGTTCATGAACCCGCTCCCGCTCGCCGATAATCCAATCTTATAATCCGGGCTGTAATCTGGTATCATCTGAACGCCTCTACGACTATCTGTTGCAATTCTTGTCTTAGCATGGCTCGCTCGTCAGACGAGAGCCCCCGTGAGAATTGCCGGTTGTCATTGTATACCAATCCGCCCCCGCCCCCCGTCAAGAGGTTCAAGACCTTCTCCTGCGTTAGCCTGCCCTGCGCAACGTTCTCGATTGATTCTGTCGTGTGCCTGTTCAGAACGAACTCGTGGTCGTGAAGGTGGTACATCTGGTCTGTTGTGTAACCGCCGGTCGCCATTTGCGGACCGTAAGACGGGGGCGTCCAGTAAGACCAACCACTTTCAGAGAGCGACTGTATGTATTGGTTGAAGTAATTTTGCAACGCGACCGCCGTGTTCATAAACCCTTGCGTTGCCGCGTCAAGATAAAGGCTCTGATAATACAATTTCAGTTCGTCTTCCTTCAAAATCCCGGGAACGATGGATTCGTAAAAAGACTGCAAGCGCCGGTCCGCCATGATTTTGTACTCTTCGTCCATGCGCCTTAGGGTCACGTCGTAGAACTCCGTGCTCGCCCTTTCCCGCATGATTTGGTACTCGACCTCGCGGTCTTCCATTGAAAGTTCGAACTGCTGTATCGCAAACTCCCGCTGTATCTGGTAGAACATCAGGCTATCGGCTTGCGACCGGTTGAAGTCCTCTGTCGCCCTGTCTTTTTGAAGCTGGTAGTCCTCTTCTGCCCGCCGTTCGTCAATCTCGTGCTGTCGTTTCGCGTAGTAGTACGCGAGCGCGTCACCGCTCAACATGATTTGCTGTAAAGAGAAGTTGTAGTCCTCTTCTGCCCGCATACGGTTCTTGTGGTAATCGTAATCATTGCGGGCTTGCGAAATCTGGAAGTCGCGCTGCGCGATGGCGCGTTGCAGGTAGAACATCTTTTCGGACTGCGCTTGCTGTATTCCGAAGTTTCGGAGCGCGATATACCGCTGCCGTTCGTAGTCCTGCTCTTGATAAAGCCGGTTGCGATTGAAATCTTCGACCGCGTAGTTGTAAGAACGGTTGAAGTCCTCTTGCGCGAGCAGTTCCTGTTTGCGGTACTGCATCATCATTTGTACGTCTTCGAGCCTGAGAAAATTATTCTTGCCGGTCAATCCGAGCCGTTCATACGGCGTGGTCGTGCTCTGTCCAGCCACTACCGGCTGTACGACCGTTCCGCTGGTCTTTACGCCGGAAAACGCTTCTTTGATGCTCGTGATGAGCTTATCCCAAAATCCTACGTTGTTTGCTTCTTCAAGAAGATTTTCATCTTCTCCTTGCTTCTTCTCTCCGTTGGGTGATTCCCATTGCTTCACCCCCCAATAGGGGTCAGACTCTGCCCCGATAGCGTAAGCGAAAAGTTGCGCGCCACTGAGTTTGCTCGGGTCTACCCGAACATTGCCCGCTTCTGTATTCTCTTTTACAATTTCAACCGCCTGATTTTTCTGCGCTTCAGCTATCGCGACTTCACCCGCTACGGCAACTCCCCCCACAGTCACAAAAGGCAACACTCCTCCTAACCCTGCCGACACTCCTGCTGCCCCTGCCATCCCGAGCTTCCCGAGTAAACCGGTCAGGATTTGCCCAGCACCGATTGTTCCTACAGCGCCTGCGGTAAGTTCGCCCACGATGGTAAGCGCGGGGTTCTTTTCCGCGAAGTTCCCCATTTTCTCAACAAAATCGCCGAATTTCGAGTACATCGGGGTCAGGAACTCGGCATTGACTTTGCCTAATTTCGTTTGTGCTACTTCGAGTTGGTTCGTGGTCGCGAGCCACGTGCGGGTCGTTTCATTGGCGAGCCCCGCTTTGTTCACGTACGCATCTGCCGACTTGATGAGCGGGGTGACTGCCCCGCCGATGACGGTCATAACCATGCCGAACGAGCCGATGAAGCTCGCCGTCTTCTCCATCATGCCGTCGAGATTCTTACCGGTCTCTTTTATTTTATCGCCGGTCTCCTCTGACTGCTTACCGAGGTCTTTCATGGCGCGTTCGGTATCTTTGAAGCCCTTCTCTTTCAAGATGGCTTCTATCAGAATCCGCAACTTCTTCTCGTCAGTCATTACTTAACTTCGCTTTCTGTACTTTCCTCACGAACGAGGTAATCGCGAAAATATTATCCATGAGTACCTCGTCCTGCTCTTCCAGCCCGCCGGATTTTGGAAGGTGCTTCCAGTCCGTCGCTTCCATCAGCACAAAGTATTTCCACGCTTCTTCAAGGTCGTCCATGTCTCCCGCGATGAGGGGAATGAACCTCTCGTTCGCCAGTTCGTCGTCGGTCTTGTCAGCAACGTACCTCGTTACCCTTTCTTTGAGCGCTTCGTCTTTTCGTTCGGTAAAGGGTCGGCGCTTTCAGATTGAGCCAGCCTCCACTGCGGGTTACACTTGTAAACCGCTTCTGCCCAAAGGGTTGTCAGTTCTTCCGGTAAATCGGTGAATTCTTCGAAGGTCATCGGGAATGGAATCCCCGTGACTTCTTTGGTTGCTACAATCAAGTCCGGGTAAAGCATGACGCGCAGAATTTTCAGAGCTTCATTTTCTTCGGCTTTGTTCTCTTCCACGCCTTTGTTTGCTAACAGATACCTCTCAATCCCGATTTTCGCAGAAGCTCTCACGACGGTAATCGTGACTTCGGCATCATCGAGAATGTAGGCGAGTGTCATTTGTTTCTCGCTCATGATTCTCCTCTTTTCCGCTGTTAGGCGGTCTCGTAAAATACGCAAACAATCGCGCCGTCGGCTGGCGCGGTCTTCATCACCACACCGCTCACGGTCGCTGTGTAGTCTGCCGTGACGGTCTTTAACGCTCCATTCACCCAAACCGCGATTTTACCCGCGTTGGCTGCGGGTTTCGCGCTGTCGAACGGAAGCGACTTTGTGGCGCCATCTCCCTTGTAGGAAACGAGCACCGGCTTGTATTGCGAAACGCCCCGAACAATCTGCGCGCGGGTGAACCCTTCGACCGCGACAGTGAAGGCGGTTCCCCAAATGTGCTGGACGCAGTAAGCAGGCGTAAACGAATACATACGCTCGTTCACTTCCTGCGTGTAACCGGTGTCGCGAACGAACACGGTCGCTTTCGGGAACAGCCGGAAGTCCCAAACGCTCGAGCCGAACTGCGAACTGTCCGGGTCGGTGTCCTGCGCGAAGCTGTACGCCAGCGCTCCGACCTGATTCTCGAAACCGCGTTGTCCGGTGATTGAGCCGAGAATGTTCGCTTCCCCGACGGTGAACTTCTTGATGTTTGCGGCGATAGCGTCCACGATATCATTCGTCTTGTCGAGCCGGAGCTCGCCATTCGCCGGTTCGAGTGCCGGTAGAACTTGCAAACAAATAACGCCGTCGTCGCCGACGTGCGCCATGACGCGGGGGGTGGGGTCGTTGATAGTCAAGACCTTCGCACCGCTCCATTTGATACCATAGTATCCGACCGAACCTGAAACGACCGCTCCCGCCGGGATAGAAACGGTCGAGCCCGAGATTGTCGAGCCCCCCGCTCCCGTGATTGTGTAGGGGGTTTGTGCTTCAAGTGTGACCGCTCCGATTGGGTAGGAATTCGAATCAAGTTCGAAGAGAACAATGCTCCGAAATCCAACCGTAGACCTGACTGTGCTTGGTGCTGTCATGATATTCTCCTATATCTTTTATTCATAGTCGCCTAACAAGCGCCTTGTCTTGCTTGTTACTTGCAGCGTGAAGCGCACGCCGTAGTATTGCTGTCCGGCGAAGTTTACAATTGTCATGCCTGAATCATTAATTATCATCGCATTCAGCACCCCGCCCATCATCTGAAGGTGGGGGTACTTCGCGAAGGTGTCATAAACGAGCGCGAAGAAAGGGGTAAGTAGACCCATCTTCTCGCCTTCCACCCCCGCCCCGAAAGGCGAGTGGTAGAGGGTCAGGACGTAGTTTCTCGTGTCGTTGTAGGTTCTCGCATCCTCGTCGCTCCCTATCATTTCAGAATTCGTGAGCGCTCCCACGAAATTCACGAACAAGGGCATGTCGGCTGCGGAAATCGTGTAGGGCACGTTCTCATAGGCGACGAGCGCAGAGTGAGAAACGGGGTCAAGTATCTCTCGTTCTATGACCGCGAGCTTCGCCATCACTTCGTCTACGTTACCTGTAATCATGCGACGTGTCTCCAACCTACCCGACGTTTGTATATTTCCATGATGTTCGCGACCCGGACGGGAATCGCCCGCGTGTAGACCATCTGTGTGAGTTCAGCTACCCCAATCTGGTCGGCAAGCCCTGTTTCCGCTTCGCGGTAGAACCGCACGGCGAGGATTGCCACCGCTTCCCGCATGTCTGCCGGAAGGTCATCGACCGTCGCCCCCAACCCGCCGTTGTAGGAAATAGTGACCCTGCAACTGCGCGGGAAGCTGGTGGGGGCGCTGTCCGGATAGGCGGTAACCCGCCCGCCGTAGCACTCCACGCGACTGCCCGACACGCTGTGCAGTTCGTCGATAATCCTATTCTGGTACGAGAGGGAAGCAACGCTGTTGATGATTGGTTTGTGGGGGTAGCAAATAATCGCACCGCCGAGGTAGTCAATCTGCCCGGTCAAACGTTCGTCTACGACGTCTTCTGTCTTGAAGTAGTCGACGGCATCAGGAACGCCGGTGCAGAGCCTATCCCATGTACGGCTTGCGGAAGTAATCAGCAACGAGAGCAAGGCGTCGTCGGCAGAACTACCGCTTACGACGTGCATTTCCTGTTTGACCTGAGCGAGCGTAGTGTAATCCATATTCGCCTTTATGCTGCAAGTGCTTCAATAAAATCTTCGACCGCTTCCGACACGTATTTGAGAATTTCAGGTTTTGCCTGCTCTACGGCATCGTCGGCATTCACCCAGCCTGTTTCGGCGTGGAATGAAACTTGATGCGGGTCGCCTTCTTTTGGACCGACAACCCAACCGGAATAAGTCGCTTCATTTGTCAACAACCCTACGACGCTTTCGTCTGTGACTGTGACCTTCTGCCGGTACTTCTTATCCATCTGCTGGCTCGTGAGCTTGATAGCCCTCGCGCCTTTCTTGATGGCGAATCCTCCCGGCTCCCTGACATCTGGAATGAACGCACTCTTCGGATATCTTCCCTGCCCGCGTACATAGGTATTCAATCTTCCCGAGCGCATCCTATTGGGTTGCGGAGGGTAAGGTTCGATTACTCCCGAAATAGCGGTAACGCTCTTAGCGATACCTTTACTTGCGTAAGCCCTGAACAGCACTTGCGCACTGTCCAGAGCTTCTTCAAGTTTGCTAAAATCGTCAGAGAAACTAATCTTATACTCGGTCGCTGTCGATTCGGTCATGATGCCTACGCCGTGTAGTCTACTCCTACGAGTGCCGCCTGCGGACCGGGATTGAAGCATTCCAACGTTTCCGAAGTGGTGATGGCAAAGTTGTAGGTTGTTTGGTTCACGCCTGCCGCCTGTGAAGGCAGAGGGAAGTAAGTGTAAGGCAATAAAACGTCTCGCACGAACCCGCGACTTTCGTTACCCATAGGATAAGGAATGGTCTCGGACAGGAACAGGACTTGCCCTTCCGGCATGTAGGGGTGAGGAATCACGTCAATCATTCGCGGAGTGCCATCAGCAAACGGGGCGAACTTGTTGACGTATCCGGTCACCATCATACCGCCATTCACGGTGTTGCGTTCCCCGCCGACTTCGACGCGGTAGAACGTTCCAGAGCCGAGACTTTGGAGCTTTCCGACCAGAGTCGAATTCAGGTTGGGGGACATGACCATCACGGATGGGGCGGTGTGCCAAGTCGACCACAGGTTGGCGAGGATGGTATCGAACTGCGTGACACCGCCGTTGCCTGCGGTCAGACCAGCACCGGCATTGTCGGTGACAGCCTGCTTGTCGGGAATGGTGTTGGAGTACACGTGCGAGCCGGAACACCACTGGATAAGACCTTCGATACCGTAGGTCTCGTTAGCGGTGGTATCGGTCATGGTCGGGGTGTTGCCCGTTCCGAGCGTGCTGACGGTCGCCTTGTTGATGTTCACCTGCTTCACCCACTTTGCGGTACTACCGGAGACGTGACCGCTCGAACCGGAAACGTAGACGTTGTAAGCGACTGCACCCGGAACGGCAGCCCATGTCAGGTTCATCGAAGAGCCGGCGCCGAGCACGAATTGAGTTGAGACGGTCATAGCGGTTTCGCCGACCGCAGCGCTACCACCCTTCGACTGTGCCAGCCAGCCTTCGTAGGTCAGGGCAGAAACACCCACGACGTACGAGCCTGCAGCGAGAACGGTCTGAGCGGGAGCGCCCTGCGCGACGGTGACAGTTCCGACTGCCGAGATAGCAGCGTTGTTCGAACCGAGCAAGACGCGTTCCTGACCACGCAAGAGAGCGGACATCGCTTTGATGACGCCGATTTGCAGGGGGTCTGAATAACCTGCGGAAGCGCGTAAGGCTTTCAGGGTTACGCTGTCGTTCACTGCGAGGTCATTGAATGGTGCTTCGAAGGTGAGGAAGTTGGTCGGGGGTTCAACACCGATGCTTGCTTCCGCTACACGGAAGAAGCTGGATTCGGACAGAGAGCCGAAGCCCAACTGCGCCCGCCATGTGGCTTTGGTGCTACCCATGCCCTTAGGCGAATCGGTCGGGATGCGGTTTGTGAGCCCCGCGTAAACAGGCAGCATGAGCTTCGCAAGGCGAATCAGGTAGATGCCCGGTACTGACGAAGCGGTGATGCTCTTGTTGAGCGCGTCGCTGGCGTTGTCTACGGCGATTGTGTTTAGCTTGGTGAGGTTGTTCGAGCGCCACCCGCCTTCATTCAGAAGAGCGTGCTGTGCCATGCCGAACATGGTGTCGAAATCCCGGCTGTCTTTACCGGCGATTTTTTGAGCATCTGAAACACGACCGGTTTCCATGCTCTTGATGAAATCAGGCAAACGCCGTTCGAGGTCGTCCACCTTGTCGAACTGCAAGTTTACCCGAGGGGGGCGGGCGCTCGCTGGTTCGGACTTGCTTACGTTGTCTTTGTTCATTTCTTCCTCTTCTTCTGGTGCAGTTTCTTTTTCCTCGTCTTCTTCATCTTCGGGAAGGGTTTCCTCTTCTTCCGGTAATGAAGACTCTTCGTAGCCGAACTCGTCCGCTGCAGACTTTCCGAACATGTCCGGTGTCATTTGGGGCATTTTCGCTTCCGGGTCGGGGTTAGGGGCTTCGACTTCGGGCGCGTCTGGTGCGTTGTCGGCTTCCTGTTTGAGCTTTGGTTGCTCATCTTCTGCCGTATCAACGCTTACATTCAGGATTGCTTCAAGCTGGTCGAGCATAGCGCCGTCAATCTGACCGTTCTGTGCCTGCTGTTGCAGTTGAGCAACCATGTCGCGGGCTGCACCGATTGCACCCGCTTGGTTATCCTTTACTAACTTTTTAGCCATGATACTCCTCTTCGTTTGGTTTATCTGTTACTACTCGAATCTTCCGCGCGGGCGCAGAATTCTTCTTCAAATCAACACCGGCATCGGCAAGCGCTTCTGCTACGATGGACTTTACCATTTTGCCGACCTTCGGCAACCACGCTTCAAACGCGTCGGTCAGGTCTTCCGACTTGACCGTGTGAGAAGCGAGGACTTCCTGAGAAGGCTCGGAGTTTGCTTCGAGTTCCATCAACACATTCGGGGCGGGCATTTGCTCGACCTCGTACGAACCGTAATCCCCTTTCAGGGGAATGTCGGCGATGGTCTCGGGCGCTTCCGGCACGTCTGCCTTTTTCAGTTCTTCCTCGACGTCGTCAAGGATAGCGTAAATCCGTTCAAGCCTGTTCATCACATCTCCTTTCGTGATTTTACGGGCGGCTCGGCTATTCTTTATAGCTTCTGTACTCATTTCATCGGCAGGCGCTTGTTTGCTTTCGTCAAGAGCGCCGTCATCATAAACGTCAGCACGGTTACCTTTTGGACTATCAGCTAATTCTTTGAATTTAGCTTTCCACTGCCTTATCTCGTCAAATACCGGACCTTGTTGATTTTCGCTAATCTCACTTAAAGCCGGTACGCCCGCCTTTTCTTTCAGAGCTTTTATTTTATTTCGCATTATATTGAGAGCATGTTCCTTTTGCTCGTATGCTAAATTGCGCGATAGCTTGTCATCAAATTTCGCGTTTGCTTCATACGCTTTTATGTGGTCTTCTAATTTATGAGATTTGTCTGCATATCCAGCAGACGCGATGGCTTGTCTTCGCCTAATAGATTCAAGGTCTTCGCCCTTACTTCTATTCATTGGGGTCGGGTTGGTAGGTGAAGTGGGGTTCTTTGAAGAACCTTCATATCCACCACCCCCGCCACCAGAACCGAACTTGCCGTCCTTTGCGCGGGGGTGCTTACTCTCGTCCCACTCGACCTTGATAAACCGGTCGCTGGTAACGACCTTTATCATGTTCTCGCCCTGCGCGGGCTGGAACTTTCGTAGCGCCTTGCTACCGTCCATTTTCAGCATTTCGAAAGTGGCAGAAGGGATACAGGGGCTATCCACGATTGAGAGCTCGGTTGGTTTGGCGGTGTAGCGCATCTTGCCGGGATTGCGGAAATCCTGCCAGCGCTTCAAGTAGCTACCGCCGACAGAGAAGCCGGTGTAAACGCCACTCTCGACTTTCTTCCATTCGCCTTCGTCAATGATTTTCGCGCCTACGTAGAAGCCCTTGCTGACGTCGTCAGGGCGTAACTCGATGAGCTTTCCTGCCGCGACGTTCTGGTGCATCGAGCGCACGTTCCCGAGACTCTTTCCACCGGAACGCTTTTGTGCCCGGTTAGACCAATCTAAGAAGTGTGGTTTGGAACTTTCGTAGTCAAGGATTTCATCTGAATTATCAGGTTCTTCGATTGCCGCCCAGCCCCAAACTTCCCGACGCTGTTCGTTGACCTTTGTAATCGGAATAAACATATTCATTTGTTCTGGCATCTTTTCTCCTATAAAAAAAGACACGGCATTCTTGTTCTGAATGCCGTGTTTCTCCGGGTCACGTCTTAAAGTAATTATAACAAATATAGTGAAATTTTGTCAACTATTACTTGTGAAGTATTTCATGCCACCGTCTTATTTCATTCCTTCCAGCCGTATGCTGAAATATGATAAACCTTGTCATAACGCGCTTTCAGAAGCGAGATAGCACCGTACCACGGGTCGTGAATCCAAAATGCGTTGTTCACTTCGCCTAAGAATGTGACCCAATGTTGCATATAACCAGCGCCGGGAAGCATATCAACTCTACCCATAGCCGGCAAACCTTTCTTCAACATCGAGCGGACTGTTTCTTCCCAACCAGTTCCATACGGGAAGCCCTTGTATATTTCAAGTGGTACGCCGTAAAGGTGTTTTGGCATTTGCCAGTACATTCGATTAGTAGGTCTTAGATAACCATTGAAGTTGTTGAGGGCTGTACCGTATTCTAATGGCGTCACCTCTCTACCGAGAATCAGGGATAAACAACTTGCGGTGTCTGTCACGAGGCAACCTTGTTCCGCGAGCGTGATACCAGAGTCTCCCATTTTTAGGTTTGCCCAACGTTCGTCTCTTTGATTCCAGAGGGGAACATCAAGTAAACCGTCTTCAACTTGTTTTTCATCTACAACCCGTTGCAGGAATTGTTCAGATACCCAACGCCCTTCGTCGATACGAACCCAATCGCCAGCATCTTCCCAAACCTCGACTTCTGTTCCAGCGTAAAGTTTGCCGATAATATCTCCGTCAGGCGCATCTCTTACGTTCAGTCTGTCAGGCGCGATGTCTTTCACGACTGCCTTATAGAGCGGTTTCTCGTTGACGGGGGGTTCAGGCTCTTCCGGCGGTTCAGTAAAAAACCAGTCGTGCATATCTGCGAGCGTGCCGTTCCAGCGGTTGCTGTCTAAATAGTAGGATTGCATACCGCGTTTCTTGCCGTTGTTTCTATCGCCGGTCTGGTGAATCAACCAGCTGGTTACACCCTTCGGCAAGAGCGGGGGTGATTTTCTTTCCGGCGTGAATAACGGCGATGGAAGCCTCCGTAAGTAAGTCGCCAACCACCACTCCAAACCAGCAGGCAAGCGGTCTACGTAAAGGTAGGTGTCTACCCAATCCGCACGGCTGTACAATACCGGATAGCGCCCTGTTCCTTCTTTCAAGTAGTAGAGCATCTGCAACAGTCTGTCGGTTATAAAGGCTTTCCCGTAACCGTGAGAAAGTTCCAAATCAAGCGCCAGCCGGTCATTCGGCTTCAATGGCTTGATAGAGAGAAAGTGGTTCATTTGTCGGTTCGGGTCTTCCCCGAAGTAGGGCACGTGGTACGCGATTTTCGGCAACCACGTTACATGCGTCCAGTTTCGGTAGAATTTCGGGTCAGTGAATCCCCAGCTTATACCGGCTCTGAACATTGCGTACTTTATATCGTCTTGATTCTTGAATGTAGGAATGTTGATATCTCCTTGATAAGAACTTACATCAACTCCTAACGGAAGTGTGTTCTCTGACACTTTGTTCTCCTTCTTTACTTTTCATATTGTACGTTGCTCCCGCTGTAACAACCTTCCAGTATCTCGATGTTCCCCATGACCGTTATCGTCAGGGGTGAGGTCGTGACCATGAACAGGCGGGTCTCGCTTATCTTCCTAAGCTGCCTTAGCCGTAGAATGAGCTTTACTTCTGCCGAAGTGAGTTCAATCGGTATGAATCCGGGTCGTGACATCAGTAGATAGTCCCTTCCGGCTCGTCGCTGTAATCTATCTCGTCGTAGTCTACTAAGATAGAGAATGGAAGTAGCCTAACCGCTTCCTCTGCTGCCCAAATATCGTAAGAAGGTTTAGCACCCGTAACATCGTAAGGGCGCACCTTGTTCAGGAACTCTTCAAGGCTTTTATTATCAGACTTCCACATTCCCTCTGAAATGACCGCCTCACCGACGACCGTCATAATTTTAACCGACATGTTTATTTTCCTTTCTTTCCCTTTGAAAATTTTCCGTGAACCGCATCATATATAAGAGCGAAGTGGTCAGGGTCTTTTCGCAGAAAACCAACGGGGTCTGAGTAGTAGTAAGCCAACCCGACAGAAATGACTTCCGTAGCACCGTCAGAATAGCGCTTCCCTACATAAGGGTCTACAAACTTGTCAGGTTTGCAAACTTCATCATCACGAAAACCGCGTCCGAAATTTTTCAATGGGACAGGATTTTCACCCTGCGTTCGCCTGTTGAAGAATGCGACCGCTGCATCAGAGACACCGCTCCCGTAAAATTCAAGATAGTGCCCTAATTCGTGAACTACATGCTCTTCCCTAAACGACCTCCCGCATCTCACGTAGGGTAAGCCACCATTTCCATTGAACCCAGAACGGTTCTTTGTATTATCATACCGGAATGATACGTCCTGTATTTCTAAATCAACATTACTACTCACGATAGACTCGAAGCCGTCAATCCCACCGTTTAATATAGATACGTCCCGGTGTCCGAACTTGTATTCTCCCTGAGCGACATGACGCTTAATCTTGACTCTCGACTTCACTTCAAGGGCTTTCTTGACTTCATCTTGTACAGCGCTCTCACGCATCTGTACGATTTTCTCTCCGACGGCTAAAGCCCACTCTGTGACGTCAGATAGTGCTTTTTCCATTTCAGGGTTGTTGCTGTCGAACTTTCCGCTTCCTACCAATTGTTTTAGCTTCTCCTTCGCTTTCTCAAGATTCGCTTCCATTTTAAGCAGGTAGTAATCATTCTTATCATATTCTTGGTTTTCTATGGTCTTCAAGAGCTTTTCCGCGACCTGAGCGCCATTCATTCCTTCAAATCCTTCCGGTTCATCAGGCTCGGGGGTCTTCACTTGTTCAGGGGTCTTTTCCCGTTCTGGAACGGCTTTCGGGGCGGGCACGACGTTTGCGCCTTCCGGCAGGTCGTAGTTCGCCTTGTACTCACCCCTGTTCAGTACCACATCGAGGTAATCCTTCATTCCTTGTCGAGAGACGTTCCTCTGGCGTGTGCCTTCCGGGTTCACGAGCGTGTACGGTTTCATTTCATCGGTCGGATACCAACCCCGCCGGATATACTTATCGATGTATTCCTTTTGCGAGATTTCGTTGTTGAACGGTTCTGTTTCAGCATACTTGACCGTGAGTTCTCGCTTACGAAATCGCATGTATTGCTCTTGTGTATAGCCCTTCCCGTCCCCGAACATGTCGCGTTCTGCCGAAAAGTCGAAATTTTTACCCATTTGCGGGCGACCCTCGACTTCAATACCGATTTCCGCGTTCATCTCGGATTTTGGGGCGGGTTTATTCGTTTGCGGGCGTTCTGAGCTTGTTTTTACCGCTCCCCCCGCTTCACCCATGCCCTTAGGCGCGAATTTACCGTCTTTTTTACGGGGGTGCTTTTGCTCGTCGAACTTCTCGAGGTCTTCTTCGTCAGTTACGGTGAAGTCCGACCACTTAGAAATCATTAGCTTAGGGTTGTTTATCATGGTATCAAGTCCAGTACGATTTGTTTAGTTGGGAACTTTCCGATTTTGTAATTCTCATTCGTAATCTCGTAAACTTGCCTGACGCGTAGCTTCGCATTGCGCTGTAATAGAACTTCCGAAGAGCTCCAAACCTCTCCTACCCCTTGCAATAAGCCCGCGTGAGCGCCCTTCGGTATGTTTATGCGCATGTTCACGCAAGACATGCCGTATTCTTCTTCTGACTGTCCGGGTAACAACGAACCTTCCATCAGGTGTTCCATCATAGGTTTGTATGAATCACTTTCAAGAGAGGTGCTTAGAAAGCCAGCGTCCTGAATGATTTTCCCTTTCAACTGTTCAAGCTGTTCAAACGCGGGGTTCTCAACAGAGAGCCATCTTGTAACAGACGCCCGTTTCGGGAAAGATGCTTTCTCGAGTGCCGCGTCAAGCAATCTTATACTTTCCTCTGGCAATTCGTCTCCGGGTTCAATCCCGTCCCCGCCCCTAAGAAGGTCGTTCCAATCCGCACCTACATCCGTATACTCAACAAGCGCGTACTTCTCTTCGCTCGTTAGCTTCTTAGCGTAATTCTGCTCGTGCTTCGCAAAGTCACGTTCGACTTCCTCGCGATTGGTGTAATAAGGGATAATCTGCGCTTCTGGCAGTTCGCCCGAGTCGTCGTGAACTTTGAACCGTAAACTCTCGCCGAGCACAACGTCCGAAGAAGGTTCTTGCCCGCCCTCTTCGTTGGAACGGTCGTCAGGCTCGTTGTAATAATCTTCAACAAATGCTTCAATCTTATCTTCGTCCTCACCGAAAATGGAATGACCGAACTCGTGAAGGAAGTTCTTCTCTGAATTTCTGTAACCGTCCCATAAAGAAGTGTAAATAGTATGGCTCTCGAAATCGTACGCTCCACGCACTACGCCATCGTCTCCTATGTCCGGCGCAATACCGAGCTCTTCAAGCCTTGTGTAGACGTCTTCCGGATTATCAAATACTTCAATGTGTTTAGCCGCCGATTTGCCCTTCAAATGGTCTGGCATCTTGTTATCAACGTAATCCTTCAAGTACGATAAAGATTGCTCCATTGTAACTTCAGGGTCTCTCGTCCATTCGAATCTTTTGCTTTCTTGCCCGCCCCCACTCACACCCATACCCTTGTCCGTGAACTTCCCATCTTCGTCACGAGGGTGCTTTTGCTCGTCCCACTTCTCGAGGTCTTCATCTTCAACCATTTCCCTCATTTCCCAATAACCGCGAGAAAGGATACTCGCGAGCGAATGTGTCGGGTAGCGCTTGCCGGTTTCCGAGTTCACGACGTAACCGGTTTGGTCGTCCAGCGCGTAAAGCGCGAGGTAATCATTTCGGGCTATCAGAACGCCGTTCGGTTGGTCTGCTTTCAACATTTTCTCAACATACCCTTCCACAACCTTCCACGGGATACCCAGCTTATCGAGCGCTTTGGTCGTCTTACTGCCTGCCGCTTTCCCAACGAAAGTGACGCTCGCGATGTCGTCTACCGAGAACCCGCCGGTTATCTGCGCTTCCCAATAGCCGTACTTCCTTTCCTTTTGCGGAACGGCGTTATTATCTTCTTCGGGGTTCTCTTCGTACATTTCTGCGTTCGTTAGCCAATCCCTGCCACTCCAGTATTCCAAGTAAGTAAGGGATTGCACTTTCGGGTCGGTCATCTTGCTCGGCGCTCCCTTGCCCGCCTTGATTCTATACCCGTTAGGCAATATGTAAGAATATAAACCTTTCGCGTACACTTCGTCCAAGCTGTCGCCTTGTGTGAAGGTCGTGCGTTCCCTGACGCTTTCTTTAAGAACCAATGCGACGTTCCCGTACTGTTCCAAGTCTTCCGAGTTCGGGTGAACGCTTCCTTTACCAGCTAAGTAACCATAAACGGGTCTATCCGTGCTTTGCTCTACGGGTATACCGAACATCTCGTTTTCGGCTCTTCGGCGGTGATTCAGATAGCGCTCTTTATTCTCGGCACCCCCCGCAAAACCACCCGCTTGGGATTTTAGCGCTTCGAACACCGATTTGTAACTGCCTTGTTCGAGAACTTTGTTCAGGTTCGCGACCGGTAAACGCACGCAAACATCGGTGTCTTCAATTATTCCTTTGAGCCGTTTTTCGCATTGCTCGACGTACTCGGTCGGGGTCATTTCGGCTCCCGGGTGATTGTCATTGTATTTCTTTACCGCTTCCGGGAGTTTCTCGTAATTGAATACTTTGTTGGTGTTCTCGTTGTATTCGGTATCAGCCAGTTTGTATTTCACGGGCGCTTCTTTTGGGGGTTCATAGTTCAAGTCTACATCCCTATTATCCCTGAAATACATACCGTCTGACATGCAGGTCTTGTCCTGTTTATCAACAGGGATTACAACACGCGCTTCTACATCAAATGCCGTTAGAGTTTCGCCGCTTTGTAAAGACGCTTTGGCTTTGTTGAAGTCTGTATAAAAGATTACATTCCCGTAATAACCATCGCCTTCCGCTCCTTTCTTTATATATCCCGTGACGAATATAGGGATATCTCCGTCGAAGTAGTCTTCCCTCATTTCCTTTGCTATTGTTTGAGAACCAATTCTGTAACTGTCGGCTGCATCTTCTGCATCTTGTAGCGCTTCGTATCGTTCGTCGTCGCCGGTTTCATTGTGGTATCTCTCAATCGCGGCAGTAAACGCTTTGTACCGTTCTGTTTGTTTGTACGCCGGCTCTGAACCGCCCGAAGCACCCATACCTTTGTCCGTGAACTTTCCATCTTCATCGCGAGGGTGTTCACTCTCTACGAAGTCGGCTTTGGTGAGCGCTGGAATGTCAATCTCTCCCTGAATATCGGCAAGGGTCTGATTCACCGCTTCTCCGATTCCTTCTTTTGTGTAACCGAAGCGTTCAATCGTTTCATCGACCCAATCGTACGCCTCCGGCTTTACGAGCGGAACTTTATCGCCCACTATTCTCGCTGCCATCATGTCAGCAACCGCTTCATTCAGGCGCGAGTTACCGCCCGCGAACCATCTCTGACCGCTCTCGTTCATTTGTATCGTGAGCATTTCCGCGACTTCGTCCATATACGCGGGATTCTTCATGTATTCTTTGAGCATCTCTTCTTCGACGGTCTGGTGAATGATTTCGTGCGCCACGACGTACTTTTGAGTTCGCGGGGTAAGCTCACCCCACTTCTTTGTGTTTATACCAATTTCACCCGAACGGTTCGCGTCTGCTTCACCGCCCCAGTCTCGCAATTTGATTTTATACTTCGGGATTGCTTTACCCCCACCCTTACCCGTATCAGTCCATTTCCCTTCCTCATCTCTCGGTTGGTTCTCGTCGAACTTCAACAAGCCTTCTATCACCGGTCGGGTTTGCGCTGTGGCAGTTCGGCGCGGGGGCACGAGAACGGGGTCACACCTGCAACCGGGATGCGAACCGTCAGGGGGCATCAGGTAGCCGATGTCGAAGGTCTTACCGTGTAACTCACGACAGCCCTTGTAAACCTTCCCGTCAGGTCCTTTCAGGGGTTTCACGCAAACGAGGTTGTCCCTTCTCGTAGACCACCACCATTCGGTCGCGCCTATCTGCTCGGCGGTCAGGCGCTTCACTTCGCTGTTCAGGCGGGTTACTTCCGTTTGCGCTATAAGACGCGCCCGCTTCTCGCCGAACGTCGGTTTGAGTTGGTCTACGAGGCTCTGCATGGTTGTTCCGGGTGAGTTGTACCAGCCCACGACCTTCGCGCCTACTTGACGCTTGATAGTCTTCGTCACCCCGACAATCCGCTCCCCGATTTCCGGCTCGATGAACTTTGCGAACTCTTCCGGGTCGAACTCCACCGGTTTGAATGACAGGAAGTGGTTGCGCTGTAAGGCTGCCAACTTGATAGCGCCCTTCACGATGGCTTTCGTGACGGCTCTTCGCATTCTCTGAACGAAGAAGTCCCACAGATTCCCGCTCACGACGTACGACTTCTGCAAACGCGGGCTGCCGGTCGTGACCTTCATGCGTTGCCCGTCAAGACGTCTGACCTTGTACCGTATCTGCCGGAACAGCCAGTTTAGCTCGTCTTGCGAGACTTTCTGCAACTCTTCGAAAATCTCTTCCGTGAGCGCTGTGTTCCTTCGGCGGTATTCGGTCTGGCGCATAGGTTATTCTTTCTTACTTTCGTCGGGTTTCTTTTCTTCCAATTCGTCGAGTCGCCAGCCAAGATTTTCCATTAACTTGTCGAGCCCTTCCTCATCTGTCTCTATGAACCTCGAATAAGTTCCGCTCCACATGAGGGGAAGCTGTCTCCAATGAGCCGCGAGCATCTGATTAAATACGCTGTACGGGCTCACGATTTTCAGGTACGGGTCTTCGACGTCGTACACGTACTCTTCGAGGAACTTCTCGAACTCCGGAGGTTGTACCGTGATAACTTCTGCCGAACCGTCGGTATACAATTCCACCTGCGCGAACCCCTCGATTTCAAACCTGTCCTTTTCGTTGTTGTGAGCCACCATCGAGTAGAACATCACGCTATCTACCTCGTTCTTAGGCTCTTCCGGCATTTCGCCTACGGGTGCTTTTGACTTCGGGTATAAATCTTTGTCTTCTGCCATTTTTTCTCCTTTTCTCGTTACCAATTCTTCTGTTCATTGAACTTATTCTTTAGCACTTTTAACCCTGCTTTGAGTTGGTCTTTAGCCCGCTGCACGGCGATTACCTTGATTTCATCGTTTGTTTTGCCTTTGTAGGGATACCCTGCACCAATTCTTCTCCGGTTGTGATTCATGTAGTCCTTTATCGTCGCGACCATGTCGTCTGTCCCAAAGTGCCTTGTCAGCATTTCATCCACTTTCGCGTCGTCTGCCATGAAGTCTTCGCAGGCTTTCAGGTGTTCTGGTTTGATACGCCATCCCGGGATATGAACACTCCCAATCCAATCTCGTTGGCAACCCATTCGTTTTTTGTAGCCCCTTTCCGCACGATGCTCCGGGGTAATGTCGGAGAACGGGTCTTCGCCGATGACTTCAATCGCACAGGCGAACCCGTTGTCAATCGCGTAGATTTCGCCTGTGTTGTCGTTTATCAACCAGTTCTTACCGTGCCGGTCAGCATTGCCGGTGAGAACCGTGATAGCGACCATTTGCGAAGCGGTGTCCCTCGCTAAGTCATTGTCGCAGTCTGCATGTGAGCGGTACGCTTCCGTAGCGCCGTCCATCCAATCCATCATAGAGCATAGACCGTGTTGCGGGTCTCGGCGGTATCCTGTCACGGGTATTACCCCGAACCCCAGCTCTTCAGAAAGGTCGCTCGCGAACACTTCCGAGATAGGGAAGCCATACTGCCCGTGCTCAGTATTCGACAGCGGTTTCATAGCTGCTTTATCTCCATTGTCGAATACTGCTTTGTAAGTGTCGTTTATACCGACACTGTTATTGACCAAACTTTTTATAGAACCGGTCGCGTAGTACTCGAGCTTCACTTTCCGGTCAGGAGTGACCAGCTTCCGGACGGCAGCAGCGGTAGACGGGTCGATTTGCCCTGCCAACGCTTTTGCCGGAGCTGCACCCGCGACGCCCGCTTTTGCGGGTTGTGGTGCGGGATTACCTTTTGCCTTCGCAGCTTTCTTCGCTTGCTGTTTCGCTTGCCATGCGGTCGGTTCTTCCGGAGGGGCGTACGCGTGCCCTGCTGCGTCGAAGGTTACTGGAACGATGCTCGTGAGCTTATTCTTGTTAGCTCTCGCGTCTCGCCGAATGCTGACAATCTTCTTGTAATCTTGTGCATTTGTGTCACTCACGAACTCGTATTCGACATCTTGAACGCCCGTTTTTGTACCGATGTTCACATTGTGCTCATGCTGTTCCCGCGTGAGCCTGCCGGAGACGTGGACGAGGGCATTTAGCCTGCTGTCGTTGTTGTTCGTCCAACTGTCAAGTATGTCGCCGTAGAACTCGACGTGCGTGACGCCCTCGCTCAGTTCTTTGTTCCAATGGTATAGCTCTCCGGCGAAGTCTTGCGCGAGCTTCTGGCGATGCGGGGTGTTGAAATACGCCGTATGCCTGACGGGGTTCTGGACTGCCTTTTGCCGGCTGGCGGTATCGACCCTCGCAACGCCCTTATGCCTCATAGGGAAGTTATTGATTATCACCTTGACTTCCTGCTCGTCCTTACCGATACAGGCTTCAGCTCGGCGAAGTTTATCCATGTAGTAGTCTTGGTCGGGCTGTTTCATACCGTTCATAACGCCATTTTTCAGTTCGAATGCAGCGTTCATGCCGTCTGCCATGACGCGGTATTTCTTTGTCCAGTATCCGTTCTTCTTCTCTTCGTCGTTCCTCTCCCACTCAAACCTATCCATGTGCCATTGGTAAAGGTCACGCGCTTTCTGCTGATACTCTGCCGTCCTCACTCCCGGAATGGTCGTGTTCTGCCCCTGAAACATACCCTGCTTCGAAGAAGTCGCAGGGGTTGAAGGTGTGCGGGGGCTTGATGAAGTTCTTGAAGATGACGAACCACCACCACCGCCCTTGTCTGTAAACTTCCCGTCACTTGCTCGCGGGTGCTCACTTTCGACGAAGTCCGCTTTCACGAGAACCGGTTGCCCGCCCTCTTCGGGCGCAGTTTCGGTTGTGGTTCGTAAAACGTGCACAAACCGGCTCGGTTTCTCGGCTTTGGGTAGCATTCCTTCATCAAGTAATTGTTGCGCCCTGTTTCGGGCATTTTCAACCGCGTCCTCGTCATCTAAGCACGCCAGCAGGTCTTCCCACAAGTCGTGATTCCCGAGCGCGAGGTAAATCATATCGAGCGTAGTGTCTGACAGCGGCTCACCCCGCATTGCTTCCACGAATGAACTCTTGACGCGCTTGCTCGGGTCGGGTGAGAATGAGAGTTCGTTGTCAATCAGGATAGGGCGCTTTTCGTTGTAGGGGTGCGTCAGGTAATTCTTCTGCTTCCGGTCGAGTTGCCCGCTTATGTAGTCGAGAACCGCTGCTCTTTCAATCCATTCGGGTTCGTAAGACGTGACGGTCTTGCGCGGTTTGCGGTGCGAGATGTAATGCTGTACGCTGCCCTCGTCATCGCCGTTCTGCACCATGTAGGATAGGGGCACGAGATAGCGCTTCTCGTTGGAAGCCAACTCGCGGTCGAGAAGGTAAACCGCTTCCGAACGCCGGAACAATTCACCGCCCACGTAATCCTGCAACTCGGGCTTCTCGCCACTCACCGGCTTCCACACGGCAGGGCGGGCGTCCATCGCGCCCCCGCCGATACTCACAATCATGGACGTGTTCGCGCCCTGCTTCGGCATTTTCACGTCTTGCAGGTTCGTGATTTCCACCCCGAACAGCAGGTCGTCTTCCGGGTCTACCCCGACAAACTTCTCGAGAACGGCGCGGTCGAACTTGTTGAAGGTTTCTTTGAGTTTCGTGTAGTATTGCGGGTCTTCTTTTAGGTGGTCGAGGGCGATATTTGCCATCGTATCGACGTCGCCTTCGACGGTCTCGGCGTGCTCGGTCTCTTCACCCAAACCTGCCGTGAATTCTTGCAGGTCGAAGGTATCCCAATCGACGCCCAACCGGTCGCCAATTTCCTTTGCCCGCTCGGGGGTGAAGGGGTTCTCACCGCCTTCAACCTTCGCGACAGGTAACGGGTGTTTCAGGACGTTCACCGGCTCGTTGAGGACTTTCAGGGGTCGCCTGACCTGAATGTTGTTGCTGTTCTTCACGTTCAGCATTCCGGGCTTGTCACCCGCACCCATGCCGAACGGGTCTTCTTCCCCACCACCGCTACCACCTCCGGGCTGTACGAGGAAGTTGCCTTCCTCGCCCCCGAGCGCGTCCATACCGATACCCTGCCGGTACTCGTCGCGCTTGATACCGCCAATCTGGAAGCGGGTAGCGAACTTTTCTTCCTCTTTTGAAGGGTCAAGACTCTCGGCAGGGAACTCCATCTTGAATTTCGTATTTTCATCGCCGTTCATCTTGATAATGTCATTGAAGTGACTTTCCACGTACGAGAGCAACGGCGCGAGCCCCATGCGGTAGAAGGCGCTCTGCATAGCTTCCGCATAACCCTTACCGCCCAATCCGCTGTTGGGTCCTTCCCCGACCTCTGATTGCAGGATACCGAAGCTCATGCGTACCGCGTTGGTCGCGCTTTCGTAACTTTCCTTGTTGAACGAGAGTTCCTTTGTGTTCAGGGCGGACATACCAGCCGGCAGGAAGCGGGCTCTCACCCGTTCCTCGCTGTTGCCCGCCATACGAGCATTGAACGCCAGTTCGAATTCGAGAATAGCGTCCACGTTGTCCTTCCAGTTCTCCGGCACGGTGAACACCATTTCAGGAATGTTGCCGACCTGATACTTCTGGTATTCGTAATCCCACAGGGATTGCAAGAGCTTCACGGCTGGCAGGCTGTCTTCAATCGGCGAACGACCGTAGGGCGCGTCGGCGCGTAAGTGACGGGGCTTGTACCACAACTGGCGGGTATTCATAAACAGGCGGGGTACGCCCCAAATAATCTGCCGGAAGCGCTGGCGCCACTGTCCTGTGAATGTGAAGAATAGGAATTTGTGT
>ENA-UOOK01002545-UOOK01002545.1-fermentation-metagenome-genome-assembly--contig:-NODE-2545-length-22228-cov-5.222748_pt1 | contig 22228 bp, 19 predicted proteins | sample MGYA00245777_ERZ724023 | MGnify/ENA primary metagenome ERZ724023 (study PRJEB28704, sample SAMN03018312) | fermentation metagenome | biome: anthropogenic terrestrial biome; feature: soil; material...
GGTCACGATAAGCCTGGAAAGTGCGCTGGAAAGAAGGAAGAGTATCAAGATGTGCATCCTGAGCCGCCCTGACCTTCAGTTTGTAATCCACAAAAAACGGAACAAAATCCTTTACACTTTTTCTGTCAATCGCTCCTTCTGAATTATTCTTATCATAAAAATATTCAAATTCAGAAAGGTTCACCGGCTCCCCGCCGATCGTCATAACGACCGGATCTTCCTGAGCTCTCCCCGTAATTCCCATCAAAAGGAAGGAGGCCACTAACAACGTCTGAATTCTCATGGTGGCAGATGACTTTATTGTTTTTATTCCATTTCCTCAGGACGACTGTAATTAGGCGCCTCACTGGTAATGGTAATATCATGAGGATGACTCTCCAGTACACCCGCATTCGTAATACGCGTAAACTTGGCTTTATGAAGATCTTGTACCGTCGCCGCTCCGCAATAGCCCATTCCGGAGCGTAAGCCGCCCACGAGTTGATAAATCACTTCCTGCAGCGTTCCCTTGTAAGGTACACGACCTGCGATACCTTCCGGAACAAGTTTCTTGGCATCACTGATGTCATTCTGGAAATAACGGTCACGGGATCCATTCTTTTGCTCCATTGCCTCAAGAGAACCCATCCCACGATATTCCTTGAATTTACGGCCATTAAAGATGATCGTATCACCAGGTGACTCTTCACAACCGGCAACCATGGATCCGATCATAACACAATTTCCTCCTGCAGCCAGTGCCTTGGCAACATCACCGGAGTACCGGATACCTCCATCTGCAATCAATGGAACACCGGTATCCTTCAATGCAGAATAAACATCATAGACGGCACTCAGCTGTGGAACACCTACTCCGGCAATAATACGGGTAGTACAGATAGAACCTGGTCCGATACCTACTTTCACCGCATCAGCTCCATGATCAACCAGGAACCTGGCAGCCTCACCTGTTGCTACATTGCCTACTACGACATCAACCTTCGGGAAAGAGGACTTTACCTTTTCCAGTTTTCCGACTACTCCTTTAGAGTGTCCGTGAGCTGTGTCAATGACAATAGCATCAACTCCAGCCTCAACGAGCGCCTGTACCCGGTCAAGTGTATCCACCGTAACTCCTACTCCGGCAGCAACGCGCAGACGACCTTTCTCATCCTTGCAGGCCATCGGTTTGTCCTTAGCTTTCGTGATATCCTTATAAGTGATCAGTCCTACCAGATGATTTGCATTATCTACGACCGGCAACTTTTCTATCTTATATTTCTGAAGGGTCTGCGCAGCCGACTTCAGATCTGTCTGCTGACGTGTCGTAACCAGATTTTCCTTGGTCATCACGTCATCAATTTTCTTATCCATCTGTTGTTCGAAGCGAAGGTCACGATTCGTGACAATACCTACGAGATGGTTTTCTTCATCCACTACCGGTATTCCTCCGATATGATATTCATGCATCATGCCCAGTGCATCCTTTACCGTCTTTCCACGGCGGATGGTTACCGGGTCATAGATCATGCCGTTCTCTGCACGCTTGACAATGGCCACCTGACGGGCCTGCTCCATAATAGACATATTCTTATGGATCACTCCAATACCACCCTCACGTGCAATGGCAATGGCCATTGCCGATTCTGTTACGGTGTCCATAGCTGCCGTCACAAAAGGAACATTCAAATTGATGTGACGAGTGAATTTTGTTTTTAACTCTACCTCTTTAGGCAATACTTCAGAATAAGCGGGAATCAACAGGACGTCGTCAAATGTAAGACCGTCCATTACAATTTTATCTGCAACAAATGATGACATATTGTAATTTAAAAAATTTATTGCGTGCAAATATACCAATAATTTTTCAGATATGCCCTGCCTTTTATAAATTTCATTTTCTATTAAAGCAATTTAACCCAAACGGTCATTGACTTCTGTATGATATGGGTATTCCCGGCATCAGAATACGATATTAAATTCTCAAGATGGGCCGAAAATCCCTTTCACAAGAAAGAGACCGCTCATCCCGTAAAAGAAAAAGTTTCAGTTAGCTTGTTCCGACAGGAACTTGATACGGACCAGCCGGATCTCATCTTCGGTGTAATCATCACCCAGTTCGTCCATAGCCGTCTCGAGTTGGTCGGTTTCACTATTCATGAAATAGTCGTAAATATCATCCACGCGATCTTCATCCATCACATCTTCGATAAAATAATCGATATTGATCTTCGTACCACTGAAGACAATCGCTTCCACCTCACTCAGCAACTCATCAAACTCCAGGCCTTTTGCACGGGCGATCTCATCAAGGGGGATCTGACGGTCTATGCTATGGATGATATTCACCTTCAGCATACTTCTCTTCACTACCGTCCTTACTCGCATCTCCTCCGGCCGCTGGATGCCATTCTCCTTGCAATACTTCTTGATCAACGAGCAAAAATCCTTGCCATAGTGCTTCGCCTTTCCCGCTCCGACTCCTTGGATCTGTTGCAGTTCTTCCAAATCTACGGGATACATAGTCGCCATCTGCTCCAAGGATACATTCTGGAAAATGACATAAGGAGGAACACCCTGTTTTTCTGCTTTCTCCTTACGAAGGCCCTTCAGCATAGCGAACAACTCCGGGTCCAAGGCTGCTGTTGCACCCTCTCCGGATTCATCATCCTCATCATCACGGTAATCATGGTCTTCTACGATCATGAAGGATTTTGGATGTGAGATAAAGCGTTTACCGGCAGCCGTCAATTTCAGGATGCCATAACTCTCGACATCTTTTTTCAGATAACCAGCCAGGATAGCCTGTCGGATCACCGGATTCCATAAATTTTCCTTCACGTCTTCTCCCATGCCAAACTCTTCTAACTGATCGTGCTTATGGGAGACAAGATTATCTGTTGCCCTGCCCTTGACAAAATCGATGATATAGTCCTGACGGAAGTTTTCTTTCAAGGCTTTCACTGCCCTCAAGACGATAAGCAAAGCTTTCTTGGCCTCAATTTTCTTCTTCGGATGGAGACAATTATCGCAGTTGCCACAATTGTCTTTCGGGTAATCTTCACCAAAATAGTGAAGCAGCATTTTCCGCCGGCAAACGGAAGATTCTGCGTATGCTGCTGTCTCCTGAAGGAGCTGCCTGCCAATATCCTGTTCCGCCACAGGCTTGCCCTCCATAAACTTCTCCAGTTTTTTCAAGTCTTTCTGGGCATAGAAAGCAATACAAATTCCTTCACCGCCATCCCGTCCGGCACGACCTGTCTCCTGATAATAACCCTCCAGACTCTTGGGGAAATCATAATGGATCACAAAACGTACATCAGGTTTATCTATCCCCATACCAAAAGCGATCGTAGCTACGATCACATCAATCCGTTCCATGAGGAAATCATCCTGGGTCTGAGAGCGTGTGGCTGAATCCAGACCGGCATGATAGGGAGCGGCTTTAATATCATTTACCTTCAGAACGGCAGCCAACTCTTCCACTTTCTTTCGGGAAAGGCAATAGACGATGCCGCTCTTCCCCGGATTCTGCTTGATGAACTTGACGATCTGGGTATCAATATCACTCGTCTTCGGACGCACCTCGTAATAGAGATTCGGCCTGTTGAATGAGCTCTTGAATTCCTTGGCGTCGGTAATTCCCAGGGTCTTCAGAATATCTGATCGAACCTTATCGGTAGCCGTGGCCGTCAGGGCGATAATAGGTGCACGCCCCAGAATATCGATTGCCTTACGGATATTCCGGTATTCGGGACGGAAATCATGCCCCCATTCAGAGATACAATGAGCTTCATCCACAGCGTAAAAAGAAATCTTCACATCCTTCAGGAAAGTGAACTTCACTTTCTTCACAATAACGGTATTGCCCTTGTCATCCTTTTCCTCTTCTTCTTTCAGTAAAGATTCTGGAGCTACATACAAGAGTTTAGTCACCCCGCTGAGGACATCATTCTTTACCTTTTCTACCTCTGATTTATTCAAAGACGAGTTCAGATAATGGGCCACGCCTTCTGACTCGCTCATCCCATTGATCACATCTACCTGATTTTTCATCAGGGCTATCAGTGGTGAAATGACAATAGCCATCCCATCCATAATCAAGGAAGGGAGTTGATAACACAGACTCTTGCCTCCGCCCGTAGGCATGAGGACAAAAGTATCGTTTCCTGCTATGAGGTTCCGGATAATCGCTTCTTGATCGCCTTTGAACTTATCAAAACCGAAAAAGTGCTTTAACTCTGCTGTAAGATTAACTTTTTTTTCCATATAACAAGCTGACTCATTTTTACCAATGAGTAGTTTTCTTCTTATTATTCCCTATTCGTCATCTCAATAAGAGAGCCCTTTCATCTGCACTGTTAATCCGTGGAACTTCTTCACGGATTAACAGGTGGATGCTTCCTGTCATGCAGAACGCAGATGGGCCCTGTCAAACTGAGTCTTGGCATAATCTAAGGTTACTTCAAACTTCTTGGTCTTTTTAGATGGAATTTCAAACATGGCATCCATCATGATGGACTCCACAATCGAACGAAGCCCACGAGCTCCAAGTTTGAAATCTATGGCCTTATCTACGATGAAATCAAACACATCCTCATCAATCACCAGATCAATGCCATCCATCTTGAACAATTTGACATATTGCTTGATGATCGAATTTTTGGGCTCTACCAGAATTCGTCTCAAAGTTGTACGATCCAGCGGCTTCAGATAAGTAAGTACAGGAAGCCGGCCAATCAACTCTGGAATCAGGCCGAAAGATCTCAGATCCTGGGGACGGATATATTGCATCAGGTCACCCTTGTCGATCTTTCTTGTGTTCTGGACAGAATTGTATCCCACCGTATGCGTATTCAACCGCTGTGCGATTTTGTTTTCGATGCCGTCAAAGGCTCCGCCACAGATAAACAGGATATTCTTAGTATTCACATGAATATATTCCTGATCAGGATGCTTCCTGCCCCCCTGTGGAGGAACATTAACCATCGTGCCTTCAAGCAACTTCAAGAGGCTTTGCTGTACTCCTTCCCCGCTCACATCACGGGTGATCGAAGGATTATCTCCCTTCCGGGCAATTTTATCAATTTCATCGATAAACACAATCCCCCGTTCAGCTGCATCCACATTATAATCAGCAACTTGAAGCAGCCGGGAAAGGATACTTTCCACATCTTCTCCCACATATCCAGCTTCAGTAAATACTGTAGCATCAACGATGGTAAAGGGTACATCAAGAAGTCGGGCAATGGTACGGGCAAGAAGGGTTTTCCCCGTCCCCGTACTTCCTACCATAATAATATTACTCTTTTCTATCTCTACTCCATCGTCATTGGCAGGCTGCTGCAAACGCTTGTAATGGTTATAGACAGATACGGACAAGTATTCCTTGGCTTCATCCTGTCCGATAACATAATCATCAAGATATTTCTTAATCTCTTTCGGCTTGGGAAGTTTCTTCAATTTAAAAGGATGTTGCTCCTTGGCAGCAGCATCCTCTTTAAGGATGCCTGACTGCCTGACAATATCATACGCTTGACGGGCACAATCCTCACAAATATAGCCGTTCAAACCTGAGATGAGGAGTTTCACTTCATCCTCGGATCTTCCGCAAAAGCTACAAACTTTCTTAGGCATAAAATTTATTCTTTCTTGTCGTCTTTCTTTTCCTTCACCTCATTCTCTTTCTTCGGTAAAAGGACTTTGTCAATCATCCCATAATCCTTCGCTTCCACAGCCGTCATCCAATGATTCCGATCACTGTCTTTCCACACCTTATCATAAGGCTGATGTGAATGATTAGAAATGATCGTATATAATTCTTTCTTGAACTTCTGGATTTCCTTCGCTTCGATTTCAATGTCAGAAGCTTGTCCCTGAACGCCGCCCAGCGGCTGATGAATCATCACACGACTGTGCTCCAGTCCCGAACGTTTCCCCTCTTTTCCGGACACGAGCAGGACTGCAGCCATGGACGCTGCCATGCCCGTACAGATGGTAGCCACGTCGCTGGAGATGAACTGCATGGTATCATAAATACCCAGACCGGCTGTCACACTTCCGCCGGGACTATTAATATAAATGGAAACATCCTTCCCTGGATCAGCTGAATCCAGATAAAGCAACTGAGCCTGCAAGGTGTTGGCTGCATAGTCGTCAATTTCCGTTCCCAAAAAGATGATGCGATCCATCATCAATCGTGAAAAAACATCCATCTGAGTAACATTTAACTGACGCTCTTCAAGAATATAGGGATTCAAGTATTGCTGTTGTGCCTTCACAACATCGTCCAGCACCATGCCATTCATGTTCAGTTTCTGAGTGGCATACTTCCTGAAATCACTTTTTATGTCCATTAATTTTCCTTTTTTATTTATTAGACAAATAAAGGGAGGACTTCAACCTTCCTTACTTTTTGGTTTTTGATTTTTAATCCGGCAGAAGATCCTTACTCCATCTCTTCTTATAGAAGAAATTACAGGTCCTTTCGTGAATGAAAACGATAAATTGCCGGGTGCTTATCATCATTGTCAATCTCCCAATGACAAAACAAAAGGGGTCATCGACCCTCCTTCTTTCATTCGTAGAAACAAAGATAGGAAAAAAAGTCGATAACCCTTTATAAAAAAGAAGTTTTTTTCTTAAAAAATATTATTCTTTCATCATCTTATTGAAATCATCCAAAGAGATTTCCTTAGGATCTAACTTAACGACTTTTTTCAAAGCCTCTGTAAGTTTCCGATCGACCGCGCGATCAACCAGTGCATCATTATTCTGGCTCTTCTTCAGCATCTCATCAGCATAATTGCTGATGTATTCTTCAGGAACATTATCCATACCATACTGAGCAAACTGTGCACGGGCGGCTTCCTTGGCGGTATCCTTCACATCACTTTCCTCAATTTTGATGCCATTCGCCTCAACCAACTGATTTTTAATCAACTGCCAGGTGAGCTGCTTGATGCTCTGATCATAGTTCTTATCTATGAATGCCTGGTCTTTATCCTTGTTGTTTGCCAGCATGATACGCTTGAGCAAAGCATCCGGATAGGTCAGTTTTCCAACTTTCTTCTCACAATGAGCACGGACATCCTGAATGAACTTATAGTCCGAATCCGAAGCCAGTTGGGCTTTTACACCTGCAGCTATCTTATCACGGAATTCCTTTTCACTCTTGACAACACCCTTGCCGAATATGCTATCAAAAAGCTCTTGGTTCACTGGATGCTTGACGAAGCGCTGGATTTCTGACACTTGAAAGGTTACATCAGTAGTATGGTCCTTGACCTCCTTACGATCAATCTTCAACAACGAAGACACCTCCGTATCATTGTCAGGATAAGCTTTTCGTGGATTGAAAGTAATAACATCCCCAAGTTTGACACCATCAAAGCATTTTTTCTGATCGTCAACCTTGATATATTTAGGCATAATGACAGCTTCATCAACAGAGATGCCGTCTTTCTTGGCATTCCCCTTTTCATCAAGTTCTACAAGATGTCCCTTAAGCATGTCACCATCAGCATAGTCCTTAGTCTGCTCATACTTGCCTGAACGGGAAGCGAACATATCCACTTGTTGATCCAGGAGTTTATCATCTACCGTAATCTGATAGTACTCAATTTTATCTCTGCCGGTAAGGGCTACCTTGAAATCTGGAGCCACGGCAACATCGAAAATAAAAGTATAGGGAGGTTCCTTAGCCAGATCCTGTGGCTGTTGCTTTTCAGAAGGCAGGGGCTCACCCAGCATCTGAATTTTTTGATCCTTCACATACTTGTAAATCTGGTTCCCTACAAATTTATTGATTGCATCTGCTTTTACGGAAGCGCCGAACTGGCGCTTGATCAGTCCCATAGGGACCATTCCCGGACGGAATCCTGGTTCTTTCGCACGCTTACGATAGTCCTTCAGTGTCTTCTCGACATCAGCTTTGTAATCAGGCTCTTCAACGGTCATCGTCAACAAACCATTGACTTTGTCGGGATTTTCAAATGAAATTTTCATCTCTGATGTATTTGTTATTTAATTAATTATGCAGCAATTGGAGTGCAAAATTACGCAATAATAGCGAATATTCCTAATAAAAGGTGAAAAATTTGTTTTTTTTACCATCTCATAATTATTCTGCCATTTCCTTTTCAGAGTCTTCCTCAGCCTCCTCATCTTCAACATTCGGTTTAAAGCGGCGATAGACAAAATTCTCACTTAAATAATTCTTACGTACGATCGGATTAACTGCCAATTCTTCAGGTAATCCCTGAAAAAGGATACGACCTTCAAAAAGAAGATAAGCACGATCCGTAATAGACAGTGTTTCCTGCACATTATGATCAGTTATCAAGATACCGATATTACGATATTTTAATCGCCAGACGATATGCTGGATATCTTCGACGGCTATCGGATCCACCCCTGCAAAAGGTTCATCCAGCATAATGAATTTCGGATGAATTGCCAGACATCGTGCAATCTCAGTACGGCGGCGCTCTCCTCCGGAAAGCCGGTCACCTTTATTTTGTCTGACTTTTGTAAGTCTGAATTCCTTAATCAGATTTTCAAGTTCAGCAAGTTGCTGTTTATGAGAAAGTTTCGTCATTTCCAAAACAGACATGATATTATCTTCGACACTCATCTTTCGGAAGACACTCGCCTCCTGAGGAAGGTATCCAATGCCCGCGCGAGCACGCTTATATACCGGGAAGTCTGTGATTTCCTTATCATTAATATAAACATGCCCGGCATTAGGCCGTATCAGCCCCGTTGTCATATAAAAAGAAGTTGTTTTACCTGCCCCGTTAGGACCAAGCAGTCCAACGATTTCACCTTGCTTTACATTGATGGTAACCTTATCAGCCACCGTACGTTTGCCGTACCGTTTCACCAATCCTTCTGTCCTCAAAACAGATCTTTGCAAAAGCTGTGGATTTTGCTGATCATAGCCTGACATCTGAGATGACTTAATTTGCCCTCTATCTATATCATTCATAATATCCTTATTTATGTGCAAAAATACGAAAAAAGGAGAGAATAACATTGTTAAATTCAAAAACTATCAATAATATTGCAGTTTTTTATTAGATTTTGGTTACTTTTGCATACATAAAAGTTTGAAAATTCATATATGATATTACTCAAGTGGCTTACAACATTCGGCAAATATTTGATGCTCATGGGTCGTTCTTTCACCAAACCTGACAGAATGCGAATGTTCATGAAGAGATATCTTAAGGAAATGCAACAATTAGGGGTTAATTCCATCGGTATTGTCCTTTTGATTTCTTTCTTTATCGGTGCTGTAATCTGCATTCAGATCAAGGTCAACGTCCAGAGTCCATGGATGCCGCGCTGGGTATCCGGATATGTTACCAGAGAGATCATGCTTCTTGAATTTTCTTCCTCAATCATGTGCCTGATCCTAGCCGGAAAAGTGGGTTCGAATATTGCTTCAGAACTGGGAACGATGAGGGTGACTCAGCAGATCGATGCACTGGATATCATGGGAGTTAATTCTACCAATTATCTAATATTGCCCAAAATACTCGGTTTAATGACAATCATGCCGTTTCTGGTCATCTTTTCATCAGCGATGGGAATCATCGGAGCCTATGGTACAGCCTATATCGGACATGTCATCTCACCCGATGACCTTACGCTGGGAATTCAGCACTCTTTCAATGAATGGTTCATCTGGATGAGTATGATCAAAAGTCTATTCTTTGCTTTCATCATCGCCAGCGTTTCCTCCTATTTCGGATATACGGTAGAAGGAGGTTCTGTGGAAGTTGGGAAAGCGAGCACGAATGCTGTCGTCAGCAGTAGTGTACTTATCCTGTTCTCAGACATTTTTCTAACCCAATTACTTTCTTAACCCGAGAGCCAATTTTCCTTAAGTTCTGAATATGATAGAAGTTAAAAATCTCACAAAGAATTTTGATGACAAGACCGTTCTCTTCAATATCAACACAACATTTGAGACCGGTAAGACCAACTTGGTTATTGGACAGAGTGGTTCCGGGAAAACAGTGCTTATGAAGAATCTCATAGGATTGTTAAAACCCACAACCGGTCAGGTTCTCTACGACGGACGGAACTTCGTGGAATTAAGCAAGAAAGAAACGGCTAAGATGCGACGCGAGATGGGAATGATCTTTCAAGGGGGAGCACTCTTCGACTCCCTCACAGTTCAAGAGAATGTACGTTTCCCACTGGATGTCTTTTCCAATAAGAACCTACGGGACAGAATCAAAAGAGCAGAAGAATGCCTGGCCCGTGTCAACCTGCTTGATGCAGAACACAAGTATCCTTCTGAGATTTCAGGAGGTATGCAGAAACGCGTGGCAATAGCCCGTGCAATCGTACTCAATCCGAAGTATCTGTTTTGCGACGAACCGAACTCAGGTCTGGACCCCAAAACATCTATCGTCATTGACAAGCTTCTTTCAAGTATCACAAAGGAATATAACATGACAACCATCATCAATACCCATGACATGAATTCTGTAATGGGTATCGGTGAGAATATTTTATTCATCTATAAAGGCCATAATGGCTGGCAAGGTACTAAGGACGAAATCATGAGCAGCACTAATAAACATCTCAATGACTTAATCTTTGCATCTGATTTGTTCAAGAAAGTAAAACAAGCAGAAAAAAATGAAGAATATCCTGAAGAAAGCTCATCACTGTAATGATTGGATTTTAATGCCTGATAGTCCAGATTCGGAAATATTATTCTTAGCCTTTTAGAACATAATCAAAAAACAGTACTGAAAATCTATTCAGCACTGCTTTGCTTTTATTTTTCTTATATGATCTTCTTTCAAAGGTTATCTCATCATCCATTTTCCATGGTGTTCAACCATCGGAACAAGTATCGTTTCATCCGAACCATCCCCATAGAAGAATTTCAGGAAGGCATTATCGGTATGCGAAACCGTATCTATTTTTGAATCAACAATGTCTATTTTCTTTATGCCCTGATGAAGAGAATCCTGAATGCCAACGAACATTTTAGCATTTGCGACCAACTGTTCATGAAGAGCTTTTGGAATAGGATAGGCATGATAAGTACCACCCACAAAATCATTGACATTACCTTTCAAGAGTTGATCATAATACCCTTTAGCTGTAATTGCCGCCATATCAGAAGGATCTATTTTGTGATGACAGCCACTTATCCCGCATAACAAGATACAACCAATAAAAAAAAATAAAGATTTTCTCATTACTTCTGACGGACAAAAACATTAATAGGACAACCATGCATGGACCAGTGTTCTCGGATCTGATTTTCTAAATAACGCCGGTAATTTTCTTTCACATATTGTGGAAGGTTGGCATAAAACACAAAAGATGGAATCTGAGTATCCGGTATCTGGGTACAATATTTGATTTTCACATATTTCCCCTTCATGCTCTGCGGTGGGTTTGCTTCAATAATCGGGAGCATGACCTCATTCAATTTGGCCGTCCCCACATGGATCTTACGGTTCAAATAAACTTGTTTGGCTATCTCTAAGATCTTAAAAATACGCTGTTTCGTAAGCGCAGAAGCAAAAATAATAGGAAAATCAACAAATGGTGACATACGTCTATAGATAGCTTCCTTAAAAGTATCTATCACTTTTTGATCTTTATCTTCCACCAAATCCCATTTATTCACAACGACAATCAATGACTTATTGTTTTTCTGGATTAATTGGAAGATGTTCATATCCTGAGACTCAATGCCTTTTGTCGCATCTAGCATTAGAATACATACATCACTATTTTCAATGGAACGGATTGAACGCATGACAGAATAGAATTCCAAATCTTCCGTAACCTTATTCTTCTTACGAATACCAGCCGTATCTACAAGATAAAAATCAAAACCAAATTTGGTGTAACGAGTATAGATGCTATCTCGTGTTGTACCTGCTATATCCGTCACGATACTACGATCTTCACCAATCATAGCATTGATCAGACTACTCTTTCCCACATTAGGGCGTCCTACAACTGCAAAACGCGGGATTTCCTCATCAATCTTCTCTTCGGGAACATTTTTCAACTTCTGAAGGACTAAATCCAGTAAATCTCCTGTTCCTCCACCTGTGGCGGCACTGATACATAGCGGTTCACCTAAACCAAGTCTGTAAAAATCAGCAGCCTCATAATAATCAGAGCTATTATCTACTTTATTGGCAACAAGCAAGACCGGAATTTTACTTTTTCGTAAAATCTTAGCCACATCCTCATCCCAGTCTGTTACACCGGTTTCAATATCCACCAGAAACAAGACAAGATCCGATTTCTGAGTAGCTACCAATACTTGTTTTCGAATGGCATCCGCAAAGACATCTTCCGAATTGACTACCCATCCGCCAGTATCTACTATAGAGAATTCCACTCCATTCCACGAACATTTACCATACTGGCTGTCACGAGTAGTTCCGGCCGTATCACTTACAATAGCACGACGAGACTGTGTTAAACGATTAAAAAGTGTTGACTTACCGACATTTGGCCGGCCTACAATTGCTACTAAATTTGCCATTTCTGTTTAATTTCTGAAGTTATACATTCTTCGGCCCTCCAAATCTGTTTTTCAATATCGTTATCATCAACGATATTAAGATAAAGAGAGTTAGGCCCTCATTTCATTCAGGGCTATCCTAAATTAAAATCCAATAAAAGTCCGTTTTTTGTCATAGAGATCTGATCATCTCATTCAGGATTATACCCAAACAAATCAAGTTCATGCACAGAACTCCTCCAATTCTCATCAACTTTTACCAAAAGTTCCAGATAAATCTTTTTGCCAAAAAATCTTTCCAGAGCCTTCCGGGATTCTGTCCCGACCTTTTTTAACGCTATTCCTTTATGTCCAATGATTATGCCCTTCTGAGACTCGTGCTCAGCATAAATCACAGCATGAATATGGATAATCTTTTCAGACTCCTTAAACTCATCTATATGAACCTCCACTGAATAAGGTATTTCCTTATCATAATAAAGGAGAATCTTTTCGCGGATAATCTCACTTACAAAAAAACGTGCGGGTTTATCAGTCAACTGATCTTTATCAAAATAAGCAGGATTCTCCGGGAGAAGTTCTTTTATACGCTTCAGAAGGATATCTACACCAAACTTATTCTTTGCTGATATTGGAAGGATCTCTGCATTAGGCAATAGACTATGCCATTTATCTACAAGATTCCCCAAAGCATTCTGATCAACCAGATCGATCTTGTTAATCAAGAGCAAGACCGGAATCGTCATGTTCTTAACTCTCTCAAGGAAATCCATATTTTTCTCAGGATTTTCTACAATGTCCGTTACATACAATAGAATGTCAGCATCTGCTAAAGCTGATTCGGAAAAAGCCAGCATATATTCCTGCATCTTATAATTTGGCTTCAACACACCTGGAGTATCTGAAAAGACAATTTGGCAATCGCTATCATTAACTATTCCCATAATACGGTGACGAGTCGTCTGGGCTTTGAATGTGGCAATAGAGATACGTTCCCCCACTAATTGATTCATCAGCGAGCTCTTTCCCACATTAGGATTACCGACTATATTTACGAAACCTGCTTTAAACATAAGTTTTCTGATTTTCTATCTGAACGTTGACTGTCATTTTATCCCAAATACATGAAGCCAAAATATCAAGAATTTTCAAGACCTAAAGAATTCATATATACCCTGTTCTCTTCCTTTCAAAAAAAGCGCACCTTCCAACAGGATGAAGAAAGATGCGCTATTCCTATAACTAATAATTATTACTTCTTTGTAGGTGCTGCGACATCAGCTCCATTATAAGCCCACTTATAATAAGAGGCTCCATGGACAAATCCCGCTCCAAAAGCAGTGAAAACAATATTATCACCCTTCTTCAACTTACCTTCGGCATCCCAAAGAGCCAAAGGAATCGTTGCAGAACTGGTATTGCCATAATGGTCGATATTCACAACTGTTTTTTCCAAAGGAACACCAGCCCGACGACATACAGCTTCGATAATACGATAGTTGGCTTCATGAGGAACCACCCACTGGATATCATCAGCCGTAAGATTATTGTCTTTCAGGATTTTCATAACGTCGTCACTCATATCCGTTACAGCATAACGGAATACAGTGCGTCCTTCCTGATAAATATAATGCAAACGGTGATCAACTGTAAAACGAGAAGCAGGGCAAACTGAACCACCAGCTTTCATGTGTAAGAAAGGTAGTCCCATCCCATCAGTACGAAGAAAAGAATTCTGTAATCCTATACCTTCTTCCTCTGTACCTTCTATTAAGACGGCACCTGCGCCATCGCCAAACAGTGTACATGTAGAACGATCTGTATAATCGACTACAGACGACATCTTGTCTGCACCAATCGCAATAATTCTCTTATAACGGCCACTTTCAATCATACTCGCAGCAACGTTCAGAGTATACAGGAAACCACAACATGCAGCGGAAAGATCAAATGCGAAAGCATTCTTCAGTCCTAATTTTCCTAAGACTATTGAAGCAGTAGAAGGAAAAGGATAATCCGGAGTAGTTGTAGTAACAATTAGAGCATCAATCGTATCAGGATTCACGCTGGTCTTCTGTAGCAACTGCTTTGCAGCTTTACGGGCCATATAACTAGTGCCTAAACCTTCCTCTGTCAGAATTCGACGCTCTTTGATTCCAACGCGAGTTGTAATCCATTCATCATTGGTATCAACCATACGAGACAATTCCTCATTTGTGAGGATATAGTCAGGTACATAACCGCCTACACCAGTGATTATTGCGTGAATCTTTCCCATTATTCAGCTGTTTCCTTTACAATTGCGACTTTTCCTCTGTAATAACCACAAGAAGGACAAACTTTGTGATATTCATAATATGCTCCACAGTTTGGACATACTGCTAATGTAGGAACAACAGCTTTATCATGAGTTCTTCTCTTCAGTGTACGACTCTTAGACTGTCTTTTTTTAGGATGTGCCATAATACTTTAAAATTTAATGTTTTAATCTTTTGTCTTTAACTTCTTGAGAGCGGCCCAACGCGGATCGATTTCTTTTTCACTGTTTCCATCGCTACTTCGGGTAGCCGAAAGTCCTTTAAGCCTTTCTATCATGACAGGGTTGCATTTTCCAGGTGCATGCACGTGTCTGATGGGAATACTGAGAACTATCGATTCATAAATGTACCACGAGATATCAAGTATTCCTTCATCATCCTTAATTATCACGAGGTCATCATCGCCAGAGAGGTCCTCACCGAGCTTCGCCACCAATTTACTCGTAGTATCTATCGGCTGATCCATATCATCCAAACAGATATCACACGGTATACATATTACACCATGAATATGGAAATGAAGCTCGAAAATATCATCTACCCGATAAACGGTTAGACTAACTTCCAACTCTCCACGCTGTATTTCAGGAGCTTTTATTGCTTCAAAATAATCTCCATTAATCTTATATGTAAAGGAATTTTCTCCTTCACCTAAAGCATTCAGGTCTATATGAAATGGCGTCAAACTATACATTATGTACAATTTACGGTTTGCAAAGTTACGAATTATTTCTGATAAAATATAATTTTATAGTTAAAAATCAACGTTTTTAAATACTCCGACGAATGTTTTGATCTTCAACGCTTTAAAACGAGAAAGGATCACCAGATTTTGATCATCATCATAACCTATACAGGATCATTTTATAAAGTTGGGTTTTTAACCATCTTATTATGTTTCAGGAATAAAGTTGCTTGACTCTAAAGAGATAGAACTTCAAGTCATTGACTCCTCTAAATTCAGTTCTGAAGGTTTTCAGTTTACAATTGAAAGATTCTGCACTTGCATTAGTTCGCTTGTCATTGAAGAAGTTGAGAATACGCTCATAATGCTGCATGAAGGTTTTGATGACGGTGTCAAACTGAGGGTAATGCCATATTTCCACACGGTTGAACCACAGGGCGAGTTTAGGCCTGGCCACGTTCTTGTCATTATACGTGGAGTAAATGTATCCCAGTTGCAATGCGAGGTAATAGAACTCCTTTATGTCGGGCAGCTGCTCAAACAGCACCTCAGCCCTGGCCTTCTGTGAGTCTGTCCATTTATCGGGCTTCCTGACGAGCAGATAACGGCATCGTACGAGCAGCTGTTTCATGGTATCTCCATTCCTGAGTATCTGTGTTTTAAACTCAATGCCTTTTTCCTTGCAGAGATCCCTCATCCTGTTTTCCTCGCTCATTGCCTGCCATCTGTACTGGATGCGAAGTTCCTGCAGTGCGTCGTACATAAGTTTCTGAACATGGAAACGGTCTATAACCTGCTCGGCGTTCGGGAAGCACTTCGAGACGATATTATACATGGAATTGGACATGTCCATGGTGACGGATTCCACCTCATGACGGGCCCTGACCGGAAGCCGTTGAAGTTTCTGTATGACATAATCGGCCTTCACTCCTTTGACCATAGCTACGAGTGTTCCTTTCCGGCCGTGTCCTGCCTTGTTCGTGACAATAGTGTACAGCTCTCCATTACTCAGTGATGTCTCGTCTATGGACAGATGCCTGCCAACATTGTCACGGTATAAAGTGAAATCTTCCGCATGAGGCTTCTGCAGCCATGAATGGAAATCACTCAGATGATTCTTATAATAATCGTTCAGCGTTTCCGGCTTGAGATGACTGAAATCTGCCACGCTCCTGATACTTACGGCATGATTATCAAGGTAATTCTTTTAAAAAAGAACCGAACTCAGCGGTGATTCGTGTGCCCCGGGCTACCATATCCCAGTTCCGGCTATAGGACTTACCGGTCTCTTTGTCTTTCCACCGACGGCGGGTTACACGCAGGTAGACGGTCCTGTCCCTGGCTGGAAAGTCCGTTATGACTATTGGCTTGTGGAAACCTTTGGATACCAGTGGAAGATCCTTTAATTCCTCCGGAATGATCTCTTTCTCTATAAGGCCTATCAGATAATAGGAGCCCATGTTGGATGCCTCTGTTATTTCAAAGTAATCCAGGATGCCTGCTGGCAGGAACAAAGCCAGTACATCTTTATAATCTAAGGGGTGTACTTTTTTCATAGGGACAAAGATAATGATTTTTTCTTATTTCGTTAAAAACCCAACAATATTATTTGAGCCTAAAAAATTCAGTGACGATAGTGTTGTATCGGTATTATTAAATTCAGGAAAGATTTTTAAAATTTATCTTGGAGAACTTTTAGTTTTTTATATCTTACTTTAATTTTTTATCCGTCTGACATTTTTTGTCTGACTTTATAAAATACATGATAAAAGCTTCATATTCCGCTTCGTAACCTTATGAAAAAAGATTAGATGAAAATATTTCCTATTTTTTTTGTAAGTGATTCTTTTTATAAGCAGTATAATTTTTAGAAAGGCGAAACAAATATTCGAATAGAAAAAATTTGCTTTTTTGTTTTTCCTAAAAAATTAAAAAAATGTAAATATGAAAGAAAAAGAAGAAGAAAAAGGAATTGACAAATTCTCAGTGGTGATGTTACCTGAAGATGTCTGGCAAGAGGTAGTTTCTACCTTAAATAAAGTTAGGGACATACTGGAAAAAAAGAAATCTGAAGAAGTGAACAGCGAATGGATTGGATCAACTGAAGTAAGAAAGATGCTTAATGTATCACCTAAAACCTGGCAGAATTATAGGGATAACAGAATCATTCCGTTTTCCCAGTTTGGGCGGAAAATATCTGTGAAAAGGAGTGATTTAGAAGCCTTCATGGCAGCACATTATATTAAGAAGATCGAAAATTAGAGGAAAAGTTGCGAAATCACACATTGAGCAGAAGGTACATGATGTGTAGCCACGACAATGTGCTTGGCCGTACTTTTTTTTACGGCTTCTTTAACAAAAGTCAAACATTTCTCATATTCAGTATTAAAGTCTGATGCCTGTTTGGCATTTAGAAGTGCTGTCGGGAGTGACAATGCAAAAGAACAGGATGGATGATAATGAGCCGATATTGTCCGTTTTATCTGGAAATCGGCTTTATGGATTAGAAAGCAATCACCTTTAATGCATGGCCGAGTAATTGACTCTTATAATTTTTTTCAAAAAAAATTAAAATAATTCGGTTTTTCGGTAAATATTTTCAAAGTCCATGATAAATATATTAGAGACTATGATTAAAGCAGGCTCACACGGACGATGAAAATCTGCCATTAATGAGTTGTTTTAGAAGTTAGTTTCATTTGAAAGGCTGGCTGCCTCAGGCGGTCTCCCTTTCCCTTCCGCCTGGAAACGGCTCAATACACACCGATCCGGAAGGTAAACCAAGGTGGACTGTACATGGGTTAAACGCAAGACTTGAATATGGATGCGTGTGCGGCGGGGACAATCCCGAAAAGCCATATGACCGTAGCGCGATTGATCTGCACGAGGGTGGAGGCTACTCAGCGACGATAGACGGAGAATGTCATAAGTAAAAGAGGAGCACCAGAGCCTACTTCCGGAGTAATCCGGCGGGTAGGGGAAACTCTGGAGGACTCGCTCCTCTACCGTAGAATATGTGTACTGAAGATCTAGATCTTCTTTGGTTCTTTCTTCTTTTTTGGAAAATGATAAATTGTTTTTACTTTTTTGTTATGCCAATGGATGTTTGACTAAATTGGGTATTGTATAACATGATTTCTGTAAATAAAGAGTTTCATTTTCAAATCTTATGCATTCTTGTGAAGGATATTACTTCCTGATTTTGTGGTCTTAAACGGATTGGCCAACTCCTGGCCATTGCGGAACCATGTCACATCGTCATCTTCAGGGTTACCACTTCAGTCCTTGTTTTCCAAATGGAAGATGGTATATAGAGTGATGATTATAGTGTCATATCCACAACATTTCACCACATGGTTTAAGTCTGTAATGGCAACATTGCAGTTGGTCACGATAAGATGGTCATCAGGCCATTACTTCAGGCAATCCTGTAAACGCTTTTTACCTGCATTCACTGAACCTTCAGCATGCTTGGGTTTCTTTAGTTGTGCCATATCCATTAAGATTTTAAGTTTTCTATTATTTCCCAATAGCCTCCGTATGTTTTTGAACCAACACGACGGATACGTTTTGTTTCTTTCAACATTTTAATACACTTTTGGACATAACTGCGTGAATAACCTAACAGGGAAGCCAACTCCGGATAGGTCAGCAATGGATTGGCTTTCAATGCATTAAATATTTTGTCCAAGGCTGTTGAATTACCAGTTAGATTACTAGTTAGATTACTAGTTAGATTGCTGGAATCTAACACTCCTTCTTTCTCAACATTTAGGATTACCTCATTTCCAAAGCCTTCATGCACGGGTATGTCCATTAAGAAATAAGTACGGTCATCATCTGTTTCGATGCTTGCACGAGGTGATCCGTTGTTCTTCAGTTCTTTCTGAATAGTGGGAATGCCAGTTCCACGTCCTTCAGACATATCTAGCTCCTTCAAGAAATCTCCCAAACGGCGATTTCTGTATCTCCTTGATTTTAGCTTCCTGCACTCTTTGATAGCCAGAGCCGATATAGAACGATCCGGGCCAGAGAAACTAAGAATACTAACACCTTCTGGCTCGATAGTGATTTCAACAGGCTCACTTTCTTGATAGTCTCGATGGTACATAGCATTTACCACAGCTTCTTCAAGTGCCTGATAAGGGTAATTGAAAAAACGATATGAGTGCAAATCTTTCTTAGGCTTAATCACTTGTTCCTGAATGACGACAGATTGAATATAATCCATTGCTTTCGTGATGATCTCTGGCACCGAGCCTTTAAATGTACGTTCCGTAAAGCGATTAGGATTGTCCTCTTTGCCCTCGGGGAAAATTACCACATCAATCTGCGTGTAGGGGAAGAATTTCTCAGGGTGAGTAGAGAACATCATGGCAGCGACATTTTTTATCTGCCTGTTCTCTGTTGGTCCTGCAAGGAGGTCCATGCGGTCAAGTATTTCCATCTTGGAATCAGTGCCAAGCATAAGTAAAAGTTTGCTATGAGCCTTTTCCAAATAGTTGCGCAGGAGTATCAGGTCTATATCATCCGGTGTGATGGTAGGATTGCCCCTGTCGTCGAATGGTGTGCGGTTAGCCATGTTACAGAGTTCCGAGGGCAACACTCGCACCGTCGTGGCGATGTATCTGTACTCGACAGGCAAAAGTGTCAAGAGCCTGAGGAGTGCGGAAGACTAATCGCTGGGTTCTGTATGATAATAGGAAGCAAGGTACAGGTTGCTTAGCTTCCTTTTTTCCAATAATAATTACTTTTTTCTCTTATATGCGAATGTGTACAGAATTCCACCGCTCATACTTGCTCTATTGAACAAGTTGATGTTCTGATCTAGTTCTTCTTTAACATTGATTAGGGTAAGGTCAGGATTTGTCCTATTATCCAAAGTCCAACCGTATGCTACTCCACCATCGGGTCTGATACTTAGCTCGAATGATTTTCCACTGATAGTCAGAGACCGGTAATGTGGTAAACGCTCATGTATAATTTCGCAATTTATGTCACATATTTTCATCAAGCACATACGTAAGAATTTATCACACTCTTTGTAAGATGGAAAATCATCAGTCAACTTGATGTCGTGGGTGCTTTCATCGTATGAACTATACATGGAACCCGAAGAAATGATGCCAGTTGGCAGCATGATAGTCAACTTGCTTGGCTTAAACTGTAGCTTTACCTTTAGTTGGCTTATTAGCTGAGCCAAAAGTATACAGCCGAGGGGAGTCTTAAGATAGCGGTCAGAATAGGTCAACTGTACATCTTCATCTTCTGGTATAGCTTTATAGATTTTTCCCCATGATGCTTGATTTACACTTGTGATTGCTTCTAACAAATTCTCAATCTCAGTATTAGCAGTCAGATAGCATTCGAAGACTGAGCTCCCGCTATTCTGTAGTTCCGAGATGATGTCTAATACAGACAGAGATTTCTGCGGCAAGTCTTTAATTGTATTTGAGGTTGTATAGATTTCGCGGTCTGTGCCCCAATTTTGATTGTACTCGTCAAAGTGGTTCACACAGAAATACATTTTTGAACTTCCGTTTTTGAAATGTACAATTAGTAAAGGAGACTGGACACTCTTTTTGCTTTCCAAATAAGAGGCATTGGTACTCATCAGTAAAGGCATTATCGCGCTCAGACTATCGGAGGAAAGTCTGCTGAATTCAATTTTTCCATTTATACACAGACTGACTTTTACCCCGTTGACCAACATCTCTTTAATATTATGAGCAAACGGAAACAGCTCAGGATTCCATTCATTTAAGTTGTTAGAGGCGAATATTGTCAGATTATCTACATTGTTTGCTCGCAGTACATAGTACAACTCTGTGTGTATGTCAGAAGTCAATCTGACAGCGTCTTTATAGATTGCACTTATATTCTCGGGGACATTTTGAGCCTCTATCTCTGATTTCAGCCATTCCAAAGCTTTATGGCGGTCAAGATAGTTAATATACCACTGGGTATTTCTGTCTATTAAGCAATTAGTGCAGGCCTTCTCGCATTTACAGTTATTAAGTACTTGATAAGCAGCTTTGAAGACTTCATCCTTATACTCGAACAGCAATGGTGAATAGCCAGAGCCGCCCAAGGCGGTGTCATAAATGAAGATAGAATCATAGCTTCGGTTATAACCAAAATCTATTTCCCCTTCAATGATACCGAGAATTTCTGTAAGTTTTCTGCTTAGAATAGTACCAAGCGAATACAAAGTACTTTCGTCTATGATTTCATGATGTTCGTTGTCATAGAATTTGATTTCTACGAAATCAGTCTGATAGCGTCCAACAAGGAGGACATTTCTTCTAATATTGGATCCTCTGTTATCATTGCCTTGACATTCTTTGCCTGCAATGAGATGACGGTGCGGTATTAAAGGCTGTTTATCTCCGACAGCTCCCGCAAAATCAGTTTCAGACTCCATTCTTCCACAATATGGGCATAAAGCATAACCATAACCTTTGCCCTTATTGTAGAAAAGGATCTCGGACTTAGGTGTGGAGCGTCTCATCTTGAATAGAACATTGACATTGTCATCTTCTGCCCAAGGTTCCATTTCAAGCAATATTGGTTGAATAAAGTTTTCCGAATGTGCTGTTTTCAGAACACGGGTAGGTCTACTTGACCAGTCTACTGTGAAACCTGATGGTTCAACAATCTCTGTAAAGTTACTTGCCCCAATCGTCATGCCTTTCAAGCCATGCATTGTGCCTACATGATGGCATG
>ENA-UOOK01002548-UOOK01002548.1-fermentation-metagenome-genome-assembly--contig:-NODE-2548-length-22193-cov-5.633797_pt1 | contig 22193 bp, 19 predicted proteins | sample MGYA00245777_ERZ724023 | MGnify/ENA primary metagenome ERZ724023 (study PRJEB28704, sample SAMN03018312) | fermentation metagenome | biome: anthropogenic terrestrial biome; feature: soil; material...
CTCTGGGATGCTTCTTATCCGCAGTGGGGCAGTATAGATATATGGATCAATAATGCGGGGCAAAACGTACCGCACGTGTTTGCGTGGGAAACGGGCGAAGCTTATATTGAAAACGTTATCAAGACTAATATTATCGGCATGATATATGGTTCGCAAATTGCGGCAGCGGAAATGTTAAAACAAAGACATGGTGCGATATACAGTATGGAGGGTCTGGGCTCCAACAACATGATTCAGCTAAAGACAATACTTTATGGGACCACCAAGTGTGCATTATCGTACTTTATGAAAGGACTTGCCAGGGAACTAGAGGGCACCGGCATAATAGCCGGACGATTATCACCCGGAATGATGCTGACCGATTTCATTACTAAAACGCCGGATGGAGAAGAGTCAGAGGTCATATCGGACGAAAAGTTCAAGAAGTTATTTAACATATTGGCAGATAGGCCTGAAACGGTTGCAAAATATTTTGTGCCGAAAATGCTCAGTAACACTAAAAATGATGTTCAGATCGCTTGGTTAACGAACAGAAAGGCGGCATGGCGTTTTATGACCGCAGGCTTTCGCAAAGGGAAACTAATATAATGGATTCCGATGCTTTTCGTCTATACCATTTGAAGTACTGATGAGGGTGAAAAAGGATGCACCAGGTAATAGCAAAAGGGATTTTGTCGTCAAAAAACGGAATGAATATTTATCGAGGCTGTTCCCATGGTTGTATTTACTGTGATTCAAGAAGTAATTGCTATCAGATGAACCATGAGTTCGAAGATATCGAAGTTAAAGTAAATGCCCCGGAATTATTGGCAGCAGCACTCCGCAAAAAGCGAAAAAAATGTATGATTGGGACAGGCTCCATGAGTGATCCTTATCTTCCTTTGGAAAAGCAACTGAAGTACACTAGAAAATGTTTGGAGATAATCGATCATTATGGATTTGGCCTCTCGATTTTGACTAAGTCCAATTTAATCCTGCGGGATTTGGACTTGTTGATCAGCATTAACCAAAAATCCAAGTGTGTGGTCGCGATGACCCTTACTACCTATGATGAAGCTTTATGTAGGAAAATTGAGCCTAATGTGGCGACGACCAGAGAACGATTTGAAGTGTTGCAAATCATGCGAGACCATGAAATACCAACAGTTGTCTGGCTCAGCCCGATCTTGCCATTTATTAATGACACTGAAGAGAATATCCTAGGTGTGCTGGGTTATTGTATGGAGGCACAGGTAAAGGCGATTCTTTGCTTTGGCATGGGAGTAACACTTAGGGAAGGAAATCGAGAGTATTTTTATGCTCAGCTTGAACGTTTATTTCCGGGTATAAAAGAAAAGTATATTCGGCACTTTGGGAACGCCTATGAAATTATCAGTCCCCGCAATAAGGAATTGATGAAAGCAGCACGCGATCTATGTAAAAAGAACGATATTCTTTTGGGAACGGATGAAGTATTTCAGTATTTATGGAATTTTGAAGAAAAAAAGCGCTATGACCAATTAGGATTGTTTTAGGACGGAAAGCGTGCTTAACTTTTTTGTGTGAAACGGGTTAAAACAAAAATATTTAGCTAACTCAATGCCCATATTTTAAGGTCTGACGAAAGGAAGCGCCATGGCGATCGGATATGCCTGCAAGACAATGGGAGTGCAAGATACTGCCATGAGATCCTGCCGCTTAAAGGATGCAACCGTAGACAAGCTGATGGAGATCATTGAACATAATCTTGCTGCATTAAACCGCATTATTGATTACAACATAGATAATAACATTAGGCTGTTCCGCATAAGCTCGGATCTAATCCCTTTTGGCTCCAGTTCGAAAAACACTATTAAATGGTGGGAGTACTTTGGTGGAGAACTAAGGATCATTGGGCAGAAGATTAGGGCGAGTAAGATGAGGGTTTCCTTGCATCCTGGGCAGTACACGGTACTTAATGCAGTTAAAAGCGATGTGGTAAAAGGAGCCATTGCTGATTTATCATACCATACGAAGATCCTTGACAGTTTGGGGCTGGACTCTACGCACAAAATAGTACTGCATGTCGGTGGAGCCTACAATGACAAAAAAATCTCCGCGCAGAGATTCAAGGATAACTACAGCTTGCTGGATGAAAGCATCAGGCGAAGGCTGGTCATTGAGAATGATGACAGAATCTATAATATTCAGGACGCCTTGGACATTGGCATGAGATTAAGGGTTCCTGTTATCTTTGACAATTTACATCATGAGCTAAATCCCGCAAATGAGAAAAAAGATGAGTTTGCCTGGATTGAGCTATGCAAAAATACCTGGCGGGAGGAAGACGGCGATCAGAAAATCCATTACGCGGAACAGGCAAAGCAAAAGCAGAAGGGCTCCCATGCGGATTTCATCAGGGTCGATCGTTTCCTGGATTTCTACAAGAAAATAAAGAGAACTGATCTTGACATAATGCTTGAGGTGAAGGACAAAAATCTATCCTGCGTTAAGTGTATCAATTGTATAACAGATGATTTGGATCGAGCAATCCTGGAAGAAGAATGGAGAAGGTACAAGTACACGGTCCTGGAAAGAACACCTTTTTTATACACTGAAATAAGTAAGAAGCTCGAGACTAGTGATGGGCTGTCCCCAGCTTCTTTTTACAAGCTTATTGAAGAAAGTTTCGAGAGTTCCGGGGATATTGGGAGCCACACAAAAGCCCTTCAGCAGGTATGGGGCTCTTTCGGCAAAATCGCAACTGAGAAAGAAAAGAGAACGTTCCATAGGAATCTAGAAAGATACCAAAAGCAACGGGCAGGAATAAATATAGTTAAAAACCAGTTGAAAAGGTTAGCGGAAAAGTATAGACAGGATCACCTGACTGATTCCTATTATTTTCTGTTGTGAAGTACATGCCTACGGCTCGTGCTTCTTTAACTAAGTCTTAAGGAGAACCGGTTATTGTGGGGCTTAATAATGAAAAGCTAAGCTAATATAAGCTGCATCAAGATTTTCCTTACGGACTCTTAGAAAACGGTACCCCAGTTTTATTGAGTAGTATCGTTTAAAAAAGACCAATGCTATATCGTAGTCCCCGATGAGGTTATCATTTATCCAACTCATTGTCGGCTTGAATTGATATCCGAAGGATTCGTACGGGTGGAACTTTACAGGAAAATAAATCATGAAACCAGAGTTACTTTTGTTCCCCTGAAGATGTATTGATCCGATTCCGAACCCATATTCCAGAGAAGAAGCGGGTGAAAGTCGTAAGAATAGCAGATACTGAGTTAAATCCATTCCATCTCTGGGGTTTATTTCATCAAAACTGGTATGACGGCACTTAAGAGCATATGGTCCGTAGCCAAGTTCCAATTCATAATCTAAAGCACTGATATCAGGGTTTACTCTTATCCCTATGTTCGCAAGCCAAGTGCGGATTAGCGATAAAAATTGCCAAAAGGTTGGCCGACAAGCCAAGAGCAACCGGGAAAACTTTAAAAAGGAATTAAAGGGGATGATCGACGCCCTCTACAACTTCCCCTGCATTGGCATGTGGGTACCGTTTAATGAAGGATGGGGACAATTCGAGGGGGAAAAGATTGCCGGTTGGGTAAAGGAACATGATAATACCCGCTGGGTAGACCATGCTAGCGGATGGCATGATCAAGGAGCAGGGGATCTGAAAAGTGTACATATCTATTTTAAAAAGCTGAAGATGCCAAAGGGGATTAATAATCGTGCAGTGGCCATCTCTGAATATGGCGGATACAGTCGTTCGATAGAAGGTCATGTTTGGAAGAAAAATAAAGCGTTTGGTTATAAGAACTTCAAACGTCAAGCAGATTTTCAAAGAGCATATGTTGCATTAATGAAAGAACAGGTTGAACCATTAATTCAAAAAGGTCTTTCCGTAGTGGTCTATACGCAATTAACCGATGTGGAAACCGAAGTCAACGGTTTGGTTACCTATGACCGTAAAGTTTTAAAACTGGATTTTCAGTTCTAAAATACACATTTCTCAAGAGAGGGAGTTTGTAACAATATGGTATTACTATGCCATATTGTTACAGGTATATGCCCTTTAGGTCCTTCAAGCGGTTCTTGAAGCATAGCTGCTGTTTTAACAGTGGGCTTAGATCAAACAAGTCCAATCATATATTCAGCTAAAATGGCAACAAGCGCAACAAGTACGGAAATAATAAATCCGTGAAGCATGGGGGCTGCCCCTGATTTCTTCATATCTTTAAAGCTTGTGTTTAACCCGATGGCAGCAAGGGCCGCTACCATAAGAAACTTACTGACATTCTTCATGGCCGAAGAAAGTCGGATGGGAATAACTCCGAAGCTATTTATTATGGCCAAGGCTACAAAGCCCAGAATAAACTGGGGAAATATTGATTTTATATTCAGTTTAAAAGTTGCGCCATCTGATAAAGCTGTCGTCAATTCTAACGTTGCCCGTTCTTTCTTTTTAATATGAAAATTTATGAAAGCAAAAACTATGACTGTCGGAATGATGGAAAGCGTTCTTGTCAGCTTTACCATTGTGGCAAAATCTCCGGCAGCCTCACTGAAGGCATATCCCGCCGCGACCACGCTTGATGTATCATTTACAGCAGTGCCAGTCCACAGACCGTAAGCCATATCGGAAAGACCCATCCAACTTCCTAAAATCGGGAACAGTACAATCATAACCATATCAAACAAGAAGGTTGCCGACATTGCGTAAGCAACATCACGGTCTTGGGCATCAATGACAGGGGCAATCGCCGCAATAGCAGAGCCTCCACAGATGCCTGTTCCCGCAGAAATTAGGTTTGATAATTTCCAGTTCAGCTTAAGTATTCTCCCAATAAAGTACCCACCGCCAAAACAGGTAAGAAGTGTGAAGATCATAACCGTCAACGATATTTTCCCCACATTAAGGATTGTTGTTATATTTAAGCTTGCTCCCAAAAGAATAATTGCCAGTTTCAAAAGTTTTTTTGAGGTAAACTGTATTCCGGGCGCAGTAAGGTTCTCCAACTTTCTGAAGTAATTAATAATCATTCCGATAAACAACGCTATTGCGAGAAGAGCCTTTTCTAGGGGTATGCTTAAAAAAGCACAAATTCAGCGGCCGGTGTATAACACTAGAGGAACTTTTTAAAGAATCCATCATCATTAGGGAAGCAGGCTCGGGTACCCGCAACATATTTGAGCGGCAGCTTATGAACATTGGATATGATTTGAAGGCCTTTAATAAAATCACCTTCATAAGTAGCTTTAAGCTGATTAGAGAGTTGGTTTTAAATAACTTGGGCATCAGCTTTGTTTACAAAGCGGTAATTGAAAACGATGATAGATTTGGCACGTTTAAGGTTGATAACATTACTGGTACCCATGAATTTAATATTGTATATCTAAAGAACACAAATGCCGGAAAGTTGGTAGATATATTTTTTGGTGCAAACAGATGAAAGAAGAAAGTGGATTTTATAGGCGGTCTTAGTTATCTGGTTTTGGTAGTACAGTATACAGTATTATTCCCCGCGAAAGGTTGAAATCTGGCCAGTACTATACTATAGTAATTACATGTGTATTCTGGATAAATTCTTATCTTTGATAAGAATTTATTGCTAAAAGGGGGACAATTATGAATAAGAAACTATCTTGCATCATGGCATTGCTAGCCATCGTTACGTTGGTGCTAGCAGGTTGCGGGGGAAAGAAAACCACCCTAAAGATGGCCACCGGTGGTACCACAGGGACATACTATGCTTACAGCGGAACTGTTTCTCAAGTGCTCAGCCAAAAAGTTGATAATTTAAGCTTCGATGTGCAGTCCACAGGGGCTTCAAAAGCCAACATCTACCTTGTGGCTGACAAGGAAGCTGAAATCGCTATCGTGCAGAATGATGTGATGTATTACGCTTATAATGGTACTGACCTTTTTGCCGGTGACAAAGTATCCGGGTTCTCGGCAATGGCCGGTGTCTATGCGGAGGTTTGCCAAATCGTGGCCAAGAGTGACATCAATTCGATTGAAGATCTTAGGGGCAAACGGGTTTCGGTTGGGGACATCGGTTCTGGGGTTGAGTTTAACGCCCGGCAGATTCTAGAGGCTTATGGGATTACCTTTGATGATATTGTCGTGAACAACCTCAGCTTTGGTGACAGCGCAACGGCCTTCAAGGATGCTAAAATTGATGCGTTCTTCTGTGTTGCCGGTGCCCCGACCACAGCTGTTGTTGAACTGGCCACCACTAACCAGATCAAGTTACTGGAAGTTGATAACGAGCATGCCGCGGGTTTAATAGAGAAGTATCCTTTCTATACAAAATTTGATATTCCCGCCGGTACTTATAAGGGTGTTGATACTGATGCCCAGACGGTAGCCGTTGTTGCCAGCTATATCGTGGCGGACGGTCTCAGTAAGGATTTAGTTTACGATATGACGAAAGCCCTTTTTGAAAATGCGGATGAGATTGCGACTGGGCACCCGAAGGGCATTGAACTAGACCCGGCTTATTCCGTCTCAAGTATCTCCATCCCCATGCATCCGGGTGCGGAGAAGTATTATCAGGAAATCGGGGTTTTATAAGCCCTAAGGTAATGCACAGAAAAGGATTGTTACGAATAGGGGCCGCGATCGTGGTCATAATCACGGCCTCTATTTTTATACTCTTTACATTGTCCGCTCCGTGTCTAATCCTGAAAAGTGGAGATACCGGTGGAGTAATTAGGTCTTTTCCTGTTCAAGAGGGTGATGAATTTTCCGTCACCTTCGTTCATTCGGTGAATAAAAGCCCGGTCACCGATGTTTATCAGCTTGTCAATGGTGACATCTATGTCGTGCGTACGATTTACTATGCCTTTGGCGCTGGTGTGCAGACCGAGATCGAGGAAGGCCAACGTCTTGACTATGGCCAGGATGGCTCGATGATCGTCAGTGGTTTTAACCGACGGATGGATCGACTCTCTTATATTGTGGGGACAGTTTCCGATCATACCTTGGAAATTGGGGGGGAGAAGATTAGCCTCCGTGCGCTCTGCGGCCGTAACACAACTGTACGATTTGTTAGTAGTCATTCACCCTGGTTTCCACTAAGACGTCGCTCGTTTTTTCCGATGTGGTTCCGTTCGAAATGAAAGACCGGATGCTTAACCGGTTTTGATTTAATAGAGATTGATGATGAACATAAGGAGGATGATTTATGTCTGAGGTAAAAAAAGCGCCCAAAACTTCAATGGGCGAAACAACCCAAATCGATGTCGATGAAATTATGGCTGAATATGATCGTGAATCAAACACCAGGCGTTTTACCGGCGTCCCCCGTGTGGTCGTCCGTTATATGCTGGCGGCGTTTTCATTATATATATTTTACATGAATCTGATCAGTGTCTGGCCGGAGCAGATCCGGAGGGCGTCCTTTGTGGGGCTGATTGTTTTTATGGCGTTCACGCTTTACCCGGCCAAAAAGCGATCGGCCAAACGGCAAAACTTCGTGCCTTGGTATGATTTTCTGCTCGGGATCATCGGCGCAGGCTGCTATTTCTACTATGTGGTAAATTTCGCCGATCTTGCCCAGAAGGCGACGCGGATTACTGATTTGGACATGCTCATCGGTACAGTAGGGGTTCTGCTCACGGCTGAGGTGTGCCGCAGAGTGGTTGGTATTCCCATCTTGGTCGTGGCTGGCGCTTTTATTAGTTATGCCTTTTATGCCGGATATTCGTTGAAACGAATTATCTATACCTTATTCTATACCCTTGATGGGGTTATTGGCACGCCCATTGGTGTGTGCTCAACTTTCATTGTTTTGTTTATTATCTTAGGTTCATTTCTGGAAAAGACGAATATCGGGACCTTCTTTATTGATATCGCCAATTCCATTGCGGGACGGGCTACGGGAGGACCAGCTAAAGTTGCCGTTATCTCCAGCGCCCTAGAAGGGATGTACTCCGGCAGTTCGGTGGCGAATACTGTGGGGTCCGGTAGTGTTACTATTCCGGTCATGAAAAAAACGGGATATGACAAAGACTTTGCGGCGGCGGTCGAGGCAGCGGCTTCTACCGGGGGACAGATTATGCCGCCAATCATGGGGGCCGCCGCTTTTCTGATGGCGGAGATGACTGGGGTGCCTTATTCGATGATTGCCGTTTCGGCTATTTTCCCGGCTTTCCTTTACTTTGCAGGTATCTTCATGATGGTGCATTTTGAGGCAAAGAAAACGGGGCTCCGCGGGCTACCCAAAGAATCGATTCCGAATTTCTTCAAGCTTTTCCTGACCAAAGGATATCTCTTCTTACCGATCGTGGTGCTAATTATCACGATGTCCATTGGGTACACCCCTTCACGGGCTGCTTGTCTGGCCATTTTGACGGCGATTATTGTCAGTATGTTCCGTGAGGATACGCGGTTGACCTCGAAGGGCTTTATTCAATCCCTCGAGAATGGGGCGAAAAATACCATTTCGGTTGCTGCCGCCTGTTCCATTGCCGGAATTATTGTTGGCGTTGTTTCCCTGACCGGGATCGGACTGAAGCTGGCCGATGGTTTGCTAGTTCTCTCCGGAGGGATTGACATTATTGCTCTTTTCTTGACCATGATCGCATGTTTGATCTTGGGGATGGGCGTACCAACCACTGCGAATTATGTAATAATGGCGACCATCACCGCTCCGATCATTTTGAAGTTGATCCCGGAAACTCCGGTGTTGGCAGCCCACTTCTTTGTATTTTATTTCGGGGTGGTGGCCGATATTACGCCCCCGGTAGCGCTGGCGGCCTACGCCGGGGCGGCAATCTCTGGCGGGAATCCGTTACGGACGGGTGTTATTGCGACCAAATTAGCCATTGCGGCCTTTATTATTCCTTACATGTTTGTGTTAAATCCCTCGATGCTACTGGTTAATGCATCCTTTGGGCAAATTATGCAGTTTTCCATCACGTCACTGGTAGGGATGTTTGCCATCTCCACCGGTTTAGAAGGCTTTATGCATACAAAGATGCCGTTAGGCCAGCGTATCCTGGCGGTTATTGCCGGGCTAATGATGATCGACCCTGGGGTAGTATCGGATCTGATCGGGATGGTCATTATCGGCGTCATCGTTTTTCTGCAATATGTGGTGAAAGCAAAAGAATTTAAGCCGGTTGAGGCTTAATATAAAAAGGCCACCTTCGCATCTCAAGCGAAGGTGGCCTTTTTATCATCATGAATCTCGACAAACGTTGCTGTCACTTAATTCACCACTGGGTAGGTAGTCGCTCACCTGGTGAGTTTTTTAGTTTGCCTCCAAAAAGCCTTCGGGATCGATGACCGCATCAAATGCTTGTTTGGCTGCAAAGGTTCGATCAAAGAGCACCGGGCTACCCTGACCGCGCCAGCTTTGGGAATCGGCTTTGCCCCAGAAGGTGACGCGGTCGATGCTATTTGCGTACTTCTTATATACCTTAAACAACTGCGCATACAGTCGGGCTTGGAAGCGCTCTTCCTCCTTAGTGAGCGGCGTGGTATGCTGTTTGGAATAGGAGCCGTATGGGATGTCAAGCTCGGTAACACCAACCTTAACCCCTGCTTTGATGAAACGGGCGATGGTGGCGTCGACGTCATAGACATTCAAATTTGCGGTCCAGTAATGGGCCTGCATACCGAGGGCTTCTACCAGTAAACGGTTGGGATCGGCGTTACGCTGGTCTTTTTTCCATTGCGCATTCAGATCCTCGGCCATCAGCGCCATCGCTTCACGCTTCCAGGCATCGGTTTCGTTATAGTCGTTATAGTATAAGGTAGCACCCGGGTCGGCCAAACGGGCAAAGACAAACGCATCGTAGATATAGTCGGCACCACTCTCGCCTTTCTTCTTGTCAGCACCGTTTTCATAGGCGATATACCAGGGTGAGTTCTTGCGCAATACGGTTTTCCAATCAGTGGGAATGCCAGTGCCGCCATCGAAGGCTTCATTGACCACATCCCATGAGATCACCTTCCCCTTGAAATGTCCGGCTACCTTATGGATGTATTCTTCCATATTTGCCTTTGCGGCTGTACGGGTGAGCGGCTTGCCGTCCTCGCCTGTGGTTAGCCAGGGTGCCGACTGGGAGTGCCAGACCAGAGTATGGCCGTGAACCTTGATGTTATTTGCTTTGGCCCAATTTACCAGGGTATCGGCGTTGGCGAAGTTGTACACACCCTTTGCGGAGCTCAAATACTGTGGCTTCATGTCATTTTCAGCCGTTACCAAGTTATACTGGTGCTTAAACATGGCGGTAAGCTCGTCGTCGGTTGTCTGGTTGGGATTCATGACATTACCGATCATGAAATAGTCCTTATATGTATTCGCCAGCGAAGGAAGGGAGAGGTCCCATTTTGCCGCGGTTGCTTGACCAACCGGGACAAGGAAAAGAAGAGCCTGAACCAACAGGAACACCAGGCCTTGGGCTAACCTACGCCTCTTTTGCGGAAGAGTTATCATTTGGAAAACCTCCCATTTTGTTAGATTGGGTTTGTGTAAATTATACTATAAAAGGGAATTTTTATCAATCTTAGCGCCTTATCAGGGCTTTTTGCGTTGTCCTTTGATTAAACTATTCCGGTACAATATATTGATAGTCTAACTCAAGTCAAACACTATATATTGGCCGGAATCTTCTTTAACGGATACAACGCAAAAAGCTTACTATCAACGGTTCCAGGCCTGCTTAAGCACTGCTAGAAGTTCATCCTTGGTTGCCTGGCGTTTTGGGATGCCAAAGGAGGCGCCAAGGGCATGTTCTTTGGTGACCAGCCAATCAAGGTTCGCGAAACCAAGTTTTGCTTGACTAAGGGACGTGGGGAGACCAGCCTGAACGAACACCTTGCGGATGGCTTCTTCCAGCCAGTTGAAGAGCTGGTCGGCCCTAGGGGTTAAAGGATCGGCCCCATTGTCGTCATCTGCTCCATAGTCTAGTGTCAAGGGATTTTCCTGCTCTACGCTGGCCAAGGCCTGTTCTACTCGAGCCAAGCGGAGGGCGGTGGCCGGATCATGGAGGGCTTGGACCTCAAGACCCGGTACCAGCAAGATTCCGACCATCTGACCGTGGGAGAGGTTGAATTTCTGGCAGAAATGGACTAAGGCATGGGGAAGACCCAAGCCCGCATGGGCGAAAGCAATCCCCATCAAGAGACTACCCCAGCTCAGGAGGTCGCGGATCGGTGTGCTAATTTCGATCCCGGCGGGCGTCGGGGTTTTTTTTGTGTTTTCCACTAATGCCTGCAGTCCCTGGGCTAGATTGAGAAAAGCAGCGAGCGCTACTGCTTGGATTTCAGGGGTAGCCTTAGCATGGGTTATTACTTCAAGGGATTGAGCTACCGCATCTACCAGCGAAACTATTGTACTGGAGAGCGGAAGTGAGTCTGTAAAGCTGGGGTCAGCAATGATCAGGGACGGTGGGGGGATGTTTCGAATGCTCCGTTTTTCCTCGCCAAACTCGACCACGGCATTGTTCGTGCTTTCCGATCCGGTGCCGGAGGTAGTCGGCACGGCAATCCAGGGTAAAGCCTTATCCGGGTCGATTGTTCTTTCTCCGGTTTGGAAAGGGGCAACGGCGGATCCACTTTCTTGCCGGGCTAGGCCGGCTACGGCTTTACCGACATCGAGGGTAGTCCCGCCACCGATTACGATGACATGATCGGCTTGAATGTGTTGTAAAGCTTCAATTCCGGCGCGAATCGTCTTGTGGTCGGCGTGGCCTTGCACCGTAAAAATGTGTGCTTTGGCGGCGGATTGAAAGATGCTGGCGACCAACCCTTGAATGGATGGGGTTTTAGAACTTGACGCCCCGACCATCACTAGGACGCCGGAAGGGATTTTACTAATCGCTGCGGACACTTGTTTCTTGCCTAATCCACGGCCAAAAAAGATCTGCTCCGCGGCGGCGGGGAAGTTGCTCCGTTCGAGGCTGACTTGGCTGGTAGCGGGGTCCAGTTCAATAAGTCCCGGGACACTCCATCGTCCGAGTTGATCTTGTTTTAGGGTTATCATTTCGTTCACCTACTAATACCACCGTAAGGGTGGTTTAAATTTGAGTTCTTAATTCTATCATACTATTGAAGCTGTTTAGAAATCAAGCAGGATGAAAGTAGTATAGCCGCTGTACTAAAAAACCCCCTAACTTGGATTCTTTAGTCCAAGTTTAGGGGGTCAATACAATTGGCCGTTATTATCCTTTAGCCGGTGCAAATTGGGGGAGCTTGGCAAAGGCTTCCTCCAAATCTTTGTCGGTGGGTACATAATCGGTCATTTTCCCGCTTAAATAAGCATCGTAGGCTGTCATGTCAAAGTAGCCGGTTCCGGTTAGACCAAAGAGAATCGTTTTCGCTTCCCCTGATTCCTTGCATTTTAAGGCTTCATCGATGGCGCTGCGAATGGCGTGGGCTGATTCGGGCGCCGGAAGAATGGTTTCATGCTTAGCAAAGAATACGGCTGCTTCAAATACTTTAGTCTGCTCAACCGCTACTGCTTCCATGTGGCCATCATGATAGAGCTTGGACAGGATCGGCGACATCCCGTGATAACGCAAACCACCGGCATGGTTAGGGGAAGGAATAAACTCACAACCTAAGGTGTACATGCGAGCCAGCGGTGTAATCTTCCCGGTGTCACAAAAATCATAAGCGTAACGACCCCGGGTTAAAGAGGGACAGGAAGCCGGTTCGACGGCGATGAGACGGGGTGAGGCTTTCCCCAATAATTTATCCTGGATAAAGGGGGCGATTAAACCGCCCAAATTGGAACCCCCACCGGCGCAGCCGATCACTAGATCGGGATATTCATCCAGTATTTCCATGGCCTGTTTGGCCTCCAGACCGATAATTGATTGGTGGAGTACAACCTGGTTTAGGACGGAACCGAGGACATAACGGTAGCCTTCAGTCGAGACCGCTTTTTCCACCGCTTCGGAGATGGCACAGCCCAAACTGCCACCGGTATCCGGGTGACTCTCCAGGATGGCGCGGCCAGCGTTGGTAGTCGGACTGGGGCTGGCTACAATGTCAGCGCCAAAGGTTTGAATCACAGAACGACGGAAAGGCTTTTGTTCATAAGAACATTTGACCATATAGACGACTAAGGGAATATTAAAGAAAGTACAGGCTTCGGCCAAGGCTGTTCCCCATTGCCCGGCACCGGTTTCTGTGGTTAAGCCGGTTAATCCTTGTTTTTTTGCATAATAGGCCTGAGCAGCCGCGGAGTTCAGCTTATGACTGCCGGAGGTGTTATTTCCTTCAAATTTGTAATAGATCTTAGCTGGGGTGTCCAAAGCCTTCTCTAGATTATAGGCGCGAATTAGGGGGGAAGGCCGGAACATTTTGTAAAACTCCAGGACTTCACCGGGGATCTCAAAATATCTGGTTGTGCTGTCCAGTTCCTGTTTGGCCAGATCCTCACAGAAAACAGGGGTTAAATCATCAATGGTGGCCGGTTGCAAAGTCGCTGGGTTTAGCATTGGATCGGGCTGCTCCTTCATATCGGCCCGGATGTTATACCAGACTTTTGGCATTTCCTCTTCGGTTAAATAGACACGGTACGGGACTTTTTTTGTTCTTTTCATGCTCATCTTTTCTCCTCTCTCCTCTTCTTTGCTCCTCTTTTACTAGTAATCGGGGTTTATTTATACAAAAAAAGCTTCGATCCCAGTACTTCACTGGGACAGAAGCTTTTAACCTCTGCGGTACCACCCGGTTTGGCGTAGTTACGCCCACTCATTTCATATACATTCATATATGCTCCTTTGGTAACGGATGGAGATTCCGTCAGGTATTACTTGGCAATCTTTGGCCTTTCTTCCTGCCCTCGTAAGTCCATTCAGTATTGCCCTTAGTTACCGCAATCCCACCTTCTGCGGCTCTCTGTCAACAAGTAGCCATACCTACTCTTCTTACTCAACGGTTTGGTTCATGTTCAATGTACATCCTAAAGATCCAGTTAAGACTGGGGATCTATAATTAATTTTTAGTATATCCATTTCCGCCTCTGAAGTCAAGAGACATTTTCACAGACCATTGACAGAGACATTTTCGAAGGCGATTATGTAATTGATCTGTTGACCAAAAATATTGGTGTTGTTATAATAAATTGAACACCGTTCAATTATTGAACAGTGTTCAAAAAGGACAAAAAATATCGGGACAATTAGTACATAAACGAGGAGGAAAAAGGATGAAGTATGTTTTAAGCGGGATCGGAATTATGTTTGGGTTATTTTTTGTTTTAATGCTCTTAACCGTAGGCTTTGTCTCAACAGTTAACAGATCAAAAGGTGATCGTGGGCAAGTTTTGCCAGGGGAGGGAGAAAACGCAAAAAAAGCGATCATTATTTATCAACCGGCGGCCACCAAGGCTACAACCAAGGTAGCGCAGCAATTGGCTGCCGGACTAAATGCGGGTGGGTACGAGGTTACTCTGAATCATCCAGGGGAACATCTTTCTCCGGATTTATCAGGGTATGGGCTTATTATCTTTGGCTCGCCGACCTATGCCGGACAATTAACAAAGACCTTGACTGACTATGTGGCGCAGGTCTGTTCCCAGTTGCGGGCGGCAATGGGTGAAACGCCGCGCCTTGCTTTGTTTGCGACCGGAGCCGTTGATCAGCTGGAAGAATTTGATCGTTTGGCGGAGACACTCAATGGATTGAATGTCGTTAAAAAAGTAAAATTTTTATCAGGTGCGAAAGAGACAAATGAAAAAACGGCTTATGATTTAGGGCTTGAGTTGGCACAAAAATGATTGGAAACCTGATTACGCTCTCCCGCGTGATTTTGACCTTCATAGTGAATTACTATATTTTATTCCATTTTGGTAAGGTTGGGATACCCTTGCTCCTTTTTGGAATGGTATTTCTTACTGACTATATGGATGGAAAAATCGCTAGATTAAGTAAGACGGTCTCGCCCGGCGGGGCCGTCTTCGACCTGTTGGCAGACTTCTTTTTTATATTCCTAACTTACCTGGTCCTATATAATTTCCAGATCATGCCATTATGGTTTATCGGTGTTGTTTTTGGGAAATTTGTTGAGTTTGTGTTTACTTCCATCATTTTAAGTAAATCCGATCCTGGGAACGGAGTGTTTGTTTTTGATTTTATCGGCCGGTTTGTGGCGGCCATGTTTTATGCATATCCGGTCTTACTGTATTTTTCCTACTGTTTTTCACCGGTTATGTACACCCTATGCATAAGCATATTAGCTTATTTCCTTCTTATTTTTGCGCTACTTTCTTCTGCTTACCGGATCAGAAATTGTTTCCGCCTACTTAAGGGCTTAAGCTAGCTTCTCCGCTTTTTTTCCACAAGTCGTTGGTATTCATTGATCAGTAAGTCCACCTCAATACTGGCTCTGAGGACAGCGTAGTCAGAACAACCCCGGGTATTCCAGAGAGTCTGTAGGCGCTGACGGGCACCATTAATTTCTTGTTTAAGGGCGTTTATTTGCATTCTTTCACTTTGGATCATTTGGTTTGTTCCTTCGGCAAAATATTAACAAGCTCTGCGTTGGGGAAACTTCAAAAAACGGGAAACTTTGCGACGCTTGTTGGATCATGGTATAATATCCTTAATATAGTAAAGGGACGAAAACGCAAATCCTAGCGAACGACTGGCGAAGGTTGACAGTCCTGCAGTCGTTAGCTTCTGTTTGTTTGGGGCGTTTTCGTCCAGTTTATAACATAACAACACGTGTCATGGAGTTGCTGATTGCCTTATTTAGAAGCATTCGTCTAAGAACATTATATTTGCATATTACAAATATGTCAAGGAGAAATGTTGCATATGGAAAATGTAATCGGTAAACGGCTCAAACAATTCCGGGAACAATATGGTTTAAACCAAGGTGAATTCAGTAGAAAGATAAATATAAGTCAAACAACTGTTTCCCGCGTGGAATCGGGAGAGAAAAAACCTTCTAAAGCTTTTTTAAATGCGATTGAAGTTGGTTTTGGGATTAACCCGGAATGGGTCTTGACGGGTAGAGGTTCAATGCTAGTAGGAGCCGAACAGTATATCGTCAAAGGGATTGAGTTCTTTGGTGAAGTGGAAATGAGTAAAGGGTTGGCTAAAATTCTTGAAAATCCCCAATTTGCCAAGTTACATTTGTTGCTGAAAGCAGGCGATTTGGTGGAAAGTGATATTGATGACGAGTTAGCGGCCTACTTACTCTACATCATTAATAACTGGGGTGAGGGCGAGCGGAAGCAGCATTGGGTAATGGGTCAGCTGGAGATGGCTTTTAGAGAAGTAAAGGATAAATACGAACCATAAACCGATCATTACATTGAAAGATCCCTCGCCTGCTTGTAAGGTGGGGGATTTATTCATGGGTATTTTATTTGAGGGGTGTAATGGTATGGATCAGAAATCAACCAAGTTGTGCGGTTCATTTTGGGAATGGATAGGACGCTTCTCCATCTACCGACTGAAGGTTTTTCACCAATTGACCGTGATTATTACCATTATGATTATCTTCTTCATAATTCAAGGAATTACCGGCGTCTACATCAATGATCGGATGATGAAGTCCAGTTTGGATATGGTTAAAATCAGCTCGAAAAGGTTTAATAATGTCAGTATGATCAAAACCTATGTGGAGCTGATTGAGAAAGAATACATAAAAGTCCTCACCCAAAGGGGGAACATCCAATATCTAATTAATGAAGCCGATATTCAGGGGCTGCCGCGAATCGGTACCGAAATGGTCCCGGCTGTTAGGGCTTTACGGGAGGTCGCGCCGGAAGAATGCGATCAAATTCTGACCAATATCACTGCGATTGAAGCATTGATCCGCTTACCGGTTAGCGAGGAGAATTTAGCAGCGCTCAAACGAGAACTCTATTCGATCAGCATTTCAATCGATACTGCCACTAGTAAGTCGATTAATGCCAGTTATGACGCGGTGACCAGGAGTTCCGACTTTTCCACGGCCTCGAAGCTCATTACAGTAATCATTAGTTTAATTGCCATTGGGACGATCAGTTTCATCTATATTTTTATGCTGTCCCGCACGATTACCGAGCCCATTCAGAAATTGGCTGCCTACGCCATGGAGATTGCCAAGGGGAAGTTCCCCGTTGAAGAACTTGAGATCAAATCTTCTGCTGATCTAAACATCCTCGCCCTGGCCTTTAATAAAATGGCGGCGAGTATCCAAAAGATGATTGCGGAGCTGACAGAAAAATCCAAGTTAGAGCGGAAACTGCATGAAGAAGAACTGAAAAACCTTAAAATATCACAGCAATTGAATGAAGCACGCTTTTTGGCCTTACAATCCCAGATTAATCCCCATTTCCTCTTTAATACCTTGAATACCATTATGCGTAAGTCCATGTTTGAAAAGGCCCCGGCGACTACGAAGTTAATCCAAAGCCTTTCGGAGATCTTCCGTTATAACTTGCAAAACCCCAAAAAAGAAGTGTTGTTAGCCGAAGAACTAGAGATGGTCAAAAAATATGTTCACATTCAACAAACCCGTTTTGGCGCTCGGGTTGGTTTTGAAATTGTCTGCCGTGATGTGGAAGGGGTAGAGATTCCCCGTTTCATCATCCAGCCGCTGGTCGAAAACGCCATCATCCATGGGATTGAACCCAAAGTAAAGGGTGGTAGCGTCCGGATTAAAACCTATCAAAAACGAGACGTTATTTACCTCAAGATCATTGATAATGGAGTCGGGATGGGGAAGAGACAAATCAAAGCAATTTTAAACGGCACTGAAGCGTCGCGGATCAAAGGCCATACCACTGCGATCGGAATTAACAATGTCCGCGATCGGCTGCTACTTTATTATAAAAACCCCACCTGTTTTAGCCTGAAGAGTAAACCAAATCTGGGGACGGTGATTACGCTTAAGTTATCCAGAAACTTTGAGGGGGCTTGCGATGTATAGATTATTAATTGCCGATGATGAGCAACTGGAACGGGAAGCGATTAAGTTCATAATCGAAGAAAGTTTCCCCGGCAGTTTTACGATTTGCGAAGCCGCCAATGGTTTGGAAGTAGTGGAGATCGCCCTTGCTTTTAAACCGGATCTTCTCTTTCTGGATATTAAAATGCCGGGGATTAACGGCCTTCAAGCTGCAGCTCAGATCAACCGTGTTCTTCCTGAGTGCCGGATTATCATTGTCACGGCTTTCCATTACTTTAATTACGCCAAAGAAGCCTTATCCCTCGGTGTGGTCGACTACATTACGAAACCGGCACCACCGGAAGCTGTCGTGGAAACGGTCAAACGTTTAATCGTGGAGCTTGAATCCGCGTCCTTTAAAGAGCGACTCGCCGCCGAAAGGGAGCAGCAGCTTCAGCAAATTACCGGGTATTTCGAAGACGACCTCCTGGTCTTAATTGCCTACGGTGAAATTGAGGCCAAAGAAATCGAAGATTATTTCGCCATCCTTAATCTGCAAGCCCAAACCTTTTTTGCCGCGGTCGCCACGATTCTTTACCCTAATACGCCCGGAGCAAGCATTTTGGAAATTGAAAAAAGGGTGTTGAACAAGAATGTGGTTGGGTGGGTGAAAGAATATATGCAGAAGGTTGGCCGTCAGGCCTATATCCGTTCGATCGGAGCGGAGGTTTTTATCCTCCTCCTTGCGGAAGAAAATTTGGATGAATATCAAGCAAGATTAACGGGGATGCGGCTTTTTACGGAGTTAAAAGAAGCGCTCTGGAAGGAACAGCAAATAGCGCTGAATATCGGGATTGGCGGCCTATGCAATGAGACCGGTCAGATCGGGCAAGCATTTTCACAGGCCAAGTACGCTTTGCGTTATGAAGCAGCCCCAGATTCCATCATCAGTTATGGTGATATTGAACGGGATCAACAGCAGGTTTTCTATCCCTACCATCGGGAAAAAAGGCTTTACCAAAGCATTCTGCAGGGGGATATCCATGCCTCCCAGCAGTTGTTGGAGGATCTCCTCACTTGGCTTCGGGAACACACCTCCTGCCTGGAAGCCTTTCAACAGAAAGTATATGAACTATTGTTGATCTTGATGCGGGAAATAGCCATTCATACGCAGGAGTTTTGCTTCAATGGGGAAGACTTGCGCCAAAACATTTACGCTGGCGCCAACCCCGAAGAAATCTCTAGTTTCGCCACGGGTTTCCTGAGCCAAAAGATCGCAGAGATTAACACCTTGAAAACTTCGCGGATCAATGCCTTGTTAATGTTGGCCATTGATTACATCGAACGGAATTACCAAAAAGATTTGTCTTTGGAAGACGTCTCATCGTTCATTCAAATCAGCCCATTTTATCTGAGTAAGATCTTCAAAAAGGAAGTGGGAGTAAATTTTATTGATTATCTAACGAAAATTCGGTTGCAAAAAGCAAAAGAATTTTTAGCTGATCCCAGGTTGAACATCAAAGATATCTGTTATCAAGTCGGCTACAAGGACCCCAACTATTTTACCCGCGTCTTCAAGAAAAACACCGGCTTAACCCCCACCGAATACCAGGCTAAAACCCTAAAATAATTACCTTAATCCCCTCCTGCCTAGAGTGATCACCCAAGACCCCACCCAAAGTTAAGTCAACAATAATGTGCTAGGATTGGCAATTATCTACAGAGGGCCAAGCAATTTACAACTTGAATAATATGTTTATAAACTGGAGTCGTATCCGACTTCCGATTGAAAAAAGGAGGCATCGTAATGAAAAAAGTCCAATGGTTAAGGGCGTTTCTGGTTTTATTGACGATCTTCGCCCTCTTCTCGGTTTCTCTGGGCGCGCCACGACAATTGACCTTACAGATCATTGATTGTGCTGGTAGCAAGCAGATGGTGGGACCGGCGGTGGATGCTTTTGCCGCCCAAAACCCCAATATCAAAATCGATTACATCATTGGAACATCCCCGGAATTACCCTCCAAGATTAAAGCGCAACAAATGGCCGGTAACGTCGAGACTAATGTGGTCTTGACCGGCTATGACGCGATGGGCTCGGGTCTTGTGCAACAGATCTGGGAACGCATTATGCCTGAGCAGAAAAAATCCTTCCCTAACCTTGAAGATAATTATTTACCGGCCGCCAAAGCAGCTTTTGATCTGTTTGACGGCTATGGGATCGTGTTTGCTTGGTGCCCAGGTGGTCCCATGTTCACGTACAATCCCGATCGAGTTAAAAATGTCCCGCGTACGACAGATGAACTACTGGCTTGGTGCAAAGCCAATCCCGGCAAATTCATGTATCCCCGCCCGGCCAACTCCGGACCGGGACGGGCATTTTTGCAAGGACTACCCTATATCTTAGGGGACAAAGACCCCTTAGACCCAAAAACTTGGGATAAAACCTGGGCTTACTTGAAAGAACTTGATAAATATATCGATTATTATCCTTCCGGGACCGGCATTGCCTTCCGGGAGATGGGTGAAGGGACCCGTTACATCCTGGCCAGTCATTTGGGTTGGGATGTCAACCAACGGATTTTGGGGACGATTCCAGCTCACTTCCAAGCTTTCTTCCTCGAAAACACGACTTGGGTTAATGATTCCCACTTTGCCTGTATCCCCAAGGGCCTGGATAAAGCCCATAAGGAGCTGGCGCTCCAATTAATCGCCTGGCTTTTAAAGCCGGAGATGCAAGCGTTTAATTATGATAACGGTTATTTCTATCCGGGACCTGCCGTCAAAAATGTCCCGCTTAGTATGGCTCCGGCGGAAAGCCAAGCTAATCTCAGTAAAGCCATCCGGAAAGATCTGGAGGAAGCGGTTACGAAATACCCCTCGACCACGCAATTGGATGCCGAAGCGCGTGGTGATTATGTTGAGAGAAATAAAACAAGTAATCGTTGAGGACTTAAGCAAAAATTATGGGGACAAGGAAGCCGTCATTAACTTTAATCTGATCCTCAATAAAGGCGAGTTTGTTACTTTGCTGGGGCCTTCCGGTTGTGGAAAATCAACGGCCCTCAATTGCCTCGCTGGTCTGTTGCCGATTTCCAGCGGCAAGATCTATGTTGATGAAGAGTGTATCGATGACGGGGTCAAGCGGGTTCCGGCTGAAAAAAGAGGTTTCGGCATGGTTTTTCAAAACTACGCCTTATTTCCTCATCTAACGGTCTTCAAAAACGTGGCTTTTGGTTTGGAATTAAAAAAAGTCCCCAAGGATGAGATCAAAGAAAGGGTCGCGAAAGTCATCAAAATGGTCCACCTGGAGGGTTATGAAGAGAAGTATCCTGGCCAAATGTCCGGTGGTGAGCAGCAACGGGTGGCCATTGCCCGCTGTATTGTCCTGGAGCCCAGTTTATTAATGCTGGACGAACCCCTTTCCAATCTTGACGCCAAATTACGGAATGACATGCGCTATGAATTAAAGGATTTACACGAGCGCCTACAGGTTACCAGCGTCTATGTTACCCATGATCAACAAGAGGCCTTAGCGCTTTCTGACCGGATTGTGGTGATGAAGCATGGCCGGATCCAGCAAACCGGGACGCCTGAAGAAATTTACTCCCGCCCCGCCAATCTGTTTGTTGCCGACTTTATGGGTTTCCGTAACATTTGGGAGGCTCAAATCGAAGAGATTACAGAACATGACGGGGAAACCAGATTCGTGATTAATAGCAACGGCCTTAAGTTTACTTCACAAATCACATTCACCAATAAAAATCAGGGTTTGAAGTTGGCTCTGCAACATGCCTTTAAGAACCAGATCAATGTCAACACCGCGATTAGGCCGGAAGATTTTCTGATCGGGCAGGGCGCGACGAACAAGCACCACTGCAAAGTTGAGATGGTTGAATATCTTGGCCAAAACAGATCTGTTATCGGTACCCTGGATAACATGGAACAAGTCGCTTTCAGAACCGACGAGAAAATTACCGGTGGGGAAGAATTAGAATTATGGCTTCCCCCGGAGAGGCTGCTGATTTTCCCAAAGGGGGTCAGTACAAATGGCTAAAGAAAAACGGTGGGATCTTAAGCTGGTGCTGCTTCTCCTGCCGGTGATCTTGTTTATTTCTTTACTGTTTATTTATCCGTTTTTCTATGGCTTATTTCTCAGCTTTACCAAGGGGGATGGCAGTTTTATCCTTGAAAATTACCGCAGGTTTTTCACTGATTACTGGGAGCTGCGCACGATTGGGATCACGCTGAAGCTGGCGATTCCCGCTACCATCATCAATGTTTTACTGGCGATCCCTTTTGCCTACTATATGCGACGCGGTCTTAAAGGGGAAAAGTTGGTTACCTTTTTTCTGATTTTGCCAATTACCTTAG
>ENA-UOOK01002549-UOOK01002549.1-fermentation-metagenome-genome-assembly--contig:-NODE-2549-length-22191-cov-16.435490_pt1 | contig 22191 bp, 36 predicted proteins | sample MGYA00245777_ERZ724023 | MGnify/ENA primary metagenome ERZ724023 (study PRJEB28704, sample SAMN03018312) | fermentation metagenome | biome: anthropogenic terrestrial biome; feature: soil...
TATGAGCCGCCCGTCGCGATCCTTCATCGTCCCCAGCCCTGGAACGTTCTCCATAACGAAGGTCTTAGGCTGCAACTCCAGAATAAGCCTCCCAAACTCGAAGATCAACTGATTCCGTTCATCGTCTGGATCACGTTTCCCCGCTGTAGAGAAACCTTGGCACGGAGGGCCGCCGAATACCATATCCAGATCTCCCGGGTCCATATTCAGCACATCGAGTATGTCCTCGCCTTTCAGATCACGCACGTCACCGAACCAGAAGTCCCTGTTGCCACGCATCTCAGGATGATGGGAAATTAGTCCGTCTCCTGCCACCGGCATACTTGTGATTTTGCCCTTTTTATCGAACTTCACCATCTTCTTCATTTCTTTCTCGAAACGTGCCTTATCTTCTTCTCCTTTGATGTAGTGGATGTGAACCGGATTTGTGCAGAGATTCCGCATATAAACTATAGACGCTATCACATCCAACTCATTGGCTCCAACCACACGAAATCCTGCGTTCATGACTCCGAGGTCGAATCCTCCACAACCAGAGAAGAGGGAGAATGCTGTGGGTTTCTTCATCAGACAACCTCCTCTGAATCCAGCATCTCCTGGTATCGCCAGAGTATCTTCTTGACGGTTTCCTTTACCTCTTTGTGCGTCTTACTGCTCAGCAGATTGCCATCTGTGAGCTCATCCAGCTCTCGCTCCTCAAAGTTCCGGATGATGTCTGATAGCCAATCCTCGAACTCCGTTCTCCTCCTGTACTCGCCGCATTCCTCGGCGTTCGCGGGGATGTTTAAAGATTCCCCCTGGCTCGCATATGCATTATCACAGACACATAATTCAATGTTATACCATGCGCAGTCCTCGCATCTGAGTTTCTCTGAGTGCATTCTCACACCCCCTTCATGAAGACCATCCAGATCGTCTTCCCCCGCTGATTGCCGATGATAGGGCGGGCACCGATGGCGGCCAACAGCTCCTTTTTCGAGATCTGGCATTCGTTCCATTTGAATATCAGCGTACCATGCGGTTTGAGTGTCCTCATGCACTCTAAGAATCCATCTTTCAGATCCTGTTTCCAGCTATCCTTCATAAGTACCCCATACTTCGCCCTCAACCACGAGTCATCGCCGGCCCACACGAGATGCGGCGGATCAAAGACCACCATGTGGAAGCTCTCATCCGGGAAGGGGAGATCGCGGAAGTCTGCCACAATATCCGGACGGACTATGAATCTGCGGCCGTCGCAGAGCTCCCCGTCATAGGTGCGGTTATCGACATATATGGCGTTCGGGTGCTCTTTGTCGTACCAGAACATCCTGCCGCCGCAACAGGCATCGAGGATGAGCTTCTCGCTCATTGCTCCACCTCTATGGGTATTTCAAGGTGACCACCGCAACGCTTGCGGTCTCCGAAGTGTTTTCTGGCGCAAGATGGACAATAACAAGGGCTATATTCTCTGCCAACAGACCATCCAGCATCTCGAATAAACTTTAAGAAAGGGGGCATTTGCCGAGAACCGTCTGTATATGATGAACCGCAATCGTCGCATACAACATAGCGGACATATTCGGTGTATAGTGCCATCAATAATCGTCCTCCTCGCGATTGTCCATGAGGTCAGGGTGGGAATCCCAACATGCGCACACTGACAGGGTAAGATCTATATCACCCGGGTCATCCTCACAGGCATCACATGGATAATGTGCGCATGTGTCGCAACAGCACTTAACTTTGACCTCCTCGCGCACGCTCATCAGACCGCCTCCTTATCGCGTGCTTTGACCTTTTCATAGACGATATCCCAGACGAACCGCATAAAGTCCGTAGTCATCTCCTTGCGATTGTCCGCTATAACCACCATTGCCTGGTGTGAGGATAGGCCGCGCACATGCTGGTATAGCTGGTCAGCGAGGGCGTAAGCCCTCGTCGGGTCCCAGTCGTTCGAGGTCATGCTCAAATCCCTCCCAGGATCCTGCATACTATCCTTACGCTGTTAGCGACGCTAAGCCAGTGCTGGAGGTCGGCGAGGGTGTCACCCGGGCCGTATCCCATAACTCCGCCGTCCACCTCTGCCCCATCCTCATATATGGCGTAGTATATCTGTCCGAGCGGCTCCGGTCCGTCGTCGTACTCCCAGGTATCAGGGTCGGTCTCCCAGGCCTCCATGTGGCGGCCATCCCTTAAGATATAAGTCCCCTCGTAGCGCCTTGTGCGGAGGGGCTCGGTGCAGATCGTGCTGTATGGTACAAGTGTCGATGCCATACGATCACCTTACCCTGACATAGTGTGGACAGTGTCCCGCCAGTATCCGTATAGCGACGTCGGCCGGCGCGTCGTGGTAGGCGCACATGTCTCCTCTGCGGCGGGGACGATAGTGCGCACAGTCGACGCAGTAGCGATCTACGCAGTAGCGCATCATCTGTACATCCCTCCCATATCCGAGTCCCCACGCAGTACAGGCATCTGACTGGCAGTCAGCTGGGCTTGATACTCCTGGATGCGGACCAGCGAGGCCAGCAGCTCCTCTATACCCTTGGCGCGCGCATGTAGCCCGCGGATGTGGTCAGGGAGATAGGACAGAATATTGTTGTCTTCGTTGTTGAAGGCCTCGACCTCACAGTGGCCCGCAGAGGTGTCCGGCTGGATAGGCGCGTCGTCATCGATGGTGCGACGGTCCATGTGCGGTAGGAGGGGACTGTCCACATGGGCGGCGTGGACCACTCCCCGCAGCTCTGGAGTGCCCAGCCTCCACCTATTGAGGCGTAGGAGCTCGGAGACCAGCGTGGCGCGGTCTGCGAGGAGCTGGGCGCCCCTGTTGTATGCATCGAGTCCGGATATCCATATCTCACCTGGCCAGATCGCCATGGTCGTGGTCTTCTGCCCCTTGCGCAGACAGATCGTCACCTTGGACCGATCTATCATGAGATCACCATAGCGGTCGATGCGCCCGCGTATCTCGACAGTGTCGGCGCGCCAATGACCAAGTAGGCGGCCGGCGCGGTCGCGGATGGGATTTGCCGTCCCCTCGTGGAGGACCTCGCAGACATATGACCCTGCGAGATGGACACGGGACAGCGAGGGGTCCGGAGAGGCTTCCGAGTCTATCGTACTATGTTGTGGCGTATCGTATGGTACGTTAAGTTGCTGCAACTCCGGGCTGCTGGCCCCCCCTGCGTCATAGTACAGTATAGGTGATAAAGTGCCCGGCACCCGTCGGATGTACCCGAGGTACTCTAGGCGGTCAGATACCGCCCTCACAGACCCGTAGGACACGCCCATGATCGCGGCCACCCTGGATCTACTCTGGCCATCTAGCAGGAGAGCCCTGATCCGGCGCTCCATATCGGTGAGCGGACGGGGAGTCATCGGACCGCCTCCGGAGAGGCTTCCCGACTAGCAACTTGCGCGATTTTAACGTACCCTTTGCACCTTGCTAGCAAGGGGTACGTTACGCACTTTTTCACATCCCCCGTAGGGGGATGTGCGGCTGTGAAACCAACGTTAGGGGGTACGTTTCTTTTGCGCAGGGTGTGGTATAGGATGAGAGTCCGATCGCAGCGATCTAGATATGGGCATCCGATGCAGCGGCTGGAGGATGCGAGCTCATATGTCGCCGCGCACATCAGCCCCGGCTTGAGGGGACACGGTGATAGAGTCATGCCTCCGCACCCCCCTTAGACCTCGCGGCCGACTTGTTCCGAGCCTTGCGGTAGAAATTGGCGGCCGCCTGAGGTGAAATGTCCCTTTTGAGCACCTCGGAGAGTTTTTTTGCGGCGGCGGTGTTGCTTAGCGCGTATCTGTCGCGCAGGACGAGAGTTATCGCCTCCGGGGGCGTCATGCCGCCGATGCATAGCTCGTAGATGTAGCGAGCGTCTGCGTCATTCATCGAGGTCGGCCTCCTCGGTATAAAGAGGGCACTCCCCGCGGCTGGCCTTGAGGGCCAGCTCATAGGTCGGACTGTCCGGGTCGCCACGCGTCCGGAGCTCGATCACGCTCCGGATCCAGCAGTCCCTGCGCGATGTGCAGGTCTTACACGATGTGGTCATCCCAACACCTCGTCTTCGTCGATATCATCGATTAGCTGGGTCATTCTTCCGCCCCCTCCAGCTCTAGCAGAGCATTGGCTAGGAGATTGCCCAGCTCGATATATGCCTTGATGCCAACCGCATTTCCCGCAGCTTTCATTATCTTCATAGCATCATCCCAGGTCATGCTACCACCTCGTAATCCTTGTCTACCTCGTCATAATAGCAAGGTGCGAGCCAGTCCTCGCAGTCGTCCTCGTCATCGTTTCCTGAATCGATGGCATAGCATGACCGGCGGCCGCATTTGGCGCAGGTGTACGGCAGAGCGCACCCGGTAGGACAGCGGGCATAGGCGAGAGAGCCAGGGATAGTGGTTATCCCGTAGAGCACCCAGAGCGCCCAGGCCGGCGTGCATGTATATCCGTCCAGATGAGAGCAATAGATGTTCATTCTCCGTCCCCTCCGAGCGGGCAAGAGCATAGCGAGTCGTCCTCACAGTCAAGGTCGATAAGAGCGAACTCCTTACAGTCCGCAGGTGTTTTCTTTCTATCACAGCAATAAAAATTGTCGCACGAGGAGCAATCTAAATGCTTTAAGGCACAACCCTCGCACCAATCCGAGTTGCTTCTGAGTTCGAAGATGCCGTCGAAGTTCTCTGATGCGCGGCATACTCCGGTCTTATTGCCGCAATCTGTGCATACGGTCTGCGTAACATACTCGCCGGTGGCGACCTGGCAGACCCCATGCTCGGACGACCTGACGGCCCCGTTGGCCAGCAGGAGTTCTGGATATAGGTCCTTTTCAGAAATATTAACGTAATCGACGTTAATTAAACTGGAGAGTATCCCTCTAAATATCTCGGTGGAAACAGAACTATTTGGAAATTTATTGACCATTAATTTTGTGCCCTTTCCCCTGATAAAATAAGGGGATTCCATGTAATCCACATAGATCCTTACTTCCCCGTCCTCATCGATAGGAATTACCCCTGCAACATACAGTCCGATGGCTTTCAGGTCGTCCTTGAGTCTGGATCCCGAAAAATAGAATCCTTCTCCATCGTGCGCCATGCCCGTGTCCACTTTGCACCGAAGCGCGTCACACATGCCTCCGTGCAATGTGTCGCATTCTTTCGGGCTGCGGGATGCGATCGTAATAACGGGACCGTCCTGATAGTTGTGGTAAAACACAAATCCGTACGCGTCCGGGTGTCGGTTCAGCGCTGACGATATCATGGCACGGCGGAGCTCCACATTGGTGTCGATCACGGGGGCCATTTCAGAGGCCCCCCATCCTGACCTGAAGGAGGTCCTCGTCCGTCATGTCGTCTACTAGGAGATCTATGTCGTCGGTTTCGTACTCGTAGTAGACTCCGTTGGCCTTGTCGACCCAGATAGTGCCGTCTGCACCGTTGCCGAGCCGACCGTTGTAGCACAGGCCGTCGCTCTGGATCCTCTTTAGCGTCTCCCTGAGCCCGTCACCGGTCCTCTCTGCTATCAGCGTCCCGATGTTGTGTCCACTCCCATCCTCCCAGTCTCTCACGTCTTCGTTGGCGTTAAGGCTGGCCCTTATGTTGTCGGTCTGCTCAGGCGAGTCTGCGTAGATCGTGACTACGTGCCTACCGTCGTACGAAATCTCGTACGCGTGCGCGTCATGGTCGTACTCCATCTCCATTATCTCTACTCCGGATGGTTGCATCCATATCCCCAGTATCTTTTCTGTTGCCATTTTGATCACTCCATTTTGTCCGGGTGTTCCCGTCCTAATACACTATATGGTGTATCAGTATATAATGTTATTGCAGAAATTGAGAAAAAAGAAAGAGATGAAGGTTACTTTCTACGTTTTAAGGATTTCTTAAAGGTCTCGCGGAAGCCTTTATCCATAACCTCACGCCTAAAAATATCTAGCTCCTCACGGCTGAGGAGCCCCTCGAAGTGTCGGATGGCCGCCTCCCTCTTCTTGCGCGACGCCTGCGCGCTCATAGCCAGGAGATAGATGGGATCGCACATCTTGTAACCTAGGGTGTACTCGTGCTCGACCGGGTCTGTCCGCCCTGTGCAGATCGCTACGGCCGTGTCATAATCCACATCCTCCCACCGCATAACGTCCCCGATGTATCTCATCCGGGCCTGCGACGACATGCTAGTCTGCAGATCATACGCCTTGTCGGTCGCCCACTCTTTAATCCTGCCCATCAGCCTTGCCCTCCCTCCTCCTGCGCGCGCGGTAGTATAAGTTGTGCAGCGTGGAGTAGCTGTCCACCCCTAGGATATCCATCATGTGCTTGTCGTCCATCCCCATCTCGTGGAGCCGCAGGGCTATATCCTGTAGCTTGAGCCGCTCGCCCTCGTACATCTTTTTGAATTTTGAGCCGGGCTTGTCATCGGAGGTTACGGATGCTATTTTTTTACTTTGAGATTGTAGCTTTAGCCGCTCGTATGTCTTTTTGGGCCCGTCCGGGATTGGGTCATACTCCCCGTATCCGATGAGCTTCATCGTTCCGTAAGGGGTGCGTTTTTTTAGCTCGAAAAAGCCGCGGTCGCGATGTCCGGCGCGCGCGAAGGTCATCGGCTCGCACTTGATCAGATATCTTATCCTATAGTCTCTGATATAGACGTCCAGGCGCTCGTGGTGAGGGATGCACATGACCAGGGTCCACCCTCGAGAGCGCATCATCTCCAGCAGAGATATCATGCTCCGATTGTCTTGAGACTGCCACTCTCTATTATTGGCAACGTTAGACGCCTCGTCCAGCCAGAAGACAGTGCCGTGATCATCGCCTTGGCGCAGCTTTTCGCGGAGGTCATCGAACGAATAAACGTACTGCTCCTCGAGATCAAATTTTGGATCTACGGCCTGGCAGATCTGGTACGCGAAATTTGACTTGCCGGACCCCTCTGGCCCTTCGACAACGATTACATTATCGTAGCCGCCCCTGATGTTATCCCGCATGTCCTCGGCGAGTCTTTCTAGGATCCCGGCGTATAGATAGCGCACGAATATCTTGCCGGCCCGTCGATACTGGATGATCTGTGTGTCGGCGATCTCCATATCTCCTATGTCGGTACGCCGACGATCCCCTATCTCGTCCGTGTCGATGATCATTGTGTCTTGTCCCCACCCATGGTCCATCCCTGGATATCTGGGACCTTGCCGATGGATGTCAGGTCGTCGCGGCATCTCCCCTGCCAGGAGCATGTGAGACGCAGCAGCATCTCTTCTTTCTGTACCCCAAATCTGGCGTTAAGAGCACGGCAGACATATCCCTCCAGGACGGCCGCGATCTGCAGGCGGTCGACGAGGTTAGCGGCGATCTCCAGCTCCTCACCCCGGACCACCGTGAGCTTGTCGACGCACACATCTTTTGTTTGCTTTATTTCCACTGTATTATCTCCTCAAATTATACCTAGCATCTTGACGCCCAGAAGCGCGCCGATCCCTATGATCACGATGAAAATTATTTTCTGGATATCCATCGCCGGCAGAGCGGTCCGGCCCATCCCTCGTATGAAATCTGGCGTGCTTGTGGACAGCATGGCGTCGTTGAGCGTGGCGCTGGTGTCCTGTGAGTGCAGGAGCGAGCCGTCGGGGGCAGTGGCGCGTATGTCGTAGACCTCGCCGCCTCTTATCTTGGCATAGACTGGGACTCCCCACCATGCGATACTGTCGTGTAGTCCGCTGCACTTTTTGTAGCCCATCTGGGCCAGCTCCCACGCCGGCCGCTCGGTCCAGTGCTCCCTGCGGACCATGACATCCTGGGGCTCGTCGGCCCGGAGGATGTTAGGGCATATGCTCTTGATCTCGATATCTACCCGCAGGCATCTGCTCTTGAGCCAGTGGTGGCGAAAACACATTTTTAGGTCGTAAAAAAGAGACTGGCGCTCATACTCATGGGAGACCTCTGGCGCATTTAGCGGCCTGTATTCGCCGCTTGCTTTTCTCAGGGCGATCCTCATCAGAATCCTCCCCCGACGAGCAGGCCGTAGATCAGGCATCCGACCACGATCACGGCGGTTAAATATTCCCACATTTTTGAAGTGGAAAGGTTTAGCCAGTTTCCTTTTTTGTTGCCGGAGAGCTGTGCCGACTGGATCAGCGCCCGCGTGAAGTCGGGGTCCACGAGCCTCGCGCGCGGCAGATATGGCTGCGTAGAGTCCACATCGTAGATCGCGGCGCAGTCGGACGTCTTGGTGTCTTTGACCATGAGGTCGTCGTCCATGCGATATAGCCGTGAGTTCACGCTTACCATCTGTCTGGGTCCTTTTTTGACTTTAAACACGCGAATAGTATCGCACTCCACGCGGATTAGGTGCTTTGTCATTTTTCTACCTACCAATTCGGCTTCTTTTCTATATATATATGGGGCATACAGCTACAAACAATCTATAGATATATATAAATAACTAAAATAGTGATGATAAACTATGGCAGGATCTAGTGGATTATCAATCAACTCGGTCGTTATAACGATCGTAGCGATTGCCATTGGCCTCGTCATGATCGGCTCTCTGCTGGCGCCGATAGCCTCTGATGTCATGGCGGATCTCACAGATCCTGTCTCCGGCTATGGGGCTGACGGTGTGACGTGGGCCAGTCTTGTGGGTGTTGTTGTGCTGATCTCGATCGTGGGCCTAGTCCTGGTTGCAGTCAACAGCTACACAAAAAAGTGAGGAGAAGAAAATATGGCAGATATGGGTAAGATAGTAGGGGCGGTCATTGCGATTGCAGTGTCGGTTATCGTCATCGCGACCGTGCTCGCACCGACGATCGCGGACTATACGACAACCGGAGGGGCGCTTGAGGATTATGCAGGGCTCCTCGGAGCGGTCGTAATCATGAGCATAGTCGGCGTCCTGATGGTCGCCGTCAGGCTCATCGGTTCCGGCAGAAACTGAAGCGTTTGAACGAGTCCTGGCCGGGACTATAAAACGGCCTTACACTCACAGGAGGCGGGAGATGATTACCGAGGGGCTCGTTATAACCATGCTGGCAAGCGTGCTTCTACTCATCTTAGCGTTCAAGATGCGCTCGCTCCCGGTCCTATTCGTATCGTCGCTGGGATGGCTTATCTCGGCGCTGCAGGTCTACCAGCAGACCGCAGAAATAACGCCGATGCTGCTGCTGATGATGGTTGCTTTCGGCCAGTTCTTTGTACTTAAACCGGAGGGATCTAAGTGAATCTCGACTTCGGCTCCATTATTGATTTTTTGTCGCAAAACCTGTTTGGGGGATCGACCACCCTCGCGGGTCTGGCTATGCTCATTGCCGCATGGGCGATCTGCGCGATCATAGTCATCAATGCTAAGGCCAGTCCGGCCTACTCTGTGGTCCCGATGATCCCGATCTGTATCTTTTTTTCCGCTTATGGGATCTTAGATGAGACCATATCGATTTTGATTATCTTAGTCAGCGGCGTGATGGTCGCATCGACCTTTAAGAGGGCGGTGGATTGACGTGGCGGCCGACTCGGACTCGACCTTGATGAAGGTGGCAATATTTGGGATCGCGATGTCGATAGTGTGCACCGCTATGATCTCCATCATGATGACAGACAACCGGGGAGACTATGACTATGATCAGATCTCCGCCTATAGAGACGAGCTGTCCGATTTTACGGGCGAGTCCATGCTCAACACCACGCCGTGGGTGCTGCAGCACGTCTATACTCCATGGGTGTCCTCGATGGGCACGGAGGGGCACATCGATGACGACCGATGGCTGTATGGCGAGGAGATCGCTGACTATGAGTACATCGGACGGAGCGCAGATATCCAGCTCGACCCGGGGCAGAAATCGGGGGTGCCCATCACTGTATCCGATGAAAAGGAGCCTTATAGATACGATACAGGCGTCAAATGGTGGTCATCTGATGCGGGCAAATGGTACTCGGGCGTGACGGGCTATCTGGGGTCCAATATCTTAGGCATGGAATCCAGAACTTACGCGGAGGGGACGGCGACCGTGTGGGATTACGGAGGTTACCGCTACGTATTCGACCCTACTCTCCCGTTTAGATATGACGAGGCGGGGGAGCCCGTGACCAGCGTCCGCGACGGCGCGCTGTCGCTCGTATGGTACAACTACGCGGGAACGGAGGGCCTCTCCGGAGGGCTTGACGTGTATGGGGGCCGCGTGATCCTGGCGTCCTATACTGCCGCCGACATCATATCAGCCTACAATACGACCTCCGGATATGCTACGACGTACGATTTTGACTTTGAAGGGACGAAACTCGAGCTCAACGTCCGCTTTGATCAGACCGTCTTGGAGGAGGGGACCAGTCTCATGCAGGCATGGACTCAGGGGGACTGGTCCCTGGCCATCTCGTCGATCTCGGCAGGAAATTTCTACGACATAGAGGAGTCGACAAGCTTTTCCACTACTGCGGGGTCGATGATCAAAACCTTCATTCAGATTTTCACATTTTCCCTCCCTGAGGTTAGCAATCCTTGGATCGGCTGGGTGCTGTGGATGCTGTGCGGGCTCCCCATGTGCATGGCGATGCTATTTGTGACATTGAGAATTATTCAGTCGGTGAAGATATTATGATTTCAAACAAAGCGCTCGGAGCAATCGCATTGACGCTAATTGTGGCGTGTCCGATCGGGCTGGGATATGTTTTTGCCCTTGATCAAGAGGAGGTCACGGTCTGGGAGTCGACCTCGAAGGCCAGTCTTACGGATATCATGCTCAATGCCAGCACCGAGTATTACATTAATTGGGAGGGGCCGACCAATAATAGCCAGCTCTATTACAAGACTTGGCACACGACATGGGAGGACAATTATCTCGTTGCTCCGGACTATGAATCTATCGGTAATACTTACACGTCGATCCCGATTTATGAAGAGGTCTCGGGGAGCTATCCGATACTCCCGTATGATACTATAACTGCACCCTCGTCCGAGTATGACGGGGTGCAGAGTCCGGGCTATGGCAACCCCGTCCTGTATGATCTGCCGGTCAGTGATTATTACTACCTTACAAGAGGTGCGTATTCGAGCGCCGATCTCATGATAGACGTGGAGGGAGGATCCCCGATCACTGTAGCGGCTGAGCGTAATCAGCATATCATCCGGGACGGCCAGGGCTCTTGGACCGTGATCAACGGCACAGATATCTATGAGAGGGTGGAGGCCTTCACTGTCAGACCTAGTACAGCAGATTCTATGATCGCCTACTGCAGCTACTATACTCCGATCGAATTGGATGGTGACTACTCGATTTTCAGCCCGGCAGGGTTCCCGGGCGTTAAGATAGTCCATGATGACAGATCTGTCGAGTATGTAGTGGGCTGGGACCAGCCCTATGACCAGAGCAATCTCCTCAAAACCTCCAGCGGCGATTTGTTTATCGATGATCTCGTATTCGAATCCGTATCGGAGCTATATATTGTCGGTCCGACTAACATCGGGGGGTTTACGTATAATACGACGGCGCCTGTCGAGGGCGAGTATGCCGACGTGTCTGCCGGGTGGACCATATCGAAACCGAGCGACCCCTTCTCCCCCTACTGGTATAATGGGCAGACCAACGCGTCTGTTAGCATGAGTATACATATTGAGGGGGAGGAGGATAGAGAGCTTTTCTTCGAGCCTGTGACGACTCTTACCGATGACGACACTGCGCCGTGGCTCCGGATCGCCCGTGAGGGTGACGGGCTGGTCACGGTCACGCATGGATTTGGCGAAGAGGAGGTCTCCGTTGTACTTGGGGAGTACTCCGATCTGTATGTTACGATCGCGAGGGAGTCTTATATCGTATCTGGCATCCCCTCCTGGCCCGCCATGGGCACATCTCCAAGCACGCTGCATACCGTGACGCTGGAGCACGATATGTATCTGGATGATTTCCGCTTTGTCGAGATCGCGGTCCCGGGCGACCACTATGAGGATGTGCGCCTGCGCGTGGACTCGGCGCAGATCGTGGCGGGCATGTTCCCTCTGACGGAGGATTATACGCTGGACATGGATAAGTTATTCCCCGCGAGATCTTACTCGGTGAAGATCCACTCTATAGGGGTCTACGGAGACTCTCTGACGCTGGCAGGGGTGTCTCTGCCTGTGACCAACGGGACCGTGACCGTCAACGACCGCACGATCGCGCTGAGGGGCGCTGACATCTCGTGTATAGATCAGGACGGAGATGGGATATATGTTACATCTATCGGGACCGAGGAGGTGGGGACTACCACGGGCCCGGGATCTATCTACCTGGGTGGTGAGTGGTCCCTGACGGCGACGGCCTACATACTGGAGGAGGTCACGTCCACACAGCTGCGCTGGCAGCCGGGCGAGTACGGGTTCGACGAGACGGGCTTTGTCATTGTAGGGTTGATCGCGTGCCTCGGGGCCTTTGTCGGACTGGGGATGTATGGGCGCAGATCTGGCGCTAAGGTCGGAATATTGATGCTGATCTGTGGAGGGGCGGCCATGGTGCTGCTGATGATGGTTTGAGGGGAGAAAAAAATGAAGGGAAACAGAATCGTGGCGGGGATAGTGGGCTTAGCAGTGTGTGTGATATTGGTAGGCTCGCTACTAGTTCCCGTCATCAGTGAGGCGCAGGACGACCAGGAGGTCGTCTATAATAATATCATCAATACTGGCACCTATTCTAAGCTCGTTGACGACGATCTTGACAGTGTCAATATGGTGATAGTATGGGACACGGCGACAGATACCCTGACTGTTGATGGCTCGGCTATATATGTCTCGGCGTGGGCCAATACAATATTTGTATCAGATCAAGGGAAGCTTGGATTTAGCAAGCAGTCCGAGACGTCAGATTTGTACATGGGAGAGGGGACTGTCGTCACTCTTACGGGCCCGGTCACGGCGACCATAGTCTCCGGTGTGATAACCGTCACCTGCGGCGTGGATAGCTACACCATCACGCCAATTGAGTGGCTTTTCGTCCCCGATGAGGATGGGAACTACAAGAACTACCACTACGTGAGTCCGACAGAAACTATCTATGTAAATAGCATTGATGACGTCTATTTCTGCCAGGTCATACTCTTCCAGTCAATTGGACTATATAGCGGGCACGGAGGGTCGTGCACATTCTGGGATGTGGCGGATGATCCGTCATATGATATGACCTATACGATCGAGAAGGTGCAGGGATTCACCGACCTATATGAGTTTGTTCTGTCGTCCTATGCCGTGTCAACAGAGGCAGGGACCAATCCGGACCTTACCCCATTCAGCCCCTTCTTTTTGATGTTGCCCGTTGAGATCACGGCGCACACCGACGTCAACTCGTCGATCATCGGTCTGCTCGGGGCGATCCCCGTGGTGATCATAGCAGCGATCATCATCTATGTCGTGAGGCCTGTGCTGATGGGCAGGGACGATTGAGTCTGTAAACTCTTTATTATTCAATTGGTCAAGAAGGAGTTCCTTCTTGACCAATCCACTTTTTGGGGCGTTGTATATATAGTGACCTCCACCCCCCTTTTTGACCGCAGGTTAGAGCAGCCCCTCCTCCCGGAGACCCTTGATCAGCGTTGCGCGGCTTATCCCGTCGAAGTGGGCGGCGAGCTCCCTCTGTGATATATTGGGCTGTGCCTCCAGGATCTCACGGGCCTTATCGATCTGATACCTGCTCAGCTTTTTGGGAGGCCTATTGCAAAGCTTGCCCTCCGCCCGCGCCCTCTCCATACCGATAATCACCCTCTCGGAGGTTTTTGCGCTCTCGAGCTCCGCGAATACGGCGGTGATCTGCATCATAGCACGGCCCATGGCCGTACTCGTGTCGATGGACTCGGATGTGAGGATCAGGTCTACGCCCATCAGGCGTAGCGCGTCGACGAAGCCCACCGCCTCGATCAGGTTGCGGTGCAGGCGGTCTAGCTTGTATGCCATGATCGCGTCGAATTTTTTGTGTTTTGCATCAATCATCATCTGCTGATAATGTGTCCTACCCTTGATCGTGCGTCCGGACGCTTGGTCGACATACTCGGCGACTACTATGCGCCCGTGCGCGGCCGCTATGGCGCGCAGATGCCTTAGTTGGGTTTCTGGGCTTTGGTCCTTGTCCGTCGTCGATACACGGGCATAGAGGGCTACTTTAAGTGACATTAGATCGCTCCCCTGTTAGCAACTTTGTTTATTATTGACATTTCAAATCTCCATTGTAGTAAATCTGGGGTAGTTTGGCGTGCCGAAAATCAATAAGGCCGATGGGAATGGAGCCCCATTTTTTGCACCACCGAACTTTAATCGACCGCGGATAAGCCGAATTTCCGAGGCCATCATTGCGTAATCCTGCCACCAGGCCGTATCTGTTCTTGCGGCTACTAGGCAAACGCAGATAGTGCCTAATCCCCCCCCGTTGTTTCTAAAAATGCCTTTTTGATGAAGTCGCCGACCGCTCTACCATATGGGGGATTGCACCAGACGCGCCTACCAGCCCAGGATTGGATTAGTCCATTCTGTTCTTTGGTGAAAAAATCATCACACTTAGCATTATCCGATGTGGCGCAGGCGTCTAGGTTGAATCGAAATTCAGAGTTAAGACGATTAAATAGGTCGTCAGGCGTCGCCCATTCGTCTGTATCAGACGACCAGACCCCTTTAAAGTCTCTAGGCTTTGAGCCCATCAGACCGCCCCCTTGTCGCGCGCTTTGACCTTCTGATAGACGATGTCCCACACGAACCGCATAAAGTCCGTAGTCATCTCCTTGCGATTGTCCGCTATAACCACCATTGCCTGGTGTGAGGATAGGCCGCGCACATGCTGGTATAGCTGGTCAGCGAGGGCGTAAGCCCTCGTCGGGTCCCAGTCGTTCGAGGTCATGCTCAAATCCCTCCCAGGATCCTGCATACTATCCTTACGCTGTTAGCGACGCTAAGCCAGTGCTGGAGGTCGGCGAGGGTGTCACCCGGGCCGTATCCCATAACTCCGCCGTCCACCTCTGCCCCATCCTCATATATGGCGTAGTATATCTGTCCGAGCGGCTCCGGTCCGTCGTCGTACTCCCAGGTATCAGGGTCGGTCTCCCAGGCCTCCATGTGGCGGCCATCCCTTAAGATATAAGTCCCCTCGTAGCGCCTTGTGCGGAGGGGCTCGGTGCAGATCGTGCTGTATGGTACAAGTGTCGATGCCATACGATCACCTTACCCTGACATAGTGTGGACAGTGTCCCGCCAGTATCCGTATAGCGACGTCGGCCGGCGCGTCGTGGTAGGCGCACATGTCTCCTCTGCGGCGGGGACGATAGTGCGCACAGTCGACGCAGTAGCGATCTACGCAGTAGCGCATCATCTGTACATCCCTCCCATATCCGAGTCCCCACGCAGTACAGGCATCTGACTGGCAGTCAGCTGGGCTTGATACTCCTGGATGCGGACCAGCGAGGCCAGCAGCTCCTCTATACCCTTGGCGCGCGCATGTAGCCCGCGGATGTGGTCAGGGAGATAGGACAGAATATTGTTGTCTTCGTTGTTGAAGGCCTCGACCTCACAGTGGCCCGCAGAGGTGTCCGGCTGGATAGGCGCGTCGTCATCGATGGTGCGACGGTCCATGTGCGGTAGGAGGGGACTGTCCACATGGGCGGCGTGGACCACTCCCCGCAGCTCTGGAGTGCCCAGCCTCCACCTATTGAGGCGTAGGAGCTCGGAGACCAGCGTGGCGCGGTCTGCGAGGAGCTGGGCGCCCCTGTTGTATGCATCGAGTCCGGATATCCATATCTCACCTGGCCAGATCGCCATGGTCGTGGTCTTCTGCCCCTTGCGCAGACAGATCGTCACCTTGGACCGATCTATCATGAGATCACCATAGCGGTCGATGCGCCCGCGTATCTCGACAGTGTCGGCGCGCCAATGACCAAGTAGGCGGCCGGCGCGGTCGCGGATGGGATTTGCCGTCCCCTCGTGGAGGACCTCGCAGACATATGACCCTGCGAGATGGACACGGGACAGCGAGGGGTCCGGAGAGGCTTCCGAGTCTATCGTACTATGTTGTGGCGTATCGTATGGTACGTTAAGTTGCTGCAACTCCGGGCTGCTGGCCCCCCCTGCGTCATAGTACAGTATAGGTGATAAAGTGCCCGGCACCCGTCGGATGTACCCGAGGTACTCTAGGCGGTCAGATACCGCCCTCACAGACCCGTAGGACACGCCCATGATCGCGGCCACCCTGGATCTACTCTGGCCATCTAGCAGGAGAGCCCTGATCCGGCGCTCCATATCGGTGAGCGGACGGGGAGTCATCGGACCGCCTCCGGAGAGGCTTCCCGACTAGCAACTTGCGCGATTTTAACGTACCCTTTGCACCTTGCTAGCAAGGGGTACGTTACGCACTTTTTCACATCCCCCGTAGGGGGATGTGCGGCTGTGAAACCAACGTTAGGGGGTACGTTTCTTTTGCGCAGGGTGTGGTATAGGATGAGAGTCCGATCGCAGCGATCTAGATATGGGCATCCGATGCAGCGGCTGGAGGATGCGAGCTCATATGTCGCCGCGCACATCAGCCCCGGCTTGAGGGGACACGGTGATAGAGTCATGCCTCCGCACCCCCCTTAGACCTCGCGGCCGACTTGTTCCGAGCCTTGCGGTAGAAATTGGCGGCCGCCTGAGGTGAAATGTCCCTTTTGAGCACCTCGGAGAGTTTTTTTGCGGCGGCGGTGTTGCTTAGCGCGTATCTGTCGCGCAGGACGAGAGTTATCGCCTCCGGGGGCGTCATGCCGCCGATGCATAGCTCGTAGATGTAGCGAGCGTCTGCGTCATTCATCGAGGTCGGCCTCCTCGGTATAAAGAGGGCACTCCCCGCGGCTGGCCTTGAGGGCCAGCTCATAGGTCGGACTGTCCGGGTCGCCACGCGTCCGGAGCTCGATCACGCTCCGGATCCAGCAGTCCCTGCGCGATGTGCAGGTCTTACACGATGTGGTCATCCCAACACCTCGTCTTCGTCGATATCATCGATTAGCTGGGTCATTCTTCCGCCCCCTCCAGCTCTAGCAGAGCATTGGCTAGGAGATTGCCCAGCTCGATATATGCCTTGATGCCAACCGCATTTCCCGCAGCTTTCATTATCTTCATAGCATCATCCCAGGTCATGCTACCACCTCGTAATCCTTGTCTACCTCGTCATAATAGCAAGGTGCGAGCCAGTCCTCGCAGTCGTCCTCGTCATCGTTTCCTGAATCGACGGCATAGCATGATCGGCGCCCGCATGTATCGCAGGTGTGAGGCAGATCGCACCCGGCAGGACAGCGGGCATAGGCGAGAAAGCCAGGGATAGGGGTTATCCCGTAGAGCGCCCAGAGCGCCCAGGCCGGCGTGCATGTATATCCGTCCAGATAAGAGCAATGGATGTCCACCTCAGATGCCCCCGATCCTGACCTCAAGGAGGTCGTCGTCCGTCAGGTCGTCTACGAGGAGGTCCATGTCGTCGGTCTCATACTTGTAGTAGATGTCGTTGACCTTGTCGATCCAGAGGGTACCGTACAAACCCTTGCAGAGACGGCTGTTATAACAGGTGCCCGCATCCTCGATCCTTCTGAGGGTCTCCCTGAGACCGTCGTCGGTCCGCTGTCTGATCAGTGTGCCTACGTAGTTTCCATTCCCATCGACCCAGTCTCTTACATCCCCTCCGAGGTCCAGAGCGAGCCTCATGACTTCGGTATCCTCCGGCGAGTCCGCGTAGACCGTGACGACGTGCCTGCCGTCGACGCATACCTCGAACGCGTGCCTATCGCCGTCAAACTCGACTTCGTCAATCTCAATGCCGGATGTTTGCCGCCATGTTCTTATGTTTGCCATGTCTTTTTCTCCTTATTACTACATATACGTATACGTATATAATACCTTTGTATCACAACCTTTCACGTGATAGGTATACCAAATCAATTATCGCGTTCATAACCTCGGTCGTTTCAAAACGTGCGATACCCAAATTTATCCACCGTTCAAAATTCGTTCCGGCCCCTCGATCACGGGCCATACCGTCGCGTAGTTCACGGCGATTTAACGCCATGACTCCGAAATCGCTGCGATATTTGGTCTTACAGAAATAAATATGCCCGGCGTATTCTCGGAACCCGTAGTATTGATCGTGATGAAAGAATAGGATTGGGTGTAAAGGAACATTTAGATCAGGGCACTTCCCAAGGAAGAACCCCTTATCCTGTGTGGCGTTTTCGATGTACCGTTTTATTTCGTCTTCGTTCTTACCCTTGGCAACCTCGTGCCTTATGACACGGTCTAGCGCGGGCTTGGACGGCTTAACGTTGTGCATGACTACGTCAGTACTGTATCCGTACGCCTTTTGCGTGAAGCGCTTTATCTGGCCGGCCGGGAACGGTCTGATATCCCACGCGCGAAAATAACCGTTGAACCAGCTGATACAGTTGCTCATAAGTATGGCGCGGAAGTCGGGTGTGTCTCTTTTAAGTGTAGTGTAAAGCGAGGACCATTTATTGTATTCTTCTTCTTTTTGTACCCGATTTAGATAAAATTCAGGTAGAAACTCGTCATAAATCCAGTACTTAAAATCTTGGTCTATGCCTTTGGCTTTCGCGGCGTCCTTGACCGGAATAAAGTAAACAGAGCCTAGATCGTCGTTTTTAGGCTCAAGTATTTTTATACCGGTCGACGGAGAGATAACCTTATATTCGTTTGGCGTGAAGTCGAGGTATTCTTTCATACTTAACAGCGTCTGGTCTCGGTCCCAACGCGACCAGACACAACTGCGTCCGGTCTCAATCGTGTTATCTTGCAAGGTCATGGCGGAGAAAGACTTGCCTAGATCGCGTATTGAAAACGCAATACTTATGTCCGCGTTGTACGATAGCAAATCGTTAAGAGAATAATAAACGTCGGTTTCTTTCATTTAGTGACCGCCCCTATAAATTTGTGGTTTGGTTGTCACCTTAAAAGGACGTACTATAAGCGATATAGCCAACGTGTTAGGGTCCCTTTCAGCCTTTAATCTAGTTGTCTCGTACCCTTCTTTCAATTTTCCGAATGGGATTAGATCACTTACGCTATGGCTTAATCCGGCGCATTTGGTCTGTGTCTTACCGTCTACTACTTCCTGATACGTCTTTGGGCCTACGATACTAACGCGCGTAGGCATCGACTCTATTGCCCAGTCGCCGAGACCCTCGCCTACCTGGATGTCTTTTTCCCAACCGTTGTAATAACGGAATATCAGGCTGTCGGTATCACAATATAACAGATTATTGTTATAATCCCTGACTTTCAGGGCGGTACCCATCAACTGTACGCGTGTTTGGGTCGCTATCCAAGACCCTAGGGGAAGCGCGATTGCCTTACGCGTATCGTCCTCGACAGTATGCCGCGTTACTTTTCCGTCGTCGTCGATGGTGTAGGCGATTTTTTCCCCGTCAGGACGTGTTAAAAACTTACCGTAAAGCGAGTTGAGTAAATACTTGTAGACCGTACGACACGCCCCCGTACCGTTCTGTTTGCCGTGATACAGCGTGTGTATCAGCGCAGATAGACGCGGGTCGACACGGGATTTAAAGTAACGTTCTTTGGTAGTTCCGACGAAATCGTATTGGGAAACGATAAGGTCGTATTCACTTTTCCAAATTCCGTATGACCCATCGAGGGCGAAATCTTCAACGAAAAGCCCCGGATTGTTATCCGTGATATATTTGTATCGAAGACAGTTAGCTTTTGACGTGAATGACATCATCTTTAGGCCACCATTTTTTAGAACAAAATGACCGTCGGGATATACGACCGTATCGTAATCCCCAGACGGTTTATCGTTGAGCATCTGACCGTATGGGATAGCCTTGACCATCTGGGACGGGTGCGCCGAATGAATATCGATATGGACACATTTATTAAATATACCCGTCCTAAAAGCCTGACATATACCCCCGCGGGTTGACCTACGCAGCATATTCTCGAATATGCGCACGTCTTTCGGTTTAAATTCAAAGTATTCTTGGATGCCTCCCGCAGGATTACCCGGTGTAGGGCACTCCATGCCGGCAATATCGATACTAGTACCACCCGTTTTAATAACCTCGTTAAATAGTGCGAGTGATCGCGCGCCGATGGTCATTTTTTCCGTTAAGTCGAATCCGTGTATATCTTTGAGGGCCAAAGCTAACTTATAAGTCAATTCTGCGTCCTTCATCCCGTACTTTTGTTCGGTCGGAGACGGCACACCTTTCGAAAAGTTCTTGTCACCAATGTCGACTTTGCCCTCACCGACAAAAGCTTTGGCCGACTTGTCAAGGCTTGTGTTAGTCAGAAGCCATAGATCGTAAAAGTATACCATATGCCCGGATTTAGTGCGGAAACGGACCGAGTACATTTTGTTGGGTGACTGCATAATATTACATTCGCCCTTTTTTAAACGTAAACAGTCCCTTTGTGTAAAACGTTCCACAAAATACTTTTCCATCTGCGAAAAGTCGAACGTCAGATTGAAAAAGTAAAAAATTGAATCATTTACCCTAGACTCGATGAACGAAAAAAGCTGATCTAGAAGCCTGTATCTTATATCCTCGTCGCTCTTGTGAACTATGTCCGGAGTGATCGCGATATATTTTTGTTCTTTTTCACCGTAGATCTGGACCGATTTTAGCCCAAGACCCCCGTGATTGTATGTTTCGGTATCTATTCCATAATATTCTATTGTCATGTTAGTCAATCCAACCTACTGTTTTATAGTCATAGCCAAATTCTTCATACATCGCGTGTATCTGGTCCCATAGGACGTAACGCGTCGCGTCAGTGCCCAACTTATACGCATCTTTGAACACGGTCGCATCGGCCTCGGAAAGACGGCCCATACGGGTCAGCTCATCGACGGCCTTGTTGAAGTTAAGTATTGACTGGGTGTCTTTATCAAGTTTGATTTTTGGCCCACCGACACTAGGACCACCACCGGCTCCCGCAGCTGCGCCACGACCACCCTTGAGTGTGGTGGGTACACGGGGGCGACGTTTTATGTTGCGCTGGATAGTTGCGAGCGACTTTTTAGGTATTGTTTTCTGCCGGAGCACGCCAACCTTACGGCCGGCTTTGTATACCGTGCCCTTGGCAAGGTCTACGGTGAGCTTCGAGGCGTACTTTTCTGGGACCGCCGCCCCGGTTTTGGCGTAAAAAATTTGACCACCCTTAAGGTGGTATGAAGTAAATTTAGCCATCGTTTTCCTCGGACTTAAAGCACTCGTACTTGTCAGGGTCCAGCAGGGCCATGCACTCGTCCTCGTAAGCCGCGGTCTCAATGGCTTCACGGACGTACTGGTACACGGTCACACCGAGAGATGCAGCCATTTCCGATACTCGTCCGTATAACTCGTCGGTGAGCGATAGCGATAATACCCGGCTCATTGTTTCACCATGTAAATGTACTTAATTCCACCTGTACGTATCTTTTCAACCACTTTCAGATATCTTTGTTTATGCAGCGTCATCAGATGTCTTGACACGGTGTTGATGACACGTGTGTCGGTGGTGTCGTAACCATCATCCCCGTATAGACCTATTACGTCCGTTGTCATGAACGGACGTGCCGGGTAATACTTCTGTACCTTTTTTAGCGTTTCAGATATGCTCATATTTTCCATATTTTGACCTCCTTTAAGATGTTTGAAGGGGGCAGGCCCCCTAGGTGATCACTCACCCCCTACGGTCATCGTGAGCACGTCGTAGGTCTTGCCGTTGGCGTACACAGTACCTTCTTTGCCGAAGGTGACCTTGTCGTTGATAACGACCGCGAAGCCGTTGTCGATGTTAACAGGGTCGTCTGCGAGGCCTCCGATAGTCGCGATGACATGTTTGGACTTGGTCCTGATGTAGGTCCCGTCGTCCATGTAGACAGTCGCGCGCGTCACGGTGCGACCGGTACCAATCCAGACACCGTTGATGTTCTTGCGCTCGTCGACGTTCTGCACGATCGCGACGGTCGCATGACCGCCGCCGATTTCATCGGCGTCAACGTATTTGGCGTTCTTGTTTCCGATTGCCGCGATGACGGCTTCTCTTGCTGTGGTGGTTGCCATAGTCTATATCTCCTCAACCAGACCCGGCGGAGGCCGGGTATAGTTGATGGTAAGTCATGGGCAGAGGTGTATATATATTTATGTGAGTATACGAATATGTAAATAAATGTCACCGGGTTTTCGTGTGTTAACACCGTTAAGTGGTGTATTAACAGTGTTAAATGCGTGTTACTA
>ENA-UOOK01002550-UOOK01002550.1-fermentation-metagenome-genome-assembly--contig:-NODE-2550-length-22184-cov-29.977676_pt1 | contig 22184 bp, 14 predicted proteins | sample MGYA00245777_ERZ724023 | MGnify/ENA primary metagenome ERZ724023 (study PRJEB28704, sample SAMN03018312) | fermentation metagenome | biome: anthropogenic terrestrial biome; feature: soil...
TTTCACTTACCGGAGCAACGGGATATACAACACCTCATATCGATAACATGGCGAGGGAAGGGCTTTTTTTCACGCACTATTATTCGCCCCAGGCTGTTTCGAGTGCTTCTCGCGCAGGCCTACTAACGGGCTGTTACCCTAACCGCATAGGGTTCTCCGGCGCACTCGGGCCTCATTCGAGTATAGGAATTTCGGAAGAGGAGGAAACCATGGCGGAGGTTCTTAAAAAAAGAGGATATGTCACCGCAGCATACGGAAAATGGCACTTGGGGACTTCCCGACAATTTCTCCCTACCAATCACGGTTTCGACGAGTTCTACGGTATTCCCTACTCCAATGACATGTGGCCCCGGCACCCCACAGGAAGCTATCCCGACCTGCCTCTCTTCGAAAATGAGGAAATTGTGAACCCTGCGGTTACCTCTGACGACCAGACACGGTTTACAACAGACTTTACCCGTAAGACGGTCGAATTTATAAAACGAAACCGACACACTCCTTTTTTCATCTATCTGGCACATCCCATGCCACACGTTCCGCTTCACGTTTCAGATCGATTTAAAGGGAAATCGAAACAAGGCCTGTACGGTGATGTGATGATGGAGATCGACTGGAGCGTGGGTACAATCCTGGGAACACTTAAAGATACCGGGTTGTATGAAAACACATTGGTGATCTTTACTTCTGACAACGGCCCGTGGATCAATTACGGCAACCATGCGGGAAGTGCCGGAAGCCTTCGCGAAGGAAAGGGGACTACCTTCGAAGGGGGACAGCGCGTTCCCTGCGTTATGCTCTGGAGAAGTATTATCCCCGGAGGGATCATTTCTAACAGCCTCGTATCCGCTATCGATATCCTGCCTACACTCGCTGAAATAATTGATGCTCCCCTACCAGAGAAGCGTATCGATGGAGTCAGTCTTCTACCGATTCTCAAAGGAGATGTGGAAGCCAAGCCGAGAGAAACTTTCTTCTATTATTACCGGCAGAACAGCCTGCAAGCGGTTCGACACGGAGATTGGAAACTGGTTTTTTCTCACCCGGGACGGACGTACGAAGGCTATCTTCCGGGCAACGACGGAATACCGGGAGAAGTAAACGAGAACCACGTTCACTCAGGGGGACTTTACGACCTGCGTCGGGATCCGGGTGAAAGGTATGACGTAAGCTCAACCCATCCGGAGATCGTGAAAGTTCTTGAAAGAATTGCCGATAAGGCCCGGCAGGACCTGGGCGACGACCTCACGAGAAATAGAGGTAAAAACCGCCGAGAGCCAGGCCGTACTTTCAAGTAAATCACCTATAGATAAAACAATGAAAAAATACAATACGGCAATCCGCACAACGTGGGCCGGCATCGGCTCACTGGCCCTGCTGACCGCCTGCCAAAATAAAAACGAGGAGCCCCGGCAGCCGAACATTATTTACATCATGAGCGACGACCATGCCTATCAGGCAATCAGCGCTTACGGATACGGACTCAACCGGACACCCAATATCGACCGGCTGGCGAAGGAAGGTGCCCTGTTTACCCGATCGACCGTCACCAACTCCATCAGCGCCCCGAGTAGGGCTGTATTACTAACGGGCAAGCACAGTTTTGTCAATGGCAAGGTGGACAACGTGCAGCCGTTCGACTGGGACCAGCCCAACTTCCCGAAGCTCATGCAGGCCAACGGCTACCAGACAGCCATGATCGGTAAGATACACCTCGACGGTATCCCCCAGGGATTTGACTTCTCCATGGTGTTGCCCGGACAAGGCCAGTACTACAATCCCGACTTCCTGATCAACGGAAAGAAGATCCGAAAGGAAGGGTACTGCACCGATATCATCACCGAAGCTACCCTCGACTGGCTGAAAAACAAACGGGATCCCGGGAAGCCGTTCTGCGTGCTCTATCACCAGAAAGCACCGCATCGTAACTGGCAGCCGGCACCGGAGTACCTCAACCTCTTCGACGACGTCACCTTTGAGCCCCCCTCCACTTTCTTCGACAATTACGAAGGGCGGGGAAGGGCCGCAAAGGAGCAGGAGATGCAGGTCCACGGGCATGCTACGTGGGGGCACGATTTTAAAATGATCGTGGATCCGCAGGGCGACAGCACCGGATTTCACCGTGAGCTCGAGCGGTTTACGCCGCAGCAACGCGAAAAGTGGCTGGCAGCCTATACACCCAAAAACGAAGCGTTCAAAGCCAGTTACCCCCACCTCACCGACGAACAGATTGCCCGATGGAAGTACAACCGGTACATCAAAGATTACCTGCGCACCATCCAATCGGTGGATGACGGCGTGGGCCAGCTACTCGACTACCTGGAAGAGGCCGGGTTGTCGGAAAACACTATTGTGGTGTACACCTCCGACCAGGGATTTTACCTGGGCGAACACGGGTGGTTCGACAAGCGGTTCATGTATGAAGAATCGTTCCGGACACCGTTATTGATCCGCTATCCCAAAGAGATCAGGCCCGGCACCGTTGTCGACAAACTTGTTCAGAACCTCGATTTTGCACCTACCCTCCTCGATTATGCCGGCATCACTCCACCGGAAGAGATGCAAGGGGAAACGTTCCGGGAGCTGGTTGCCGGAAAAACCGACGAGTGGCGCGACGCGGTCTATTACACCTATTACGAGTATCCTTCGGTACACATGGTGAAGCGCCATTACGGCGTGGCTACTGAACGATACAAGCTGATGCATTTCTATTACGACATCGATGAATGGGAACTGTACGACCTGCACACAGATCCGATGGAGTTGAGGAATGTCTACAACGATCCCGGTTATGCCGGTGTGCGCGAAACGATGCACAAGAAACTGGAGGAGCTGCGGAGACAGTACGGGGATAGCGATGAGCTGGACAAAAAGTTCCTGAAAGAATACCTCGAGCATCAAAATTAATGCATATGAAAACAACGATCCTTTTACTGATCTTCTTCCTCACCCTCTTTCACAGCGGGGCACAACCCGTTTCTCTGCAGGAGGGCAACCGATTTCCCCAGAGGGAAAACACCCGCAGGATCATGAGTTACAACATCCACCACGGCAGGGGAATGGACGACACAGTCGATATCGAACGCATCGGAAAACTGATCCTCGCTGTCAACCCGGAAGTGGTCGGCCTGCAGGAGGTGGACAGCATGACGAACAGGAGCGGCAACATCGATATTATCCGGCTGCTCTCCGAGCAGACCGGGATGTACGCTACCTTCGGCTACTCGATCCTGCACGACGGAGGAAAATACGGCAACGGCATGCTGACTCGGGAAAAACCGGCGGCGGTGAAGAAAATCGACCTGCCCGGAGCCACTGAAGCCCGCACAGCGCTCATCGTAGAACTTGAAAAGTATGTGGTGGTCAACACCCACCTCTCCCTCACCGGGGAAGAGCGACTGCAATCGGTGAAAATCATCACCGAAGCCGTGAGCGGCTACAACAAACCGGTCTTCCTGATCGGGGATTTGAACGCAACCCCCGACTCGGCCCCCATCGAATTCCTGAGAAAAGGATGGCAGATACTTTCCAACCCCAAACAACCCACCTCACCCTCAGTCAATCCGCTCAACACGATCGATTATATATTTGGATACACAGCCAAAGGAGAGACCTACGCCAGGTACAAGGCCGAGGTGGTGGATGAACCGGTGGCATCCGACCACCGTCCCCTGTTCGCCGATATACGCCTCAAGACACCTGCATCGGAGGTGATGCGTACCATCCCTTACCTGCAAAATCCGGGAAGCGACGAGATGACCGTTATGTGGCTTACCCATGTTCCGGCGCGAAGCTGGGTGGAATACGGTACCGACAGTACCCGCCTGCAACGGGTGCGACCCTTCCTCGAAGGAGTGATGGTAGCAAACAACAAGATCCACCGCGTACACCTGAGCGGCCTCCGCCCTGGCACGAAGTACTATTACCGGGTTGTCTCGCAGGAAATCACCCGCTATTCCAGTTACTATAAGGAGTTCGGTGATACGGTCCGGTCCGACCTGAAAACGTTTACCACCTGGAACGATAAAGCGCGGGATTTCCGGGTTATCGTCTACAACGACCTCCACAGCAACATGACGATGTTCCACAAGTTGCACGCGCTGGTAGAGGAGAAGCCGTACGATCTGGTTATCTTCAACGGCGATTGCTTCGATGACGTGGAAGTCGAGGGAGATATCGTGAACCGGTTGCTCGCCTACACGCCCCGCATTAAAAGCGATGAGGTGCCCTCCGTCTTTATTCGGGGGAACCACGAAACACGGGGCGAATACTCCCTACACCTGTGGGATTACCTCGGGAGAATGAGAGGCCGTTCCTACAGTGCTTTTTCCCTGGGGGACACCCGCTTTGTCCTTCTTGACTGCGGGGAAGACAAACCCGACAGCCACGAGGTCTATTACGGCATGAACGACTTCACGCAACACCGGATCGATCAGGCCAACTTTCTGAAAGAGGAACTGGAGTCCGGAGCCTTTACCCAAGCAACCAAACGGATACTGATCCACCACATTCCCATTTTCGGGGTGAACCCCGGCAGCTTTTCGCCCTGCTCCGACCTCTGGATACCGGTACTGAAAGGTGCACCGTTCGATATCTCCCTCAATGCCCATACTCACCGCTTCCGGGTGATCGAGAAAGGCGAAGCGGGAAATAACTTTCCCGTCATCATCGGAGGAGGGAACAAGGAGCCCGATGGCACGGTGATGGTCCTCGAGAAGAAAGGTGACAGGCTGACCGTTGAAGTGATCAATGCCTCGGGGGAGAGATTGCTTAAAAGAGTGCTCCCGGTAACCGACTAGACAGACATGACTATGAAAAATCATCAAAAACTGTTGCTGGGTGTATTGCCGGCAACCCTGGGGAGCATCCTACCTGCAGCATCCCAACCGGAAAAAGATCAAGCCGGGGCAAACCGGCCCAATATCCTGTGGATCTCTACCGAAGATTTCAGCCCCCACCTGGGGTGTTACGGCGATGAACTGGCCAGGACCCCCAACATAGACCGGCTGGCAGCAGAGGGAATACGTTATACCCATGTGTTTACAACTGCAGCAATCAGCGCTCCCTGCAGAGCCGGCATCATAACGGGCATGTATCAGACCTCCATCGGATGCATGCACATGAGAACAACGAGCTATCGCCGCTCCGTTGAGAACCCCGTTGAGTTCACAGCGGTCCCCCCGCATTACGTCAAAGCTTTTACAGAATACCTAAGGGCAGGCGGATACTATTGCACCAACAATAGTAAGACCGACTATCAGTTTGCCAAAGATCCTGTGCCGGAAAGCATCTGGGATGAGTGCGGCAATCAGGCCCACTACAAAAACCGCCCGGAAAAAGACCAACCTTTCTTCGCAGTATTCAACTATACGGGAACCCACGAGAGCCAGAACTGGGACATTTCACGGGTGAAGACCAATCCCGACAAGGTGAAGGTTCCTCCTTACTATCCCGATACCGACATTGTCCGGCGCAACCTTGCCAGGATGTACGACAATACCGCTCGACTCGATTCGGTCGTAGGCAGGCTGCTGGACGAACTGGAGAAAGAGGGGTTGGCGGACAACACCGTAGTCTTTTTCTGGGGAGATCACGGCGACGGACTCCCCCGGGCCAAAAGGTGGTTGTACGATTCAGGGTTAAACATCCCGCTAATCATCCGTTTTCCCGGCAAGCGGGATGCGGGATCGGTCAACGACGACCTGATCTCGGCCATCGATCTCGGCCCGACGGTTCTCTCGCTTAGCGGCATCCCCGTCCCCGTTCACATGCAGGGACTGCCCTTTCTGGGGCCACAGGCCGGAGCCCCCAGGGAGTATGTCTTCGCAGCACGCGATCGGGTGGATGAGTCGTACGACATGATGCGCTCCGTCCGCAACAAGAAATACCTCTACATCCAAAACTACTACCCCAATGAGCCTTTCGCTATTTGGGTTCCCTACCTCAACCGGATGCCGATCATGCAGGAAGTGATGCGCCTCAATGCGGAAGGCAAGCTGACCGTTCACCAGAAAAAATGGATGGCAGACAGCCGGCCGCCGGAAGAGCTCTACGATGTGGAGGCTGACCCTTTCCAATTGAACAACCTGGCCGAAAACCCGGAATACAGGGGAGTGCTCGATGAGATGCGCCTCCAACAAAAGCGGTGGAGAGAGGAAACCAACGACATGGGGTTACTCAACGAGTCGGAAATGATTGAGCAAATGTGGCCTGGCGGGAAACAACCGGTAACGGATAAGCCCTACTTCGTTGTGAATGCGGAAGAGGACCGGGGATTGAAAAACTACCGGGAAGGAGGGACCTACACACTCCCGATGTCCTTGTCGTTCTATTGCCCCACACAAGGTTCTTCCATAGTGTATACTACAGAAGAAGGCGATTCTCCTCGCTGGAAGCTGTATGCCGGGAGTCTCAGGCTGACAGAGGGGACGCATACCATCCGGGTAAAGGCCGTCAGGTACGGATACAGATCCAGTGAAGAACTGACGGGAAAATTTACGATTTTACCTCGTAGAAACCCCTGAGCATCCCTTTTCACCTTTTAAGCCATCCCATGAACCCCTTCTTTATTTTTCAAATTCTTTACTAAAGTTATCTCCGATCTAAATATTTACACTAAATTTGCACGCAATGTAATCAGGATATTATGATTTAACCCTCTATATATCAGATGTCAATATTAAATCAGTCCTTGTTTAGTGCCGGTCTGGAAAGAATAAAGGGGAAAAATCAGACAGGGCCTGACAATATATATGTGTATAATTATTTATAGAGAAAACAGCAGAAATGTTCCCGATCTAATCTCTTTTTGTTAATGTATGATGAGGCGCAAATATTAGACCAGTTGAAAGAAGGAAACGAAGATGTTTTTTTGTTTGTGTTTCGTAGGTATTACAAGGATCTGGTTTTGTTCGCCGGAACAATTCTTTCCAATAGAAGGGATATTTGTGAGGATATCGTACAGGATGTTTTCCTGGATCTTTGGAACCGTCGTAGTAGCATCAGTATCAAGACTTCTCTTAAAGGCTTTCTCCTGCAATCTGTCCGAAATGGATGCCTGGACGAATTACGGCACGGTAAAGTTGTCAGGGCCCACGTTGACTATGTTTCATTTTTAGGGAACGATACTGACTCTTTGACTGAACAATATATCTTGTACTCAGATTTGGAATCCCGTTTAAAAAAAGGATTGAGCGCAATGCCCGAAGAATATCGTCAAGCATTTGAGTTAAACCGGATTTACGGATTAAAGTACAGGGAGATTGCGGCCGGCTTGCATGTGTCTGAAAGAACTATTGAAGAAAGAATAGGAAAAGCGTTAAAATTCCTGCGTCATTATTTAAGAGACTTTTTTCTATGGATATCATTTTTACTTTATTTATAGTTTCATGATGTGGAAAAGTGAAGATGAAACGTCTTATCAATACAGAAAATAACCGTTGAACGGGTTCATTAAGCAAGAGCTAAGGTGATCGTTCATCCGACGGATGATTTGCCGAGCGAAAAAAAAATGTCGAATGAGTTTCAACGATTTTATGATAAAAAAAGAACTGAAATTGGAACGAGATATAGAAATATTAATTGTCAGGTCTTTCAACGGGACCATCACTTCTGAAGAGAAAGAGCGATTGGCTGTTTGGTGCAACGAAAGTGCAAAAAACAGACAAGCTTTTGCTCAATTAAAGAATATCTGGGATACGACACACCCTGCATTTCCCGCTCAAGATATTCGTATCGATCGGGCAGAAGCAAAAATACTGAGAGAAATAAGAAAAGGAAAGAGAGGGCAAACTCGCTTTCTTGTGTGGTGGCAACGGGCAGCGGCAGTCATCGTCATTCCGTTGTTGTTAATTTCCTTGTATCTATTTTTTAATCGTCAATCCAAGGAAGAGCTCATTGATTCACGACAAGAGATCATTGCGCCTAAAGGCACCTATACGCAAATAACCCTACCCGACGGATCCACGGTTTGGCTCAATTCCGGCAGCAAGCTATCTTATTCCATCCCTTTTGAAAAAACCAAACGGGAAACCTTCCTGGCAGGCGAAGCATTCTTTGATGTAAAGGCTAACCGGGAATCCCCCTTTATTGTTGTCGCCGATGGCATCAGTATCACGGCTACCGGAACGAAATTCAATGTGGATGCCTACCCTTCCGACACATTACGGACAATCACCCTGGAAGAAGGCCATGTTTTCATCGAATCACCTCAACAGCACAAAAAAACGGAAATGGATATTAACCGACAATTTGTATGGAACACAAATACCAACCGGCACGATGTGTATACCGTGGATGCTTCACTGTACGGCAAATGGAAAGAAGGAATTCTTATTTTCAGGGATGAAACCCTCGAAAATATCTTTAAAAGAGTGGCCAGAACCTTTAATGTGGATATTTCCATAAAAGATCCTGCATTAGCAAAACAACGTTACAGGGCTACCTTTGAACAGGAATCGCTAGACGAAATACTTGAATTGTTGCGGATGTCTGCTCCTATCCGTTATAGTTTCAACGGGGATAAGCGGAACCCAAAAAAAATAATTGAGGTATCCCAAAATTAGTAGCGGAAAATATAAACAAATTTTATCCCATATTCGATTTTTTTCACTTTCGGATGTGGGATTTCTTTTTTGAAACGTCTTAGATACAGAAGCACGTTAATTTTACTTTAATCATTTCAAAAAAAACATGTATGATAAATTTTAAAAGAAGGAACGCATTTCGTCCTATTATTGTCTTTCTGTGTATGCTTTTTGGATCGCATTTCGCAGGATTCCAGGCACAGGCACAGATTAGCCTTTCGTTAGATTTACAAAACGTACCGTTGGAACAAGTATTTTCGGCTATCGAGGCCAGAACAAGTTACCGCTTTTTATACAACAAAGAACTGGTAGAGGTAACCCGCAAAGTAAGTGTAAATGTACAGAACAAGGATTTGAGTGTTGTTTTATCGCAATTGTTTGCCGGAACGGATATTACATACACCCTGAAAAACAAGCAGATTGTCCTGAACCGAACCTCAGAAAAACAAAGTCAACCCATTAAAACACTAAAAAAAGTTACCGGAAAAATAGTGGATGAAAAAGGAGAGCCCATTATAGGGGCAAATATCGTTGAAGCCGGAACCACCAATGGGACCGTTACAGATGTGGATGGAGAATTTTCGTTGGATATTGAAGATAACGCCCAAATTAACATTTCTTACATCGGTTATCACACAAAGGAGATGTCTGCAGAGGGAAAAAATACTTTTAACATTGTACTTATAGAAGATACCCAGGCATTGGAAGAGTTAGTCGTTGTAGGATATGGCGTACAGAAGAAGGCAAATCTAACGGGAGCCGTATCGTCTGTTCGATTTGACGAAGCATTGACGGGCCGTTCTTCGTTGAACTTGTCTTCCGCATTAACCGGCTTAAGTGCCGGGCTCAACATTTCCCAGATGTCGGCCACTCCAGGTGCGGAGGACTTAAACATCTTCGTAAGGGGTAAGGGAACTATGAACGACGCATCGCCTCTGATTATTATTGATGGGGTGCCGGGAGCATTGAATGATGTAAATCCCAGTGATGTGGAGAGTGTTTCCGTTTTAAAAGATGCATCTTCCTCTTCAATTTATGGTTCAAGGGCTGCCAACGGTGTTATCCTGGTTACCACCAAACGGGGTGTTGAAGGTAAAGTTAATGTCGTTTACAATGGATATATGGGATGGCAGAGTGCTGCAAAAGAGATCGAGTTTATCAATGATATGGCAACACATATGGAGTTAGTTAACGAATCGGAAAGACGTGAAAAATACCCTGTCAGTTTGATCGACAACTGGAGGAAAGAAGCCGAATCAGGCAACATCTTATATCCTAATACAGATTGGTATGATGAGATTTTAAACACCTCTGTTTTGACCGAGCATAACCTGACAGCAAGAGGCGGTAGTGAAAAAGGCAAATTTTACTTATCCCTCGGTTATTTGGATAATAAAGGAATTATTGACAATTCGGGTTATACCAAATATTCATTCCGGTTAAGTGCCGATTCAAAAATATCCAATGGATTGGAGCTAGGGGGAACCGCCTTTGGAACCTGGTCGGATAGGGATCCTATTGATGTAACGAGTTTCTTTAACAATATCAGGAATACCACCCCGGGCGTCATCCCCAAATATACGGACGGGCGTTATGGCGGCGAGATGTTTGAAGGGCTTCCCCAAGGGTCAAATCCGCGTGCCTATATAGATAATATCCGGGGAAACTATGAAAGGCAGAAACTAGGATTAAAGTTTTATGTAAAAACAAAATTCTTACATTTCTTTGATTGGGAAAACAGTCTGGGTTTTAACTACGATAACCGCCGTAATTGGGAATATACCCGCCCATATGCTTTGTGGAATTTACAAACGGATTTTGAATACCAAAAGAAGCCGAGCATCAACAGCCTATTCAACGGAAACAGAAGGGATTACTCAATGATTTTTAACTCTCTTTTACGCTTTAACACCTCTTTTCTGGACCATCACCACCTGACGGCATTGGTCGGATTCGATCAACAATACAACCGGATGGATAAATTCGATGCAAAGAAAAACGACATATTGGGGGATGATGCCATATACATCATGGATGTAGGCGTCAATCTTGAATCGATTACCGGATCCGGGACAGACGACGCCCTTCAGTCTTATTTTGGACGTATTAATTACGATTACAAAAACAAGTACCTGCTTGAGATAAATTCCCGGTATGACGGATCATCGAGGTTTGCGAAAGAGAACCGATGGGGTTTCTTCCCATCATTCTCGGCCGGTTGGAGATTAACGGAAGAACCTTTTGCCCAATCATTAAAAACAGTTTTTGATGATATTAAATTAAGAGGATCGTGGGGGAAACTGGGGAATAACAGAATTGGAGATTATACTTATCAAGTGGTGTATGGCTCTTTTCTTTACCCGTTTGGCAACCAGCTTCAACAAGGGGTAGCCCCGATTGAAATCGCAAACAGCAAAATAAAATGGGAAACTACAACCATTACTAATGTAGGGATAGACTTGCTTCTGTTAAAGAGCAGATTATCGTTAAGTGCCGAATATTATGATAAGATCACGAGCAACATATTAACTAAAATTCCCATTCCTCTGGTAATGGGGAACTTCCTACCTCCCTGGCAAAATATAGCCGAGATGGAGAACAGGGGTTTCGAACTTCAATTAACCTACCTGGGCAATATCGGAAAGGATTTTTCTTACAATATCGGAGGAAATTTGTCAACCGTGAATAATAAGGTGATAAAGTTCAATGGCGAAAAATCAATTGACGGAACTACAATCACAACTGAAGGAAAATCACTCAATAGCTACTATTTGCTCGAATTTGACCATATCCTACAAGACCAGGCTGAAATAGACAAGTTATTAGCAGATGGATATAAATTTGGGACTTATGTCGGAGGAACTCCCTCACCCGGTGACATGCTGTATAAAGACGCCAATAATGACAAAATATTTAATGATGAGGATCGGGTTATTAAAGATTATTCTCCCCTTCCAAAAATGACGTACGGAATAGACCTCGGAGCAGCATACAAAGGTCTGGACTTTAATCTTGTGGGACAAGGCGTCAGTGGCGTAAAAGGGTATTGGGGGAATGATGGTTTTAATACTTTCAATATCAATGAAGGTTTCTTGTTACGAAAAGAGATCTTAAACCGTTGGACTCCCGAAAAAAAATCGACAGTTTATCCCCGTTTGTTAACATCGGGATCTTCACTTAATACCGCCTATAGCGATTATTGGTTATACAATACCTCCTATTTCAGAATTAAATCCTTACAGGTAGGTTATACTTTACCAACAAAAATAACGTCCAAGCTTTTCGTCGACCGGCTAAGGATATATACAAACCTGGAAAATTATCTCACGTTTACCCGTTTTGAAGGATACAATCCGGAAAATCCGAACATGTCTTATCCTTTGATGAAGCAGTGGGTGATTGGTCTAAATATAACATTATAAAAAAAGAGTCATGAAAAATAAAAAGAATATAAAAATATTAGTTCTACTGGCTGTTTGTATTTTGTCTTCTTGCAATGATTTTCTTGATCGAAATTCATTAGTGGGATTATCTGAAGGGAACTTTTGGAAGTCGCAGGAAGATGCGATTATGGGCATTAATTCTTTGTATCACGCCAACCGTGAATTTACCAATAGCATAGTAATGTATGGCATGATGGACGATTTTACCGATATTTCTTATCAGTCATGGTCAACAGGCCTCACTACGGGAAATTTTCCGGCTAATGCTTCTTTCTATGCTAACTCGTGGGGCATATTCTATAAAGGTATTTACCGGGCAAACACAGCGATAAAGCATATACCCAGTATTGAGATGAGTGAGGATATGAAGAAACGCACCCTAGGAGAAGCGTTGTTTCTGAGGGGGTATTTCTATTTTAAGCTCTGGGATTTTTTTGGCGAAGTTCCTCTTTATGACTCCCCCATGAATGTTGACGAAGCTTATAAGGCACGTAATACGAATGAAGAGGTGTATGAATTTATTGTGCGTGATATGACGGATGCCTATTCATACCTGCCGGAAAGCTATGATCAGACAAATGTGGGACGCGCCACTAAATGGGCCGCGTTAGCTATGAGAGGGAAAGCACATTTATGGGCGAAACAATACGAGAAAGCGGCTGCCGATTTTAGGGAGGTCATGGAAAAAAGCGATCGGAAATTACTGAATAACTATCATGATTTGTTTCGTGTAGCGGGGAACAACAACAGCGAAGTCATTTTCGATGTACAATATATCGCAGAAAAGGGACACGGTATCGCAACCGATCGGAACTATGGAAACGCCATGGGGGCGACAACCGGCTCACAGCGTACTCGTCCGACACCTAAATTGGTCAATTCCTACGAGATGATAGACGGTACCCCTTTTGATTTTAATAAGTATACCAATGCGGAGGGAGAGACTTTTAACCCTGATAATCCTGCTGATTGGAAAGACGAAGCCTCCGTAAGAAAATTGTTTGAAAACAGAGACCCCCGTTTACATCAGTCAATAATAGTTCCCTGGGCAGAATTTGTAGGGAAAAGCAACATTCCACTAACTTACAGATTCCCAGTTGTTAATGCACCTGACGCCTATGTACCTGTATGGAAAAACGGGAGTTATTCCTGGAGGAAATTTGTTGAAACAGGTTCTGTATATGGTTTACAGGATAACATGCCTCAAAATTTTCCACTTATTCGCTTAGCTGACGTAATACTGATGTATGCGGAAGCAAAAAACGAAGCCCTCGGCGCTCCTGACCAGTCTGTTTATGATGCTATAAACTCGGTTCGTGCCCGTGCGGGCATGCCCACTATACCTGCAGGACTGGATAAAGCGCAAATGTTCGAAAAAATTCAGCACGAGAGAATGATAGAGTTTTGTGGGGAAGGGCAACGTTATTCAGATATCCGGAGATGGAAGATTGGGAAAGAGGTGGTAGATGGGGTTTGGATGACGGAATTTACCGGAGTAAAAATCCGTCAAAGAGGGTTTCCTGACCATTATTACCTATGGCCCATACCCCAGACAGAAATAGATTTAAATCCTAAATTAACGCAAAATCCGGGCTGGAAATAAGGAGAGCGACGGGTCTCAGATCAATTGCTATCATGGATTTTATTGTGCTCTTTATAGTATCGGATGACACTTATTTTATGGTTCATAAATATGTTTTTTCTACTTTACTTTTGTTATTTCTCAGCGCCTCTTTGTTCTCTCAACAAAAGGGCAACAGCGCTGAGTTGTTGCTGACTCCAAAAGAGGCACGTATTAATCCTAATACCGTTAGGAGAACGAGTAATAACCAATTGTTAGAACTAAAAGATAGCATTAAAAGGGATGCGGAGGGTGAGGTTTGGAGAGAAGCCGATATAACATTCCCCCTTCGTATCCCTCAGGGAGGGAGGTATTTATTGAGCAGTCACGTGAAACGGACCCAGTTTCCCAACGGCCCCGTAAATGATCTGAATATCGAGATACAAATCGGAAATCAGCGCATTACAAAAAGAATTGTATCGGATGCAAGAAATTACACATACCATGTCTTGGGGGATTTTGTAATAACCGAATCTGATTCACTTCTAAGAGTTTGGCTTCCTAAAGGTATCCAGTTTGAAAAGATTGTAGTAAATGAATATTGTCCGGTTACAGTTCCAGAAACGGTTCAAATTTATCAACCTCCCATTGTTCCTCCTGAAGGCCATCCCCGCCTTTGGGTTAACGGAGAGTCGTTACCGGTTGTTAAAGCACGTTTGGACAAAGGTGAAAATCACCGTGTATGGCAACAAGTAAAAAAGGATGCTCTGCAAGAATTCACCTTTCACTTTTATCCGTGGAAAGAGATACCCTATTCTACCGATTTAGAAAAAACGGTGCAAACTAAAGCTTTCTACTATTTGATGACTGATGAAAAAAAGGTTGGGCGGGAAGCGATCAGCATCCTAAAAAATTATTTATCCGTATTGGAATACGGAAATATAAACTATGGAGATATAACCCGAGACATAGGACACACAATCTATGTATCGGCTCTTGTGTACGATTGGTGTAACGGTTTATTGACAAAGCAAGAAAAAAAACAGCTTTATGAACGTATGATGGATTTATCCCGAAAAATGAGCATCGGCTGGCCTCCGTTTAAAGAAAGCATTGTAAACGGACACGCTGCAGAAGCCCAGGTAAATCGTGATTTATTGTCTATGAGTATCGCCATTTATGAGCAAGACCCTATTCCGTACAAATATACATCCTACCTTATTTTAGAAGAACTGGTTCCCATGCGCCGTTTTCAATATCAATCTGCCCGCCCCAATCAAGGCGTAGACTATGGGGCATACCGGCATATGTGGGAAATGAATGCGGCCTGGCTCTTTTATAGAATGTCCGGCAGACAGGTATTCGACGATAACATAAAAAAGCTACCGCTTTACTGGATGTATATGCGGCTACCCAACGGAAGGCTGTTCCGCGACGGCGATGTGTTCAGAGAGGCAACCCGAATGAAGCCTTATTATTGGGGGCAACCCGAAATGCTGTTGTTGGATTACTGTTATTCTGAGAATGCAATTTTGAAAGCAGAATTTCAACGCCAAGGAGGGGTACCCGACAACCCGATCCTCTTTTTGTTGCTGAATAATCCGGAATTGACCCCCTCTGAAGATTACAGTCATCTCCCATTAGCTTTTTCTACGGGAAATGTTACCGGATCCCTCATTTCCCGTACCGGCTGGAATATGAAGCCGGGGAGTGATGACGTAGTGGCTGAAATTAAAGGAGGAGGATATCTTTTTGGGAACCATCAACATGCTGATGCCGGAGCTATACAAATTTATTACCATGGATTACAGGTCTGTGATTTAGGGCTTTATATCTCATACGGATCGCCTTACGATTTTAATTTCAATAAACGATCCGCCTCCCACAGTATGATGCTCGTTGTTGATCCCGATGAGGCGTTTGGAAATAATCTGCTCAATGACGGCGGAACCCGATTTAACCAGCGGAGTCCTAAATCGGTTTTTGATACGCTACATGATCCTTGGTTCAGTAACGGTGTTGTCCTTGCCTCAAACATAGAACATAAAAACAATAGCTTTCAGTATAGCTATTTTAAGGCCGACCTTACCCATGCCTATTCATCCAAAGTTAGAAACTACACCAAAGCATTCTGCTTTGTGAATACAGGGAATAAGCAGGTGCCTGCCTTTATTGTAGTATTGGACAATATCACTTCTTCAAACGCCGATTTTAAAAAATTCTGGAAAATAAATACAATAAAAGAACCTCTTATTTCCGATTCTTCCATTCTACTGCACAATAGGGAAGAGACCGGACCTACCGGATGGACTCATATTAAAACATTACTGCCTGCAAAAGCAAACCGGAAGACGGTGTATTGGAACAGCCAGGATACCGTTAATCCGATTGCACCTTTGCCTGCAATCAGCACGCATGAACCTGAAACAAAGGGGTACCAGCTTGTGATATCCCCCCAACAAGCCAATAAAAAAGACACTTTTTTGAATCTATTCCTGATGGCAGCAGACGGTGTAAGGCCCCCGTTGGTTCATTTTGATGAGACGAGCATGGAATACAGAATTAAAGTCCTTGACTATCTTGTTGTACTGCCCTCAAAATCGGAGTTACTTCCCGATTCTTTTGATATCACCCTTTTGGATCATTCCGACCAAAAAGTCATATTGGCAGGATTGAAGCCGGGCCTGTGGTATGTATGTAAACAAGATAACAATACACATTTTAAATTTAAGGTTAAAGAAAATGCCAATTCATTGCTATTTTCAGGAAATCATGGAACATATAAGATTTGGCGCAACAATCCGGATTCGGAAGGAGAAACGCAATGAATAGATCGAAGCCTCAAAAGCATTTAATTGCGGAATTACTTTTCACACAACATAAACATATGAATCACAAAGATATAATACAAATAATTTACAATAAACACATTATGCCACACAACTTTTTTAAACCAACCATCACGGTCATTATCGTAGTGTTTTTTTTCATAATGCTCATTTCATGTAAAAAAAAGGATTCCATTCAATACGACAAAGTTAACCGTATTACACGTCAAGAATCAATAAAACCGGTAAGGCCTTACGAAGATCTTTTTTGGAACAAATACTCCCAACAATTTATTTATGCTCCATACTTTAAGGTTGAGCCTGCTCCTAACGCACAAAAATATGTTTTTGCAGCAAGAGGTGTCGACAATAAAGAATACACTTTTGAATCGACAAACCCTTGTGAAAGTTTATCCCCCATATGGGCCGATTTACCTGTTGGTTTCATGAAGTTGACTGTTTCCGGGATGGATGAGGCGGGGAACGAAATCGACAAGCATGAATTTTCGTTCTATAAAGCCGCTTTTTTTAATGGGCCTTATCATCAAAAAATGTTGGACTACCGAAAAAGCGCCGAAATGGCATTGGAGTACGAGTTTAATCAACCGCACATACAAAATTGGGCACTCAACGGTACTCCAGATACCACCTCATACAATTTATACTGTTATCCGTCAAAAATAATAGGAGCAGTGATTGAAAGTATGGTTGAGTATGCAAAAATCTCAGAGCCGAATCGGGAAAAAGCGCTAAAAATAGCCATGAATGCAGCGGAATATCTTATAGGCGTAAGTGAGCCTGTAGGTAGCCCATTGGAGTTTTTCCCTCCCACTTATGCGGGAGAGCAGCGCACATCAAAAGCGTTTAAAAATCAATTCATGATAATTTATCCGGCAAAAACTGCTTCTACCTATTTAGACCTGTATGAAATAACCGGCGATAATAAATTCAAGGAAGCTGCTTTAAAAATCGCGCAAACGTATAAAAAAATTCAGGAACCATCGGGAACCTGGAAGCTGAAATTATGGATAGATGGCTCTCCCGTAACGGAAAACGACTGTATCCCCATTGGGATAATCAACTTTCTGGATCGATTAGAATCGCAGTATGCTGTAACAGAATATGTCGATACGAGAAAAAAAGCTTATGATTGGATCATCAATAATCCGTTAAAGACATACAACTGGTCCGGTCAGTTTGAGGATGTTGCACCGGTAGAACCGTATAAAAATTTATCGAAAGATGAAGCAAGCGCCTTTGCAATATACCTGTTTCAAAACATACATCAAAAGAAGGAATTTCGTTCAGTTGCTGATGATCTGTTGCGTTTTTGCGAAGATCAATTTATTATCTGGGAGAAACCAATGCCTCAGAAGCAGTACAACGTAGAAGAGTGGATAACCCCTTGTGTGTTGGAACAATATGCATGCTATGAACCCATCAATGCAAGCGTAGCCAATATGATGGAAGCCTACCTGACCGGTTATAAGGCAACAAAAAATGAGGTTTATAAAGCTAAAATGATAGAGTTGGCAAATGCCGTAACAGTAGCTCAACACGCAAACACAGGGCGGTACCCTACTTATTGGCAATTGAATGAACGCCAAAAAAAGGAAAGCGGGTATATTGATTGGCTAAACTGTACCAGCTACTGTGTAAAAGTCATGTTGCAAATTTCAGATTCACAATAATAAAATTCAATAAGAGAGGTACGTATGAAAAGAAGGGATTTTTTGATGGGGATTTCAACTGTACCCATCCTGGGTGCATATTCAATAGGGTCGACCAAAAACATACTGAAAGTATTGGATGATCGTCGCGTCGATTCAAAACGACTGCTGGACATTGACCAGTTTGATGTGATGAGCGAGAGATTACCTGGCTCTACGGGTAATGAACAAACAAGAATAAAAATAGGACTTATCGGAAACGGCTGGCGGGGCGAATCCCTGTTAAACTCTTTCGGTTATTTTCACCCGGATTATGTGGATAAGATGAAGACTGACGGGCAATATGACCGGTGGCTGCCTTATCAGAAAAGACATGAAAACCTCTATGTGGACATCGCGGGTATCTGCGATACATTCGATATTCACGCGGAAAGAGGAATAGAAGTGGGCAGAAACAATATCCGGGAAGAGAGGAGTACCCCGGAAATCTCGTCCGGAATTAAACGGTACAAAACCTATCAGGATATGATCCACAGCAAGGATATTGATGCGGTCATTGTGGCAACACCCGACCATAGCCACGCTCAAATTACAATAGATGCAGTGAAGGCGGGAAAGCACGTATATTTAGAAAAACCGATGTGCCACAGCATAGAAGAAGCGGTCGAATTAAAAAAAGTTGTAAGCGCCTCCAACATCGTCTTTCAGATAGGCCATGAGAATCGACAACAGATGAGTTATAAACTGGGAAGGGAATTGTACCGCAAAGGAGTATTGGGCGACGTATCAATGATCCAGACATTTACCAACAGGAACTCCCTTTTCGGAGCGTGGATCCGGGAGAGAGAATTTGACCATTTGGGAAACCAGCAAACAATAGACTGGAAGGGATTTTTGTGCAATGCCCCCTGGCATGAGTTTGACAGTAAACGCTATTTTAACTGGCAAAGATATAGCGATTACGGTACGGGCATGATAGGAAATGATTTTTCGCACACTTACGATTGTGTAAATCAAGTCTTCGAAATGGGCATTCCGGAATCTGTGATGGCGATGGGTGGCCATTTCTTTTATAACGTGGGCATTGATGATTTGCCCGACGTATTCAACGCTATATTCTATTATCCGGATAGAGCATTGACGATGACCTACGATGGCACCTTAAAAAGTGGTATTTATCGACAAACCAAGGTATTGGGCTCAGAAGCGACAATGGAAATAGATCGGGCAATTATGCTCTATAAAGATCCAAACTCCCAGCGATATAAAGATATTGTGGAAGATTCGGAAGAACCGTTTTATTATTATGCGCCAAATGCCCGCGTAGGGGTAGATGGCATCACTTCTGCAACGGCGACCAGTTATTTTAAAAGCGGCTATGGCCCTACATTTATCGATGGAAAGGTGATCGATGCGACTTTCTTACACCTAAAAGAATGGATAGATGCCATCAGGGGACAGGGAAAAGTAAGTTGCGGCATTGATCAGGGGTTTGAAGAAACCGTTACTTTCTGTCTGGCCAACCTATCATATTTACACAAAAAACCTATTTTCTGGGATAAACAAAATGAACAATACCTTATTGGTTAAAAAAATGGATACAAAATATTCTTCCAGGCAAATTATAACCCTAACTGCATTAAGGGTAGTCATCGGGTGGCATTTCCTCTATGAAGGAATGTTTAAATATATCGGCGGTGTCTGGTCATCGCGCTCTTTCCTGTTAAACAGTACAGGGCCGCTGGCTTCTTTGTTTAAGATGTGGGCGCAATCCGACAAGGCAATACATTATATTGACATGTTAAATATATGGGGGTTAATTTTAATTGGATTGTGTCTGTTTTTGGGATTTTTCGAAAGGCCTGCCAAACTGCTGGGCATCACACTATTATCCCTTTATTATTTTACCTATCCTCCTTTTAGCAGTGCCGCGGCCGGACTTTATGCAGATGGAAATTACTGGATTGTCGACAGGAATCTGATTGAAATTGCATCTCTACTTGTCTTGGCATCATTTCCCACAGGCTACCGTACAGGTCTGGATCGGTTTATGGCAAATTATCCCGTTCGTAGTTTTTTTAATAAAATCACCGGTAAGCCCTTAAAAAATAAATAAATTCCTCAACTTAAGCCATCCCATGAACCCCTTCTTTTCTTTCTTTGCGGGAACAGGAGTATTGCTTATAAAGGCTTCAAACGAGCACTCTCCCCTCACGGTAGCTTGCACCGCCCCGTAGATTATTCCCCAATCGGGGAGTCCTCCTAAATTACGATCATCGATAAACAAATCTGCCTTTAATTTGCGAGGAGAGGCTTCCCGGTTTTCTTCGGGATAATTCGCGTTTGCTGCAAAAAAGTAAATGCCGTTTTGTTCGCAATAATCAATGGCTTCCTGTAACAACTGCCCTTCGCGTACCGTCCAGAGAAGGAGCCGGTGTCCGTCGTTGTGAAGCATGCGAAGGGTCTCGATGGCAAAAGGAATGGGTCTCCCTATTTTTGGATAAGCGTGCTCAACAATGGTCCCGTCAAAATCAACCGCAATAATCATGTCAACCGTTTCTTAATTTTAACGGTAAATATACACATTCTTTTTTTCCCTTCTTCTGTTTTCAACAACTTTTCATGCTCCAACAACCGTAACTATTCGTACTGAACATTTGCCATTATTTAGAATGACTCTAAAATATGCTTCAATTATACAAGCAAAAAAAAATATTTGTAATTTTGACAATAAATAACCTAATAAGCTTTTTGCTTTTTATAAAAATCAATTTGCGCTTGCGGTTTATAAAACCTTAATAAACTGCAGTATATCGCCCTTCCACCACACCTATCACTGGGACAGGCAAGCACGAAGTGCGCACAGGCGCTAAAATTTGTTGAGGTGACAATCTCCCATTCCGAGAATCATAGACATTGGCTTGCGGCGTATGTAAAAATGCACCACGAGCGTAGAATCAGGGACCGTCTGAATGTGATGGGCGTAGAGAATTTCTTGCCCGTCCAGAAAGTCGTGCGCCAATGGAGCGACAGGAGGAAGGCCATCGAGTCTGTGGTGATTCCCATGATTATCTTTGTCCGCGTGTCGCGCGAAGAGCGGAACCGTGTGCTGGAGGTCCCCGCTGTTCAGCACTACCTGGTGTTACCCGGGGAGCGTCAGCCAGCCGTAATTCCCGACGAGCAGATGGATAATTTCCGCTTTATGCTCGATTCTTCCGAAGATGAAGTACGCATTATAAACGGGTTACTTACACCGGGTGAGCGGGTGCGGGTGATCAAAGGCTCTTTGAAAGGGCTCGAGGGCGAGTTACTCAAGAACGGGGACAAACCGCGCATAGCTGTCCGTATTGTTCAGCTGGGCTATGCAACGGTAGAGTTGAACGCCTCCTTCGTAGAAAAGATCAGTTAACGGAAGTCTAGAATCCAAAATTAACCAAGGCACTTTCAATAGAAAATGTCATATGAAAATTGAAAAAAAAATTAATATCTGCGTAATGGGCTTAGGCTATATCGGCCTCCCCACCGCCATTGTGGCAGCCGACAACGGCATCAATGTAATTGGTGTAGACATCAATCCGCACGTAGTAGAAACCATCAACAAGGGGCAGATCCATATTATTGAGCCGGGGCTGGAAGAGCTCTGCGACCGCGTTATTGGCCAGGGAAACCTCAAGGCACAGACTGAACCGGCAGAGAGTGATGTCTCCTGATTGTGGTGCCTACCCCCTTCACCAGCGATCATGAGCCCGACATCTCCTATGTGGAGACGGCTACCCGAAGCATATTGCCCTATCTGAAGGAGGGCGACCTCTATATCATTGAATCCACCTCACCTATCGGGACCACCGAGAAGATGGCTAGCCTCATCCACTCCGAGCGTCCCGAACTGAAAGATAAACTCGCCATCGCCTATTGTCCGGAGCGTGTATTGCCGGGGAATGTTATTTACGAGCTAGCACACAACGACCGGGTGATTGGTGGCATCGACGAAAAATCTACCGAAAAGGCTATGGCATTCTACAGTCGGTTTGTAAAGGGAGAGCTGCACCGCACCAACGCCCGCACCGCCGAGATGTGCAAGCTCACCGAGAACTCGTCGC
>ENA-UOOK01002551-UOOK01002551.1-fermentation-metagenome-genome-assembly--contig:-NODE-2551-length-22169-cov-4.165189_pt1 | contig 22169 bp, 19 predicted proteins | sample MGYA00245777_ERZ724023 | MGnify/ENA primary metagenome ERZ724023 (study PRJEB28704, sample SAMN03018312) | fermentation metagenome | biome: anthropogenic terrestrial biome; feature: soil; material...
GGGTACTCAGGGAGATGGAACCGCCGAAGGCTCCGTCACCATTCGTTGAAGTGCCTACGCCGCGTTGGATCTGGGCTGATTGGAGAAGGGCCCCGTAAGAATTCATGTTTACCCAGAAGACGGTCTCGTCTTCGGGAGAGTTTAACGGCACGCCGTCAATGGTGACATTGATGCGGCTACCGGCAGCTCCGCGCAGACGCATATAGACGGGGCCAGTGCCGGTTCCGTTTTCGCCCCATGCCAGGACTCCGGGAGTCTGGGCAAACAGGAAGGGGAGTTCCTGGCCGGTCTTGGAGAAAGCCGCCAGGTCGTTCCGGTTGATGTTGGCTACTGCAAATGGTGCATTCTTCTTGGCACGAATGGCATTGACCACAACTTCTGAAAGCCTGTGGGTCCTTGTCGTATCGGCCTGTTGAGCATTGATTGTGCTCATGCCGATCAGGGCAAGGGACAGCAATACAATCTTTTTCATTATACCTGTAATATTAAAAAAAACAAAGGGAGTTTGTCTTACCTACGCCGGCATTATCCGGATCAGGTTGATGGGTATATTCTCAGCACCGCCAATTGCAGACTTTTCCCGTTTCTTGAAAAACGTATAAACGAATGCGGCGGAGCACCCCCTAAATGGCGGTTTGCCATTCGAGTGCAAAGATAGAATAAATTGTTGAAAACACAAAGAATACTCTTAAAATTCTTTAATGAACTAAAAAAGTCCTTTTCCCGACAGGAGAAAAGGACTTTCTTAGTTTGATCAGATGGTCATCCGTTTATTTTCCACATTGCTCGCACGGATTCCACGGCTTCAACTGTTTGAAGAAGTCATTACCCTTATCATCTACGAGGATGAATGCGGGGAAGTCCTTCACGACGATCTTCCAGATGGCTTCCATACCGAGCTCTGGGAAAGCGACACAGTCGATGCTCTTGATGCACTCTTTGGAAAGCAGTGCGGCGATACCACCGATGGTACCGAGATAGAAACCGCCGTGCTTCTTGCAGGCATCCGTGACAACTTGTGTGCGGTTACCTTTGGCAATCATAACCAGTGAGCCTCCATGATCCTGAAATTCATCTACGTACGGGTCCATACGGTTAGCTGTCGTCGGCCCCATAGAACCGCAGGAGTATCCTTCGGGAGTCTTGGCCGGTCCGGCATAGAGGATAGGATGGTCTTTGAAATATGGGGGCAGATCCTGTCCTTTATCCAGTGCTGCCTTGAGTCTTGCGTGGGCGATGTCGCGTGCTACGATGATCGTTCCGCTGAGGCTGACACGGGTGGAAACTGGATATTTGGTCAGTTCTTTGCGGACACTGTCGATACCTTTGTCCAGGTCAATCTCTACCCCTTTAGGACCCTCACCGGCTTTGCGATATTCGGCAGGGATAAGCTCTGAAGGATTTTCATCCATCTTCTCCAGCCAGATGCCGTCACGGTTGATCTTTCCTTTGATGTTACGGTCTGCTGAGCAACTTACGCCGATGCCGACAGGACAACTGGCTCCGTGGCGGGGCAGGCGGATGACACGTACATCGTGTGCGAAATACTTGCCGCCAAACTGTGCACCGAGTCCGATATGGCGGGCTTCTTCAAGGAGTTTTCCCTCCAGGTCTTTATCCCTGAACGCACGGCCGGTCTCATCCCCCTTGGTAGGCAGGTTGTCATAATACTTGATAGAAGCTAACTTGACAGTAAGCAGATTCTTTTCTGCACTCGTACCGCCGATTACGATGGCGATATGGTAAGGAGGACAGGCTGCTGTACCCAGGCTCTTCATTTTCTCGACGAGGAAAGGAATCAATGTGCCTTCATTCTGGATGAGAGCCTTAGTCATCGGCCAGTAGTAAGTTTTGTTGGCAGAACCGCCACCTTTAGCAACACAGACAAAACGGTATTCTTCACCTTCCGTAGCTTCGATGTCTATCTGAGCAGGAAGATTGCAACGCGTATTCACTTCGTCGTACATCGTCAAAGGCGCATTCTGGGAATACCGCAGGCTATCCTGGGTAAAGGTGTTGTATACTCCCTGTGAAAGTGCTTCGGCATCATCAAATCCGGTGTAGACCTGTTGGCCTTTCTCACCATGTATGATGGCTGTGCCGGTATCCTGGCAGAATGGTAAAATACCTTTGGCTGCAATATCTGCATTACGGAGGAACTGTAATGCGACATATTTATCATTTTCGGAAGATTCCGGATCTTTCAAGATAGCGGCTACCTGTTTGTTATGGGCACGGCGAAGCGTAAATTCTGCATCGTGAAATGACTGTTGTGCAAGTAAAGTCAAAGCTTCTTTGCTGACTTTTAAAATCTCTTTTCCCTCAAATTTCCCGGTGCTTACACCTTCTTTGGTGAGCAGGCGATACTCTGTGTCATCCTTTCCGGTCTGGAACATCGGAGCATACTTGAAGTTTGGTATTTTCTCCATAATAACAATGTTTTATATTAATTTAATGAGTCTTTATTCCTTTCTGATGTGTTAGTTTTCCATTTTTTCGAGGAAATCATACAGTTCTGATTCTTCTACATCACCTAATGTAAACTCCTTTTTTGCATCGTTTTTGATGGTGTTAAGCCATTCTGCATGAGCCGGCTCACATTCTTTGATCAAGCGTTGAACGTCGTTTTCTGTGATAGTGTCTAAATGTTCGAGGTTCAGAATGAACTGGTAAGTCCAAGCCCATTTATAATTCTCATAGTTGAGATGCATATTTAGGAAGCGGTCATGAATAGTGAGCAAGTCGTTGACATTTCCCTCTTTTATGTCATCCAGGAGCCGTTGCTCTTCCTCTTCTGGTGCCAGGAGACCACACAGGTCACACCAATTACCTGTACCGATATTACTTTCAGGAACTTCAAGGGGATGTTTCTTGAGTTCTCTTTCCAAGAAAAGATGGATGATCATATCGTAAGATCTGATACCCTTTTGCATGGAAGAGTTTCGGATATAGCAACCCCCGTAGTTGTATTTTTCTATATTTTGTCCTTGTTCCTTACGGAGACTTTCGAGAATCTTTTTGCCCCTTACACATTCTGAGATAACAAAAGGTGACAGCCAATCGAAATTGACAAAACTTCTGCTGGCCGAATCGGAAAGAGGGCGCATGTCGCGTTTCGGCCATTTGTGGATATCACGGTAAGTGCCTACAGTCGTTACGTTATGTCCTGGTGCAATACAAGTTTCCATTCCATCTCCAAAAAGGTAGCTGAAAGGAAGGTCTTGTACGGTCGGGTGTGTCTGTATCCACCCCATACACATGGTAAAAGCACCGATATGTGCCGGCCAGAAAATCTGAGAACCGCTTGAGGTCTTGTCTCCTCTTTCCATTGTTCCCCAGTGAATAGGTCCCATCTTATAAGCATGGTTGGAAAAGTTGGTATTGGCGCCGGCATTGTAAAAGGAAAATTCTCCTGCGATAAGAAGACTGTTCTTGTGATGACTTACCGTAAAAGGACCACAAAGTGCTGCACAGGTTTCTCCATTTCCTATGAAACTGTTAGCGAAGAAAAGGCTGCTTTCCGTAGATGCGTTAACGATGTGACAGGCCTCCCCGATAAAACAATTATCAACATGCGCACCGTCCAAAATAGAACTGCCTGCCTGGACAATGCTGTTATCTAAGATAACGTTGTTGCCTATATAAGTACTGGATTCAGGAGAACTGAGAATAGAGCATTCACTGATTCTGCTGGCTCCGGATATCTCACAATCGTCATTGATGATGGTATTTGTGATTTCTGTTGTATTTACGATCTTAACCCGATAGCCTAATACACCCCTTTCCGGTCTCCTTTCTCTCAAATATTTCTGGATAATGATCCGGAAAGCCTTTCTGACGTCTTGATCATCTGCATGGCGTATCTGGAATGCCGCCATCTGGGTGTTGAGGGTATCAAAAAGAATAACATTACCGTCTCCGCTCTCATTTCTGACACTGATGAAATTTCCTTCTCCAAAAGTGGCATCAGAGGTAGTATTCATTTTCCCGATATTGGAGATATAACATTCTTCACCGATATCATAATTGTTGATGTAGTTGCCTGTTCTTTCAATCAGACAATTATCTCCTATGGTGACATCCTTGAGAACAGCAGTATAAATCCCTGAGTGCTTGGAAAAACCTTCATCTACGTTAATATTCTTTTCAAAGATGCCAAGGTTTATCTCTCCATAGAATTTTACATCTTTAATATATGTGGGGGAGAAATTTTCTGCGACGTTGATAGCTGTCCAATCTTCAGCCTGGCATCCTTGGCTTTCAAGGGTGTCGATTTCTTCTTCGGTTAAACTTCTGTAATCGTCCATATCTTTACTGGTTAGAGTTTTTATTTAAATTGGAAGTTTTTGTCTTTATCCTGTTACCTTTCAATAGATATATCTGAGAAAAACTCGGAGGTCTACTTGCTCTTAATTATCTTATAATATTTGGCATTTCTCATATCTGCTGTTTCTGATATCCAATGCTTATTGTAAAGATTATCCTGCTTATGGCGTGGATAAGGTGTTATTTCTTTCAGTTTATTTCCGGATACAGGAAATCATTATAAGGATATTTCTGAACATGAAGTTCTCTGATACGTTTATAAAGAACGTTACGAAATTCTTCTAGGTTCTCCTTATTCTTGGCTGAAATGAAAATACAATTCTCATTATACCTTGCCATCCAGGTTTTCTTCAGTTCATCCAATGTGACATTGGATTTGTCTGCAGGTGTAAGGTCATCTTGTTCTTTCTGTATCCAATGATAATTGTCTATTTTATTGAATACGACCATTTCCGGTTTGTCAGAACATCCTAATTCTTTCAGAGTCTGCTGGACCACTTGTATCTGTTCTTCGAAATCAGGGTGAGAAATGTCAACGACATGTAGAAGAAAGTCTGCTTCACGAACTTCATCCAGGGTTGACTTAAAGGAATCTACCAGATCGGTGGGTAACTTGCGGATGAAACCTACGGTATCGGCTAACAGAAATGGCAGGTTCCTGATCACTACTTTGCGAACGGTAGTATCAAGTGTGGCGAAAAGTTTGTTTTCTGCAAAAACATCACTTTTAGCCAGCAAGTTCATGATTGTAGATTTTCCGACATTGGTATAGCCGACAAGAGCTACACGAATCAATTTTCCCCGATTCTTCCGTTGTGTGTTTTTCTGCTTATCAATCTCGGCAAGTCGGTTTTTCAGGAGGCTGATACGGTTAGTGATAATTCGACGATCCATCTCCAACTGTGTCTCACCAGGTCCACGAAGGCCTACAGAGCCCTTCCCTCCACCACCACCAGAACCTCCGGCCTGGCGTTCCAGATGAGTCCACATCCGTTGCAGGCGGGGGAGTAAATAACGGTCTTGGGCCAGTTCTACTTGTGTCTTTGCAGCTGCTGTTTTTGCACGCATGGCAAAGATATCAAGGATCAAGCTGGTTCGATCCAGAATCTTTATATCCAGAACCTTTTGTATATTTTTGATTTGGCGTGCAGAGAGCTCGTCATCAAAAATAACCATACCAATGGGGTGGTCATTGTCTTCTTCTTCCTTGATAAAGTTGCTGATCTCTTCTAATTTTCCCTTCCCTATATAGGAAGTATGATTAGGACCGTCAGCTTTCTGAGTGAATCTCTTGACAGTACTGGCTCCTGCTGTGTCAGCAAGAAATTCCAGTTCGTCAAGATATTCTTCAGTTTTTGCTTCATCTTGATCCTTTGTGATTAATCCCACAAGGATAGCAGTTTCAGCTGTTCCCCCCTTTTTTGCAGAATCTTCAAATTCGTTCATTTCTTCTTTATTTCTATGCAAAGATAATCAATTTAATCTCTTTATGTGCCAAAGTTGAATGATAATTAGGCTTAAATATTTTTTTTGTTTAAAAAACGAGAGATAGCAGTTATCTCAGGGTATGTGATAGATGTATATGAGTCATTCTTATCTGGCTTTCCGGGTATATTGCATTTTTATGTACTTGCCATTTATGTATAATAGTTTTTTTTATATGTTTTTCACAGAAATAGTTGATCACCTGGAATCTATTATTCCTAACTTTGTATAAACGAAATAGCCTGAAATAATAATCAATGATACTAAGCAGTGGTTATCTCCTTTGGTATAGATTATGAAGGTTTTTCGTATATGTGTGTTACCTCTGTAAATTTGTTAATCTGAATCTGTTATGAAAATATATCTTGTCGTTTTTCTTATTGTATCCTTGTTGCTTGGTCTGTTACCAGTAAGAGCGGGGAAGTGGATCCGCATCAATCAACTCGGTTATCTGCCGAAATCGACTAAAGTGGCAGTATTGATGGACGAAAAACCAGAACAGATTGATTCTTTTGAACTTGTAGATGTCTTTACGGGAAAGGTAGCTGGATGTTTTTTCTCTACTGATATTAAACCTACCGGATCATTAGGCAGGATGAAATGTACTTATCGATTGAATTTCAGTCGATTTACACAAGAGGGAACTTATTATATAAAAGCAGGGGCGACAGTATCACCCTGTTTTCCTATCAACGGCGATGTATATGATGGCACAGCTGATTATGTGTTGAAATATATGCGTGAACAGCGATGTGGTTACAATCCTGTCTTAAGAGACAGTTGTCATACCAAAGATGGTTATATTCTGTATCATCCTACTAAGACGGGGCAATATATCGATGTACGTGGTGGATGGCACGATGCATCGGATTGTATGAAATATACTACCACTTCGGCAAATGCTATCTATCAGATGATGTTTGCTTATCAACAAAATCCGGAAGCTTTCGGAGATTATTATCAGGCAAATGGCTTGCCTGGAGCAAATGGAATTCCTGATATTGTCGATGAAATCTATTGGGGGATGGACTGGTTGAACCGTATGAATCCTCATAAGGGCGAAATGTATCATCAAGTAGCTGATGACCGTGATCATATAGGGATGAGGCTTCCTCATGACGATACTGCCGATTATGGTTATGGACCAAATAATGGACGTCCGGTTTACTACTGTACCGGGAAACCGCAACAGCGTGGTAAATTTATGAATGCCACGACCGGTGTAGCAAGTATAGCAGGTAAATTCACATCGGATTTTGCGTTGGGGGCTCAACTTCTGAAACCTTTTTATCCTGGTTTTTCCAAGATTATCGGTGCGAAGGCCGCTGATGCTTATCAACAAGGAATGGATCAGCCCGGTAATTGTCAGACGGTATCAGTAGTTTCTCCTTATATATATGAAGAGGATAATTGGACGGATGATATGGAGTTAGGTGCTATGGAGTTGTATCATAAAACACATGATAAAATATATCTGCAACAGGCAGTTGAATATGGCAGGAGAGAACCGATAACTCCATGGATGGGAGCAGATAGTGCTCGTCATTATCAGTGGTATCCATTTATGAATATGGGGCATTATCAATTGGCTTGCTCTGGTAATGAGAAGATCTCGAAAGAATTTATTCGTAATTTGCATTCGGGTATCGAACGGACTTATGAAAAAGCAAAAGATACACCTTTTCTTTATGGTATTCCGACGGTATGGTGTTCTAACAATCTGACAACTGCTATGCTGACTCAATGCATCTTATATCGACAGTTGACTGGTGACCGTACTTATGAAGAGATGGAAGGGGCGTTACGTGATTGGCTGTTCGGATGTAATCCCTGGGGAGTAAGTATGATAATAGGGTTACCATTGGGTGGAAATTATCCACATCAACCTCATTCTTCCTTAACTTATGAAAAGACCGGAATTCCATTGGGAGGGATGGTTGACGGACCGGTGTATGCCACAATCTTTCATAGTTTGCATGGTGTAAATACCGAAGGTGGAAACAATTTTGAGGAGTTTCAACCTGGATCCATGGTCTATCATGATAGTGTGCATGATTATTCTACGAATGAACCTACAATGGATGGAACAGCATCACTGACATATCCTCTTTCTGCTTATCAAAAGGAAGGTAGAATGGAAGTAAATGCTTCGGCAGATAAAAACAGATATGAAGATGGAGGTATTATCCGTTCTGATCCTTCGAAAAAAAGAATCTGTTTGGTTTTTACTGCTGACGATAAAGCCGATGGAGCAAGAAAAATTATCAGTACCTTGAAAAGGAATCATATCCATGGCAGTTTCTTTTTTACAGGAAAATTTTATGTGAAGTTTCCTTATATTATCAAACAACTCTTGGCAGACGGACATTATGTGGGAAGCCATAGCTATGGTCATCTGCTCTATTCTCCATGGGAGGACAGGGATTCTCTCTTAATCAGTCAGGAAACATTTAACAAGGATATATTAGCAAGTTATGCTCTGATGCGCCGATTCGGAATAGGGAAAAGTGAAGCGCCTTACTTTATTCCACCTTATGAATATTATAATGGTAAAGTAGCTTCCTGGGCAAAACAGTTAGGACTTCAAATTATAAACTTTACTCCTGGTACTGGCAGCAATGCCGACTATACAACTCCAGATATGAAGAATTACCGTAGTAGCAAAGAGATATTTAATCGAATATTGAATTATGAACGTAATACGCCGAATGGACTAAATGGACATTTCCTGTTGATTCATTTCGGAACGGACGGTAGAAGGATAGATAAATTCTATAATTATTTACCAAGGCTAATCAAATCGTTAGAAAAAAAAGGATATCAGTTTGTTTCAGTTGATGAAGCTATAAATTTAAAGATGAAATAACGAGTAAGTTTTTTCGTAATAAATATTATAGGTGCAAGTCCTTTCTAAGTTCTCGTTTTTTAAATGTGTCAATTGATGCATTGCTGGTACTCTGTACTGCTATCAGCGATCTTTAGTCTATTTCAGTTTACAAGTGTTTGCTTTATGTTTTCAGGATAAAAAGGTGGTTGACTCGCAAACGTTTACGTGCTTTTTTCTAGAAAATAACAGTCATTATTTGATTTAAATCAATTTTATCTATAACTTTGCAGTACTTGAAAGAATTAAAAAATATATTCAAACTGATTTTCAATTAAAATAATAACTACATTATTAAATGAACTGCTGAAACATTCGAAGATTATGAGATATGCTCCGACGTGATGTCGGAGCATTATTTTTTATTTTTCTGATGAATCTTTCAATTTAAGTATTTTTTATTTCGTAAATACCCTAAATATTCAATACTTTAGCGCATATAAAAAGTGTCCAGATGAGTTGATATTAGCCAGAATTTGGTAATATTTCTCCTCGTGTGTTGATTTATATGCTATAAAACTTATTTGTGTTAATCATTATTAGAGACAGGTCTTTTAAAAAATGAGATTCCCGGAAACCTTTGTCTCAAAGAATTCCGGGAAGAGAGAAATTTCTTAGTTCGCTAACTAGTCTTTTTACTCTAAAACCTAATAACCTAATCTAATAACCTAATAACCTAATTTAATAATCTAATAACCTAATCGAATAACGATTTCTTGTTTTCTATATGAAAAGTGAATCTTTTTTCTTTTGTTCGATTGCAAAGATAACAACTTATTTCTTTGCTGGATAAATATTTCAGTTAATTCCGATAAATGTTCAGTAATAAGATTAAATATAGAATTACGAATGTTAATTTGAAACCGGATTTGTACAAAATTATTAAATGATTCTTGAGAAATTTTAATTGAAATGATTCTTTATCAAAAGGTTGCAGGTATCAGATAAGAGGTGAATTAAATGCTTCTTCTATCTGAATGTGCTACCTGCAACCTTTTATTTATTCATTATCTATTTTCATAGCATATCCACCACCTGGTGCCAAGTGAATCTTAACAAGACCATCTGCAGGAATCGTGATCTCTGTTTTCTGATAATCTTCAGCGAAACGGTCAGCATTGATGCCATCCTCAAAGACCGTAGCAGTCTTACCGGCGAGGAACTTGAGGTTTAATGTCAAGTCTCTGGCTTCCCAGTTATTGATAGCTCCCACATACCATGTTTTATTCTTACGACGGGCGATGGCTGCATATTTGCCGATTTCCCCAGCTAACGGAAGAGTTTGGTCCCATATCGTAGGAATCTCTGCGATGAAGTTTGTGCATTCCGGTTCTTTCTCATAGTGTGTGGGGCTGTCACAGAGCATATTCAACGGAGAGAAGAATACAATATATTCACCCAGTTGATGGCAACGTGTTCCCTGACTCATCGGGTCACTTCCAGAAGGGTGGAAAGTATCCTTAGTGCCGTTTCGCATAGCTCCCTGTGTGTAGTCCATCTGTCCTTGGAGTTGTCTCGCATAAGGTAGTGTAACATCATAATCTACCTGGTCATACCTTTGAATGGAAGACCACTTGTTCTGTTCCTGTCCGGCAACAGCCTCGAAGTTAAGAACATTTGGATAGGTGCGGTTTAAGCCAGTTGGCTTGTATGTTCCGTGAAAGTCCAGGATCAGGTGATATTTAGTTGCCATTGCGGCTGCACGGTAGTGGAAATTGACACATTGCGCATCATCCCGATTGAAGAAGTCGATTTTGAATCCTTTGACGCCCATTTGTGAATAATGCTTGCATACCTCTTCCATATCCCGGTCAAATGCATAATAACCAGCCCAAAGGATAATTCCCACATTCTTTTGTTTTGCGTAATTGATAATTTCCGGAAGGTTGATTTCCGGAACGACCTGCATCAGATCGGCCTTTCCGTTTACGGCCCATCCTTCATCAAGAATGACATACTCGATATGATGTTTAGCAGCGAAATCAATATAATATTTGTAAGTTTCCGTGTTCACTCCTGATCTGAAAGGTACATGATAGAGCCCCCAGTCATTCCACCAATCCCATGCTACTTTTCCAGGTTTGATCCAGGATGTGTCTTTAAAACGTGCAGGTGAGGCAAGGCAATAGACCATATCATTGTCCATGAGTTGCTTATCCTGAAGTGAGATACAGAGCACACGCCAAGGGAAGTTGGTCTGGCCCTGGCATTTCACCAGATAATTTTCACGTGACTTTACCAATTCCTGAAGCATATTATGCCCACCCTGTTCGACGGCTTTCGGGTATTTGGCAAAATAACCATCAAGCGATTTCCCATTGTTAGGATTAAGGACAAACATACCTGGATAATTTTCAAGGTCAGCTTCTGTGACACCAACTTTTATACCATTATCTGCCTCAACAATAACGGGCACAAAAGCAATGTGTTTCGGGTTCATTTGAGAAAGAGGAGTGTGGGTATAGGTGTTTTCAAAAGAATTGTCGGTCTGTTGCTCTATGGTTCCATCTGAATTTGTATAAGGCACAAAGGCGTTCCAGTTCTTTGGAAAATTAAATTCAGCCTGTTCATTATTGACAGTGAAAGGGCCCTTCTTCAAGGCAATAAAACGGTAAGCTACACCATCGTTATATGCACGGAATATCAATTGAAATTTTTCTTTGAACGTCATCTTCAATTCATTATAGTTGTCTTTGACGATGCTCTTTTTATAGGCAAAGGCAGCTATTGTACCGTGATGAGCAGTTACTTCAGCAGACTTGAGGCGGGAATTCTTGCCGAAAGATTTATTTCCAGAGATATTCATGGATATCTCTGATGGTGCGAGAATCGGAGTCTTGTTTACGTTGACAGCGTAAGAGATTGTCTTACCGACATTGACATTGATGGCAATTCTGCCGTCAGGGGAATGGAGTTGAAAGGATTTAGCATTGACGATCAAGCTGATGACGGTTAATGCCCATAATAAACACAGTTTCTTTTTCATGTCTATCTAAATAGATTAAAATAAAAGGATTATATATATAAATTTAAATGATATTCATTGTTTGGCAGTCCGGTAATTTAAAAATTTTTCAAGGTATCAATTAACAGTTCTGAGCAAGATTCGGTTTTAGAAAAGATCGTGTCCGAATTTTATGGTTGTGTTTCTCCTTCGATATAATCTTCCAGATATAAATGCTCTCCGTCAAAAACGGCGTATGTATATTGCCAAATCCAATCTCCGAGAATAATCATCCTGGCTTTGTCATTTAACTTCAGGTCGAGTTTGATATGCCGGTGACCGTAAATGAAATAATCAATGTTATTATGTGTTTTCAGATAATCTTGTGTAAAGTTTACCAAATATTCCTTGTCTTCTCCCAGGTATGGTGTCTCCTTACCATCTATGCGTTTTAATCTGCTGTGTTTGGCCCAATCCAGTCCTAAAGCCATTCCCCAGCGCGGATGCATAGCATTGAGGAGAATCTGGCAGGTACGGTTATGGAACATCTTTCGTAGAAGTTTAAACTGATTGTTCGGATCGCCTAATCCGTCACCATGGGCAAGAAAAAAGATTTTACCAAAAATCTCTGTGGTAATGGGTTTATGGTGTACGATTAAGCCACATTCCTTTTCCAAGTATCCATAAGTCCAGATATCATGATTGCCTGTAAAGAAATGGATTTCTATTCCCATATCAGTCAACTCCGATAGTTTGCCTAAGAACCGGGTATAGCCTTTAGGTACAACATATTTGTATTCATCCCAAAAGTCAAACATATCTCCCAGGAGGTAGATGGCAGTCGCTTTATCTTTTATACTGTCGAGGAAGCGTACCAGTCGTCGTTCCTGTGTACGGTTATGTGGTATAGCCAGTGATCCCAGATGGGCATCAGATAGAAAATAAACATTCTTTCTCATTTGGCAATGCTTAGAAATTAAGTTCTCCGGATTTCAGACAGATTTTATGTGAGAAAGGCTGTCCAATAGGATATGAACAGTCTATAATTTCAATGCTTGGAGGTCAGTTGAATCCAAGTTCCTCTTTGGCTTCTTCTGTCATCATGCTCTGATCCCATGCTGGTTCGAAGACGAGATTTACATTAGCAGACGTAATTCCCTCTACACTTTCAACCTTAGTCCTGACATCTTCAAGGATGAAGTCAGCTGCCGGACAAGAGGGTGCAGTAAAGGTCATATCTATATTTACTGTAGAATCATCTTTGACGTCGATCTTATAAATCATTCCTAAATCCCAGATGTTCACAGGAATCTCCGGATCATAAACAGTCTTAAGAACATCTACAATCCGCTCTTCGATTTTGGTTTTTTCTTCTTGAGTCATTTCTTCTTTTGTATCAAAAAACTGTATGAAATCTCATTAGATACTGTCTGTTTAATGCAAAGATAGGAATAAATTTTGGAATACCAGCAGCAGAGTTCTAAAAAACATCCCTGATGATTTAAACTTATCTTTTGAAGATGCTTGTTCTGCTATACATGCGAACGATAATAGTGTGTCAGGAATTACTTATAGTCTGCCCATTTCCCGATAAGAATAGTACTGTCCGTCGCAGATGATGACATGATCCATAAAAAAGATCCTCATGGTATCGCAAGCTTTCTTGACTCTGAGTGTCAAGCGGTCATCCGCACTGCTAGGTGTAGCATTATTACTCGGGTGATTATGGCAGAGTCCAAGGATGGTAGCGTGGTTAAGGAGGGCTTCTCTTATAATTATCCGGATATCTACAGCAGTTTCGGTAAATCCTCCGTGGCTGATAGACTCAGCTTTGATTAATTTGTAATTCTGGTTCAGAAGCAGTATCCATGCTTCCTCAACATCAAGATCCTGCATACGAGGGTGCATATAGTTGTAGACCGCTGTAGCGGACCCTAGGTCCTGGCGCTCTTCAATCTTCTCAAGTTGTCTCCTTTTCCCCAGTTCACAGGCAGCCAGAATAGTAATAGCTTTAGCGGGACCAATTCCCTTAAAACGAGTTACGAGTTCCTGGATGTCAGCTTTTCCTAATGAATTTAAGTTGTTCTTATAGGTTTTCATAACTGTCTTCATCAGATCTACAGCACTAAACTGTGGTGTTCCAGAACCAATGAGGATAGCCAGCAATTCTGCATTGGATAGGGCTGCAGGACCTAATCGCTCAAGTTTCTCTCGTGGCCGGTCTTCTTTTGCCCAGTCTTTAATGCTCAGCCTTGTAGAAGTATCCTTATCAGAATGTTGGGATGTTGTTTCCTTTAGGGCTTGGCTTTTCTTGTTGGAGTCAATCTTGTAAATTTTCTGTACATCATTCTCATTGTGATTATGTTGCGGATGATTTAAGGTGACATTTGCCGTTTTTTTCAACTTAAAGGTTTCTCGAGTTGATTCTTCTTTTTTCATGATATGACTATTAATGGAAAAAGGTGATATAAGGTTAGTTTTCATCCATCCTTATATGATACGTTTTCCGTTTTTATAGTATAGATTAGATGGTATTGAAATGAAATATGTTTTTATGGAATAGTCTTAAACTGATAGACTTATTTATAGAATGTGTTCTGATAAGCAGAAAATTCACTTTTCCCTCGAATACACATCCGCCACCAAGCTTTCAAGAAGCCACAGCCATAACCTGTTAACTGCACGTATGCTGCACAGCCTGCAAGTATTCCGATGTAGAAGGAATGGCTCTCTTTCAAACCGTCAAGTAGAACGGATAGATAATAGATTACAAGCGGAGTGAGAGGAACCCATATCAGAAGGGTAAGTCTTGAAATGATGCCTATGAGACTTAACAGGAGCATACAGCTTACACCAATGGTGAATATTGCTGGCAGGAGGTGAACGATTTTCAGGCTCTCCGGGTATTTCTTATAAAGATTGATACGAGCTATGCCACTATTGAAGACTTGTTTCCAGAATTTTTTGAAGTCAGTACGGCGTTTGTGCCACACCCAGGCTTCAGGAAAGAGACGGCAGTGATAGTTGTTTTTATAAATTCGGATGCTGAAGTCGATATCTTCTCCGAAACGCATGTTCGAGAATCCTCCCAGATTCTCATATACCTCCCGGCGAATCCCCATATTAAAGGATCGGGGATAAAACTTGTCCAGTTTTTTCTTTCCTCCCCTGATTCCTCCTGTTGTCAAGAAAGAGGTCATGGAGATTGAAATGGCTTTTTGTAGGGGCGTAAAGGATTCTGCTGCACGATCCGGACCACCAAAGGCATCGCTGGGTTTATAATCAAGTTCTTTATTGATGGCTTTCAGATAATCAGGAGGAAGGACCACGTCACTGTCAAGAATCAAAAGATAGGATCCCTTGGCTTGCTTTGCTCCGTAATTCCGAGTCTGTCCCGGCCCCGAATTTTTTTTCTTAAAGTAATGCAAATCAAGTTGTTCTCGATAACTATTGCATACATTCTCACAAGAAATCTCGGAACCGTCTTCTACTATAATAACCTCGAAATCCCGGACTGTCTGATGCGTCAGACTGTCTAAAAGTTCGCCGATTTCTTCAGGTCGGTTGTAAACAGGTATGATAAAGGAGTATCTCATACAAAAAACAGCATAAAAAGCAATTTAAACTGCTGATAAAAAGGTTACAATAGATTTCTTTTCCTCATTAGCCCCAACTGGATCATAGTAATAAAAATAAAGGATGACTTTGTGATTAATGATCTAATTGATTATCTACCACAGTCATCCTGTATCCTAAAGGGAAATTTCTTTAAGCATTTACTCGCCCTAGATAACTGCCATCGCGTGTATCTATCTGAATAGTATCACCTTCGTTGATGAAAAGAGGAACTCGGATTTCTGTTCCACTTTCGACCTTGGCAGGTTTTGTGGCGTTTGTAGCAGTGTTGCCTTTTACTCCCGGTTCTGATTCGATAACTTTCAGGTTTGTCTTTACAGGCATTTCTGCCAACAGTATTGTACCGTCAGAAGTATCGGTGACCACTTCTACAACATCACCTTCTTTCATATATTTTACACCACTGATCTGGAGCTCCGGAATAGGAATTTGCTCAAAAGTTTCTTGGTTCATAAAAATGTAGCCGGTCCCATCTTTGTACAAATATTGATAGGGACGACGTTCTACCCGTACATCATCTAATTTGAAACCAACCTGGAAGGTACGTTCCAACACACGACCATCGGCAATGTTCTTCAGTTTTGTGTTCATAACGGTATTCCCTTTGCCTGGCTTTCTGTGCTGAAAGTCAATACATGTCCAGATCTTACCATCCATGCGGATGCAAGTTCCGATTTTAATCTCCTGTGAATTAATCATTGCTGTATATTTATTTATAATTTTCTTAGGCGATTGCAAAGTTACTTCTTTTTAAGAAACAAACAAAGTAAATATAAAAAAAATACTAATAATAGCGCTAAAAGCCCGCAAAAACTTGGTTGTTTCGAAAAATATCCGTACTTTTGCAGCCCAAAGCGGGGAAGTGTGTCCAAGGAAAGTCATGCGTTGCCGGTTTTTATGTATGATATTATAATTAATAAATAAATAACAAAGATGAAAAGAACATTCCAGCCTCATAATCGTCGCCGCGTGAATAAGCATGGATTCCGCGAGCGGATGGCAACAAAGAATGGCCGTCGCGTTTTGGCTTCTCGTCGTGCTCGTGGCCGCAAGAAATTAACTGTTTCTGACGAGAATCACGGTAAGTAATCCGTTTTTCGCAGATGAATAATTAACCATTTATGGTTAAAAAGAAAGAAGTAGAGGTGATTCTTTGCTTCTTTCTTTTTTTTGTCTATCTTTGCAAGGTGGATGGAATGAAGCAACTGGAGAGTATTTCCTGTGTTTGCTGGCATCCTTAGAATTGGGAATACGAGTAAGAATAATTATGAAGTCAAAGAAATTCTTCAGTAAATTCTTAAGCCGCTATCTGTGGGGGAACCTGGCAATCATGGCTATGGTTGTCTTCTTGCTTTTCGTGGGTGTGGAATATGGAATTGATATTTACACTCATCATGGTGAGGCTATACCTGTACCGAATTTGCTTCACAAGAAATTCAATGATGCGAAATATATCCTTAGTGGTTTAGGTCTTGATATAGAAGTCAGTGATACCGGTTATGTGCGTTCTCTACCTCCAGGATGCATTCTGGCTCAGAATCCACCGGCGGGAGAACATGTGAAATCGGGACATATTATTTATGTGACAATTAATGCCTCTAATTCACCGATGATACCTATTCCTGATGTTATTGATAATTGTTCTTTACGGGAGGCTATGGCTAAACTTACAGCTATGGGTTTCAGGCTTGGTCAACCTAAGTATATTTCGGGAGAGCAAGACTGGGTATATGGCATTCTGGCTAACGGACGTCAAGTTCATGCAGGTGACAAAATCAGTGTAGATACCTCTCTGATTATTGAGGTCGGAGATGGAAAACTCCCTACTTCTGATTCCATTGATTATGTCGACCCTTCTGAGGATAATGATGAATCATCGGATGATAATGGTCAAGATCCATTCCAGGAGGTTCAGGGGACAGATCCAAATGTGCCTTCTACGGAAGATGCTTCTCCGGCTAATCAGAACAATTCCGGAAATTAAGGAATCTTTCTAAAGAAAAAGGTGTAAAATAGTTAGATGAGGCTTGAGAATGATTTCAGAACAGAATAATCTTAATAAAATCGAAGGAGAAGAACGGCTTTTTGAGCATTGGAAGATCGAAGTGGATGCCGGTCAGCAGCCAGTTCGTATCGATCGATTCTTAAGTGAGCATAATCCTTATCAGAGTAGAAATAGAATACAGAATGCTGCTACTGCGGGTTATATTCGTGTGAATGGCAAACCTGTGAAAAGCAGTTATAAGATACGTCCTTATGATCAGATTACGTTGGTTCTGGATTATCCTAAGCACGATACGGGTATTATAGCTGAGGATATTCCAATAGATGTAGTCTATGAGGATGATGACATAATGGTAGTCAATAAACCAGCCGGTATGGTAGTACACCCAGGGGCCGGAAATTTTACAGGGACACTGATCAATGCTATAGCCTGGCATCTGAGAGAGATAAAGAGTTTTGATGCAAATAATCCGGAAGTAGGACTTGTGCACCGTATAGATAAAGATACGAGCGGACTGCTGGTAGTAGCCAAGACTCCGGAGGCCAAGACTTCTCTTGGCGGACAGTTTTTTAACAAGACTACTCATCGGAGTTATAATGCTTTGGTATGGGGTAATTTTACTGAGAGTGAAGGAAGGATAGAAGGTAATATCGCTCGTGATCCGAGAAATCGACTTCGTATGAAAGTCTTTTCACCAGATAGTGGAATAGGGAAGAGTGCTGTTACGCATTATCGAGTGTTGGAACGTTATGGCTATACGACACTTGTGGAATGTATTCTTGAGACTGGCCGTACGCACCAGATCCGGGCGCATATGAAGAGCATAGGCCACCCGCTTTTTGCTGATGAAACTTATGGAGGAATGGAAATTTTGCGTGGGCAGCGTAGCTCTACTTATAAGGCGTTCGTGCAGAATTGCTTTAAGATTTGTCCTCGACAGGCACTTCACGCGAAAACACTCGGTTTTGTCCATCCTCGTACTGGAAAGCAGATAGACTTTACCAGTGAGTGGCCAGATGATTTTCAACAACTGATTGAGAAGTGGCGTAACTATATTCATGGGAATAACAATATCTGAAGAGGATATGGATTATAGATGAATAGTAACTGTTGAAACTGATATTGGAGTAAAAGAGACAAACTTGTTGAATATGCATTACTGGAATTTGCTATTCTGACAGGGAATATATTAATATATAAGTTATGGAAAATTTAAAGAGAACTATTGCTATCGTGTGTGGTGGTGATTCATCTGAGCACGATGTTTCACTGCGTTCAGCGCAAGGACTATACTCTTTTTTCGACAAAGAGCGTTATAACATTTATATCGTAGACGTCAAGGGTACTGACTGGCATGTTAACTTTGATAATGGGGATACGGCAGAGATCAATATGAATGATTTCTCATTTAAGAAGGATGGGAAGGCAGTCTTCTTTGATTATGCTTATATCACTATTCATGGTCAACCTGGAGAGAATGGGGTAATGCAAGGTTATTTTGATCTGATCAACATGCCTTATTCTACAAGTGGTGTGCTCATTGAGGCTTTGACCTTTGACAAGTATGTGCTCAACCGTTATCTCCGTACTTTTGGCGTGCATGTGGCTGATAGCATCTTGTTGCGTCGTGGCGAAGAATGTGATGATAATGAGGTGGCTAAGTGCATTGGAATGCCTTGTTTTGTCAAACCAGCTGCTGATGGAAGTAGCTTTGGAGTTTCCAAGGTCGATAATGCTGATCGTCTAGCGCCTGCTCTTCGTCTTGCTTTTATGGAAAGCAATGAGGTAATGGTTGAAGGACTCCTTTCTGGTGTTGAGATTTCACAAGGTGTATACAAGACGAGTAAGAAGTCTGTCGTTCTTCCAGCTACAGAAGTAGTAAGTGAAGATGAATTTTTTGATTATGCAGCTAAGTATAATGGAAAAGTTCAAGAAATCACACCTGCCCGTCTGAGCCCGGAAACGACAAAGGCTGTGGCTGCTGAGAGTTCTCGTATTTATGATATTCTCCATGCTAATGGGCTGATCCGTATAGACTATATTATATCTAAAGATAAAGAGGGTAAGGATCAGATCAATATGCTTGAGATAAATACTACTCCCGGTATGACAACTACCAGTTTTATACCTCAACAGGTTAAAGCCGCCGGTCTTGATATCAAGGATGTCCTCAGTGATATTGTAGAAAATCAGTTCTGAAACGAAGATTCTGTAAATTGGAAAAGAGTCCCGAAGTAATTTGATTGCTTCGGGACTCTTGCTAGTATGAAGTGGCAAGCCGTTTGGCTGTTCTTCAATTTTGTGTGTTAAGTATTCATTCAAAGAGAATGGCTGAAAGCGATAATATTTCTGAAAAAAATGGAGATCAATTTCACAATTGATCTCCATCACGAATGTTATAAAAGTTAATTTTATTGATTAAAAGAAAAACTGGATACGTCCCGTGATCATGTTAAAGCTCTCCATTCCACGAAGATGTGAATTATCGTAGTCAAGTTTAAAACGCAGGAAAGGCTTGTAGTAGTAATTGAGTCCAACTGTTAGCTGATTAGTAATCCTGCCAACTTGAAGAGTCTTACCATTATTTGTTGTTAATTCATGTACACCTAATCCTGCTTCAGGATCTTCAAGATCGACATGAGCAAAACGGACGGCAAGTTCAAGTGATCCAGGTTTAGGTAATGCAAGGCGAGCCCATGATTGGGAGTATTCATACGGTTGGCCGATAAGTTGAATTGCAGCTTGTCCATAAGCACCCCATGCTTTGTATGATTTTAAGTCTGAAATGGTATTGGTACGGCTCGTGTTGCTATAGATATATTCACTCTGTATAGCGATGCGGTTATAAGCTGCGATCAACTCTGTACCAAGGCGTAAGTTATGTTTCGCATGTTCGACATTTGCAGTATTGAATTCGTCACTGATAACAGGTGAACCTAATGTGCAACCATAACTATCTATACGATCTTCGTGATAATTTCCTGCTGTTGGTACACGATAGGATGCCGCAATTCCTATATGAAAGATGGATCCCGGATTATATGTAGGAGCATAGACGACCCGCCCCGTTAATGAGTATCCGTCACTAGCTTCTTTTTGGTTACGCTTATTTGAAAAATTGGCATCATCAAAAGCTCCGGCTCCTACCCATAAACCTTTGCTCCAGCCTATGTACTCGATACCGAATCTACGTCCAGGAGCGAAAGCCTGCTGGACAATGCCTGCGTCAATAAATTTGATATTACCAGAAGATTCCATGTAGTCTATTCCTATAGGTTCTGCATAATGTCCGATCCGAGCATATGAATTTGGCTTAAAGTTATATTGTAAATATATATCTTTGTAGGAAATTTTCTTCTGTGCATATCCAAGGTCAATTTTAGCACTCCAGTTTTCCCACTTTCCACTTATCCCTACACGGAGGTCACTGATGGACATCCCACTTGGTTCGTGTTCGTCACTATTTTGAATAACCTGTGATCCATCAATATATCCCCGTCCACTTACTTTTAGAGATAATTCGTCTTGGGCAAATGAACTCTGTGCAATTAATAGAGCAGCAGAGGCTAACCATAAAAATTTATTCATAATATATTAGATAAGTTGTTTCGATTTTACTTACTTTTTCAGTCTGGCTGTCCCTTAAAAAAGATAACAGCCAGATTGTTAAGAATCAATAGGTGACTACTTCTGGGGCAGAAACGCTTGAGACTGCATTTTTCTTTACTCCTAACTGATCCGAAACATATTTATAATCATTCTCAGGAACATCACGTACATATTCTGTGATACAGTTGGGATCAGCTGCCCAATATTCTTTGCAGGTTTTGCCTCCGAAAGCTGCTTCTTTCTTTGTGTTATCAGGGTTCAGTATTAATTTCAATCCAACGGAAGTATTCATCATCTCCATATCACCACGGCTGTTGCCACCTGCAAATAATGGTTGTGCCTTTATAAAAGTGTTAACAACCTCAGCTTTACCTTCATCTTGTGGAACAGGATAGACAAGTTGGTCTGTTACAGTGCCATCAGCTTTGATAAGAGAGCGTACACCAAGCATGCGATCTTCTGATACACCTAACTGTTCGCAACAGAAACGTTGGTAAAGCAATTCTGGCGATGCAGATATAATCCAAATTTCAAAGCCAAAGTTTCTCAGGTTAGACAGTAAGGTTTTCATCTGTGGATAGAATTTGTTCTGATATTTTTCTTTGAACATATCATAACCAATATTCTGAATCTTTTCAGAAGTCGTACCGCTTAAGAAACGGATGCGGTTTTTTACATACTCTACACCAACGTTGTTACCATGAAGAAGTTGGTCAACGATTTTCATTTTAGCAATAGAATTGGCATCTTTTTTCCCTTTATATGTCCGTACCGCATAGTCGTAGAGGGCTTCATCTGCAAGATAATGTGGACATTGGCCAAACAGTGTTCCATCACAGTCAAATACAGCAACTTTGCGTTGTTTCATAGTAACTGTTGATTCAAGAAAATTTTGAATCTTACTGTTTGTCAGATCGCTCCACCCGGCAATCTTTTGATAATGATAATTCTGGGCAAATCCAGGTAGAATACCAATTACGAATAGTACTAATGCCATCGAAATTGATTTTTTTGAAAAATGATTCATAATATTTGTTTTAAAAGTTAATAAATAATTCAATTAAGCTAATTTGATTTCTTGAAAGTTATCAGATCTCTTGGCATTTAGCAGAAATGCCATAGATACCCTACTCCTGCAGCCAAAACTGCACCGAAAATAGGACCACATATAGGCACCCATGCATAACTCCATCCGCTATCTCTCTTTCCTTTGATAGGAAGAATCTGATGGGCAAGACGTGGAGCTAAATCACGAGCTGGATTCATGGCGTATCCTGTAG